>Ga0307516_10007733_pt1 | contig 12293 bp, 8 predicted proteins | sample 19_EM_MG_FD_203310 | JGI IMG/M metagenome (GOLD analysis project Ga0307516, IMG submission 203310) | Populus trichocarpa ectomycorrhiza microbial communities from riparian zone in the Pacific Northwest, United States - 19_EM | ecosystem: Host-associated > Plants > Roots > Unclassified | place...
TTTCCTAAAAAAATATGTGTTTAGTTTTTAATAAATATAAATTAGCTTTGTTTTTTTTAATAATCACATCATTTTATTAATGGTCTCAATTGTTTGAATAAAATCTTCTATAATTTCTCTACAAAAATAAAAGTACATTTCCATCCAAAATATGTGGTATTTTTTCATTGATATTTTTTAATAAGTCACTTCATTTCATCAATGTTTTCAATTCATTAACTAGAGTTTTCTTTAAATTCCCCATAAAAAGTATATTTTCAATCACAATACATGTTTTTTAAAATATTTCTCTTATAGTTTTCCTAACAAGCATGCATTTAATTTTTAATAAATATGAATTAGTCATAATATTTATTTCTTGAATAAGACACATTATTCCATTAATATTCTCAACTCATTGAATAACCTATAACTTCTTCATAAAAAATATATTTTCAATCAAATATGTGTTTTTTGAAATAATATTTTTAAGGTTTTCTGAACAAATAGGTATTTAATTTTTAATAAATATAATTTAGTTTCAATATTTATCCTTTTTAATACGATACATCATTCTATTAGTTGCCTCAATTCATTGAAAACATTCTTCTATAACTTTTTCAAATAAAATTAACTTTTCAACCAAAATATGTGCTTTTTAAAACAACCTTTATAGCGTTTCCTAAAATTATGAGCTATTATTATTCTATATATTTACTAAAATTATGAGCTATTATTATTCTAATATTATTCTATTTAATGTAATTAGTTTTATTAAATAGATTTTTCATTTTTGTAACAAACTAAAATTATACATTCTTGCATACTTAATTAATATATTTCATAAACAATAAGTCAAACAAAAACATTAATAAAAAGAACATATAGTATCATAAATGATTAAACTAAATACAATGGCTTCTAATCTCAAAGGTGTAAAGAAATAAACTTCAAAGTTGTTGAGTGATGAATAAATTGTTAAGGAACTTCATGGAAAATGACATAAAAGATGAAGTTGAAGACGATAATTATATACTAAAGTTTGTATCATGCAAAGATGCACTCAAAATATCAATCACATTACATAATTTTCTCTTAAAACTTGAGAAACTACATCAAAGTTTTTTTAATATATTAAGAAAAGTCATAGATGAGTTCTAAGAAGACAAAATTTCAAGAGAAAACACATAAGATTAAAACCATATTTTATAAAAGGTTTTTTAATTGAGTCATGTATATATATAATTTTGATGTATAAATAGATTATTAATTTATTTATGAAGTCGGATTTATGTGTTTTGTTTAAAATATATTTTCTTATAAATTTAATTAATTATTGATTTACCACATTGGTTTCAAGTTGAGACTGACCAAAAATGTTATTTAATCAAGGTTATTAGTTTATTGAGGTTATATTGTAACTAGATAACTGCTCATGCTATACCCCGGTTGGACTAAAAAGTTTTTCAACATAAAAATAAAATGTCTATGTCACAAGGAACTCTTTGGCATTATTATTAAACATGGTTCTGAGAGTCAACTTTGAGACCTCTCGACTAGACTTCTTGCCTAACCAAGTTTAAAATTAAACCATATTAGAGTTGCACGATGTGACCTAGCTAACTTGGTGGATCCAAAAACAGTCTGGACAACAAGTAAAAAAATAGTTTGACTTAAAAGAATCTTAAGATGAAATATTTTTAAAAAAATATTGAAGCGATGACATATTTGATTTACCTGAGTATCGTGAATTAACTTGTCAAACTCGCGACCTGAGTTATGGTCACTAGGTTTAACAACTTTGTTTTTCAAAGATAATTTTTCACTTAATTATATGATAACAAAAATAGATGATTGCAAAATCAAGCACCAACTCAATGTCGGGATGTTTGCTTTAGACAATGATAATATCATATAAAGCAAATCAAAATAAATTATGAAGCTCAATTTCTAATCAACTCAAGTTGACCCGCTAGACATGTCATGTGGGTCATGGATTCTATTGGGTTTAATAACATTTTTTCTTAAACTACTTTATATTTAATTATACGATAAGAAAAATAAACACTCGCAAAATTAAGCACCAACCAAATGGCAAAATAATTGTTTAAGACTATGATAACCTCATAGAAAGAAAACTAAAATAAATTATGAAGACCAATTCAAAGTCAATCAAATGTCAAATGATGAAATTGAAAAAAATAAGCCAATAAAAAAAATCAACAAACATCCAAGGTTAAAGGATGAAATTAGAAAAAATAAATCAAGAAAACAAATAAAAGAAGGTGGATATATGGCCTTGGATGACCCAATGCACCTTGCGCAATTAGGTTGTTTAAAAAACACCAAACACGTCTGGACTTTATTGTTGTTGTTGTTGTTGCTGCCTCAGAAATAGACGACACATCACCTCCTCTTATTTTTTTTAAATGGATGACAAGTTGCTTGTTAGGCCGCTGCCTACAATTCGACTCATGCCAGTGTTAAGTCAAAAAAATAAAAAGGAGGCCTTTAGCTTATTTTAGTAAAGCATTGAGTGTAAAACACCTGGGATTATTCATATATGAAAAGAAATATATGGTCGTTCTTATGATAGTAAAGAGGTGGTGGCACTATCTAAGCATCATTAGTTTATTATAACAACTGATCATAAAAGTTTGAGGTTTTTACTAAAACAAAATATTGCACCTATTCAAAAGAAAGGGCTAACTAAATTGCAGGGATTGAAATATATCAGTCAATACAGACAAAAAAAATAAAATAAAATTGATGGCTAATGCTTTGTCCAGGAAGGTTGCAACTAAGAAATAGATAGATCTTGAAGAGGATAGGCAAGGCAAATTAGCTTCCATTACTACTAAAACCCCAACCTTGTATGAACAAGTTAATGAGACATGTGAAGGTGATGTGCAATTTTAGCAGATTTGTGATACAAAAGTTGATTACGATGAAAAATTGGCCACAATATTCATATAATGAAAGGGTTTTGAGGTATAACAATAGAATTGTTATTGGTAGCAAAAGAAATTTAAGAGATAAGCATATGATTCTCATGTGGGAGCGCATAATTCACATCCAGTGAGCACCTCTCAAGTAGAGGAACTTATTAACACAAAAATCCTATCTTTTTTAATTAGATTTTGGTCAACCAATAACCTTGTTGTTTTTATATAATTATTTAAAAAGATGAAAATGAAAAGGGTAAGACCTTCATTATTTATATTCGAATGAACAATAAAACACCATCAAAAATTCCGTATTTTATATAATTATAATTACATATTTTTTAATTTGAAATATAATAATATCAAATTAAATATTATCAACATAAAAGTAATTTAAAAATAAAGTTGACTAATTAATTATTTCCTTTTCTAGAATTAAGAATAATCCTTATTCTTTTTCATGAGATTTTTTACATTAAAAAAAGAAAAGGTATAACTTTCAGTCTATTACAAGTTTTTTTTTAAAAAGGAGGTGAATTCATATTATAACACGTGTCGTCAAACCGTAGCGGTTACTCAATTTCAAGCGATTATAGTCCGTACAGCACCCTCCCGCACCTGCATAAAACCTCACACACAGCATACCGTTATAACAATAAAAATTCCCTCCCTTTTTCATCTCTATCTCTCTAGAAAACAAAACGCCATTATTCTCTCTCTTGAAAACCTCCTGTTCCTCTTCTTTTATCCGTGCATTGAAACGAAATGACGGCGGCGGTGGCGCCGTGGAAGCAACAAGTACTACAGAGGGGAGCGTCGCTGTACGTGGGTGACTTGGACCCGGAAGTAACAGAAACGGACTTGAGAGCTGCGTTTTACCATGTGGGTCCCATTTCCTCCCTCAGACTCTGCCGTTGTCGTCTCACCGGAAAGTCTCTCTGTTACGCCTATGTCAACTTATACTCTCATGCTCAAGGTAGTACTGATTTTTTCTTTTCTTGAAGAATAGAGAAATGGGGATTTATGTTTTTCATTTCTTGGTTCTGTATTATTTATGGGCTTCTGTTTCGGTTAGTTCTTGACCTCGAGTCTCTGCTTTTTTATTTCAGCATCTAGAGCTTTGGGTCTTCTAAATCACACTAACTTGAAGGGAAAACCCATGAGGATAATGTGGTGTCAGAGGGACCCTTTTGCAAGAAAGACTGGTTTTGCCAATCTCTTTGTAAAGAATCTAGACTTTTCGATCAGCAGCTCTTGCTTGGAGAGCATCTTTAGCAAGTATGGGACAATACTTTCTTGCAAGGTGGCTGGAGAAAACGGAAGGAGTAAGGGCTTTGGGTTTGTTCAGTTTGAGTCTCAGGATTCTGCTCTGGCTGCTCAAACGGCTCTCCATGATACTATGCTGGGTGGGAAGAAATTGTGAGTCCGTCCTGTGTATTTACTACCCTCACTTTCTTTGATTTTTTATGTTTCTTTAGATGAACAGTTTTCTGTGAATGACAAAATGTTGGTTGGAAAGAGAAACAAAGAAGAAATTGTTTGAAACTGATCATTGTTTTTTGTTCTTTCAAAGTAGTGCATTGTAACCAATTGTCGATGTGAAAAATCTGTGGATACTATTTGGAAGTTGTCTCAAGAGAGGAATTTATTAAAAAAATTTAAAATACATCAAACTTTATATATATATTCATAAAGTTCGATTTAAAGTTCAAATGCATAAAAATGGTTACATCTTTCTTTAGATTTTGGATTTAAAGTTCGAAATCTATTCATAAAAATTTATTAAGATTTCTTAAATGCATCAAGCGCATGTGAATGCAACGTTCTTATAATAAGGTTTAATAATTAATGCTAACTGTTTCTAATTTTCACTTCTAGAATGTGAAGACATATTGGATAAAAATGAGAAAAATAAATCCACAAAATACACTCATAATGTAAATTGTGAACTTTCACTAGTATTGCACTTGTTTTGCTTGTTTATTCTCTCAACTTCCACACATGTTCTACTAACATGATTTCCATTGCCATTTCTTGATGTGCAGAGTTTCTTCTACCATCAGTATTAATTTGTTGATTTGCTATTTTATGTATCTCATGATTGAACAATTGCATTTCTATCTCAGGCATGTCTGCAAATTTGTCAAGAAGACTGAAAGGACAGCAGCAGCGCCATGCGAAGTGTTCACCAATCTTTATGTTAAAAATCTAGATGAAACAATAACAGAGGATGGCCTAAAGGATATGTTTTCTGTAGTTGGTGATGTTTCTAGTGTTGCCATCATGATGGATCACGAGGGGAAATCAAAACATTTTGGATTCGTTAACTTTAAGTCTCCAGATGATGCCAAAAAGGCTGTTGATGTCATGAATGGTTCTGTAGTAGGTAAACTTAAAGCTAGTTCCTCTTAATTTCCCTTGCTTATATATTTATCAAAGAAAAAAAAAATCCTTGATTATATATATGCTTCAAGTAATGGGAGGATTTAACTTCTTTAACAAATGAACCATCAATTTCCAATTTAGGTTCGAAGACTTTGTTTGTGGGAAAGGCTCAAAGGAAATCTGAAAGAACAATGATATTGAAGCAAGAATACAAGGACTTGCACAACAGAAGTACTGAGAAGTTGAGGGCTTCAAATCTGTATGTAAAGAACCTGAATGTAGACATTGATGACAAGAAATTGAAAGAAGTTTTCAGTGCCTATGGGAAGATTCTTTCCGTGAAAGTGATATGCCATAATGATGGAACTAGCAAACAATTTGGTTTTGTATGTTTTGCAAGCCCTGAAGAAGCAAACAAGGCTTTGGTTGCACTAAATGGTCATCCTCTTTTTTTTTCCGTGTAATTTTTCTTTTCTATTTAAGCTTAATTAGTTTCATCATTTACTAATAAGCAATTTATAATTTTCCCAGGAGCCCTCCTTGAAGGAAAGATTCTTCATGTGGCAAAAGCTCAGTGCAAAAAGGATCACCGCCAGGAATGGCACAACTTCTCTGGACAGAACCAACCTCAGTCTTTCTATCCTTCTAACTGCAATACTGTTTCCTCAGCAATCCACCAACTTCATTTCAATTTTGATCGCTCTCCACATATCCCTTTCCTCCACCATCCAATGTTCTGTCAACATTTTGGTGTTCAGCATCCTTTTATGGCACAAAATTACCAGCAGAAGTTTTCCAAATATGTACGACTCTACTTTCACTCTGCAATGAGCTTTTAGCTATTAGAAATCCTTCTGTTTAGATTACTATCTTGTGTGCTTGTCAAATCACAGATGCCAGTGGCGGAAACGCATCTAGGGAGCACGTTGAACACCAGAGACAAGTCCTACCAACAGCATGTATGCTACTATCATTCAAAAACATTTGCAGCAATTATTTTCTGTTGCATGGCATAATCCGAAGTTGTAACAGATCTCTGAAACTATTTTCCTTCAATGTATCCTTAGTAGATTTTGCAATACACTGAGCCATTTGCTTAATTTTCTCATTTCTTCCATACTCTGTGTTTTACAGTCCTCGAAATTTGCAACCTCTAATTTTAGCAACCGAGACCTGAAACTTGGGTCTGCTGGAGATCAAAAGCTTGGTTCCGAAAAGAAGGGTAGCAAGAGAGGAGCAGCTGTAGAAGATATTTCCACTGGATCACCGTCTACCAAAAGTCTTTCTGCAGCTAAATCTACTGACAGTACCGTCATTAACTTTGGGAGTCTTCTTCAACCCGTTGTAAAGAAACTTCAGGTTTGTGGATTCTCAATTCCCCCCCTTGAAAATATCGCAGTCTAAGAGGACAACCCTATTTGCCTGATACTCTCTTCCCCTCCCTTCTCCTGAAAGACATCAGAAAGCCCTTGGAAATGAGCAAATTGAATGTCACAGAGTTCAATTGGCAAATGCATTTGCTGGTGCTGCTTGAGCTACTAGTCAGTAGCAGTACAGCTATCCACTTTGATGACTGCTTGTCTCACCAGTTCCTGTTAACATTTAGTTTTTCTACTAGTTGCACTGTTTTGTTATAGGAAGAAATGCTATGCATTAGTTGTGCTGTAAATTTTTACTAGGAAGGATTCACACAGTTCTCAGAATTCTCAGACATGAAATGGAACTTTAGATTTTTCTTATCATACTGCCTTCTGCTTGGCGTTTCTTTTCAGCCCATCACCTTCTGTTTTTTAAGCAACTTGTGATATTACAAGGTAACAAAACATCGTGCAAATCCTTGAACATAATTTTCCTTTTACCCTAACTTCTTATTTTTATCTTTGGCAAATTCTGTGATCCTATTGATTCGGAGGGACTTCAGCTAAATGAATTCATTCGCACCTTGACGCCTTCAATATTATATCGTACTCAAATTTGAAGGAGAATGAGCTCGACGAACATATATACTTGGAATAGATAAAAGTTTGCGTCATGCATCTTGTAATCCATAAATTTTCTTCAGTTACATGAAGGATTTCTTCTTCTTTTTTATCACTTGTAATTAATACAATAATAATTCTCAAAAGAAAAAAAAAAAGAAAAGAAGAAGAAGCTAAGACAACAACAATAAGGTCCGGCACACAGGGGACATAATGCAGACACAAGAATAGTGATGCATCGTCAACCAATGAGGGAGATGCCTTGAAGAATCAATGCATCAGCAAGAACCTGATTAGCAGCCTGAGATGGATGGACGCTGTCCCAAAACACATACTCAGTGGCATTTGGGCAAGTTCCTGGGGATTTTGGATTGCACAGCAATGATGTTGTCTCCACTGTTCCCGTCCCACAACATCCTCTCCTTGCTTCTTGGAAACCTACAAATTAGAAATTGCTACAATTCATTGCTTGAAAGAACCTTTAAGTAGTAGTCCCTCAGAAAAAAGTTGATCTAGTACCATTTTCTGAAGGAGATTTAACAAGGTCATAGAGTGGCTGGAAGATGTCGAATATAACAATCTTAAGACCAGGAAGTTGTTTTTGGAGGCTTGTTGCAGCTGAGTTGATCTTCTTGTTGAATTGCTGGGCATCAGTGTTGATCCTTGAGACGCACCCATTCTCGTGATATCCGAATATGGTTCGGGCAGCTGGAAGGCAACCCAGTGGTGGGAGTGAAGTCACCCCAAGTTTCCTACCCCCCAAGCCGTACAAGGTCTGTGTTTCATACAGAGCTCTCCACCGTCATTGAGATTCAGATGAAAATATAGAAACAACTCACAAGAGTACCGTACCTTGACAAAGCTTGTGAATGAACCGACAAGGTATGAGCCATATTGATCAACAGTATAGATTTTGTTTAGGTATGGATTGACGTAGTAATTCTGAAGAAAGTCACTGCTCCCCGCACTCAAAATATATAGCGCACCCTTGATGATTGATGCCGATTTGCTACCAGCAACCTTCGCTAGCTTACCTTGGTATTCCTTGAAGTACTCCAGTTGCTGGCTCAATGGAATGGCATGCTGCAGAGCCAGGTTGATTATTAGAGATGATAAAACTTTATAATACTAAAGGACTGATCATGTCTGACATCAGGAAAATTACTTACGTTCAAGGCAGCTGCCTTTTCATCGTAACCAGATGCTGCAGATGCAAAGTTGGATCCAATAAGTAGGTTCTTCCCTGATGCGTCTGGGCTCAGATACGCCGGTGCGTAAGACTTAAATCCCAGAGTTTCAGCTGCCAAAAAGAAATTCATTCGTAAGGCGTCATTCAAATCCTTATAAGCAAGAACATTACTGACTAATCTTGGGAATTTTGATGCTTTTTTACTCACCAGTGATGTCGGTGGCTAATTTACCATTACAAAACCTCCCTGTAGGTTTCTGATCGACAAAGTCCCTTCCATAAGGAGGGTAATTGGCCTTGAATATCGTGGGGAGATAGTCATTGTTGCCAACATCCACAGCCGAGTCACCAAATGTTATGATAGCAGGAACTAGAGCATCTTGCGCACAGCCAACATCCAGAAGTGCAAATGCAAAGGCCAAAATCAATGCTGCTCTGTAGCAGATTTCCATTTTTCTGCTCTAGTACTGCATGCAAGGATTCGGGCTGGCTTAAAAAGGAGGTGTAAAGCCAGTCAACTGAAGTAATTCCTGAAGATGGTGGATGGAAGTTGGGAAGGGCTAATAAATGAGAGTTGTTCAATAGGCAATATCGGCATTCAAATCATTCATCTTTTATACATGTATACAACTCCCAACATGCGCTAAGGTCATTTCAGGTTTCTGTTTTTCTGGCTATACATGCATTGAAGAGAACATATTTATAATTATGGATGAAGAGGCATGGTAGTTGGGATGATAAATGAGGATGCACGATCTGAATAGGAAGTTGCATGTGCGGGAGTTAATTTTGGTTGTTAAACAATTAGCCAACTCACATGCTGATGCGGCTAGTTTGATAAGTATAGACTAGGAAATGCAATAACACTTGGATTTTCTGAGATTTTGGTTGCTTTGGCATGGAAAGTAAAACTGTCCAAGTGTCCATGAAAGAGACCTTAGTGGAAAGCAAGGAAAAATCACACCTTTGCGGGCAGTTTGAACTTTGAAGCTGGAAGGGCCAGTAATTTGAGATGGGTTATCTATCCAATAACGCCTCACCCAATCCATTTCATCTTGCAGGTTTGACTTGTGTGTCATTCTTAAAGAAAGAACTGTGCTTCCTTCCATAGTGAGATACAAGTCATTCTCCCGAGTACATTCAGCGATGGTCTCTAAAATGGGACTACTGTTTTCAAGAAATGAATCTCCACTGCGTAGCCATTGGTGGATTATTTCTACATCTATACGGCTAGAGTATTGCATTAGAGTAGGCAGTAGTATATTTATTTTCTTTTCCCAATCTACAGTACATATGCTAAATGGATCTAGATCATATAGAGTAACTTGCTGTTGAGGTCTGAAACTGAATTCCTTCCACACCTATACTCTAGTTCACATACTGTATCAAATTGAATTCTTTGTACTTTAGTTACTACTATATATACTTGTTTTTCACTGCTAGAATTTTTTAATTTACCGATAGAATATTCTATTGATAATTAGACATTGAGTCTATCAGCATGATTTTTACTGATAGGCTTACAAACAGAAATACTTCATCGAAAAACCTATCATTAGTGATTTATAGTCTATCAGTGAGTTCAATAAAATTACCAACAGATTTATAGATGGACAAAGCAAGCCAAATAAAAAAAAATTATGCGGTTTAATTCGTTAGTATTTTCATCGATTACTTTCACATATCGTCGACAAAAAAATCATTAGTAATGCCAACGATGAGTTCTTTTTAATATTATCGATAGAATAAAACCGTCGGTTATTAAACAGTGGCACAATGGTGTTTGCAGTGATTCTTTCCCAACTCTCTGGAATATACTAATGGACTTAATCTAACGGTAAGATCATCAATAATTTTAAAAATATTTTTAAAAAAATAAATCTATTAAATAGAAGTAGAAAATAATTAAAATAAATTAAATTAAAATAAAAATCTTATATTTATTACAAATTTATAAATTTAAATACAATTAATCTCGAATAGAGAGGCTAAAGAAGAAGGAGACAAGTCTTCACCGAAACCGTGGAGCCAATAAGGAGGAGCACATATACCACCCATCTGTGATTTCATCTCCATTACCAATTGGCAAAGTTCGACCGTCTCAATACTAAGTCATTCTGTCTCAGTAGTTAGATGGGTTGTCCGAACTTGAACTCGTTGGTCTAAAATCACCTTGAACTCTGAAGTTTGAGTGCTCGAAATTAATTGCGAGCCTCCAACAGTAGAAACACTCTAGGTCGTCTACAAGTCTTCGACCGTAATGTTTGAGATACCATACACCCAATTTCTATCAGGTCCACCAAACAATCATTTCTCCAACCACTAATCCAAATCGAGTTTTGGATGGGTCAAAGGATCGTCTTTATATCTCTCCTTCAATCGGGTGTTATACGTATACTAAAAAAAGTTAGCAAATTCAAAAAAATGATAATATAAGAAGAAAAAAAATTTGAAATCCAACATACCACAAAATGCTAAGCTCAACTATCTACAAGATGTTGCACCATTTTTCGAAGATCATCATTTCACACGTCTGTTTCTACAAATAGCTCCATCAAACTTGATTCACATCCAAGAACGGTAGCCTGTAAGAGAAAATTATTGTTAGTTAAACATATTCATATAAAACATCAAATTAAAAAAATGGATGTATTAAAAAAAGAATATTATCATTCACTTTGCATGAAAAAACGAATAGAATGTATCCATCATTGTACGTGGTAATGAAACGTGCTGAATATATTTCAGCCAAACAGACTCCGAGACGTACGGAGATCTGAAATCCTTCCAAACAGTCACGTCCTTTCAGTCTGGAAGCTCTTTTTCTTTCATAATTTTTTGCTTTCTTTTGCATCTCGTACCAAAAATCACTCAACCTATATGATACAAATGAATTAGCTATTAATAAGTGAAAAATAAAATGTTAAAATTTAGATTTAAAAAATTATTTTGATTTCAATTTTACCTAATTACAACGTAATTCTCTCAAACCCTCATAACAGTAGCATTGTCGGCTTTATTCTAGTAAAAACTTTCATTGCAGTTCAAATTTGTAAAAGAATAATTTCCTCATTATTAATAAAACTAACCAAATTAACAAAATAAAACAAAACTGTTTAAGTTAATACTAATCTTAAACCTTTTGAATCATGCATCAATCATGGGTTTCAATTTAGGATTTTTAAAAACCTGACTCCATTGAAACAATGGCACTTCTATCGATGATTTCATCGTCGATATTATGGTTCGAGAAGCCTTAATATTTGTAAACCTAAAATAACATTCGTTAATTGAAATTAATTTTTCAAAAATTATTAACATGTTCTTTATTTTTTAGTAGTGCATGAAAGGAAAATAAACTTACATTGAAAGGTTTGGCTTCAATTGGGCATGGTACTTCCTAGTAAATAAATCCCATTGTAAGAGGACCTCTTCTCAGTGTGACGACATCGCACTCGACGAGCCCATATCAAAAGTGGGTGCCTATGACTCAGGTGTTTGTTCTTGGTCAGCACCTAACGACTCATAGTCATCAAAAGCGTTGTTAAAAGAACTAGCAGCGATCTTGTCCGTACGATGTGCTATTAGCTTTCCCCTAAGTATCTACATAAATTAAAGGATTAAGATGCTGTGAACCATTCCTATTTTAAAAGAAAATTTGGCAGCACCTCCCCTATACGAGAGACTATCTAAATTTTGTTTACTTGCAAATACATAACAATTTAAATTCAATTGCCACAAACTATCTAATTTTATTCAATTTGTTTCCTTGTCATTGAGTGAAGAGTTCACTCAACTTGTACTCAACCTAGTTTT
>Ga0307516_10007734_pt1 | contig 12292 bp, 16 predicted proteins | sample 19_EM_MG_FD_203310 | JGI IMG/M metagenome (GOLD analysis project Ga0307516, IMG submission 203310) | Populus trichocarpa ectomycorrhiza microbial communities from riparian zone in the Pacific Northwest, United States - 19_EM | ecosystem: Host-associated > Plants > Roots > Unclassified | place...
GTTATTTGGGTCAATTTTTTCGAGGGGTTCCCGAACTTGGTGCGGTCCGGGATCAGATACAGCAACTGGAGGGGGAACGGCACCACGCACCAGCGATACTGTAAGCGACAAGGAAGAATAGCCACACTGCGATCCTCAAGTAGTTCTGGTACCTAAGACGAAATAAGGGACAAACTCTCCGCGTGCGCAATGAGCGTACTTGGGAACGCCGAGCCTAGATGTATCCACGAAAAACGTAGAACGAGTCTCGTGATAGGGGACGTCTGAGGACTGTCAACGGTGGGGGGAGAAGGGAAGAGAGGAAATTACCAACAGTCGATATCGTGATCCTCGTTGCCCCTCTGCACGATGTCACCGTTCCACAGCGCATTCACGACTAGTACGCTTACGTTAGCAGGAGTCGTGCGGTAAAAACGTGGGAGGCTTACGATCTTGAGCTTCGCTGGAAGATAAAAAGATGGTGCTGTAAAAGCGCAAGGTTAGCGAGTCCCGGCCTTCCCTATCGCGGTCCGAGTCCGTACCAACGTGAGTCGATCGCGAGCTCCAGAGCTGTGGATAAGTCACTCCTTTCCCCGTCCCACTCGAGGTGGGAGAACCGAGTGGACATGATATCGTTCAACCTGTCTGGAGGGGACAAATGAACTACGCGGCGCGCAAGAACTTCACAAGCAATCGCTCTGCCGTGGTTCTCGCCATAGTCGGCGGGGTTATGGTTTGCTTCGTAGATGAAGTCGCGCCTGGCACGCAGGAGGGCATACGGAAGCTACGCAAATGGTCAAGAACTGCGGTGGCCGCGAAGTGGGTTTACGAACCGCTTCGTGAAAGTCCCCGGCTGCAGCAATGTACGTGGAGATAACTTGAGGCGTGATCACCCGACTGGTGGGTTCGTTGATGCTCGCAGGAGCCACCTCCACAGGCAGTAACTCCAGAGTCATAGCCCTCACGCGAGTGATGAGCTCTATAAATCGGAATCGAGTTCATAGGCGCTGAGGTCGATCCAGAACTCAACAGGCTCACTTGTGATACTGTCTGGACTCGCGTGCAGACTCTGGATGGACGTGAGTGAAGCGCGTTCGTTATCTGACATGGCTGTGGTCCTAGAAAATGTCGGCTAGTTTGTTTTCTCGGCTTGCGGTCAGCGACCTCGAGGGGGGAGGAAGGGAAGAGGTGAGGGCGGAACTATTGCTCCCGAGGTTGCTCCTCGAACGTCACTGATCGCGAGGAAACTCCTGACTTATGTACATACCACGTGATTCGAGTTCAATCGCTCAACACGACCCTCGACCACAGCGGACGTGACGGATTCCGGCTAGTATCCAGATTCCTGGGGTTAGGATGCTGGGATCTAGGACAAAGCGCGTCGTGGCTTACGGGAAACGTTCCCACAGAATTGTGGTACGCGATGGTTTTGGCAGAGCAAGCGCCAGTGGGAGGACAACCGCCTCTCCCCCAGCCGCTGCCATCGTGCTCGACGACTCTGCTTCAGATTCCTCGCCGCTTCCTTCTCCGATCAAACGAAAGGTTGTTTCACCTGTGGTCCGGAAGAAACCTGTGACCAAGAAGAACCACACGTCGAAACCTATTGATGGCCCTGCACCTGTTCGCCGACCGTTGGCCCCCAGAGAACCAGCCGTGTCAGTTAACGTTGAACCTAAGCAGGCGGGGCGGCTCCCGAAGAAACCACCCTCAGTGGTAGACGTCGAGATCATCGTCTTAGACGACGAAGGTAGAACTGTGGCGAAGGAACGGAGGATTTCAAAGGCTGGGACGCAGGTTAACCCAGTGACTACGTCTCCTTTGCCTTCTCGATCCAAGCATAACAAGAAGAACGTCGAGGCGCAGAAGCCCCGAAAGGCGCATCGAGCCCAGCCAGCAGTCATCGATATCTCTTCCGACTCAGAACCAGAACCCACGATACCCCGACAAAAGCGTAGAGCTACTAGACGGCGCCCGATCGTCATATCCTCCGACGAGGATGAGCTGGAGGAGCACGAAACCATCCAAACTCCAATACCCATTTTCCCCTCCACTTCATCACCTTCATCTCCCCCACCTCCATCGCGCATATCCCCCTCTCCGCGTAAGCACCCCTTACCTCCCCAAACGAAGCAGCGGTGTTCATCTCCTAGACCACTCCAACACGATCCGATCTCCAACAAACCGAGGCAGCTCACACCCATCCGCCGTGGAAAAAACCCCTTCCCTCGATCCCCAGGATCGGTGATATCACCGGAAGATGACGAAAGCGAACTGGGCGACGGAGATGTGAACGATCTTCTGAACTTCGCTGACCTATCTATATCGGACTACCAAGAGCTTGGCCCCGAGGTCCCCGGATACCTCCTCCCCTTGTTGCAAGAATGTAATCAACATTCCCCACACGAATTCTCCTCGTTCATCAACAGCTTCCCCTTCGATCCGATCGTCCAGTCATACGAATCTGAGCTAACGACTTACTCAAAAGCTAAATTTCGGAAAGTCGGAGAGGCGTCGTACTCGGAGGTATTCGGTATAGGAGGTGTGGTGTTAAAGATAGTTCCCCTCCGTGATGAATCCGGAACGAAAGCAGACGGACACGACGCGGAGTCCCCTCCACCCAGCGATGTGAGGGACGTTTTGCGAGAAATTGCTGCTACGCGGTCAATGGGCGAACTATGTGAGGGGTTCATCAAGCTCCTCCGGACTTACGTTGTGAGGGGCAAGTACCCCTCTCTACTCCTATCGCTGTGGGACGAGTATAACGACGTGAAGGGGTCGGAAAGTATCAAACCAGGTAAAGAGTGGCTGCTGAACTAGATCTTCGTTCTGCTCACCTCCTTTCAAGACACATTCTCGGTGTCGCAGGTATACGCCATTATCGTTCTTCCGAATGGCGGTCCGGACCTAGAAGCGTACACGTTCTCCTCCCCTTCAAAAAACGGATGGACACAAGCCTGCAGCATTTTTTGGCAGGTGGTGTACAGTATTGCCGACGCGGAAAACCTTGTTTCGTTTGAGGTTCGTGTTTCGTGTTTACTTGAGTCATGGTAGTCCCTCCGTGGCGAACTTAAATGCAACCTAGCACCGCGATCTTCACTGGGGCCAAATCCTGATCCAAAACCTCCCTACGTCAAGTGTCCCACAACGAGGCACAAGTCCCCATTCCATGGATGACTACAGCTCCGGGGTAATAGCGACAATCATCGACCTCGGTCTCTCCAGAATGGATGCATCACCGACAAAAGTCCATTGGACACCTTTCGAACCCGAAGTCTTCGAGGGCGAAGGCGACCACCAATTCGACATCTACCGAATGATGAGGAACTACAACGGAGATTCGTGGAAAGAGTACAGACCTCTTACAAACGTTATGGTACCCATTCTACTACTCTCCGCTTGGGATCGAATTGACCGGATCGGGCCCCTAGTGGTTACATTATCTCTTGCGCAAATTGATTTCATCAAAGGGATTACGAGCTCCACCAACCCCACGGAAGGCTGCGGCTTCCAACTCGACGCCAAAGAAGAAGAGTAGATGCCCTCCTGCCACTTCGGGTTTCAGTGAACGGCAGTGCTATGAGTGCCTGCTCGAGATGGAATTCTTGCTAGGTGCGTGGCTGGAAAGTCTGAAGCCCGCACAATCCAAGGGGGCAAAGAAGGGAAAAATCAAGGTGCCTGCAGCTGTGAAAGCAGCTGTTGGTGACGGGGTACGACAGTTTAGGTCTACGGGGGACGTGCTCGGATATGGGGTGGAGAGGTTATGGGTCGCTGGCGACCAATAGTGACTTCGTGGGGGAGAGTTGGTCCCAGAGACCTAATTCATGATGCAAACAGGTCCGTCAGGAAGTTAGTTCGGTAGGATGGAAACCAGGTAACGAAATCGACGAACCTTCAGTAGCGAGAACCAGGAACCGTAAGGTAGACTCGTCAGAAGCAGCGGAATCTGGGGATAAAGCGGGTATCGAGAGAGTTCTGTGGTGGGCCATTTCCGGTTTCGTGGTTGCGCGACCGACATTTCCAGCAATACACGGTCACCCCCGCCGGGCCAAAAATGTACCAGGCCAACGCCTCTTGATAGGTTTTAATCGAGACTCAAGAAGACTTCGTACCCTTGACCGATCCATACCGGGCCCGTTTGGTATGTCGGTCGGTACAGCCCCTCGTCATCCCTTACGAGGGCAGTGGCTGGGCTGCCCTTTCTGACGGCCCTGTACGTCACCCGAACCGACGGCAAGGGGAGTTGGGGATCCATTGAAGGGAGGGAACTGGAAAGTAGTATGTGGCCGCATCGGCAAACCAGTCTGTGGGCGCTGTGGGCGCTCACTTCTACCATCCCGGGTTGATGACCCCGAGCTGGTCACCCGCGCCACACTGGGCGAAGCCAAACATTCCTTACCGGCTCCTGCTGTCGAACGGACCACCACATTTACCCACCCTGTTCCGCCTTACCTCACCCTCCCGCCTCGCGATCCGCGCCCCCTTCTTCCCCCGTTTCTCGACGCTCTTGCTCCTTCAACATCCACATGTATCACATCATTTCCTAACCAGCCGCATATTGTCCTTGATGTAAATTGAGATTCGAGAAAAATCGATCCGGAAAGAGGGGAAGAACCGAGGTACTTGCAGCTGTGAATTAAGCTGTTATTGGTGACACGGCGTGAGAAGGTAATAGGTTTCGTATCCCGTCCCATCGTCACCCCCTGTGGTGTCCAATACCGCGAGTTGTTCGGCGAGAGGGCCGACCGGGTTCTCGGTACGGGTGTAATTGTTTGGATGCAAATTGGTATCTCCCTTAGATTGCCCTGGAATGCCGGCTCATGTGCGTAATGTACAGTGGTAAGTTCGGATTTTTTACAACTTCTGAATGACCATCGCGGACGCGGCACCCCCTCCATTGCAAATACCTGCCGCTCCAAACTCGCCCGACTTCAACGCGTGAACCAGGGAGACGACGATACGCGAGCCAGAGCTGCCGATGGGGTGTCCTAGGGCAACAGCGCCACTGGGAGCGGGTGGGGTTAATGACGAAGTCGGATCAGGATATAGTCGGAAACTGCTTACCCGTCAATGTTGATCTTATCGTATGAAACGCCTAGAGCCTGCTCGGCAATTCGGACGACAACTGAAAAGGCTTCGTTGATCTCGAAGCGAGCAATATCTTTAATTTCAAGGCCGGCACTCTTCAGGGCAATCGGGATAGCGAGGGCCGGGGCCTCTGGGAAGTCGATTGGGTTTACGCCGACGTCAGAGAAAGCTATTGGGATCGTCAATCAACTTGGCCCCGGTTTATCACAACTTGGACGTACAAACGACTCGTGCAAGCGGCTTGAGACCAAGATCTTTGGCTTTCTGTGCGCTCATCAACACCAACGCGGAGGCACCGTCGCTCAAGGGAGACGAGTTCGCGGCAGTGATGGAACCATCCTTCTTAAAGGATGGCCTGAGGGTTGGGACCTTCTCGAAGATTACTCGCTTATACTCTTCGTCCTCGTTTACAATGACATCCCCCTTCTTTCCCTTGACGGTGACGGGTGCGATTTCGGCGTCGAAAACACCGTCAGCCCAAGCGCGGGCTGCGCGTTTGTAGGACTCGATGGCATGGATATCCTGAGACTCTCGAGAGACCTTGAATTTTGTGGCGGCGGCCTCTCCACAGTTACCCATTCCGAAGTTATTGTAGACATCCCATAGGCCGTCCGTCTCCAACGAATCCTTGGTGGTGAACTTGCCGAAAGCCGGTGACCGTCGGGGAAGCAAGAAGCTGTACGCAAGGGTCAGAATGGGTTCAACACTGCAAAGATACGGGGACACGTACGGGGCATTGCTCATGCTTTCCATACCACCGGCGGCGACAACATCTTTATATCCGGAGAAGATACTCTGGGCGGCAAACATGATCGACTTCATGCCACTGGCGCAGACCTTGTTGATGGTGGTAGCATCGGACCTATGTTTCATCCCGGAAGCAAGAGCGACTTGGCGAGCAGGGGATTGACCTACTCCAGCCTGAACAACGTTCCCGAAGAAAAGCTCCTCGACTTCCTCCGGGGGGACGTTGTACTTGTCAAACGTATGTTTCAAGGCGACGGTGCCGAGTTCGGTCGCGGTGAAGAATTGGAGGCTGCCGTACAAAGAGCCTATTGGCGTCCTGGAAGCGGCGACGATGACCGCTTCCCGTGGACCAAAGGTGGACTAAAGACGTGAGTTCCCGACGCGAAGTTGTTTCGAGGCGCACGTGCGAGGCTCACCAGCTGGCGGGTGCGAAAGACGATTTGCCTGGTTGGCAACCTAGAAGCGAACATGGTGAGAATGACCGGATGGGTTGAGGTTGTGGGAGGAGGTTGGCCGGGATTTGGGACTGGAAGGCTGAGGCTGACTTCGGATCTCGGATGTCCGATTTCAATGCGGGGTACAAAAATCACATGTCACAAATTTACAACCGACCCAAGAACGAGAAACCACATTTTCATCCAACACCTCAACCTATCGTCTTCAGACACGTTTGGGCTAATAACCTCATTCACGAGTTCGTTGACTGCAGCACTACTCTCGCACGGATGGAAGTACCAACACCGGGTACCGAGCACTGGATGATCGCCTTGAGATAGTAGAGGAAACGCCGAACCAGGCTGAGAAAGCCCGAACGTTGTCTTATCAAACTCTGTGGACGGGTCGAAACGGAACAGACCAGTTTGCAGGAGTTGATCCAGCGTCAACTGCACGCCCTCTACCATCGAACTCAGCAATCGTTGCAGGATCACAGCCGCTGGACATACGTTGGTCCCACACGTTAAAATAGAAGGCAGGAACCATGAACGAGGGTGAATAGACAATATATTGATCGCAGGAGATGAAGTTGGGAGCTGAAATGACCGCTGCAGAATCGTCTTCCTCGACTGGGACCTCCCCACTATCATGGATCGTGTTCCCTTTTGGCGTGATGGGTATCGCGGCAGTGCGTTCGAGGTATCCTAGATGGTGAAAGGTCTGCCTTGCCTATCAGCGGTGAACTTGGCATTCCTGGACGGACGCGATTACCTGGTGGGACCGCCAGGACCAAGATGAATGGGAATCATCTCCTTCGAGCAGCAGTCGGCAAGCGCGCTCAAAGTGTGGTCGTGTGAGGCTCATCCTAGACAAACAGGAGCAAACAATGGCGTGGGAGATTTCGTGTCGCAGCTTTACAGTTATATCGGCAAATCCCGCCCAATCCACACCATCAGTACAAGTTGTCCGTTTAGGCACCCATCTCGCACCGCCGCCGCCCTCAATCTTACACACCATGGCCGTAGGCAAGGTTGGTGTCATGATACTCTCCGGATACCCTGGGGCTCATATCTCGCTCAGAATAAGCGTTTGTCAAAAGGAAAGAAGGGTATCAAGAAAAAGGTCGTTGACCCATTCACCCGAAAGGGTACGCCTACCTCGTTCACCGACGCCCGTACACACTCCTGACTCTACCCCACAGAGTGGTACGACATCAAAGCTCCATCAATCTTTGAGGTCCGGAACGTCGGGAAAACTCTTGTGAACAGATCTCAGGGTCTTCGTAAGTTTATCGTGGCTCCTTCGGACTTCGCGTTCCTAATAACTAGGGAACAGGAAATGCCAACGACTCTCTCAAGGGTCGTATAGTTGAGGTCTACCTGGCGGATCTTATCAAGGATGAGGACCAATCCTTCCGTAAGATCAAATTACGGATCGACGAGGTCCAGGGCAAGAACTGCCTCACCAACTTCCACGGCATGTCCTTCACCTCGGACAAGCTGAGGGCACTCGTTCGCAAGTGGCAAACGCTCATCGAGGCTCACGTTGACGTGAAGACCACCGACGGCTACCTCATCCGACTCTTCGCCATCGCCTTCACCCGCCGGCGTCAGTCACAGGTTCGCAAGACCACCTACGCCCAGTCGAGTCAGATTAGGGAGATTAGGAAGAAGATGTTCGAGATCATGACCCGCGAGGCGACGAGCTGTGACTTGAAGGAGTTGGTGCAAAAGTTCGTGCCGGAAGCCATCGGTCGTGAGATCGAGAAGGCGACGAGGGGCATCTACCCCTTACAAAATGTGTACATCCACAAGGCCAAGATCCTCAAGGCTCCCAAATTTGATCTGTCGAAACTACTCGAGCTGCATGGCGAGTCGACCGACGTGAGTTTCCCCCTACCTGGTCTTCGTGAACAGCGGTTTGCTCACGAGTTTTACAGGAGACAGGGACGCGTGTGGTCAAGGACTTCAAGGAACCGGAGGCCCTTGAGTCGGTATAATACCAGCCCTTCGGATTACTTGTTGTCTCTGTATTTGCATGACCTCATCCCCACCATCTATGCGACAGCGGTACCTAGTATGAACCATGAGTGCGCAACCTGTCGCATGTATGAACCAATTCCTGTGAACATGAGGATCGGATGTATTGGCCCGGCCGGCGCAACACTGCGAACAAACCAGGGTCCCATTTCAATATCCAATTGCTGAAGCTATATCAGAGTGCTGGGTGGACTTTTTCCCGGCTGCCACATAACCACTGACGTCCACCATAATGTCCGACGTCGAGTACCTCAAGAGCCTCCTGGGGGCCCACACCGATTTCCCCAAGAAGGTTCGCCCGTCATTTCCCCCCCACTTGGTGCGGACTTGAAGCTCTAACCGGTCATACAGGGCGTCGACTTCTTGGATATCTTCCCAATTTTGAGAGACCCAGTCGCTTTTGAGACCCTGGTCACCAACCTCGTACATCGCTTGACCTCACACACGATACCCGGCCTCCAAGGTAACAAGATAGATGCGATCGTTGGTCTGGATGCCAGAGGATTTTTGCTCGGCCCGATCATCGCCTTGAGGCTGAATGCCGCCTTCATCCCCGTGCGGAAGAGAGGAAAACTTCCTGGAGAATGCTTCTCTGTTGAATACGAGAAAGAGTACGGCAAGGTACGGGTTTGGACTGTTAGGTCGTCGTTTTGTGCTTACCGGTGACCTTATCCCTAGGATGTGTTTGAGATGCAGGCTGGGGCTATCCTACCTGGCCAGAACGTCGTGGTTATCGACGACGTCATTGCAACGGGTGAACAATATCCACACACTTCTAACTAATCTTCTCACTCCATTCTCTAGGGGGTTCTGCAAGAGCCGCAGGTGACCTTATCGCCAAAGCGGGCGGAAAGACCGCCGAATACCTCTTTATCATCGAAATTGCCTTCTTGAACGCCCGTTCAAAGCTCGACGCACCCACCTATTCAATCATCGAGATCAGCGAGTGGACCAGGAAAGGGTAGGGTCCGGGAGGAGAAATGCTACAGCTCGACACCATTATATAGATCTATGCCTGTACATGCTACTTACTAGACGACGAGCCTTGTATTCACCAGTGCATGGCCGTTGAGGTACAACACCATCTGAATATCATCTTTAACCTTGTCCATCTCGTTACTGCTTTTTATCGGTTTCCTCTTCGCACCAACTTGCCTACTCTCCGGATCGACCGCGAACATTACCTGTCCTGGGCCCAAGCCCTGTGTCCGTTTGATCATGTCTGTCACAGTCTTCCCCGCAGTTTTGGCAAGAAGAACGAGCGCGACGTCGTCCACCGTGTCTCCGACCTCCACCCTTTCGTCATCGTCGATTGAAGGGCTGACCCTTGTGTCGCTGTCGCCGATGACAATCACACCAGAAGCACCGGCTTCTTTCGCGTTGAGGAGCTTCTTGAGGAATGTGCATTCTCCCCGATCGACCACCAGGGCTTCGCCTCCGTAGCTTCGCTCGTAGGGGTGACATCCGAACTGATTTGAATGATCCTGGACCAGTCGGACGCCATCCTGGTGACCGAAGCGCATCAGCTTGTGGTCTGGAGTCAACAGAGACGGGTCCCCTCCAAAGAGAGCAGTGTTTGCCGATAAAGTAACCTCGAGCGGACCCCCTGTGATGCCCGTTTGGACCTGGAATCTCGGGTCGACATCACTGACGAAGAACTGTAGGTTAATGACGGAGACCCTCTTCGGTGCGGTTTCTGGAGGGTTCGCTGAGCCAACGAGCTTCTGATCGTCGACGAAAACGAGTTGACCTGTACGGACGGAATGTGGTCCCACTGAACCGGAGCATGTGAGCGGACAATACGCGAGTCCAGAACGAACAGACGTACGTCGAGAGACATCATACCCTTTCCCATCCAAGCGGCTCACGATATACGCCCTGATCCCGGTTATGTTGTGTATCAGGTATCCGTACTCGGTTACCTCAAGCTTGCTGCTATCCGGATTGGGATCCTCCGTGACGGTTTTGCCGTCATGAGACAGGACAAAGTCATAGGACTGGTATTAAATGTTTCAATCGTGGGATGAGGGGAGGATCATGACATAGGCTTACGAAAATCTCCACCTTCGGGATGTCACAATACCCATAGGGTGACCAAGCAGCCTGTTCCAGCTCACTCGCGGCTCCGTCTGCCAGAAAACGGGCGTACTCCACGTCTCGACGAGACAGTATGCCCCCCACGATACCCCCTTCCAGGTTTGAGTGTTTCTGGAAAGCAAGTCCAGGAGTATATGCGGGACATTGATGGTTCTCAGCTCCCCGGAGCTTCCGTCGGACGGCCGACATGGGTTTTGTGTACTTCGGTTCGAGCGTAAGGATGTGTCCTTCGGTCGTGAAGACATAGTTCGAATCGTCGCTGTGAATCGGGTTTTCCTCGTCGAACAATAAATATAGATACTGCAGGGCAGTGGCCGAGAATTAGACGGGGAGCCAGAGGTTGGGAAAATAACGTGCCTTGAGAGTTTCAGACAGTACAAATGACTCCATGCGATCGGATAGTGTGTTTGATAGAAGGTTTGAGACCCCTGCGAGGCCGCACTCCACCTTGGCCCGAGTCTCGATGTCGTTGAGGACTCGCTCTCCGACATCGAGGTAGAATGGATCCCGAGTAGCCTATGCACCCGTTGAGCGGTGGAACCAACCATTATGAGGGAGAGTGACAAACGCGGTAGAGGTACCAGGTGGATTCAATGAATTCTGGATCATGGATCAGCCCCGGCCTGGGCACAAACTCGAATGACATACCGGGCCGAAGGGGGTATTGCCACGACGTCGCCTGTAAAAAGGCGGTATCGAAAACTTCCGGCAACCCAGAGAACTTTTTCCAGAGGTTCCAGACTAGAACGAACGGAATCAGATGGGGATACACGGCACCGGAAGCGTGCGGGTTTACACATGAGGTGGGCTTTAATCGCGTTCTCGACATCACCAGCCAACACCTGTAACCCAGGCCAAAACGCGGACAGGGAATCGATGGTGAAGTACGCAGCTTCCCCGGAGTGGATGTTGACATTTCTAAACTTTGAGTGGGTTCAGTCACGTCGGTCTCTCGAGCTGGGTAAATGGGGGACATACCCAGAACCCATTTGAAGCCCTCGAGTGGCGCATCACAGCAGCATAGCTCTGATGCCAGACGTCTAAGAATTCGACTTCCCCTGTCCAAATCCATCAGTGGGCAAGCCTTTCAGTCAGTAGGAAGTACGTACCACTCAAGATATACCACTTGAGCGCGTACTCATAGAACGAGTCGACTCCGGCCCCGATTCCGCTGACCTCTGGAGTGAGCCAAGCCTAAAATGCGAGTTGACCACAGGCACCGCACTGCCACATCAAGACTTACCCCCGTTCGCAGGCTGACTGTGTTTCCAACCAATCCTATATCCGATTTGCGGTTCCACAACGCGAAGAAAGCCTTGTACGCGGCCTTCTCGAAGCGGTCATCACCCGTGAGGCGACTCAACGTTGCAAATTCCAAGATGAGAGAACCTGGAAAAGGAGTCTTAATGCAAGTTAAACGTCAGGTGGACGATTGGTTACCAGCTCCAGCGGTGCCTGCGTTGTACGTCGGTGTGAAGTATCCAGTCGATCGAGGGGTGACGTACAAGTTTCGTAGCCTTCTCCTTGGAGTACGCCAAGTTTCAAGTGGATCTGGCGGGGGATAAATACAGGTAAGGACATTGATCTGAAGGCCCTTACCCTTGCGTATGGAATCCCAGTCGGGGTCGAAAAAGCGGGTAGGAGCCTATTGCCCAAGTCGTGTGCCATGTGAAGGAGTTCGTCCTTATACCATGGTAGGTGGAAAGGTTGATTTGGGCGTGAAGCAAATATATGAGCGGAGAGCAAACCTCCGAGGACACGGATGGTGGTTTCGAAGACCTGTGGCCTTGTGTTCACGTTGAAGGAGACAGCCTTGATAACGGTCTTGACCGCTGTGTCGAACCCTTGAACATCGCCCATAACCACAAATGTGTCGAGGACGTCGACTAGCGTCACAGAGTAATTGCCTG
>Ga0307516_10007735_pt1 | contig 12292 bp, 3 predicted proteins | sample 19_EM_MG_FD_203310 | JGI IMG/M metagenome (GOLD analysis project Ga0307516, IMG submission 203310) | Populus trichocarpa ectomycorrhiza microbial communities from riparian zone in the Pacific Northwest, United States - 19_EM | ecosystem: Host-associated > Plants > Roots > Unclassified | place...
GGCAACAGAATCAGTTATAAATAACAGATTAATACCAAACTTTACAACAGAATCTAACCACCTACTATGCCTACTCTAACCGACTGCTATGCTTATTGTAGCAGCTTTAGTATTTAACTCATCAGTGTAGTTTCTTCTCAGTGCAATGTCTTCATTGTATCCAGGAGCATACTTCAGTTGACTGAGTATATTCAATACGCCCCCTCAAGATGAGATTCATAAAAAATGTCAAGGAGAGTAAATATTATGAATACTCATCTTGGATATTAATGATTGAAAAAGAGAGGAAACAAGAGCCTTTGTAAAAATGTCAGCCAACTGATGTTGAGAGGAAACATGAAAAGTGCGAAGAACACCGGATTGAATTTTCTCACGAACCACATGACAATCGATGTCAATGTGTTTGGTACGTTCATGGAAAACAGGATTGGCTGCAATGTGAAGAGCAGCTTTACTGTCACAATAAAGGAGTGCAGTTTGGAAGGGAATTTGCAGGTCGTGGAGAAGAGTTTGAAGCCACACAACCTCACAGCAGGTGGATGCCATTGCTCTGTACTCAGCCTCAGCAGAAGATCGGGAGACTGTAGTTTGTTTCTTAGATTTCCAAGAAATCAAAGAACTATCAAGAAAGACGCAGAAACCTGTGACTGAACGTCTAGAATCCAAGCAACCAGCCCAGTCTGAATCACAAAATGCTTTGAGTTGTAGGCTAGAGACGACTGGAAAGAACAGTCCCTGAGCTGGAGAGGCTTTAATATAGCGGAGAACTTGAGTGGCTGCATCGAGATGAGGAACTCGTGGCTTATCCATAAACTGACTTAAAACCTGAACAGCAAAAGAAATGTCAGGACGACTAATGGTGAGATAGAGTAGTCTGCCAACAAGTCGTCTATAGGATGTTGGGTCATCTAGGAGTTGACCAGAATCTTTAGAGAATTTCACATTAGGATCCATTGGAACTTTGGCTGGTTTCGAAGCTAACAAACCAGTAGTCTCAAGGATGTCCAAGGCATACTTTCGCTGACAAACAGATATCCCAAGCTCACTGCGAGCTATTTCCAAACCAAGGAAATACTTCAACTGTCCAAGATCTTTAAGCTGGAATTTGTTATTAAGCAAGTGAATGAACGTGGAAACTGCAGCTGAATTGTCACTGGCAACAACTATATCATCAACATAGACTAAGATAGCAATGAATGAATCTGCCAATGATCGAGTAAACAAAGTGTAATCAGCCTTGGACTGTACAAAACCAAACTCAAGCAAGGCAGAAGAAAATTTGGCAAACCATTGCCGCGAAGATTGCTTTAAACCATAAAGTGACTTGTGGAGTCTGCAAACCTTTGACTCCCCCTTTTTAGCAAAGCCAGGAGGTAAGGACATATAGACTTCTTCATCTAAATCGCCATGAAGAAATGCATTATTAACATCCAATTGATGGAGATGCCAATGCTTGACAGCAGCAACTGCCAAAAGAGTTCTCACAGTGGTGAGCTTAGCCACGGGTGAAAAAGTGTCATAATAGTCCAGTCCCTCACACTGATTATATCCCTTGGCAACTAGCCTGGCCTTATACCTCTCTAAAGTTCCATCAGACTTCAGTTTGACTTTATAGACCCATTTGCATCCAATAATATGCTTAGAAGCAGGAAGATCAACAACAGTCCAGGTATTATTCAATTCAAGAGCTTTAATTTCAGCATCCATAGCCTCACACCATTCCTTACAATGCACAGCTTGAGTATATGAAGTAGGCTCAACAAGGGCAGATACAGAAAGACTAAAGCATTTCTGAGCAGGAGAGAGATGATCATAAGAAAGGACAGAGGAAAGTGTATAAGGAATACCTGAAGCTGAAGAGGAAGGTGCAGGCTCTGAAGTGGAGGTTGCAATATGACAATGATAGTCATGCAAATATCCAGGTTTGTGTTTTATCCGAGAAGACTTCCTGCATGGCTGAGGAATAATCTCAGAAGGAGATGTTAAAAGAGGTGCTGAGTCAGAGTTCAAAGAAGGAGAAAACGAATTGGAATTAGAGGGTGAGTGAGTAGCTGAAGGAAAAGGAAAAGAAGCTGAAGCCATGGGATCAAGGAAAGGAGCTACTGATTCATGCAATAGAAGAGGTAAAGGGAGGACAGAATCAGTAGATGAGATAGGATGTTTGAGTGCAAAAGGAAATATAGCTTCATGGAATATAACATCCCTGGAGACAAAGACAGTGTTTAGATGTAAATCATAGAGTTTATAACCCTTGATGTTAGATGGATAGCCAAGAAATATACAAGGCTTAGCTCTAGGATCAAATTTGTGTCTATGTCTAAGGAGAGTAGTTGCATAGCAGAGGCAACCAAAGACTTTCAAATGGGAATAAGATGGACGAGATTGGAACAAAACTTCATAAGGAGATTTGTTATGTAAGACAGGAGTAGGAATCCTATTGATTAAATGCACGGCAGTGAGAACACAATCTCCCCAAAATGATAATGGTAAATGAGACTGAAAACGAAGGGATCGAGCAACATTCAAAATGTGCTGGTGTTTGCGTTCAACAACTGAGTTTTGTTGAGGTGTTTCAACACAACTCAGTTGATGGACTACACCTTTGGATGCATAAAATTGATTCATTTGGAATTCAACTCCATTATCTGATCGCAGGGACTTGATTTTGACATTAAACTGTGTCTCAACCATAGTAAAGAAAGATTGAATATGAGTTCTGGCCTGAGACTTATTGTCCAAAAGGTGAATCCATGTAAATCTGGTATGATCATCTACAATGGTTAAAAAATATGAAGATCCACTAATAGATTTAGTGGAAAAAGGACCCCAAAGATCACAATGAATAAGATCAAAAGGTTGTGCAGAAGCTGTGATGCTGTGAGGAAAAGATAACCGGTGTTGTTTAGCCAATGGACAAATGCTGCAAGTCTTATTAGATTCATGTAAAACTTGAGGAATTACATGAGAAAGTAATTTCAAGGGAGAATCTGAAGGGTGACCTAATCTGTAATGCCATAGGCTATTGTTTACAGAGTGAACAAAGAAACTAGCAGAAGCTAGATTAGTGATTGTAGGCTGAGACATGGTTTTAACAGGATTGGAAAATGCAGAGTTCCTAGATAAAGCAGAAACTGGATTTTGCAGCAAATGGTATAAACCTCCAGCTTCTTTACCCACACCAATCGTTCTCCAGCTTGTAAGGTTCTGAATAAAACAGAATTTGGATAAGAAGATGACACAACATTGTAAGGTTTGAATAAGCTTGCTGACAGATATTAAGTTGAAAGAAAAAGAAGGGATACAAAGCACATTGGTTAAAACAAAAGATTCTGAAATCTTAATGGTACCAATGTGAGTAACTGAAGCATGTTGTCCATTAGGTAACCTTACTGTTTTGGAAACAACAGAAGTAATATGTGTGAATAATGATGTGGAACAAATCATATGATCTGTAGCTCCAGTATCAATTATCCAAGGAGCCATGACAGAATTTGTGAGAAGAGTCGGATGAGTGAGAGATAAGGTAGATGCAAATACAGAATGTTTTGGATCTATATGAGAAAGTTGAGATATACTGGATAGAGTACCTGCACGATTTATTTTGATGGAAGTGTCACCTTGAGTAAGAATTTCGGATTCTTTATTTGCAGATGAAGAAACTTGATTGACAGAAGATTCAAGTTCTGAGATTGAGGGTTTGAACATCTCCATGAGTTGCTGGCATTGTGCATAAGTAATAGGTAGCTGAGGACCATTGTTGTCAGAAACCTGATTTACACTATGAGCTGCATTCTTTCCTTTGGTAAACTTGTAACCAGGTGGAAATCCATGAATTCTGTAGCATTTTTCCACAGTGTGGCCATGAATACCACAATGAGAGCATATTGATCGATCTTTGCGAGGATAAGAGGATTTGTTTCCAACAAAATGAGTTGGAGGTACTGTCCTGGCAAGTAATGCAGTGGTGTTCTGATTGAAAGAAACACTTGAAGAGGAAATCATTCGTTGCCTCTCTTCTTGGATTATAAGAGAGAAAACTTTGTTAATAGATGGCAATGGATCAATCAGCAAAATTTGTCCTCGAATATGTGAATAACTCTCGTTCAATCCCATGAGAAATTGATAAACATGTTGTTGATGATGATAAGATAGAACAGTCTTCAATGCTCCACATGTGCATGTAGGAATTGGTTGATGATTTCCTAATTCATCCCATAATCCTTTCATAGCTGTGAAATAAGCACTGACAGAGTTATTCTCCTGTGACAGAGATGAAATGGACTTCTGCAGCTGAAAAATACGTGGTCCATTATGTTGAGAGAATCTATCTTGAAGATCATTCCATATTTCAGATGCATCATCAATATAGATGATACTGTTGGCAATCTCTGTTGAAACAGAATTCAACAACCACGAGAGAACCATATTGTTGCAGCGAGTCCATGCCAAACCTTGAGAATCAGACAGATTGGATGGCCTAGGCAAAGTGCCATTAACAAAATTGAGTTTGTTCTTGGCTGATAAAGCCATCATCATTGCCCTCTTCCATGAATTATAATTTTCACCATTGAGCTGCTTTGAAACAATCATAGCTCCAGGACTGTCACCATGATGTAGAAAGAAAGGATTGGAAGAATCCATTTCTGAGGCAGCTTCAGTCATTGCCAGAGAATAAAGAGAAATGATGCAGAAGAAAGAATGAAGAAGATGAGAAACTTGAAGACGCGGAAAAAAAAAATTCAGAGAGAATGCTCTGATACCATATTAGAAATGAAAGTGTGAAAGTGTTTAACTGATTTTCTTCTTATTGATTGCTTTAACTGATACAGTATTTATAACATACATTTAGTATGGCAACAGAATCAGTTATAAATAACAGATTAATACCAAACTTTACAACAGAATCTAACCACCTACTATGCCTACTCTAACCGACTGCTATGCTTATTGTAGCAGCTTTAGTATTTAACTCATCAGTGTAGTTTCTTCTCAGTGCAATGTCTTCATTGTATCCAGGAGCATACTTCAGTTGACTGAGTATATTCAATATCGTGTTTGTTATCCACGAACAATTAATTTAATTTATTAGCTTAAATTTTTAGATAATATCTTGAAATTTAATTTTATATTATTTTTTAACATACACTTTTCTTGTTAATTTATGCTAAAATAAACTCGAACATGCGGTTCAATCAACTAGTGCTAATAAAAATTATAAATTGCTATTTTAAATAGTCCAGATTTGAAAAATTCTTGGAGTTTTCTTTATCCTCCATATTATTAAGGGACCTTATGTTATCACTTGTCAGAAAGATTCTTATTATGATAAATTCTTGGAGTTTTCTTTTAGAAATAAGGTTTTAAAACTCTCTTATTATGATATATATATAAAAAAAAACTCTTCAGGTATGGTGTGGCTGTTATAGACTAAACAAAAAAGAGTTACAATTCAGACTTAGAAACTGTTTGTTAATTTGTTAGTTTTTATTTTTTAAAATGTTTTTACAAATTAATTTTTTTCTTAAAAAATATCAAATTAATTTTTTTACATGTTTTTTATGATTTTAATATATATTTTAAAAAAATATTATACACCACAACATCAAATACATAATTAAATATAACATTAATTACACTGAAGGGTGTAGCTCAACTGGTCAAGTTTTAAATTTGCTCTTTATAGATCACCAATTCGAGTCTCATAAATCTCAGGACCATTGAAGAATTATATGGTTGTTAGTTTCAGGACCCGTTGGATTAGTTTAGATACGAGTAAGTTAGCTTGGATAATAATAATAATAATAATAATAAATATAACATTAATTAGTAAAATATAGCAGCCATATATGGTTCCGCTCCCCCCTCTCAGATATGAATTTCTGGCCAAGAATGTGTTTCGTCATGGCTGATATTACTTGACTTTTGATGCTATGCCTCTAGTGATTTATATGCTTACGTTCGATCAGACTTTTATCTTCCACCGTTAAAACCTGAAATCATTGCTATTTTATTCATAATTCAAGGTTTTAAAACAGAAGCAACAAAATGATAAATTCATTGTTCACATTTTTTTTTATTGACAATTTAATTAACTGTAGCGTGAAAGCGTGAGTTTGACAATAGAAATATCGGTACGGTACACGGAAACGAAATAATTGAACTTTTGATTTTTCTTCGTCGATTATATTTTCCTAAATTCATATACCGTGTACCGAATTTCGGTCATTCACACTGATCAATAACATAAAATTTATATTTTGTTAAAATCAATTACCAACTTCTGCTTTAACTTCTCTCTCTCTCTCTCAAAAAAGAAAAGAAAAAAAAACAATAAACTGATATGCATATATATGTGGACTGTAATGACTTGGATTTCATTCCAATAAATTAAGATTGGAATACTTGTTTTGTAGAGTTTTCTGGTTTAGCTAGCACTTGCCTGGTAGTTTATGTCTTGTTGCGGTGATAAATTTGGAAATGAGTGAATGTTAAATTCCAAGTTGTTTGAATATGTAAAACAACTAAGTATAATTAGCTAAATGTTTGTGGCTTTCACGTGTATGAATATGGTGGATCTTAGGAAATGACTGTGATTGATATATGTCATTTGGAGAATTTTTCCTAATCACTGGGTCTTCCTCAACTTGCCAAATGAAATTTCGTGCTTATTTACAGTGTCAGCCCTTTGGCTGATAGTTATTTTAAAAAAAAAATGCTGATCTAGATAGTGTTCCTGGTGTGTCTTACTGTGGTTGTGATTAATGAAATGAAAAATTAATTTTAAGTTATTTTGTTTGATTAAACAACACCGATTAGTTCCTATGTTATCTGAGTTTGCATCTCAGAAACTTGATACATTTTGCATTTAGCAAAGCAAGGTTAAGAAAAAATGTATACCTGTTAAACTGAGCCTAAATTATTATTGGATAAGAATGTGACTAGATGTAATTTTGTTAAATTTTAGAAAATGATGCAGAGTGCTATATGAGTAGTGGGACTTGAGATAGATAGCTGTAAGGTTTCACTTTAACTGGAAGTTAAGGGTGTTAAACGTTTGGAGCTAATTGAATTTACAGTTTACTTATTGATTTTCTTTTAGTTTCATGTTCAAAGTTTATCCAAATTGGTTTTATTTTGTACATCTTGAAAATTCGTTAAAAGTTCTTGTTTTTAGCATCTGGATTTTAATTTACTAAACCCTAGAATATATACATCAATGCTCGCCTGTGATCTAGTTAGTTACAGAAACCATGACATTGTTGAAATTTTTGGTTCAAAGTCTTGTAAATTTGTAATAAGCAGATCGTTATAGCTACTAGCTATTTTGCAGCTTGCCCCCACTTCCTTGCTTTCAAAGCTGTTGATATGGTTAATTATTGAAGGTCAATCTGATGATGAACTCTAAGCTATAAAAAGCTTGAGAAATTATTTGTTGATGTCGTTGTCTAGTTTGATTCATGGACACAGACTCTTCACAAGGTATTCATGTTGTCAACTTTTTTTGCTGCAGGCATCTTTGAAGACAAAACGTGAGGAAAAGAGGGAGATGTACTTCCCGATGAGAAAGTATGCAATCAAAGTTTAGGATAGGGCGTAGCGCATTTGGTATTAGGTGCATCCATGCAAGCAATCGTTTTGTTTCTGCATCTTTTTTTGGACCACTTTATTTGTGTCTTCATCTCAAAATTCAGAAGTTCTTGATTTTGGTTGCCCTCACTTTGGATATCATATTCCTATTCTATCTTGTTACTGCCATCTTCACTGATCGAGTTGATTATTATTGAATTCCACATCGACTCCCCTAATCTGTCTTGCTTCTGCAGTGGTCTTACTCATTAAAATCAGCCAAAGTTTGATTATTTTTCCGTGACATTTGCCAATAATTATACTATGCAAACTTGGAGGTAGCCTCATCTCCTTGTGAATTGCTGTCTCGTTAAGGAGGGAAACAGATACAAACTCGGCGGAAGACTTGAAAGCAAGGTTATCATTATCCATGACATAGTAAACCGAAAGCTCTTTAGAATCAACTCGAATCACACATGATGGATCTGTGGCTTGAATATTCTCATTGGGGATCGGGAATACTTGGAGATGGTATTTCTGTTCCGGTTCGAGAACTTGCTGGAACTGTAGTGTATTAGGAAAATGGTACTAGGATCCATAAGGACATGGTGGATTTCATGGTGTATGGCCTGGAAAGTCCCTAGTTGGAGCTCATGGATAATAAACAGCAGGATGATTATATCTTGCTTAATGTTTATGGAGGTAAATATTGAAAAACAAATTGAAACCCTATCTTGTCATTTCTTTCCAGACAGTCTGGTCTATAATCCGCTGATCTTTCACAAAAAGGAAAAAAAAAACAATAATCATAGAGCAGTCTTGCCCTTGGATCCTTTCTAAATATCTTGTGCTGGCCAAATTAGCTCCGGAATAGCTCGGTTTTTCTTAATACCAGAGCAGTCTGTCCCTGCCATCCTGAGTCGCTGAAAATGTCAGCTTTTATGAAACAGGAACACCAAGACCATAGCCATAGGCGTCTGGACTCTGATATTTACTTGTTGGATGTCTGTGGCTATACTGATATTGAAAAACCTCCTGGGAATCTGGAGTCCATATACAACTGCAGCTAACGAAAGAGTCCTTGCCAATGGGAATGGGTATGGGGTTACGCAAGTCAATCGCGCAAATCCGCCGCGCTTGCGGTTTCATACCACTTAAAAATCTAGATATCTCTTTTTTCTTCTCAGAATTAAAGTTTACAAATTTATTTTCCTCAGATTGTGGTCAAAGTGGACGCGTAAAAAAGATATGGGAGAATAAATTTCAACCGAAAATTTCTTTGCAAAATAATTTAATTAAGGGGCTAATTGATTCTTGTCCATTATCAGTTATTATCAATTCATGTATTAACAATTTTTTTTTATGTCATCGTAAATTGTTGACGATTTCTACATTAGTAACCTTACCAATATTGAGGATGATGAGACTTCAATACATGTCAGAGAGAATTTAATCCTTAATTCCTCAAAACGATTACATTATGGACGGAATCCAGCATAGCGGCCATTGTGTGCATGCTAATCAAGCCAAGGACCTTTACGCCCATTCCAATTTAGAGCTGTATTATAATAGCATTATTTTTCACTTAGAAATAATATTTTTTTAAAAAAAATTAATTATTTTTAACATTAATCTGTCAAAAATAATTTGAAAATACAGAAAAATATTTTGAAACAAAAAATCAATTTGTTTTCAAAAACACACTTTTAAAATATAAAAACAAGCTCTCTTCGTATTTATATATTCCACCAATCTGCATCCCAAGTTTCAACTTGGTGTTTCGGCCATAGCTTTTCGTGGACTGACTTTTTAAGTTTGGAGCCTTACGGGAAAATATGAGGTTTTTTTTTTTTTTTTTATCGAGATTTCTTGTGCACGCTGGAGGCAGACAAGATAGTCCAGCAAACAACTGCGAATGACAAAGCATGAAAAGCCCGCCCGCCCGCCGACATGATCGAAATGTCTTCCTCTGTTTTGCTCTTACCGAGTGTACTCTGGACCGCGTATTGTTCTCTTTCTTGCTAGAGCTCTTTCTAAATTAGGAAGGATCCTTCATTGCTTTTACCGAATGAAAATTTACTTGTTGATTTTGTATGGTTTCGCACCACTCAATGGGAAAGCAATTTGCACCTGATAATTAGAAAAGTCAAAGTCACAAGGAGACACGAGAATTTTCATTTGGCTTAAAACTAGATCATTCACTGCGCTTTGGAATGGATTCATTTTTTTTAATGTAAAAAAAATAATTAAATTGTTCAGGGGATTGACCAATATGAGCCCATATATTTGATAGATTTTAAAATAGCCCAAACATTTTATAAAAGCATAATTAAATTTAAAAAAATTAATATAATATTTTTTTTTAAATACTGAGACAATAATATATTGAATTAATTTATTAAATCCGCAACCGAGTCATAAGATTGCAACAAACTTATAAAAAACAAATCAAAACAAATTACAAAACACGATTCTCAGTCAACTCAATACTAAAGGATAAAACTAAAAAAAAAATCGATTAAAAAATAACAATAAAAAAGACCCGAGTTAACCCGGGTAAATATACCAAACTTGTCTTAGGTCATGAGACCAAAATAACCCCTCAAAAACTAAATTGAAACAAATTATAAAATTTGATTCTCAATCAATTTAATATTGAATGGTGAAATTAAAAAAAAAATCAAGTCAACCCGGAATAACTAGGTGAAGCGGTGAATTGAGTTATAAGATCGGGATAACAGTGTATAAAGTAAATTAAAACAAATGATAAAGTCTTAAAAAAAAATATTTTTATCTTTTTTTTTTAAATAAATAAAAAAAATTAAGAATAAAAAAAAATGTTTTAAAAACTAAAGCACCGTTCGATGCGAACACTGCCAGTGCTTTGGAGGTAATTAACCACGTCTTTTAACTTTTTGTTAGTGAATGAACTTCATATATATCAGAAGCTATGAGCGTATAAACTCTTGCCGATACATAGATCTCATGACATGCCAATGGATCGCTGAAAAGTAATTCTATTTTAAGCAGCTGTAGCTCAGATTCAACTACATCAGGCTATAGCGACTCCCTAATTCTGGAAAGTTGAAGCTAAGAGCATACACATCTGCAGGTTCTGGAACTCTCTTGAAATTCCAAATAAGAGAAGCAAAACAGAAGTTGGATCTGTCCATGTGACTTTTCTGAGGTCTGAAATGAGGTTATACGACTCGGACATATGTGAAAAGGTGACCATCGGCACAACAGTTGGCCGCCCTAAGAAAATATCAGTGCCAACTGTTGTGCCGATGGCCTACCGAATCTTGGGGCGGGTTTACAGATCAACTCTCTGCACTTTACTGGAACTCCAAGTTTTATCAAGGAGTTGCTTATCAGGGACCTAACAGGGGCGCCTATGGTGATTTTAGACTCTGTACATAGTGTTTGTGTTTGGGTCTTTTGTAGGGGTTAAATGGATTATGGAAATATCCATAAAACTGACCTCAAATTGAATGGTTTTTCAAAGTACCATTTTAATTTAATTATCACCATTATTTATTAATTTTTTTTTTTGTACGTTGAGTATGACTTGCATTGGATATGAGATCTTCTGTAGTGATATATGACCTAGTATATATATTAATATTATGCTATTTATTTTATTTTTATTTAATTTTTATTGATAAAATAGTTATTTATGCGTTGTGATGATTAAATGTACTTAGAATTGAGGTTGAGAGTTTTTAAAATTATATTAATTTCAATTATATATAATAAATTTTTTCTTTTCACATGTAAATATAGGTATAGTTGATCCATTTACACAATATCTTCGTGTAAATTGAAATAATTCTCTTTATAAATACCCAATTCAAACCTTAATAAAAAAATATTATGTTTTGCTCCTTATTCTATCTTTTTATTGTCATAAATAACTTCGTGTAAATTGAAATAATTCTCTTTATAAATACCCAATTCAAACCTTAATAAAAAATTATTATGTTTGCTCATTCTATCTTTTTATTGTCATAAATAACTTCGTGTAAATTGAAATAATTCTCTTTATAAATACCCAATTCAAACCTTAATAAAAAATTATTATGTTTTGTTCCTTATTCTATCTTTTTATTGTCATAAATAACTAAATTCTTAAATAAATAAATAAAAGAGATTAACACAACTAAAGCAATACGCGCATCATGTCGTAACTTGATTTTAATCCTCTATTTTGATTAAATTTTTAAAAATGCAAAAGGTACAGGTTTTATAGCTATTGTTATATTTCAATTAATTAAATAGTACTTTTAAAATTTTAAAAACAAATATAAAATAGTTTATTTTAGATATAATATATATAATAATTGTTATATTTTCTATCGTACAACTGATCTTTTATCTAAAGATTCTAAATAATTTGGTAGAGTTTTATATCTACCATGAGCTAGAAAACAACTCCTTTAACTATTTTATACTTTATATATATTTTGTCTTGATATCCAATGCCACACTTCATGTAATTACCAACTCAAAGTCACAGAAAATTAACTAATAAGTTGACATTGACATTTTTAATTATTGTAGAAACTATTTTTTTAAGGAGAAAGTTAGTAGTTGGTTCTGATCCCATCACTCAATGTACTTATTTTAAATTTTTAAGTAATCATGACTTTGAGTACAATAAATTTTTGTACAGCCACGGTACCGATGGATAAACATAACAATATTTTTTTCTGCTGATAATGAGATA
>Ga0307516_10007736_pt1 | contig 12291 bp, 14 predicted proteins | sample 19_EM_MG_FD_203310 | JGI IMG/M metagenome (GOLD analysis project Ga0307516, IMG submission 203310) | Populus trichocarpa ectomycorrhiza microbial communities from riparian zone in the Pacific Northwest, United States - 19_EM | ecosystem: Host-associated > Plants > Roots > Unclassified | place...
CTCTGGTACGACCGATTCTTGTTGGGTGATTCCGACTAACGCCACTCGCTCGCAGGGTCAACCACTGGCTCGTGTTGATTACTTTCTTGCAACACACCGACCCCCTCCTCCCTCACTATCGTGCTAATCAGTTCACTTTCCCTCGTGGTGCCCTGTCAACTTACGATCGTAACCTCCTTGGTGACCTCGGATCTGTCATGGCCTGGATCGCTGCCACCTGCACCCACGGTATCTCCGAGACTCACGTTGCCCACCACGTCCACAGCAAGATTCCCCATTACCATGCCTGGGAAGCCAGCGATGCCTTGAGGGCTCGTCTCGCTCATGCCGGCATCAAGCTGCAGGGACGCAATTCCGGATGGGGTGAGGTTTACCGTGTCTACAAGCAATGCAAGGTATTCCTATTTCTCGCCCGACCTACCGCCCCCCTGCTGACACCGCCAAAACAGTTCGTCGAGGATGAGGGTGACATCGTTTTCTACAAGAACGCACACGGTCTCGCCGCCGCCAGGCCACTGGTCAGCGACACCAACGCCAGCGACTCTGGTATTGATGTCCAGGAGAAGGATAACTAAACCCCCTTCTCTTCCCAAAAAGTGTGCTTTTGACACGCGCGGGTGTACGAGCGGTGTGTGTAGGGATAGACTGTCCTGCGTTCGAAACGGGGGCAACGGGTTGGAGTCGCATAATCACGGAAACCTAATCTCAGTAATGGAATCCAATGACAGGCTTTTTCTTGGCTCGCTCTGCTCGTAAGGTGTTCCGATTCGAACCACTTGATCTGTTTGAGAGGTGCGGAGTTCAACCTTCCAACCTTACCCTTATCCTCCTCGACGTTCTCCCCGAGGCGATGTCCGCTAGATCGTTTGAGAGCTCATCGAGCTCCAAAGACTCGAATGTCGACTGTTTGAAGGTGCGTTTAGGAGCGGTAGTATATCCCGGTCCCCCGATCTGACGGCCAGCAGAACTATGAGATTGGGGAACGACTCGACGGCGGGATGTCCACAGAGGTTTATCTTGCGACGTGTAAACGAGGACGCCTGAAACGTAGGACTGTGGTCTTGAAGAAGGTATCGTACCCTCAGGAACTTTTGCTCGTGACAACCCTAACACAATACCCCGCTGCCGTCAGGTTATCGTGACTGGGAAGATCCAAGATTCACTTGCGGTACACCAGGCGTTATGTCACCCGACCATCTTGTCCCTGTTCTCTACCCTCCCTGCCGATACGGACCCCGACGAAGGAGACCTACGTGTCGCCCACAGTCAACTTGAAATTCTAACCACCACGGCTACGCCGAGGTACCTCGTTCTGGAGTACTGTGGACCACACGGGACATTATCCGATCACCTCCCCCGTTTGAACCCCACTGCGACCTCGCCGCCTCTGGAGGAGAGTAGGATTCGAGGGGTGGTTAAGATCCTCGCTGATGCGTTGGTGTATTTGGAGAAGGAGAATGTTGTTCATGGGAGGTTGGTTCCGGAGAGTGTTTATGTGACGGAGGACTTTAGAGTGGTGAGTTGGTATGATGGTTTTGTGGGTTGGCGATGGAATCTGACTGGAAGGCGGTTGCAGAAACTTGGGGGATTTGAGGGTGCGGTTAGGATATCTTCGGATGGGTGCGCAGGTCTGCAGCCCGTATCCGAGGCTGAGGCGGGAGGAGTACATCGATCTCATCCGGCCCCGTACGTTCCTCGCACGATCATCGCCGCTCGTTCTGATCCTGATTCCCAAAGGGAAATCAAGGCGGGAGCGGACTACGCCTGTTCCTCAGATCTATGGTCTCTCGGTATCTTGATCCTTTGGATGCTAGATCCATCCAGGGTACGTCCATAGTCCGAGTCCCGGTCGTAGGGCTTAACGGAGGACATAGGAGTTACCGTCTGAGTTGTGTTCTACCCACGTGAATTGCGATGGCGAGCTTGGAGCTCTCGTATCCCGGCTTTTGGAAGAGGTGAGCGCTTTGGTACCCTGGGGAGAGAGTCGGGTCCGGCTTACTTACTAGGGTTTTTTTTGCGATGTAGGTTCCAGAGAGACGGATTGGAGCACGAGGCGTTTGTGTGCACAGGTTCTTGGATCCTCGACTACCCGTTCAGAACCTCGATCCGAACCCCAGCTCCGGTCCCCGTTTCCATCCCAATCCCACTCTCGGCAGTTTGGAGGAACGACAGAATGAGCAGGTGCGGCCGACTTTGCGGAAGTTTTGTGGTTCGGAGATGGTGGGTAGAGGGGGGCAGAAACCAAAGCCTTTTAATACTCGACTTCCTCTGGGTGACTCGGGGAGGGATAGTCATCGTACGGGCTATCGCGGCAATTTCCTCCAGGTTGCTGGACCGTCAACGTCGGTCTTACCTCCTCGAATCGCCCAGGTGAACAGGAGAGTGGTTTCGGACCCTGTTTATGGCGCGAAGGAGCGCAGGAAGTTCCTAGACCCCATCGAGGAAGCGGTAGACGAGCCCGGGGATGGGGAAGGATCGCCCCCTGGGCCGAGGGTGCGGTTCCGGTCAAAGTCTGTTGCAGCTGGCGTCCCTTCGTTTCTCTGGGCCCGCGGTCGCAGTCCGGTAACCGCAGACGGGGACACCCACGATTCTTCACCGGAGAGTCCCGTTAGTATCTTCGGGGCGGATGAAGCGGAGGGGCCCTTGTTCCAAGCGGAAGGAGAGAAAGTCAAGGACGTTGACGATGGGGTGGATACGGAGGAGTTACTTGGGGACTTTGAAGAGGCTTTCCGCACTCCTGTACCCTCCACGACCCTAAGGCGGGCAGCCTACAGCGATCCCATCCATCGGCTCAAGGCGATTCTGGATGCTGTCGTTCCGGAATCGCATTCTACCCCGGCAGCTTCAAAACCTAACGTTGCTCCTAGATGTGATCCACCTTCTCCTCCAAGTCCTTTCCCACCTTCGGAGCCACCTCACGATCCATTCGACGATCCGTCCCTCAAGAATACTGGAATCGTCCCGCAGCGCCCAAAACCGTTCAACGCGTCTTTCATCCCGCCCCAGACTCATAAGGTCGCGCGCGGTCAGCTTGTCGTTCTGCCGTCGAGGACTCTGCTTGTGGACTTTAGGGAGGGTGAGAGGAGACAGGGGAGGCAAGGGGTTGAAGTTCTTACCGTCAGCCCAGACGGGGGAGAGGTAAGACGGTGATGACAAGTTCACTGCGTTTGTCACTTACCACCCTCTTAGATTAGTGTGTTCAGCGCTCCTCACATGAGCAGCCCATGTTGTCTCGTTGAGCCGTTCATGACTTATAAGCTTTGTGACCTCCCCAAGTCGTATTGGAAGCTGTACACGGATGCTGGAAAGCTCGTGGAGCAGATCAAGCAGCATATCCCGAGGGTGAGCCTGAGTTGACCGTGCTCGTCGAGAGTGTCTACCTACCCCTTGGACTGACTCTGTTTTTTTTTTCTTTCAGATGGTGTTGCATGAGTCAGATTCGAGGTTCACTTTGATGGCGAATTTCCCGGACGCGGATGTGGAAGCTGTGTTTTATTCCACGGGTGGACGGTCTAGGGTTCAGTCGAGTGAAGGAGGGGAAGGACCTGACAAGACGACGGGCGGTGGGGTCCCTATCCGTGGAGCCGCCGCGATGAGGATCAAGGTTATGAGGGGTCGGCAGTTGGTCGAGATATCTCGTCAAGTCCTCGCTCCTGCCAGAGGTCGTGATCGTGTAACGAAACCGAGTTCAAGGGATTCATATCTGCGAGAGAAGGAAGGGGAGTGGAAGAAGGTCGTTCTCGTCGCTCCTGGTGGAAGCATTGACACTGTCGATCGGACTTCGCTTGACGAGTACGAAAGGGGCGGGTTGGAGAAGACGGAAGGGTTCTTGGCTTTCTGCGGGACCGTCGAGCTTGGCTTGACGGACGCTGGGGAACTTCCCCGTTACGCGATCTCTCGCGATTCGACTCCACCGTCGTCCGTCTTGGTCTGCAAGACTCTTCCGGTGGATCAACGTGACGACGACGAATCGAAAGAGTCAGGGAGTATCGGTCCAGCACGGAAACTTGGACGTTTCCCCACGACATCTGGCACGCCTTCGATGAGGCGGGATAAGGTTCAGAAGGGTTACCACCACCACGGGTTCTCTTTCGATCCACCTTCTATCATCCAGCAAGCCGGAGGATTCGAAACGAGATTCATTCCTTTGGTCGGGTGGTGCGTTCGGTACCCTGGTCCGTCTGGGGGGGGTGCAGGGAGGTACCGAATGATGTTCTTTGACGGGAAGACGTTGGAAGTGGACGTTGATGAGGAGTGTGTGGAGATGATGGATAGCGTGAGGGATGAGGTTGTGAGGTTGGTTTTTTTCACGTCGATGACCGGTTTTTCCTGAATTTGTGGTTGATTTGGCTGTCCCTTTTTGTTTTGTTTCGCAGGTATAAGATCAGGGAGTGTAGTTCGAAGAGGGAGATAATGGAGAAGATGCAGGCGTTCAAGAAGTTTGTGTCGATGTTTGACGATGGTAGCGATACGGAATAATCGCTTCACTAGGGTCTCGGATAGTACTCATTCGCACCTCTTCAAATCTTTGTCCGCAAAACCGGGACAATTCGCCAGATGGGGTTACAGATACTCTTTAGTGAACCTAATCGTGAGATAGAGACATGCAAAGATTTTGGGGGGTAATAAAAGATAAAGTACAACGAAATGAGTGATCCGCAAAAAGGGATTAAGATTAGGTTGGGGGGAAACTGTGGCCCTGAGGCGTCGAGCCATCTCCGTTTAGTCGTCGCCGATCTTGGGGGCGAGGTAGTAATGGATCTTCCCTTGGGTAAACTGGTATGCGACCTGAATGCGGTGTGAGAACTGGTCACGGGGGGTGAAATGGGGAACCCGTGGTGTGGACTCACGAGTAGTGGAACGTCCGCGCTCATCATCAGCTGAACTTGTCGAGAGAGACTGGTGCTCTTGGAGAAGTTGACGAGGTACTTTAAGCTGAAGGTCAAGGACACTGCTTGGTTCATGTCGATTGATACCCCCCCTTCGTATTCGTCGTCGTCATCGTCGGACTTCTTGGCGCGTTTAGAGGGCTTAGAGGCCTAGAAACGGATATGGATGGGGTGAGTCGGGGGTAGAGCCATCGGTGAGGGGAAATAAAAACCTTGGAGGGCGCCTTCTTCCTCTTCTTGCTGGTCGACTCTGAATCTTCATCCTCGTCCTCGTCTTCGTCTGGTTTGGCTTCATCGTCGTCGTCGCCATCCATCTCGACGTCCGAGCCGCCTTCCTCCCTCTTGACCTTGGTCTTCTTTTTCTTCTTCGAGGAAGACTCCCCCTCCTCTGACTCGGGCTCTTCCTCCTCATCCTCCTCCTCGTCACCACCTTCCTTCTTTACCTTCTTATCCTTTTTTCCGACTTGCTTGAACCTCCTTTTCGCGCTCTCGGTCTGTTTCAGGTGGATGTTGCCGTTGGCGGACTCTCCTTCAGAAGAGAACCTAACTCCGTCTTTCGAGACGTCGATCTTGACGGATTCACCGAGAGCTGAGAGGTCACGGACGATACGCGCGAATTCCGCTGAAGGCATTGTCACGCAGACGTCGTATTCGGTGTCTGGGATGCCGAGGGTATCCGAGTCGATGTCCATGAGTTTCAGTTCATAATCGGAAATTCGGTCGGCGTCTACACATCAGATGAGTTTAGTGATAACGGGTGAGGAGAAGGGGAAAGATAGGGATGAACGAACTCTTGGCCTCGTATGTCAAGCTGAGGGTGTCGGCTTCGTCGGCGGCCTTCAGGGTGCAAACATCGTCATCTTTGGCACACTTCAGGATCTTGGTTAGAGAGCCAAGGTTGACACCCAGTGGGATCGGCCTGTCGCAACGGTATTTGGCGAATCCCGCTCGCTCAAGCTCGACGGAGACGAGCGCGACGTGTGAGTTGTCCATCGCCTGCAGGGTCTAGAATCACAACGCGTGATGAGGACGCGAACATCACGAATGAAACGGGAAAAAACACGCACGATACCCTCTTCACCACATTGGAAGTTCGCGTCCGATACGAGTTCCTTGATGGCTGGGTTGTGGGTGAGATGAGTGATGTTTGGGTGTAACCGAGGCGCATACCTTCGAGGAGTTTCTTGAGAGTTTGAGCCTCGGCTAGCTTGGCTTCTAACATATCGATACACGGTGTACGCGGCGGATGTCGATGAGGGTGTGGGGAGGTGGAGGTGATTAAGAACTTGCGCGTGTGTGACGCGTCACTCGCGCGCCTTTGAGTGACTTGCCGCGTTCGTGACTTTGTCATTACTGGAGTCGACGATTGAACTCAGTCCCCAACTACTTCAGCACGTACAACACCGTCCTCAACGCCGAACGTCACGCTGTCCAGCAGATTGAAGCCAATTCCTCCGATCAGAGGGCGTCATATTCGCCGGAGTGGCTGGATACTTTCTTCTGGAATTCTTCAACCGACGCGCGATCCTCTCCGAGGAGCCCTGTGCATCGCTCGTGAAACAGATTGGATCGAGGGTTCGGGCAGGAGGTACTGCTCACGATGCTGTCTTTGCGGTCGGGAAACAGCATTGTGATTACCTGTTACGCTCGCGTGCGTTTGGTTTCTTTCCTTCCTACGTCGCTCAGTATCTTATAGTTTATTACCAGGTCTAGCAGCCGTCAGGGAATACCCACCCCCCTTTCGACGCGTTGGTAGAGATGACAACCCACTACATGGATGCCGATGGCAAAGATTATGAGACCACCAAGCATAAAGTACGCGTATCTCACCCACTACACCCCCTGTTCCTTATGCTCATTAGGCTCTTGCACGCGATGGCTTTCGGTGTATACTAACAGGAGCGCTCGACCTCTCACCTCTCGAAAGCAACCGCGAACTCTCGCAAAAATATGATGACCTACAGGCTACCTCCGCCCCGTCCAAGGAGGTCACATTTTTGAGATGCAGGACGATGATACTACCGGGAGCAGTGAGGGGAGCATTGGTACAAATAGGGTGTGTGGAGTTACTCGAGTCCTCCGTTGTCCCCGTCACCCACACCTATGCCTAGATGAATCGTGCTGCTACCACTATGCCCATTCTCATGTACTTCGGACTTGGGGGTCTTGCCGATAAACTCCCTGTGATAGGTGTACATAGCCTTGGGAATCTGGTCTCGCTCGGGTGCGATGGCCTTATCCTATTCGACCGATTGAGGCCGTGGTTCGAAGGCACTGATGAGGTGCGTTGTTAGTAGACTTGTCAGTGGCACCAACCTGACACGTGCGTAGCCTAACCACTACAATGTCTGCACCTTATATGAGAGGCAAAAGCGGTACCTTCGTCGTTACGGATACCTTCGCGAAGATGGAGATTGTCTGTCACGTTTTCTTCAAACCACGAGAACGCACGGCTCCCTGACCCCAGGCTGCTCCCCCTCAATGCAGCGTGCGCTCGAGTTGCGCGTATGTCTGGTGCTATCCCGATGCCGAAGATACAAGGGTCCTTGCCTCTGACGGGTCGTCTGCTCGACCACCTCATCAGCCCCTTTGCAGCAATTCCTTGGGTTGAGTAACGTGCCGCTGTGGTCTCTCCCCGTATGTTCACCCCACTGATGTCCGCCATCTTCAACCCGCAAGTTTGGACGAGCTCATCGATGGGAATGGCAGCCACACGTGGCGGGTCTGGACATGTCGGTGCTGTTTCGTGATCGTCCCTCCATGATTCCGGACGTCAACGAGCATCGCCGCCCTGCTTAATCTTGCCCAGCCTGAGCTCTGTCGTGCAGAGTTGGAAGTGGGTCAGAGACGGTTGGATCGAGCCCGAGGTGAGTCCCGAGCCTCCGCTTCAGAGGGTATACTTCTGAGTTCTTCTCAGTACATCCAGGGCGAGGAGCGACATGGAGCTCCCTCTGGGGGAGCGCGTCCGGCGTTTCGCCCGTAAATACAGCGGATGGGATCCAACACTGCGGAATATGTAGCTCGATTCATTACATGCATCTATCTTCGTCCAAGTAAACAAATCGCCCCACTGACCTGGAAAATTCGCGGGGACCTCGATTAGCTGAGCTCTCTGGTACCGAACACTATTGTCGCTACATCCCGAGTACATAAGAGGTATACGTGGTCTGCTTGAGGAGACTAGTAGTAGTACCGAACCCAAACCGAACCCCAAACTACGATCGGCGTCCTTCGGGGTCCTGACAGTCCCCTTTTTGTCACAGTAATCACTAACAAAGAGCTCGAAAACTATAGCCGTTCCGGAAAACCTTTTGTCCTTCGTAGTGGCGCCCCTGGCGCCAATCCCCGACTCCCCACAGATGTGCGTTGGTTATCCCCGCAGTTTCAGTGGTTGGATGCGATCCTCACCCTATTTCAATTGTTTCTGTCTGTTCCAGTTTTCCCAGAAGTGCGCGTGGGGCCGTCGAGGAGTCGTGCCAACTGTACCTCCCCCTACCACATGCACGCCAGCACAACATCGCACGGATCTGGACAAGTTGGAGAGCTTGTTTATTGCGCTACACACGATCCAGTGGGATCTGATTGACGGTGCCGAGCCTACCCATGACGAATGGAAGCATCTCCTCAGCCTCGCCCCTGCAGCATTTTCCTCCGAGGGCGCATTGCCTGGGTTTACCCACTATTTTTCGGGATGCCTGTTGTCCCAGGAGATCGTGATATCGCTGCTGAGCTCAGAATCGTAAATCCGGGCTCACACTGTCGAACACAACGCGAAAGTTCGGTCCGGGTTCGAATCGAGTGAACTCATGGCGCTGGCGGATCCGGCGAGCGAGATGGGCGTTTCATCGTCAGGCTCCACACCACGAACTCTGGAGCTCACGGCAGTTTTGACTTTGGTCTCAGTTCCGCCTTTGTTCGGCTCCGGTCCCACACCGCCCGTCACACTTTCCCACTGGCACCACATTTCCTACCGCTGCATCAACAAGTACTCGGGTGTCCCTCGCTGGCTGTGTGTGGTCTGTCGATTCTCGTGCCTGCGAGACATTTTTCATGCTCCTGTTTTCGCTGTAAAGGGATTCCTCGGCATTGTAGAGACAGGACTTCCTGAGCGCCGTTCTTGGTTTCACTCCATCAGCCATATGTCCGAGTGTCTCATGGCCCCTGCCAATTTGGCCGTCGTGTTTCTCGAGGTGTAGAGGTGACTTGAGAAACACGATGTCTGGCTGACACCACTGCATTCATGAGGCCGGGCCGGGACCACACAAGCATTTCAAGTTCTTCGGTTGTTTGTTGTGAAAGGCCGTCCATTATGAGGCCAGCTTTGGTCCTCTGACCGGGGGGGAGGTTCGCGCTGGACCTGCGGGCACCATCAAGGAGGGTGTCGTGGATATCTCTTGGATATCTCGTTGCTTTTTGAGACGAAAGATGTAACTTACCAATGATCAAGGGCATGAAACGTATAGTACATTGATTAAGCCGTGGGCTACGTTAAAGTTTGTGTGGTCGTATGAGCATATAACTGTTTATCGTCCCTCAGGTGGAAGGGGACTCGCGCCTCAGGAGGTCAACTCTTTCCGGAACCCGTCACATGTCCATCGGGTCGGGTCGGTCGGGTCGGTCGGGTGCGTCGTTGACACCTGTCCATGTCAAAAGTGTTCGAGATGTCAGTACAATGCTGCGCTGCGGGATCCGCCCGTGTATCCTCGAGTCTCTCGGGCATGGAGAACGGGAAAGTGGGACGTCTCCTCCAGCCTCCCTCACCCTGAGCGAGTATTTACTGACATCTCGAACACTTTTGACATCGGCAGGTGGACAAGGTTTTCGGAACGGCTGTAAGGGGCTCCTGCACTAACTAGCACCGGGTACCTCCGCGTCATCAGGTACCGGTCGTTGGTTTTGCTGATGTGACCATGCCAATTGCGCGTATATAGAGCACAGCTCGGGCCCTTTCTTGTCTCCCCACTGGCCCAGGTGCCTTCTCCCTTTGAATCCTCTCAGCCGACTCCCGTTGCGAGCGCTATGGGTTTGTTCCAGAACTGTGTTGTGGTCGTTGCCGCCGTCTGCGTCGCGATACAATGGTACCAGCGACGCAGGCATAGGTCTATCAAAGACATTCAGGGACCACCGTCTACTTGGTTACTTGGTCAGCTTCTCACCACTTCGGGTTGAATTGGCACACTCATAGGGTTCTTTCAGGCAATGAGCTGGAGATCTGGTGGCAGGACCAGCTCGGTGAAACAGATTTTAAATGGATGGCTGAGTATGGAAGTGCCTGGCGCGTGGGAGGGTGCTTCGGGGTACGAACCCGTTCCGTTAACCCCTTCTTCTCTTCCAACGACTGATCATCTGGGTGATTGACGTTGGTAGGAGGACGTTCTCATGCTTGCGGACCCAAAGGCATTGCAGCACGTATTTCGTGGATACAACTATCCCAAACGTGCGGACTTTAGGCAGACGATCCGCCTTTTGACGGGGACTGGTCTCTTATACGTGGACGGTACGTAACTCACACCCGTTATCCGATAGCCAAGCCCCCGTGATCGACTGATGAGGTTGCTCAGGAGTGGACCATCATCGACAGAAAAGTGTTATTGACCCCGGGTTTGGACCAGCCCAACTGCGTCAGTTCTATTCGGTCTTCCGAAGCAAAGCCGCAAAGGTGAGTTGTCACGTTCATCCGCGGTGTAGAGATAGTGGCCGGTGTTGATCTTACATCATAGCTGTCGAGTAGGTTACACGAGGTCGTAGGGAAATCCGACGGCAAGATCATCAACATCGCGCCCTGGTTGGCTCACACCACACTGGATATCATTGGAGAGAGTGAGTCAAAATTTCCCAAGTTGGTACGCATCACTCAGGGGATTTCTTTTTTTGCCCAGCTGCTTTGAACTACCCCTTCGATACCCTGGACAATCACCAGGACGAGCTGACGAGTGTTTACGAGAACCTCTTGTGAGTAAACGAGAACACGACGTCAGGGCCCCATTCATCCCCTGACCGCCTGAGCTTTCAGTGTTGATGCGGTCACTTTCCCTCCCGCGGGTGCTCTCCTATTCAAAGGCTTATGGTGTTATCTTCCCGAATGGGTCTTGCCATATATCGCATACCTCCCAGCGAAGCAGCTTCAGGTGTTTCGAAGGTACATGGGCGTCGCCCGCAAGGTCGCATTGAATTTGTTGGATGAAGCCGCCCGAGAAATCTGCGCGGGTCGGGGTAACAGGCGGGACGTCATGAGTTTGATGGGTATGTGTGATCGACATAGGTCATTCCATGAGGCCTCACGATCCGTCAGTTCAAGCGAATTCTAGCCAGAACCCCAAGCAGGGAATGAGCAACGATGAACTGGTCTCTCAGGTGATGTGGGTCTGGTTTCGCCCACGATTCCCTCACTACTCTGACCGTTTCTCTAGGACTTTGATGCTTGCTGGACAGGAGACCACCGCCTCAACCATGAACTGGTTGTTGTGGGAGTTGTCCAAGGATGCCGAGTACCAGGCCCTGTGTCGTGAGGAGATCGCGCGTGTGCGTTCACAGGTTGTAGCCCGAGGCGATGATGATTTTTCGATGACGGACATGGAAAATATGCCACACGTGACGGCCATCATCAAGGTGAGTGGTTACCGACGAATCCAATCCGCCACCGCTAAAATGGAACTCCATGGTTAGGAAACGCTCCGGTTCCATCCCATCGCTTATCATCTTGTGAAGAAAGCCGGTCACGACGACATCATTCCTCTGTCTACTCCGATACGGACGAAATCTGGCCAGCTCGTGACTGAGATTCCGGTCAGCAAAGGCCAGAGCGTCATCGTCTCTATTTGTGCATATAATCGGTAGGTCCTTTCATGCCATTTCCCCCTTCCATCCGCGTTAACCGCTATTTTCCCCCTTCAGTGTTCCGGAAGTCTGGGGAGACGATGCCCACGTTTTCAACCCGCAGAGGTACCTTGACCGCCAACAGAAAGAAGGGGTTCCTACTGTTGGTGTTTATGGTGACGTCCTGACATTCTGTACGCCTTTGCCCCTTGATCCGTTGTCGCTTGGACGCTTACGCATCCGCATCCCCGCAGCTGCCGGCTCTCGTACCTGCATCGGTTGGAAATTCTCGTAAGTTCTGGGCCTCAGTTTCAAGACAGTGGGAGGTGTTGAGGGCTGACCTTCGGTTTGGCAGGGTGATCGAATTGCATTCCATCGTCGTCGAAATTCTCGAAAACTTCGAGTTGTCGTTCCCTGAAGGAAAGACGATATTGAGGGTGCCCGCTATCGCCATGACTTGTATGGTCGAAGGCGAACGCGAGAAAGGCGTCCAAATGCCCATCCATGTAAAACCACTTGTCAACTATTGATTCAGCTTGCACGACTGTACAAGCCCCGATACCCCTCCTTCCCCCTATCTCTCACG
>Ga0307516_10007737_pt1 | contig 12290 bp, 11 predicted proteins | sample 19_EM_MG_FD_203310 | JGI IMG/M metagenome (GOLD analysis project Ga0307516, IMG submission 203310) | Populus trichocarpa ectomycorrhiza microbial communities from riparian zone in the Pacific Northwest, United States - 19_EM | ecosystem: Host-associated > Plants > Roots > Unclassified | place...
CCGGACAGCACGCGGGCCTGGCTCGACATCCTGCACCCGGAGGATCGCGAAGCCTTTCGCTCCACCTCGATCCGTGCCGGCGTCTCCGGCAGCCGCGTTGATGTGGAGTACCGGCTGCGGCACGCCGGGGGCGCCTGGCTCAACATGCGCCAAGTCATCGAGCCCTTGCACGGCACGCCCAGTGCCGACGGCAAGATGCGGTGGTTTTGCACGCTGCAGGACGTGACCAGCCAGAAAATCTCCGAAGAAAAAATCCGCAAGCTCAATCTTGAGCTGGAGCGCGACATGCGCCAGCGCATTGCGGCCGAACAGGAACATGCAGCGCTGGAGGTCGGCCTGCGTGAAGCCCAGAAGATGGAGTCGCTGGGAACGCTGGCCGGCGGCATCGCGCACGACTTCAACAACCTGCTGGCGGCGATGCTGGGCAACGTGGTGCTCGCGCGCCGCAATCTGGACGCTCCGCACAGGGCGCGCTACAACCTCGACCAGGTGGACCGCGCCGGAGCGCGGGCGAAAGAGCTCGTCAAGCAAATCCTTTCCTTCAGCCGCAAGCAGCCCCAGCAATTCGTGGTGCAACCCATGCGCGCGGTGGTGATCGAAGCCCTGTCCTTGTTGCGTTCCACCCTGCCGGCTGGCGTGGACCTGGTGGTGACCATTCCCGATGCCTCACCGACCTATGTAAATGCAGACGGCGGCCAGATTTCCCAAGTCCTGATGAACCTGTGCACCAACGCCTGGCACGCCACCACTGGGATCGCCCCGCGCATTGAAGTGGCGCTTGACGAAGTGGCCCTGCAGACGGATGCCCCCCGGCGCCCGGGTGGCTTGCCGGCCGGTGCCTACGTCCGCCTGCAGGTCAGGGACAACGGCCACGGCATGGACGAGGAAACGCAGGCACGCATTTTCGAGCCTTTTTTCACCACCAAACCCGCTGGACAGGGAACCGGGCTGGGCCTGGCGGTGGTGCATGGAATCGTCAAGACGCATGGCGGCGCCATCACGGTCGAGAGTGCGCTGTCCGGCGGCACCTTGTTCACTGTTTATCTGCCGGCCGTGGCGCCCGCCGAGTCCTTGGCGGCTGACACACCGGTGGCCCCCTCTCCCGATGGCCTGGGCCGGCACGTCATGTATGTCGACGACTATGACGCCATGGGGGAGCTGGTCAGCGAGGTGCTGGGGGCGGCCGGCTACCGGGTGACGGTCCACACCCGGGGGGAGGACGCTTTGGCCGACCTGCGGGCGGCGCCCGACGCCTTTGATCTCGTCATCACCGACCAGAACATGCCGGGCATGGCGGGCACCGAACTGGCGCGGGAGGTTCGAACACTCCGGGCCACGCTGCCGGTGGTCATCAGCTCCGGCTACATCAGCGAGGAGCTCAGGGCGAGGGCCCGCGAAGTCGGTGTTCCAGAGGTGGTCGACAAGACCAGAAATGTAGAGCAGCTGGCCGCGTCGGTGGCCGGGTGGCTGGCGGCCCAGCCCAAAGCGGGCTAGGCAAGGCCGCGGTTGGCAGACTGGCCTGCAGGCGGCGCGCGCAGACCCGGATGGCCAGAAAATCCATACAAATCATCTGTCTTTCCATGCCTGCACAGGCGCCCCTTTTTTTGCCTCGCCGGCTCGCGCTGGGGCCGTCAAGCGCCTTTTCAGACCGTTTCATTTTTTTGTGCAACGCACGGTTGCGTTTGCCCGGCTTCGGGCGCATAGTGAATCCAAGAGCGTTGCCCGTCCACCGTCTTGCCATTGCAGGCAGGGGGGTGTTTTTAACCCTCATCCTTCATGGAAAAAGGAGTCTCTTTATGAATTTGACGATCAGCGGCCACCATCTTGAAGTTACCCCTGCGCTGCGCGGCTATGTGACGAGCAAGCTGGATCGAATTACCCGGCATTTTGACCAGGTGGTGGATGTCAAAGTCCTGTTGACGATTGACAACATGAAGGAAAAGGAACGACGGCAGAAAGCGGAGTGCAATGTTCACGTCAAGGGGCGGGATCTGTTTGCCGAGAGTTCACATTCTGATTTGTATGCCGCGGTGGATGAACTGACCGACAAGCTGGACCGCCAGGTGGGTCGCTACAAGACCAAAACCCAGGATCACCACCACGTTGCCGCCAAGCGCCAGGCCTGAGCAGGTGCCCGCCACACCGGTGGCCGCTTCGAAATGGTGCATAAAAGCCGCCTGTGTCCTCAGGCGGCTTTTTTATGCCTTTGACGGTATCCATGCCCGTGAAAGTGCATAATTCGGCGACTAAAAGATCGTTATGAACCGTCTTTCGCAAATTTTGCCTTCTACCCAAGTGCTGGTGAGTGTTGAAGCCACCAGCAAAAAGCGTGCTTTTGAAGAAGCCGGCCTGTTGTTTGAAAACCAGCATGGCCTGAACCGCGCCCTGATCACCGACAGCCTGTTCGCGCGTGAGCGCCTCGGCTCGACCGGTCTGGGCCACGGGGTGGCGATTCCGCACGGGCGCATCAAGGGGCTGAAGGCGCCCATGGCGGCGGTTTTCCAGTTGCGCGCGCCGATCGGCTTCGACGCACCGGATGAACAGGCCGTGGCCCTGCTGATTTTCCTGCTGGTGCCCGAAGCAGCGACCCAGAAACACCTCGAAATCCTCTCCGAAATAGCCGAACTCCTGAGCGACAGCGGCCTGCGTGAGCAGCTCAAGGCCAGCACGGACGCCGTGGCCCTGCACCAGCTGATCGCCTCCTGGCAGTCCAGCCACGCCGTCAGCCCCTGATTTCATGACCCCGGTGACTCGCGCAAGGACTGTCCGGGCATGAAGCCCACCGTCGTCAGCGCCGATGTCCTGTTCGAGGACCACCGGGCCGCCCTGAAATGGGAATGGGTGGCAGGTTTGGGCGCTTCAGAGCGGCGTTTTGACGAAGTGGCGGTGCGTGCCGCGCGCTCCGGCGCCGATCTGGTCGGCTACCTCAATTACATCCACCCCTATCGCGTGCAGCTGCTGGGCGAACGCGAAGTGGCCTACCTCACCAACGGCAGTCCGGAAGATTGCGCCCGCCGCATCGGGCGCATCGTCACCCTGGAGCCCCCGGTGCTGATCATTGCCGACGGCCAGGTCGCGCCGGACACCCTGCTGTCCATGTGTGAACGCGCGCAGATCCCGATGTTCGCCACGAAGGAGTCCGCGGCCTTCGTGATCGATGTGCTTCGCGCCTATCTGTCCAAACATTTTGCCGACCGCACCTCCATGCACGGCGTTTTCATGGACATCCTGGGCGTGGGCCTGATGATCACCGGCGAGTCCGGCCTGGGGAAAAGCGAGCTGGGGCTGGAGCTGATTTCCCGCGGCCACGGCCTGGTGGCCGACGACGCCGTGGACCTGTACCGCATCAACCAGACCACGATCGAGGGCCGCTGCCCGGAGCTACTGCAAAACCTGCTGGAAGTGCGCGGCATCGGCCTGCTCGACATCAAGGCGATCTTTGGTGAAACGGCGGTGCGGCGCAAGATGCGGCTCAAGCTGATCGTGCACCTGGTGCGGCGCGAAACGCTGGAGCGCGAATACGAGCGCATCCCCTACGAACCGCTGATGCAGGACGTGCTCGGCATCCCGGTGCGCAAGGTGGTGATCCAGGTGGTGGCCGGCCGCAACATTGCGGTGCTGGTGGAAGCCGCGGTGCGCAACGTCATCCTGCAGCTGCGCGGTATCGATACCTACCAGGAATTTGTGGACCGGCACCGCCAGGCCATGGAGCGCGGCGGCTGAGGGCTTCAATTTGCTATGTTATTGATAGCTGTGAACGCCCATGCGGTGGGGGCTGAGCCCCAATTTGCACTGGTTTAAAGGCACCCGACTCAGTTGTGGTGGCGCGCCACGCTCGGGCGGTTCGGGCACTTGTCCTTGGTGCAGTTCGCGTACATCGACAGGGAGTGGTCGGCAATCGCAAACCCTTTGGCCTTGGCAACCGCGTGCTGGCGCTTTTCAATCTCTGCGTCGTAAAACTCCTCGACCTTGCCGCAATCGAGGCAGACCAAGTGGTCGTGGTGCTGGCCTTCGTTGATTTCGTAGACGGCCTTGCCGGACTCGAAATTGCTGCGGTTGAGCAACCCGGCCTGCTCGAACTGCGTCAGCACCCGGTACACGGTGGCCAGCCCGATGTCGGAGCGGTCTTCCAGCAGCACCCTGAAGACATCTTCGGCCGTCATGTGGCGCTGTTTGCCGGCCTGGAATATCTCCAGGATTTTCAGGCGAGGCAAGGTGGCCTTCAGGCCGGTGTTCTTGAGTTCGTCGATGTTGCTCATGGCGGTATCCCGGGAAAAATGGGCAAAGCGGTTCAGGGCGCAAGCCCCGGCCGGCCGGGCTGCAGGGCGCCCGGGAGGGGCCATACCCTGCCGCTACAATGATTGATCATATCGCTACACCCTACCCCATGTCTGCAAAAACTCGTCACAGCATCCAAACCGTTCTTGCCGTCCTGGTGTGCAGCGTGCTGACCGCCTGCGGCACCATGAAAAGCATGACCAGCGGGCTGAGTGACAGCAAGATCAATCCGGTCAACTGGATCACGCCCTACAGGATCGAGATCGTCCAGGGCAACTTTGTCTCCAAGGAACAGGTCGAACTGCTCAAGCCCGGCATGCCCAAGGTGCAGGTGCGCGAGGTGCTCGGCACCCCCTTGCTGGCCAGCGTGTTCCACGCGGACCGCTGGGACTATGTGTTCACGCTGAAAAGGCAGAATGCGGAGCCGCAGTCGCTCAAGCTGACCGTCTTTTTCAAGAACGATGCGCTGGAGCGTTTCGAGGGTGACGCGATGCCCAGCGAATCCGAATTTGTGACCAAGCTGGACTCCCGCCGCAAGCTCGGCAAGGTGCCGGTGCTGGAGCTGACGGAAGAGCAGCTCAAGGCGTCCGAAAAGAAACCCGCAGCGGCCGCCAGCGCTGCGCCGGTGGCCCCGCCCCCGGCCGTGGCGCCGACCGCCAGCTACCCGCCGCTGGAAAGCCCGACGCGGTGAGCGCCGTGAGCCCGGCTGTCAGCACCCCCCCTTTTCAAGTCGCCATTGCCGGCGCCAGCGGACGCATGGGCCAGATGCTCGTCGAGGCGGTGCGTGCCAGCGGTGACTGCCAGCTGAGCGGCGCGCTCGACGTGGCAAGCAGTCCCGGGCTGGGCGGTGACGCAACAGCCTTTCTCGGTCATGCCAGCGGCGTCACCATCACCTCCGACCTGAACGCTGGCCTGGCCGGCGCCCAGGTGTTGATTGATTTCACGCGCCCCGAAGGCACGATGGCCCACCTGGCCCGGTGCCGCGAGTCCGGCGTCAAGATGGTGATAGGCACGACCGGCTTTTCCGACGCGCAAAAGGCAGAGATCGCCGCTGCCGCCAAAGACATTGCCATCATGATGGCGCCCAACATGAGTGTGGGTGTCAATGTCACGCTCAAGCTGCTCGAGATGGCGGCCCAGGCCCTGAGCACCGGGTACGACATCGAGATCATCGAGGCCCATCACCGCCACAAGGTGGATGCGCCATCGGGCACCGCGCTCAAGATGGGCGAGGTGATCGCCGGCGCCCTGGGGCGTGATCTCAAGGACTGTGCGGTGTATGCCCGTGAGGGTGTCACCGGCGAGCGCGACCCCTCCTCGATCGGGTTTGCCACCATCCGCGGCGGCGACATCGTGGGCGACCACACCGTGCTGTTTGCCGGCACCGGTGAGCGCATTGAAATCACCCATAAATCTTCCAGCCGGGCGACTTACGCGCAGGGCAGCCTGCGGGCTGCGCGCTTCCTGGCCGGCCAGCGGGCCGGTTTGTTCGACATGTTCGACGTACTGAATCTGAAATGAACGCCGCGAAGGGTCGCCCCGAAGTGTGCGCTCTTCTTCAAGCCGGGGCCGCGGAACCGGGGAGCGTGGGGGCACGATGAACGTCTTCGCGCTGATCACCCAGGGCGACGCCGTGACAAGCCTGGTGGCGGTCCTGCTGCTGCTGATGTCCGTGGCCAGCTGGGTCGTCATCGTGTGGAAAGCCTGGCTGCTCAGGCGCGCCAGTGGCGATGTGACGCGCAGCACGGCGGTGTTCTGGCAGGCGAGCGGGCTGGCCGATGCGCAGCAGAAAGTCGCTGCTTTCGACCGGGAGGCGCTGGTGCTGCCCCTGATCGCCGCCACCACCGTGCAAGCCCCCGGCACGCTGGCCTCGGCCGGCGACCGATCGCAGCAACTGACACGTGTGCTGCGTGACGCGCTGCATGTGGCCCTGCACAGGCTGCAGTACGGCCAGGTTCTGCTGGCCACGGTGGGCTCCACCGCGCCTTTTGTCGGCCTGCTCGGTACGGTCTGGGGCATTTACCATGCGCTGACCGGTATTGCGGCGGCCGGCCAGATCACCATCGACAAGGTGTCCGGCCCGGTCGGCGAGGCGCTCATCATGACCGCCGCCGGACTGGCTGTGGCGATCCCTGCCGTGCTGGCCTACAACATCTTCGGGCGCAGCATCAACCGCATCGAGGCGGACCTGGAGGGTTTTGCCTACGACCTGCGGGAACTGCTGGTGGCGGGGCAGGCGGGCGCCAGGAACCGGGCGCGCGACGAGGCCGGCGCCTTGCCCGGCCCACAGGCCCTCCAGCCATGAGTTTTGGCCGGCTGGAGCGCACCCGGGGCGCCCAACCCATGAGCGAGATCAACGTCACGCCGCTGGTGGATGTGATGCTGGTGCTGGTGGTGATTTTCATCATCACCGCGCCCCTGCTGGCCAGCTCGATCAAGCTGGACCTGCCCCGGACCGACGCCGCCAGGCCGAACGAGGTGCCGCAATTTGTCACCCTGGCGGTGGACAGGGCCGGGCAGGCGTTTCTGGACGACCAGCCGGTCTCGGAACTGCAGCTGGACCAGCGCCTGCGGCGAAGCGCGGGCCTGAACCCCGACACGGAAGTGCAGCTGCGGGCCGACGCATCCGTGCCTTATGGCCGGATTGTCGAGCTCATGGGCGTGGCCCAAAAAGCCGGCCTGAACCGCATTGGCTTCGTGGCGGACGCGCCTGCCCCCGCCGCGGGCGCTGCCAGGCCCTGATACGCGGCACCAGGCCGGGCCGGTCCAGCGCCTAAAATCCCTGCAGCCGGCAGCATTGACGCTGTCCCCGTTTTTTTCCTTTCCTCTTTCCGTGCGCCATGCAAGACAAATACAACCACCTCGACGTTGAGCGCAGTGCGCAAACCCACTGGAACGACGCGGATGCCTACCGTGTGACCGAGGACAGCAGCAAAAAGAAGTACTACGCCTGCTCCATGCTGCCCTACCCGAGCGGCAAGCTGCACATGGGCCATGTGCGCAACTACACCATCAACGACATGCTCACGCGCTACCTGCGCATGAAGGGCTACAACGTGCTCATGCCCATGGGCTGGGACGCCTTCGGCCTGCCGGCAGAAAACGCCGCCATGAAAAACGGCGTGCCCCCGGCGAAATGGACCTACGACAACATCGCCTACATGAAAAAGCAGATGCAGGCGATGGGGCTGGCCATCGACTGGAGCCGCGAGGTCGCCACTTGCGACCCGGCTTACTACAAGTGGAACCAGTGGCTGTTCCTGAAGATGCTGGACAAGGGCATTGCCTACCGCAAGACCCAGGTCGTCAACTGGGACCCGGTGGACCAGACGGTGCTGGCCAACGAGCAGGTGATCGACGGCAAGGGCTGGCGCACCGGCGCTGTGGTTGAAAAACGCGAGATCCCCGGTTATTACCTGAAGATCACCGACTACGCCGGGGAGCTGCTGGACAGCGTCAGCAGCAAGCTGCCGGGCTGGCCCGAACGCGTCAAGCTGATGCAGGAAAACTGGATAGGCAAAAGCGAAGGCGTGCGTTTTGCCTTCACCCACGACATCCAGGGCGCCGATGGTGCGCTGATCGGCGGCGGGAAGATGTACGTGTTCACCACGCGCGCCGACACCATCATGGGCGTGACCTTTTGCGCGGTCGCCCCCGAACACCCGCTGGCGATCCACGCGGCGGCCTCCAGCCCGAAACTCGCGGCCTTCATCGAGGACTGCAAATCCGGCGGCACCACCGAAGCCGAGCTGGCGACGCAGGAAAAAAAGGGCCAGCCCACCGGCCTCTTCGTCACGCACCCGCTGACCGGTGACAAGGTCGAGGTCTGGGTCGGCAACTACGTGCTGATGAGTTACGGCGACGGCGCGGTCATGGGTGTGCCGGCGCATGACGAACGCGATTTCGAGTTCGCAAAAAAATACAGCCTGCCCATCAAGCAGGTGGTTGATGTCAAGGGCCAGGCCTACAGCCTGGACGCCTGGGCCGACTGGTATGGCGACAAGCAGCAGGGTGTCACTATCAATTCGGGCAAGTACGACGGCCTGGCCTTCAAGGCTGCGGTAGACGCCGTGGCCGCCGACCTCGCGGCCAAAGGCCTGGGCGAGAAAAAAACCACCTGGCGCCTGCGCGACTGGGGCGTGAGCCGCCAGCGTTACTGGGGCACACCGATCCCCATCATCCACTGCGAAGAACACGGCGCGGTGCCGGTGCCCGAGAAGGATTTGCCGGTGGTGTTGCCGCAGGACTGCGTGCCCGACGGTTCGGGCAACCCGCTGCACAAACACGAAGGATTCCACGCGGGCGTCACCTGCCCGGTCTGCGGCAAGCCCGGCCGCCGCGAGACCGACACCATGGACACCTTTGTCGACAGCTCGTGGTACTTCATGCGTTACTGCGACCCGAAGAACGACGAAAAAATGGTGGCCGAAGGTGCGGATTACTGGATGCCGATGGACCAGTACATAGGCGGCATCGAACACGCCATCCTGCATTTGCTGTATGCGCGTTTCTGGACCAAGGTGATGCGCGACCTGGACCTGGTGAAGATCGACGAACCCTTCACCCGGCTGCTGACGCAGGGCATGGTGCTCAACCACATCTACTCGCGCAAGGGCGCCAAAGGCGGCGTCGAGTATTTCTGGCCGGCCGATGTCGAGGACATGCACGACGACCACGGCAAGGTCACCGGCGCCAAACTGAAAAAAGACGGTTCCCTTATCACCTACGAAGGTGTGGGCACCATGAGCAAGAGCAAGAACAACGGCGTGGACCCGCAGGACCTGATCGAGAAATACGGCGCCGACACGGCGCGCCTGTACACCATGTTCACGTCGCCGCCCGAAGCCACGCTGGAGTGGAACGATGCCGGGGTCGAGGGCAGCTACCGCTTCCTGCGCCGGGTCTGGAATTTCGGCGTCAAGCTCGATGCTATGAATTCAGGAGCTGACAAGGCAGGTGTAACGGGGGCTGGCGGTACTTTTGACAAGGAAACCCAGGCCCTGCGCCGGGAAATCCACACCGTCCTCAAGCAGATCGATTACGACTACCAGCGCATGCAGTACAACACCGTGGTCTCCGGCGGCATGAAGCTGCTCAATGCGCTGGAAGACTTCAAGGGCCAGAACGCCGCGGGCTCGCAGCGGGTGCTGCGCGAAGGCATGAGCATCCTGCTGCGCTGCCTGTACCCCGCCACGCCGCATGTGGCGCATGCCCTGTGGTCCGGGCTCGGTTTTGCGAAAGACCAGGGCGGCCTGCTCGACGCGCCCTGGCCCGAGGTGGACGCTGGTGCGCTGGTGCAGGACGAAATCGAGCTGGTCCTGCAGATCAACGGCAAGCTGCGCGGGGCGGTCACGGTGCCGGCCGGCGCCGACAAGGCCACGATTGAGGCGGCGGCGCTGGCCTCCGAGGCGTTTGTCAAACAGGCCGCCGGCGCCCCCGCGAAAAAGGTTATCGTGGTGCCGGGCCGCCTGGTCAACATCGTTCTCTGAAGGAAATCCCATGCAACGTCGCGTTTTCCTGCTGGCCGCCGCGGCAACTGCCGGCCTCAGCGCCTGCGGCTTTGCGCTGCGCAAGGCCCCCAACTACGCGTTCAAGACGCTTTTCAACACGGTGGGCGAAGGCTCCACGCTGGGCACCGAGTTCAACCGCAACCTCGAAGCCAGCGGCACGGTGCGGGTGATCCGCGATCCGCGCCTGATCGAGCAGGCCGAGGTGATCTTCGACGTGGTGACCGACCAGCGCGAAAAGGTCGTGGTCGGCGTCAATGCCTCCGGCCAGGTGCGGGAGTTCCAGTTGCGCACGCGCTTTACTTTCAGGTTGCGCACGCTGGCCGGCAAGATCCTGATTCCGCCGACCGAGATCGTGCTCCAGCGCGACATCACCTTCAACGAGTCCGCCGTGCTGGCCAAGGAAACCGAAGAGGCGCTGCTGTACCGGGACATGCAAAGCGACATCGTCCAGCAGGTGTTGCGCCGCCTGGCAGCGGTCAAGGAAATCTGAGCGCGGCGACCACCATGCAGCTTGCGCCCCACCAGCTCCAGCAACACCTTCAGCGCGGCCTCAAGCCGCTGTACACCCTGCACGGCGACGAGCCGCTGCTGGTGCAGGAGTTTGCCGACGCCTTGCGCGCCCATGCCCGCCTTCAGGGCTACACCGAGCGCACCGTGCACACCGTGGCCGGCGCCCACTTCGACTGGAGCGAGGTGCTGGCCAGCGGCGGTTCGCTCAGCCTGTTCGCCGACAAGCAGATCATTGAAATCCGCATTCCCAGCGGCAAGCCCGGCAAGGACGGCTCGGTGGCGCTGCAGCAGATCGCCGAACGCGCGCAGGGCGACGACAGCACACTGACCCTGGTGCTGCTGCCGCGGCTGGACAGCATGACGACCAAGGGGGCCTGGTTCGGCGCGCTGGAAAGCTTCGGCACCACCGTCAAGTTCGACCCGATAGATCGGCGCAGCCTGCCTGCCTGGATTGCGCAGCGCCTGCAGCAGCAGGGCCAGCGTGTGGCGGCCGGCGAGGAAGGCCAGCGCACGCTGCAGTTTTTTGCCGACCGGGTCGAAGGCAACCTGCTGGCCGCGCACCAGGAAATCCAGAAGCTGGGCCTGCTCTACCCGCCGCCGGCCAATGAGGGCGTGCTGAGTTTCGACCAGGTCGAAAACGCCGTGCTCAATGTCGCGCGTTACGACGTGTTCAAGCTGTCCGAAGCCGTGCTCGGCGGGCAGGCGCTGCGCGTGCAGCGCATGCTGGACGGCCTGCAGTCCGAGGGGGAGTCCGAGGTGCTGGTGCACTGGGCCCTGGCCGAGGACATCCGCAGCATGAAGCGCGTCAAGGACGCCCTGAACGCCGGCCGGCCCATGCCGATGGCGCTGCGCGAAAACCGCGTCTGGGGCCTCAAGGAAAAACTGTTCGAACGTGTACTGCCCCAGATCGGCGACACCACCCTGGCCAACCTGATACACGCCGCGCACAAGGTGGACGGCATCGTCAAGGGCCTGAAGCAGCCCGACTGGCCGCAGGACGGCTGGCAGGCGCTGCACCGGCTGGCCGGCATGATGTGCGAGCAATGCACGCCCAAGGGCCGCTCCTAGAAGCGTCTGCGGGCGGGGACTTCCTCTTCAGTCCAGTCGGGGCCGCAGGTCCGGCTCCGCCGGCCCGCAGGCGCAGCGCCCCCATGGGGGGCAGCGACCCGCGCAGCGGCGGAGCGTGGGGGCACTGGTTTTAGAGGAAAATGAAGCCATGAACGCGCCCGACTCCCCCAACACCCTGGCTGCCCGCAGCGCACTCCCGGACCTGATGCAGGCCATGGGCGTGAGGGCAAAAGCGGCCTCAGCCCAGATGGCGCGGGCGCCAGCAGCTATCAAAAGCAGAGCATTGCGCGACCTGGCCGCCCTGCTGCGCAGCCAGACGGCGCCGCTGCAGGCGGCCAACGCGCTGGACCTGGAACGCGCCAAAACCGCGGGCCTGGCCGGTCCCATGCTGGACCGGCTCAAGCTCGACGCGAAAACCATGGAAACCGTGGCTGTTGGTTGCGAACAGCTGGCGGCCATGCCCGACGTCATCGGCGAGATCATCGGCATGAAGCAGCAGCCCAGCGGCATCCGTGTCGGCCAGATGCGTGTGCCCATCGGCGTGTTCGGCATGATTTACGAAAGCCGGCCCAACGTGACGATCGAGGCGGCGAGCCTGGCCATCAAGAGCGGCAACGCCTGCATCCTGCGCGGGGGCTCCGAAGCCATCGAGTCCAACAAGGCCCTGGCCGCGCTGGTCCGTCAGGCGCTGACCGGCGCCGGCCTGCCGGCCGATGCCGTGCAACTGGTGCCGACCACCGACCGTGAAGCCGTGGGGCTGCTGATCACCATGCCCGCTTATGTGGACGTCATCATCCCCCGCGGTGGCAAGGGCCTGATCGAACGCATCAGCCGCGATGCGAAAGTGCCGGTCATCAAACATCTGGACGGCAACTGCCACGTGTATGTCGACGATCCCTGCGACCTCGCCATGGCCGTGACCGT
>Ga0307516_10007738_pt1 | contig 12290 bp, 18 predicted proteins | sample 19_EM_MG_FD_203310 | JGI IMG/M metagenome (GOLD analysis project Ga0307516, IMG submission 203310) | Populus trichocarpa ectomycorrhiza microbial communities from riparian zone in the Pacific Northwest, United States - 19_EM | ecosystem: Host-associated > Plants > Roots > Unclassified | place...
ACCTCTGCAACTGACACCCTTCTACAGCATTTGGAGATATATCGGGTGGTCTTGTAGACTGTAACCCAATGGCAAGAGTCCGCATGCTTCGACTTCCCCCGTTTCCTCGCTTCCAAGGTTTTTCCGGATCCCCGAAGTCATTAAGCTCCGATTCTTCGCTCAACAAGGAGCTGTTTGAAAGGTGAAGACACGACGTCGATGACGGTGTAGAGTGATACTAGATGCACCCACCACAAATGGCTATAGTGAAGCGTCCGACGATACGGCGACAACAGGTGGGGAAACAACACGCCTGTGAGTGGATTTCGCCGCTGGCGCCGAGGTCCCGACACAACCTGATTGCCTCCCGGCCGGAACTGCGGGAGGTTTAGGTTGTAGGCGGGGGTGCGACATGATGAGAGGCCTCGTCCTTGTACCTGGCAGCAGCCGGCAAAGGGTCGGAAACTGAGCCCCGGCAACTGTGGATGCGCGCTGAGGTCGCTCACGCTTCTTCCTCTTCCCCCCCGCATAAAATGTATCCCCTAGATTTGCAATCGGTGTTTATCCTTCTGGACCCAATGTATCCTTGGCGGGGATGTGGTCGTGATCACCTCGTTCAATTTCAGTCGGTGCCGAGTCGGTGGATTTCGACGGGTTCTGGAATTCCTCCCCCAATGGTTCCCCCGTCCTGGTGTCAGTGTGGTTCCCCCAGAGACTCAAGGCGGGGTCGCGTGACCTGAGGGTACTCGATTAGGAAGGAGCCATCAGCCGCTGCGACTTTGTTGGTTGCGAGCGGGGATCACTACAAACTCTTATCGGCGTACTCGCCCGCCACGCACAAAAAGATTGGGATAAAGTAGGCTTAATGTTCTGGAGGTATTTCGCTGGGATTCCACCCCCCGCTGTTGCCTGCAAACCAGCGCTGATGCTCTCTCCGAAAAAGATTTCACCTTCCAAATGGGTCTTCAATCGACAGTCTGCTGAACAAGGATGACGTATCCCTCGAGGCCATACTCGACGAGGACGACCTGCTGCAAGAGTGCAAGGCCCAGAACACTAGGCTCATCGACTACTTCCAGCGCATAGATGTCCTTCACCGCTTGATGGGTTACGTGACTGGCCAAATAGACGGAGAGGAGGACGGCAGTTTCAAGTTGCGTCCATTTCCCCCACCCTTGTCCCACCGTTCCTCGTAGCGTCTGACGGATTGGCGGCAGGTACCCCCATGTTGCGACCGAAGTCCTGTGTAGCGAGATCTGGTCAATCATCGAGACTTGCGTCAAGCATTCCAACCAACTCCTAGTTCCCTTCTGGGAAACCGTCCTGGACCGCCCCGCCGAAGAGATGAAGACCCAAATGGTACTCGCCTCCCACTTCACCAAGGTCAACTCTGTATTTCTGGGGAAAAAACCTGCCGAGGTGCGTTTCCTATACCCTTCCCCACCCCCCTCTACGTATTCTTTTTCCGAAAGGGACCAAGTTTCATTTCGTCAGATGTTAGCTTTCATCCAAGCCCAGCCGTCAGTAATAGACAAGCTTCTGTACCACATCGAAACCCCCGCGTTTGCGGATCTGTTGATGAGGATCGTACAACTAGATGAGCAACCTGCTGGTGTTGGCGTTCTTCAGGTGTGTTGCATCTTACGAACACCATGCGTTCCTGGTCTAACCCGCATATAGTGGCTTTCAAAGGAGGGTCTGATGCCCAAGTTAATCGAGCGACTGTCACCAAAATACCCAAGTGACATGCATGCCGTGGTCTCGGAAGTCATCAAGGGAATCATTGCTATTGTAGCCCCCTCACCTGGTTCTGGCGTCTCGGAAGGCGCCAGTCACACCCCTCCGTCAAATCTTTTTGCCCGAGAATTGGCGTTACGGGATAGCCTGTCACAGCTTACCCAGTACATCTTGACCCAGTACGGCCCAGACCCTCCAATCCCGCAAGGAAGGGAAGGTTTCAAGCCCGAAAGTCTCCCAAATCACGAATCCTCCGCTTCCGCCGTGGTCCACTCGATCGGAATCATCATCGAACTCATCCGACAGAACAACTCGGACTATTTTGAGCCATATCTATTTCATACTCTGCGGAACAGGCTCATTCAGTACCAGCAACAAATCCACACCTACTCCAACAAAGAGGGGCGGCAGCTATTAGAGAGAGCCATGCAAGAGATGGTGGAGCGCATGGGCGTTGTCCATCTCGGTCCACTGTTAGACCTCATGTGTGACCGCCTGGAGGACTTCCAACGGTACCTCGTGCAGCCTCGGTCGCTTGTGAAGCACCTTTCTTATTTACCCTTCTACAGCTTCTAACCCGTGTCTGTTTTAGACGGGGACGATATCCACAACGATTGGAGCCATCATCCCCCTCACTTTCGAACGGTACAGGATCTGCGAACTCTACGCCGAACTACTGCACGCTTCCAACATGTCTATTTTGAACCGTTCATCAGAGTTTGATAACCTGTATGACAACATGGGGCGATTACAGGGTGGGCTATCCTCACTGGAGGAGCTCGCGAAAGTCATCTCGATAGGGAACGGGGCGGATAGGGACCCGGACGCAATGGATGATCAAGAAGATTCCATCGAACCTGCAAAAGAGCTACCAGTATCGACGGGACGCCCGACGTTATTGCTCGACTCCGACGAAGACATGATTGTCGAAGAACCTGGAAGCTCGGATGACGAAACCATGGAGGAGATTTCAATGTCCCCCCTGCCAAGTAGTGCCACTTTACCTCCGGAATCATCTTCTCCCGCTCAGAGTACAATCCGCACTCCTCCCCAATCAGCTTCCCCCGTCTCAGGTAGTCCCACTCACACCGCTGGCCAGAAGCGGAAGAGTACAGATTCCTTTGGGTCCATCCATCGGTCGATAGGCAGGAGTTCAAGACAGGACTCAAGGAAAACTCTGTCCTCGAGCATCAGGATGAATCTGCCGTTGGGTGAGAGGCTCAAGAAGAGGTTTCTGGAGCTGAACGTCTTGTCGACTTTGCTTGTGAGTCAGATATCACGGGTAATCCAATGTTTGACAACTTACATATTTTGTTGGTAGGATCTATTTTTCGAGTTCCCGTGGAATAATTTCCTTCACAGCGTGGTTTACGATATAATCCACCAGATTTTAACTGGGCGCGATGAGCACGGGTGTAATCGGGAGCTGATAATTTCCCTGTTCCGGGACGCTAAGGTTATGCATCGGATAGTGGAGGGCCAGAAGCAAAACGACATAGAAAGGCGAGTCTTGGTTTGGGCCCCCTGGTGCTAGAATCTGATAGAGAACCTCCAGTGCGAAGCCAAAAGGCCTGCGGTTAGGATACATGGGGCACCTAACACTCATCTCAGAAGACGTCATCGGTGCCTTAGAACACTCCTCCCCCGACCTCCGCCTCATCATCTTGAAGTTTACACCCCAACCCGAATGGAATGACTACGTCAACGGCCGTTACCAAGAGACCAAAAACAAGGACACGAGTCTCCTCGGAGGAGGGAAACCCGCTCTCTCTATGACCAGACCCGGAAGTGCAGCTTCTTGGAAGGTCGACGAACAGGACATTGCCACTACCGCTCCCGGCACTCCACCTGGTACAGGTCCAGGTGGATTGAACGCTGTGGGAGCGGTGAAGGAAATTGCGAGTCGGGTAGCGGAGAGTCAGAAGGAGTTTAGGAGGAGTGTGGCGGAGAGGAGGGAGGTTAGCACCCATGCGGGCGACGAGGGAGGACCGAGTTCAGGCGGCAGCCAGGCTGGATCTTCTCGGGTTGGTGTCTGACTTCTTCCTCCGCTCCGACTACCACTAACTCCCGTTTCTGTTATAGTCGTTCAAGTTCCCTGAAGACTTTGGGTCATCCTCGGATGATGAGGATTCCGATGAAGATGATGCGGGTGGTTGGTTGGCGTCATCGACGTTCAGACCTTCGTCAGCGGCGCGCGGCCCGCAAGATATGGTCTCGGAAAGTACACTCCCTGTACGCTGTGGTTTTCCTGATGATCGGAGTGTGCTCTCTGACGAACGGCTCACAACAACAGGACGCATTTTCTCCAAGGAGGCGAGGGATGGACCGCAGGCCACTGTCAGAAGGGTTTGACGTGAGTGTTTCATTCATGGCTTTTATGTGCTGGTTGTGAAACAGCGTACAACAGGATGTTTTCGACCCTGATCGAAGTTACGGTTCAGGTGGCGGTGACCACTTCGAAGTGGATGATGTAAGTGCGGCGGTTCGACTCTTCACGGCGTTCACACACCAACCTCATGCAGGACGATGGGTTTGGTCCATTTGCAGACTCAGAACCCACCAATGACGCGGACCCCTTCACTTTTTCCACATCTTTCTCGCGAGAGCTAGATGATTCCGCGTTCGACACCTTTGGGGACTTTGGGGAGTTCCACGCCGCCTCTAGTGGCGATGGTGAACAGGGACACGGAAGTCAAGGGAGCGATTTAGGAGACTCTGGTGCGTTTGGAGATCTTGGGGATTCGAGGGGGTCTGGTGGGTTCGGCGAGATTGGAGGGGTGGGGAGCGGAGAGATGATGTCGAGTTGGATCGTGCCGGATGGCTGGACGATTGCGACTGCTAGTGGATCGTTCGGGGAGGATGATGGCGAGCGGCGACGGCGGGAAGCGGGGAGTGGTGGATCGTCGGAGTAACGAGGACCTGTGTTTTCTGCCCGTTTGTTTTCGCTTTAGTCCCCCCCCTTATTTTTCCTCACCTTCCACGCGAGACTCGAGAACGGGTACGTTCGGTGTTCCCGGTCGAGACTGTGATCATCTCAGAGGGCATGTGCTCTGACTCCACCTTTTGAGCGAGTGGATACCCTGGAGGGTGTCGAGTTGATGTGGTTTCACGCTCTTTGAACTTAATGTTGGAATCAAGGACGCCGTGGAACCGCCACGCTGAGGCCGCTGCCCATCCCCAGGGCCACGCCGTTCTCAGAATTTCACGGCCGATCACTTTTTTTTGTATCAAGGCTTATCCCGCTACAGCTACCTGGTACAAGGGCAAGGCGTGGCTGGTTTGAGGGGACCCCCAAACCGTAAATAAATAAGTAATGATAAATAGAAGGCGAATTGGGGTGGTGGAGGAAGTAGGCAGGACACGCTCAGTGAACCGAGGGGGTGGGGAACGGCCGACACCGGATGCTTGTCCAAGGCTAACAATACACCAGACCGTGTTTTAGACTTGCATTTTGTTCTATTGTCCAGGACTACATACAAGGTCGCCTAGATAGCCGCATATAAAGCTCTGCTTCTACCTCGAATAAAACATCAGTTTTCTTTCCCCCTCTCTCGTCTTTTAACTCTCTGCCGCACGCCATTACCAAAGTCACGTAGAGCCCAGGACAAGCGGTCCCCCATCACCACCAGAATCAACCTCCCAACCCATCTCATTCCCCTACTCTGCCGTTTCCTAACGCAAATACCCACCGGCACCCTCAAAATGGTACTCCCATCACTCCCGCAGGAACTGATCGAGGAGATCATTGACCAGTTCGGTGAAACCGCCAGGTCGGAGAAAGAGAGGGTTTCTAACAGGCATATGTTGGCAACCCTCTCGATGGTCGCAAAGGCGTGGAGGAAATGTAGCCAAAAACACTTGTTCTCGGCAGTCGCCTTCCGAAAGGACCCCGAGGCGCAAATCTCCGAGGATGACTTGTGCGACATGGTTCGGGTATTCCGGTTAACCAAGAAACTCGACATCGATGGGGCCTGGGAAATCTGTTCTCAGCTCGACCCCATGGCGGTAGTTTCCCTCCGCTGTTTTCGGAACCTGGAATCTCTGACCCTCACCGGGTGGCATTTCAAGTGGCTCAACGGGCCCAAGCAGCTTGCGGTCTGTTTCAGTCATTTGGGCAGGACCTTGATTCACCTTACGGTGGAAGGGACGGCCGATTCAAAATCGTTGATCTACCTCACGTCGATGTTTCCGCGGCTGCGGACTCTCGATATATCTACATCTATTCCCCCAGCTCACGATGGGACCGGGGGGATCTCCAAGGAAGGTCTCCCCAAGACAGCGAGATTTCAAGGATGCCTCCACCTCCGGGGGTTCCACAAAGAACACGAAGGCTTCCTCGCATTCGTCTCGTCCACCTCCCCCAGGTTTGACACGATCCGCCTGGAAAACTGCGAAACCGGTGATGGAATAAGGTGTTGGTCGAATCATCCGCCGATTACCTTGAGTCGCTTCAACTGTACCTTCGCGACTCGGAGAAAACGGGGGGTGGTGAGTCCGTGGATCCTTCAAGCCAAATCCTGTACTGATTTTGCGTCATCCAGATAACCCGATGTCGCTTTCCGAGTGCACCCAGCTACGGGAGGTATCTATTCCCCATCCATACCCAAAGTCGACCGTATCGCTACTCAAGACCATCCGCTCTCCACAACTAAAGAAATTCATGGTATATTTTGCGGACTGGACCTACGGGGGTGAGGACGCAGGCGCGTGGAGGGATACAGATCAGGAGCTTTGCGCAGCATACAATCTCTGGATCAAGCACGGTGCGGGGGCGATCGAGGTCGCCTTTTGCATGTGGGGGGTGGTGAGAGCAGGCCACCTGTTGGAAGGATATCAGAAAGACCTCAAAAGGTTCTTCCCTCGGCTTACTGAGAACGTTCGGGTGACTATCGTATGTTAGAGGCGGGACAATCGGTTCGTAGACAGGGATCCATATGGGGAGCTGTCCATCTATACACTTTGGGTCAATACTAGAATCCAACGACTGCTTGTGCATGGCCCACCCCTGTATCGGCCGCGCCGAGGGTGGCCTATTTTTACCCTCCTCTGCCATCGGCCCTCGCCAGAAATACTGGGGAAATTACCAAGGTATCGGGGCAAAACCCCATGCGGTGGTGGTTCGCGTAAATGCAGCGGCGGTGGGTGGGGGGAGGGGTGGCCGGCCCTTAACCTACTAGTAGCGTCCCCTTGTGCACCCTTCTGTAACAGATGGACATCAACCTAGAACGTATCGTCCATAACCATGTCTAACGGACAGCGACCCTCGAACGGGCCGGACGAAGACTGAATAGAACTGTAAAAAAAAATAGGGTCCAAACCTCCCATCCAATCCACAATGCTTGCTAACCTCGCAGATGCGTCGAATTCGTGTATGCGGCTCGCGTAATGGCGACCCATTCCTTCAAGACCAAAGGTTACATAACTGTGGAACGGCCGCGCCGGGGCCGGCACGCCGTTCTCAGAACCTCACAGCCGATCGCTTGCCCACACCACGCAAGACCATGTCTTAGGTTTACCTTTTGTCCTATTGTCCAGGACTACACACAAGGTCACCTAGGTAATTGCACACAAAACTCTACATCTACCTCGAATAAAACATCGGCTTTCTTTCCCCCGCTCTCGTCTTTTGAGCTTTTAAGTCTCTGCCGCATGCCATTTCCAAAGTCACGTGGGGCACAGGACAAGCGGTCCCCATCACCACCAGAATCTGCCTCCTGACCCATCCTTATTCCCCTACTCTACCGTTTCCTAACGCAAATACCCACCGGCACCCTCAAAATGGTACTCCCATCACTCCCGCAAGAACTGATCGAGAAGATCATTGACCAGTTCAGTGAAACCGACAAGTCGAACAAAGACTGGGCTTCAAACAAACGCGTGTTGGCCACCCTCTCGATGGTCGCGGGGGCGTGGAGGGAACGTAGCCAAAAACACCTGTTCTCAGTGATCGCCTTCCGAAAGGATCCCGAGGTGAAAATCGCCGAGGCCGACTTGCGAGACATGGCTCTGGTATTCCATTTTACCAAGGACCTCGACATCGATGGATCCTGGGAAGTCCATTCCCAGTTCGACCCCGTGGCGATAGTTTCCCTCCGCTGTTTTCGGAACCTGGAATCTCTGACCCTCACCGGGTGGCATTTCAGGTGGCTCGACGCCGAACAGCTTACCCGCTGTTTCGGTCACTTGGGCGAAACCTTGATTCACCTCAAGGTGGACGGAACGGCCGGTTCAAAGCCGTTGATCTACCTCACGTCGATGTTTCCGCGGTTGCGGATCCTCGATATATCTATCGTCGGGGTTCATGAAGAAACCGAGGGGACCCCCAAGGAACACTCTCCAACGACGGGGAGATTTCAAGGATACCTCCACCTCTGGGGGCTCTCCGAAGCGCATAACGACTTCCTCGCTTTCATCTCGTCCACCTCCCCCAGGTTTGACACGATCTGCGTCGACAGTTGCGATTCCGGCGATGGATTAAGGAAGTTGGTCGAATCATCTGCCACTTCCCTTGAGTCGCTTGAACTGTACGTTGACTTGGACAACATAGGGGGTGAGTTCACCAGCCCTCTAATTAAGCCGAGTTCCGTACTGATTTTGCGTCTTCCAGATACCCTGATATCGCTCTCCGAGTGCACCCAGCTACGGGAGGTATCTATTTCCCATCCGTACCCGCAGTCGACCGCATGGCTACTCCAGACCATCCGCTCTCCACACCTAAAGAGATTCATGGTATATTTTACGACCTGGTTCTGTGGGGGTGGGGACGCGGATGTGTGGGAGGATACAGATCAGGAACTTTGCACAGCATACGATCTCTGGACCAAGCACGCTGCGGGGGCGATCGAGGTCACCTTTTGTGTACCGGGGGCGGTGAGAGGTAATTCGTTGGAAGGATATCAGAAAGACCTCAAAAGGTTCTTCCCTCGGTTTACTGAGAACGTTCGGGTGACTATCGTATGTTAGAGGCAGACTGTAACGGGACAATCGGTTCGTAGACAGGGATCCATATGGGAAGCTGCCCATCTATACACTTTGGGTCAATACTCGAATCCAACGACTGCCTGTGCATAGCCCATCCCTGTGCACCTTCCTGTAACGGATGGACATCACCCTAGAACGCATCGTCCACGACCATGTCTAACGGACGGCGACCCTCGAACGTAGGTGAAAACTGAAAAGAGCTAAAAACCCGGTTCAGCCACACTCATACCACAAAGGGTCGAATCTGCTTTACCTGGTTCCCCTATCGCAATCCCTCTGGATATCTTCGGCATCGAGTAGCCGGTCCAAATCTCCCAACCGACCCACAATGCTTTCTAACCTCTCAGATGCGCCAAATTGGTTCACCAGGTATGCGGTCCGCGTGATGGCGATCCATTCCCTCAAGTCCATCGACAACGCCGGCCGGCGACGTACACTGTTCAACGTGACATCCTTGATCCAGTCCCACTGCTCCAGCGAGAGCCCCGGAGAGGTCAACCACACGATCTTCAACCAGTATCCCAACTTGTCCCACTGTGCCCAACGCACGAGGTCATGAGCAATATCGCAGATCGAGGAGGTTACGGGTTTGGGGAGCTGAATAGTAGCCGCCCCGCCCTCCAGTGGGGTCTCCATCAACAAAATCTCCGGTCGGTACCCGAAGGTACGCGGTGGTACGCGAGGGCACCCGGGCCCCTTACTGTCATTTCGGGAACCTTCATCCGATGACATGTGTAGAAGCAACTGGTTCCCGGATCCACATGTGGGTCCCGCTGAACAGAAGCGAGAAAATAAAATATATATTTGTTGAGTACGGGGTACGACCGGCGGTACAAAGTAATGTATGGACGTGTGGTGAAGTGTGGGACATGGCCAATGGTCCTGGGGGTGATAGATGGTAGCCAGTGGTGGGGGGCGGGAGCGGGGATTTGAGCCTCCGCGTGCCACGCCGACGGCGGCAAGCTGTGACGCGCACCCATGTTGCGGCGGACACCGAGCGTGGCGAGAGCTAGTGTGGGGGTCCCGGTTTCCGAGGGTGGAATGAGACCCGTAGGACACGAGGGGGGAGGGGAATAGTGTGAGGGGTGTCACCGCTTGGTAACCTCAAGCTTCGACGTTTGGTGCCCGGCTGCGTCAGCTTTCCGACGTTTGAGTGAAGGTACGCGACGGTACCCGAGGGTACCCGACCGAGCGCCTTGGGGATTTTGCTGATGTCGCACGTGAGCGTGAACAAGACCTCCGTGTAGTTGTCCGGAAGGAATGGTCGTGATGATGAAGTGGCCCAGTCGCAGATGAGGGTGCTCCAATACAGGGTGAAGTGTGGGGTAGCCAGGATTTGATCTGGGACAGGGCCGAGTCTGGCTGTCATGCGGACTAACCGATCGACGCCACGTCGCTCGAACGAACTGAAAGTCGCGACCCCCATAGCATAGAATATAGCCATCGCGAGGCGGGGAGTGACATCCAGGTCCGTTGCGACTAGGATCGCGTCGACGGGAAGCTCTTGGGTATTTTCTGAGTCCTCGATGAATGTAACGTACGCGAGAAGCGCGTCGGCCGTGGAACTTTCGTCCCAATCACCTTGTGTGATGAAGTGAAGGATGTACCCAAAAATTTGGGACGGATGCTTGCGTATCACCGCTTGTGGCGTATGGTGCTGACGAAAACCGATTCTCAATGCGAGCTGAATCAGCTCCCCCGCTTCCTGATCGCTACGGCCAGACTCACGAACCGCGTTGCACCAATGGATGGCGAAGGTTACGAGGCTGTACCGTTCATGCTTCCACTGTGTCAGGCACTCCAGCGTCGGAAGTACGTCGATGCAACCGGATCGTATGGCCACCGATATCCTTTCGCAAGCAACCTTAATCGCTAAATCCACGAGCTTCCTGCATAAACGGTGTCACCGGTTGGTATAGGCGCAGGTAACTCGGATGTGACGAGGACGCACACTTTATCAGCTATGAACAGGTCATCAACAGTGACTCGCAAGCCAAGGTTCATGCCGACTATGGGCATACAATTAAAGAGCGCTTCTTTGGGTGCCCCTCCGAATGCGATAACTTGGTGTGCGAATGAGATGGGATCAATCGTGGATGGCAACGGTCGCCGCCAGCGGGCCCAATTGAGGCAAAGGCAAAGGCCGGATATCCAACAGAGATGCTCCGCCGACATGTCTTCAAGTAAATAAAATCCTTGGAAATGGTTGCCCCTTGCAATACCTGTGAGGATAGACGAAAGGGAAACTGTGTCCGCGTCGCCGGTGAAAAAAGTGGGTAGGTCGATGGGAAGGTCGGATTCAGACAGCATGTCTCTAGACGTACAAAGGCTCTGGACGTAAAATTGCACCAATCCCGACCGGAGGCGTACGCCCTATCACGACTTCCAGAAAGGAGGGTATTCCGATAATCAAAGCAGTCTCGGTAAATGGCGGTGAGTTGGTGGGGCGAGGCGGCAAGGGGAACTCCGGCGTGCCATTGGATGCTCATAAACTGGCGTAATGCACTTCAGAGTCCGTAATCGTGTCCAGTGTCCAGCCGGCACACAGAGCATCTAACTGGTTCTTCCTCCGGTCGAACCGCATACGGTCTGGTTTCAGCAAACCCCCTTCCGCAAAGAAGAGATGCTCCATGTTGGGCACATCCAACGAGCGAGGAACATTCGCCTCGGTGTGAACAGTCACTTGGGACCGTAACATGACGAGGAAGGAGGAGATTGAGCGAGCGTACAAAAAAGAACGCAAACAAGAGAAAGAGCGATGTGCACCAAACGCACGGAGGGCGAGGGAAAGGGGAGTTTGGAATGGGCATTCGTAGGATATTGATCCTGCGACGACGATCGCGATGTAGAGTAGGATACCGAATCCAGTTACGCCAATGATGGTGCTCGCGATGGTTTGGTTTATAAGCCACGTGTATTGGGACAGACCGCAGCCAAGGAGCAGTAGTGCGAGCTGCAGCGCCACAGGTAAGCTCTCCATTAGGACGTGGAAGTGCCGACGATGTAGACCGTTGAGCTTTCGTTGGCGGTCGCCGCATCGTTCCGCAATCGAACCTCCTTTGTTTCGCGTGTAACGATTCACCCATTGCTTCCCCAACATCGCGACGAACGCCGCAAGCAGGGATGTCGCCAAACTTGCATAGAGGAGGTTCGCGGCCACGACGATCCCCTCGGACGGTCCGTCCCATGTTGGAAGGTCTGGAGGTGTTGGAAACGCAGAGCTATTGATGCAGTAGATCAGGAGACGCATGTACGCAGCGTTCATTTCGTCGTAGGCCGGCTCCAATTTTGATTGCACATCAATGACGAACGCGGAGCTCACGGCCGAGAACAGACCAGCCTTCCTCCAAGTCAATAACCACGGAGGGGAACTCCAAGCAAGGGGGACTCATGAAAACCAGGGTCGTGTTCAAGTCTTCATCGTACTTCCTCACATAGTCATGGTCGTATTGACTGGATTCCCGTTGGTAGGCGGTATAGAAGTCGGCCCGTGCGCCTTTAGTCTTGATTGGAGGAAAGAAGTCGCGCAGTGCATCCTGGATACTGACCGCTTAGTCAATAAACAACCCATTCCAGGTTCACAATACCGCATT
>Ga0307516_10007739_pt1 | contig 12288 bp, 11 predicted proteins | sample 19_EM_MG_FD_203310 | JGI IMG/M metagenome (GOLD analysis project Ga0307516, IMG submission 203310) | Populus trichocarpa ectomycorrhiza microbial communities from riparian zone in the Pacific Northwest, United States - 19_EM | ecosystem: Host-associated > Plants > Roots > Unclassified | place...
CTTCTGAGTGTGCGATTCAGGGACTGGATTGCTCTCCTCACGGGGAGGCTTTGGCTTGTGACGCACGTGCGTCACTACCGAAAGCTTTTTAAAACACACAAGGAGGAGGATCCAGAGATATCGTCAGAGATTGTAGCCGGGGTGGTGGTGGTTGGGTACGCAATGCCCAAGGGCACCACACACAGGGGGGGGAGGGTCGAAGGTGGGTCGAAACTGAAAATCGAAGAGATCGCGCAGGCAGCTAATGAGACTGTAGCCCCACTCTTGGAGATTCTTTTGACGTAGCAGAGAGCTTTATCGATGGTGGGAGAAGATTGTTGTGGTCGAAAAAATCTGGGGGGGGGTTCGGGATAATAGATTGCGTGGAGAAGAATCTCCAGACTAGCTACTGCACCCTTCCTTTATACCTTTCCTTTCCTCTGTGGAATCACAGCTTGCCCGCAAGACTGACACAGTTACTCCCTAGCTTATCATGACTCAATCGCTGCGCCCAAGGAAACACTCGATCCTACTCGGCCCTTCATCCTCCCACAATACGCAAGGCAGACACACACAACAGTAGGGAAACAACAAGGTAAGCAATAAACATAACACAGAGTAAAGCGAGGCAGACACACAGACAGTAAGGAAACGTCAAGCGCAACATGGTAAGCAATAAACATAACACAGAGTAAAGTCAGGCAGATACACAGACAGTAAGGAAACGTCAAGCGCAACGTGGTAAGCAATAAACATAACACAGAGTAAAGCGAGGCAGACACACAGACAGTAAGGAAACAAGCGGGGAAAATCCTGGGCGGCCCGCGACCAGGTTCTGAGGAATATCGCTACCGGCGCGATATTGGCAGGGGCTGGGGTCCTGCAGCTAGACGCGTAGGATGACAGTGGCCATGGCGGCGGAGATAAGGATCAGCCATAGTGTGGCGAGGGTGAGTGCGGCGCCCGTGGCGGTACCTAGAAGCCTGTCGCGCCACGTTCGTGACAGTACCCTCAATAAAGCCACAAATGCAACCAACCAGAGAGATGCCCCCATGGCGGGAGCGTCCAATTAGATGGCCCTCCTTGCATCCATGGGGCACGTGCAGCTGCTGAACTGCGCCAGAGGCCAAGCCACGACTATCTCAGCCTTACAAGATTTTGCCCAGCATAACGAAAATCTCATACTTCTTCTTCAAGAGCCCTGGATTGACAGGCATGGCAATCCACCCTCCTTGCCTGACTTCGGTACCTTTACCCCAACGCCCCGAAAGCCTAGATGTGCGACATACGTGCGCCATACACCTGGCCTGACTGCTACCACCACCTTTACAGCCACCGACTTGTTCCTAGGCACTACAATTACCACTCCCCACGATCAAGAATTTACGCTCTTAAATTTTTACTCCCCAGGATGTGCAGAACCGCTGGCAGCAATCCTTCCGACCATCCACCTACCGGGCAACTGCATACTGATGGGAGATCTCAATGCACACCACCCGTGGTGGCAGGGACCCCTCCTGCCGACAGTCCGTGTCTCGAGCGCAAGTCAGGCAATTGCAGATTGGCTTGAAGACAACAATTTCCACCTTGAATACGAGCCTTCAATACCAACACACCATCCCAGGAATGGTGGACGCCACTTCGAGAGTAGTGTCACCGCATTTGAGACTCAGTTGGCCATTACGTACCTGAAATATGGTACGTCAGTCGGACCGGACAATATCAGTTACGGTACCCTACGCCGGTTCCATGATGTGGACCCCCATCTCCTCCCACACCTCTTTACAGCATGTCTCAGATATGCTGCACACCCACCGGAATGGAAGACTGTGAATTGCGTCGTCGTCCCCAAGTCTGGAAAGAAGTCATACTCCCACCCAAAATCCTACCGGCCGATCTCGCTACAGTCCTGTTTCGGGAAGTTGTTGGAGTCAATTGTGGCAAAACAGCTATCTCACACTGCGCGGATGTGTGGGGTGACCCACCCCTCACAGATGGGAGCCCAGCCAGAAAACTCTGCAGTGGATGCACTCCTCCGAACTATAACCCCCATTGCCAACTCCATCAGTAAGAAGAAGTCTACCAATAAAAATCCTACACGGCCAGCAGTCCTCACATACGATATCGAGGGGGCATTCAACCAGGTACACCCAGAGACCCTCTAAGAAATTATGCACCAACGACGGATGCTGGTGTACCTCACCAACTGGGTTGCTGCTTTCAACACGGCGCGTAAAATGGCATTTGGTTTCGACCGGCAATCTGAACCACCACAGCCGTACTGTTGTGGCCTCCCACAATGTTCACCAATCTCCCCAATCCTTTTCCTCATCTACAGCAACGCCATGCTGGAAAACCAGAATGAGTCTACAGATGCCATCAACACCTCCTACATGGACGATGTGTGCATGGTACAGCTATCCAGTAGCGTACCCAAAGCCAATGCGCGGCTCGAGGAACGGACCGAACAACACTTGGAGAATGGTGCTCACCTTGGGCTTACTTTTGCAACACCTAAGGCCGAACTACTTTACTGTCTTCCGCTTACCAGTAAGGATAAAAACAAGAGCCTGTCATCACACCGCCCGCTTCGAGTACTTGGGGTCACCATGCTGGCCGAACGGCAAATTAAGTACCTGGGTGTTTTCATTGATGAATCGCTGACATTTAAGTACCACGCTTCGATGGCAGCCACGAGAGTAAGCAAAGTTCTCGCGAGCCTGAACTTTCTTCGACACCGATCGCGTGGCATCCCTGCCTGCATTGCACACCATCTAACGATGACTGCAGTTCTTCCTACCATGTTCTGGGTGTCTCCAGCATGGTGGACTGATACCCCCAGGGTTGCTGCCATGCTTAGAGTGGCGTACAACACTGTGGCTCGATGGAGTACCGGACTTCCACTCAACACTAGGACAACGAACCTGATCACTCTCGTCCACCTACCACCTATGGAGGCATACCTTGACTACCTGTCATTGCGGTATGCTATCCGGTTGCACTTCCTTCCTACCCACCATGCCCTTGGACCTCCACGCAACCTGCCGGATACACGTACCAACCTCCCAGGGCTACACCATCTTTACAATCTAAGCAAACACCTCGTGCAAGGCAAACTGGAGGACCGTACAGCAACGTCGATAGCGCCCGGAGTAGCAAAAACCACGTCTCCAAACCCCAACAAAACAATGCAACCCAGACAACTCCATGAAAAATGGCTACGAACACTCACAGAATCAACCATCGTCATTTACACCGATGGCTCCAAACTGGAAAATGGCGATGTCAGGTGTGGATGGATGATCCACTACTCCAGGAACCAGCAACTCCACTTTCTGAGTGATGGTTGCTACCACCTTGGCAGGAGAGCTGAGGTGTACGATGCCGAACTCCACGCGGTGCAAGAGGCTGTCACCAGTCTCCTTATTACCACAGCTTCACGTGCCCCAGTATTCATCTGCATCGACAACCAGGCCGCTGCGGACGCTCTCCGATTCAACACATCTAACCATGAATATGCATGACACACCCTCAATGTCATCAACGACCTCCAGCATCTGGGCTGGCACGTCTCTACCGTCTGGTGCCCTGCGCACTGTGGCATCCGTGGCAGTGAGAGGGCCGACTTTCTTGCCAAATCAGGAGCGTCTGGCACAGTCCCCTGCCGCTTTGCGCTCACCACCAAAACCTGGCTTCTGGCCCAAGCACGAAAGGAATTCCTCAAGCGATGGAAAGACGAGCTTCCCCTCTCCCGCCCCTCCTTCAAATTCCCAGACCATTTACATGGGGTTGACTGGGCTGATACCTGCGCCATGTGGAGAGTTTTCTGCAATCGATCGCCTTCGGATTCACCACCCAACATCCCCACTGACCCATGCCCATGTGGGCTGAGTCTGAATTCATCACACCACCTTCTTCGCGACTGATCCCTCCTGGCAACCGAACGTGCAATGCTCCTCCGGTCTGCCACCAGCGACATCCAAACTGCCAGCTTCATTATAGCAGCTAAGAACACCCTACCGATCTGCCGCTTCCTCTGAGCGACCGGCTTAGGCCACTCCACCCGTCTCGGCTACGACAAAGATGACGACTCCACGATACATGGTACCGACGACACTAGTTCAGGCTCACCTGAACCGGACTTTGGTGCCTTCGAACCTTGAAAATGACACGATGTCTGCAAATAGGGGGAAGGGCTCGTTTTGCCTGTGTGATTCCCTTTACCGCATTTTTCGTCGTGCTTGACTCGTTTGTTTCTTGCTTTGCTGCCGATTTTCTCACTGCATTTTGTTTTGTTTGCTGGGCGGTTGGGAAAGATGGGAACCCCACGGGGGTGGTATGGCGTGGAGGAGTGTACATAGCCTGTAGCGCTAAACACAATGGATTGAAGTTGCATATTATCCTCACAGCACCCCCCAAAACTTCACTGTTTTCGCGACACCAAAAATCTTCTTTTCCAATTAAGTTTTCAACAACCCCAGAAACCCACCTCAGGAGCCACTCAATAGTTCATTAACTAGAGGCTGCACCCCTCTGGAACCCTCCTGGGAATTTTCCCTCCTGTCGCCGCCTGCTTCCTGTGATTTTGGCTCGTGTCGCCAAACTATCACCATCTCGCTAAAAGGCTTCATGTCTACCAACAACCCCGGTCAAGGATCTCTCGACGCCTTCTTCCATCCAAACACCCCGGCCACCACCAAAATCTCTGCGCACAGCACCCCAAGAGCCCGCTCCCAGCAGCACCCCTCCTGACACCACCTTCAACCTCCTACAGTCGCGGCCTCACGGTCACCCTCCCCCGCAAAGCGTATGCGCGAGGAAATAGACACCGACTCTGACTCCAACTCCAACTCCGACGACTGTGAAGACGAAGGAAGGGAAGAAGACGATGACAACGCCATGGACTTCCAACACACAGAACACGTCACTGCAACGCAGGCAATCGAAGGCGACATAGACGAGACCACCAGTACTGCCCTCCAGATAGTAGCCCCACTCAGCCCAGAGCACGCAGCACTCCATGCCGACATCGAAATCATCACCAGCAATCTCCTAGAGCAATTTACCAGAACCATTAGCGCCGAGATCTCTGTGCTTTTCGTCCAGAACAACACCACCTTCCAAATCGCCACAAACAGCCTGACCAAGCAAATCGCCACGCTGGGCACCCAAGTCACCCAAATGCAACAACAACTCCTCTCAGCCGCACAGGGCCCTGCCACCACCGCTAAGCCAACTGGGGGCCCAAGCAACACTGGCCCCAACCCAAAGAAAGAAAGGAAGAGAAAGGGGAAGGGAGCCACCGAGAATAAATACAACGCCAACAGCCCTGCGACCAACAACGGTACCAGCACCCACACATATGCCGACGCTGCCAAAACACCCATCGCCCAACCACACCCACCAACCGAACACGCCACACACGCCACCAACATTGAAGGATGGGAGAACTTAAAGAAGAAAACCCAGGGAAGAAAGCCCACCACACCCAAGCTTATCCCGACCATGTAGCCCCAAGCCGAGTGCGAGGTCACGTGCCACTTCCCGGCCGCATCCCCCACTGAAGCTGCCACCCACGCTGAACGGGACTAGATCGTCCGCCAAATCGTCGTGGATGCAACCCTCCACCGAGTCAACAAAGCCCTGGTCGACAACCAGGACGTAACCGCCCCCCCCTTCCTCCGCACCCAGGTAACCTTGCGTAGATCCATCATCTTCACCACCACCAACACCCAAAACAATATCATCTATGAAGACTACACGACGATCATCGCCGACGCCCTCACCTACTATGGCAAGTGCGAGAAGGTCAAAATCGGGAAGTGCTTCAGCCAGTTCCTGCTCCACGGAGTCCCGACCCATCTCCCACTGCCCGACATCTCCAACAGCATTGCCACCAACAACCCCCAGCTGATCCAGTGCCAGATGCCACGCTGGCTCACCCCGGCAGACCGGCGCGAACAGAAAGCAACCTCGACGATAGTCATGACCCTCAGCGTCAGCACCAAGAAGGCTGACATTGGACGACACTACCTTACCATCTGCAACCGCGAATGCCAACTTGACGACTACATCTCATACGGAAGAAGCACCCAGTGCTGGAACTGCCAGGGCTATGGACACCCCGCCGCCCTGTGCAAAAACCCGTCCCGCTGCACGGTCTGTACGGACGCCCACGAAACGAAAGACCACCCATGCACCATTCCAGCCTGCAAGAGAGGCCCCACCTGCACCCACCCACCAATCTGCTGTGCCAACTGCGACGCACCCCACAAGACCAGCGACCCCAACTGCCCCACACATATCAAGATCCGATCCTTCAACAACTACACGAATATGATGGCCACGACCACCCAGGGAGACGCCCCCATGGCGGTAATGACCGAATAAAATGCCCTTCCACACCGTCGGGTCCGTACAGCTGCTGAACTGTGCGAGAGGCCAAGCGACTAGGATTTCAGCATTGCAAGAGTTCGCAAGAAAACCCGAAAACCTTATCTGCCTCCTCTAAGAACCATGGTACGATAGACATGGAAATCCTCCCACTATGCCAAACTTTGACATGTTCACCCCAACACCAACACGGCCCAGATGTACGACATACGTCCACCGCGTACCTGGGCTCAGTGCTACCACCACCTTTGCGGCGCAGGATTCCTTCCTGGGCACCACCATCACATCCCTCCAACAACAACATACCACCACATTCACCCTATACAACCTATACTCCCCTGGACGACCGGACCCAGTAGCAGCCATCCTCCCCACCATCGACCTACTGACAGACTGCCTCCTGATGGGGAACCTCAATGCCCACCACACGTGGTGGCAGGGTCCACTGCCCCCATCAGCACGCACCTCCCTGGCCAGTCACACCATCGCCAACTGGCTCACGGAAAACAACTTCCCCCTCCACAACGAAATAGCCAACCCCACCCACCACCCCCAAAATGGGGGACAACCCTCCACCATTGACCTATGCCTCTCCAGGGGCAGGACGACACAGCTGGTCCTCACCCTGGCAATCGATCACGACACCACCTCGGACCACAGGTCCCTCACTGCCACCCTCTCCATACCCTCAAACGCAGCACCACAGAAGGCCCAGCACTGCTGGCGCAAGGCCGACTGGGGAAGCTTCGCCTCACACATACAGACTGCCCGGATGGACCTCTCAAACCTCCAAGGAACCGAGGATACCCTCCGCGCCGTCACCAACATTACCCACCTCATCCATGAAGCAACCAACCACACCGTCCCCATGAAAGATCCACGGAGGCAGGAAGCACCATGGTGGAACCAGAACTTGACACTGGCAGAAAGAGCTGTCAAACGAGCAGAGAAATGAGCCCGCCAAGAACCCAACGACGCCAACCGGAAAGACAGACAACACAAACAGCACAAATGGTCGACGATGGTACACAACGCTAAAACAGCGTACCGAATCCAACAGCTCCAAGCCGCATCATCCAAGACCATCTGGAAAACGATCTACCACCACAATACACACCACAAACCAATCCCCCCCCTTAACGGGCAAACAACCTTCAGGGGCAAATGCGATGTGCTACGCAATGCACTCTTTCCCCCAGTCAACGCAACCCCACGAACACGACTCCCCCCTGGCCTCCTCACCTCCACAAAGGACATCCGCCACCACACAAAGCCAGTTACAATACAAGAGACACATCTGGCAATTATACACCTAAAGTATGGAACCTCAGTTGGCCCAGACGACATCTCATACACCACCCTACGCCACTTCAATACGGCGGCCCATCACCTCCTCCCGCACCTGTTCACAGCCTGCCTGACCTGAGGAACCCATCCACCAGAATGGAAAACGGCAAACTGCGTGGTCATTCCCAAACCTGGCAAGAAGACATACTCCGACCCCAAGTCCTACCGCCCTATCTCTCTCCAATCATGTTTCGGAAAACTCCTCGAATCCATCGTCGCCAAGCGGCTCTCCCAGGCCGCCCTCACCTGTGGGGCCACACACCCCTCACAGATGGGGGCCCAGGCAGAAAACTCAGCAATTGACGCCCTGCTCAGAACAATCACCCCTATCGCTAGGGGAATCAGCCAGAAGAAAGCAGCAAACAAAACCCCACTACGACCGGCCATCCTAACCCATGACATCGAGGGCGCCTTCAACCAAGTCCACCCAGCAACACTCCGGGAGGTTATGCAACAATGACGTATGCCCCAGTACCTGACGGAGTGGGTCACTGCCTTCAAGACTGATCGGAAAATCGCCTTCGGCTTTGACCAACAATCAGAACAGCCCCAACCATACAGGTGTGGGCTGCTCCAGGGATCCCCAGTCTCCCCAGCCCTGTTCCTCATCTACAGCAATGCCATGCTGGAGAGGAGCCATCAATCCCACGACATGATCGACACATCCTACGTAGACGATGTACGCATGGTCCAAATGTCGACGACAATCACCAGAGCCAACACACTCCTCGAAGTAAGGACTGAAGAATACCTCAGCAGGGGAGTCCACCTTGGACTAACCTTCACACCACCCAAGACCGAACTGCTCTACTGCCTCCCTCTCACCAGCAAAGATAAGAACAGGAACCTTAGCACACACCCCCCCCTCAGGATCAACAACAACACCATTGTGGCCACATGACAAATCAAGTACCTAGGAGTGCACATCGATGAATCACCAAGCTTCCTACACCATGCTACCATGGCAGCGGCCAAGGGCAACTGGGCCCTCGGCAGCCTCAACTTCCTGCGACACTGCTCACAGGGCATCCCCGTGCATGTCGCCCACCACCTGGCAATGGCGGCGATCCTCCCCACAATGTTCTGGGCATCACCAGCATGGTGGATGGGCACCCCGATGATGACTGCAACCTTACGTACCACCTACAACTCAGTCGCACAATGGATTACAGGGCTCCCCCTCAACACCAGAACGACAAACCTCATCACACTATCACAACTCCCACCAATGGAGGCGTATCTGGACTACCTATCCCTGCGATACGCCATCCGACTTCACTTCCTCCCCCAACACCACGCTCTGGGCCCACCACAAGCCCTATCAGAAACCCACCCCAACCTCCCAGGACTCCACCGCCTTTACGCACTCAGCAAGCACTTAGTACAAGGCAAACTGGAGAACTGCACTACCACCTCGACAGCGGACAGAACCAATGTGCTCCCCTCCCCAAACCCAGATAAAACAACAACACCCCAACAGCTCCATGAAGAATGGCTCCACACGCTACCAAACCACACCGTAGTCATCTACACTGGCGGCTCCAAGCTCGAGAATGGGTCTGCCGGGTGTGGGTGGGCAACCTTCCACTGCGGTGACCAACAACTCTACCGGCTGGGGGAAGGCAGCTGCCACCTAGGCAACCGGGCTGAGGTGTACGACGCCGAACTTCACGCAATTCAAGAAGCAGTCACATCCCTCCTCACTACCACCGCACCACGAGCCACAGCAATTATCTCCATGGACAACCGGGCGGCACTCGAAACACTACAATTCAACAAACACAACCACGAATATGCCTGCCGAGCCCTGGAAATGATTAGTGACCTCAGCCTACTGGGCTGGGAGATCTCCACCACCTGGTGCCCATCCCACTGCAACATCAAGGGGAACGAACGAGCCGATACATTTGCCAAACGGGGAGCCACCTCGGCCGTTTCCTGCCGCTTCGCACTCACCAGCAAGACATGGCTACTGGCTCAAGCACGAGCGGAGCTCCTCCGTCGGTGGAAAACAGAACTACCACTCTCAAAGCCCTCATTCAAGTTTCCCAGCCACCTCCATGGAGCGAACTGGGCTGATACACGAGCAATATGGAGAGTCTTCTGCAACCGATCACCCTCCGACCCACCCCCCAACATCACAGCAGACCCATGCCCCTGTGGCACGGACCTTACCTCCTCTCACCACCTACTACGAGACTGCCCGCAGCTGACACCGCAGCAGGTACTCCTCTGCAAAGCCACCACAGGAGACATTCAGTCCCTGGAATTCATCACCGCACCTGAAAACACAAACCCGCTGCGCCACTTCCTACGAGCAACAGGCCTGGGCCACTCCGCGCTTATCCGGTTCGACGGAAACCACAACACACCAGACTGTACCGCTGTTAGCGACCCGGACTCCTCCGAGCCGGACTTCGGCGCTTTCAAACCATAAACGATATCACGACTGACACGACGAATGGGAGGAAGGACAGAGGCGATTGGTTTCTTTTGTACTGTCAGAGCGTTTCCTGGTTTCCCTATTCTGTGTCATGCGTTGCGATCCTGATTCCTGTCCTGTTTGTTCTTTTCCTTGGTGTGTATACCTCGTCAGCGGTCAGGAAAGATGGAAACCCCACGGGGGCGGTACGGCGAGGAGGAGTGTACAAAACCTGTAGTGTTAAAGCGCGATAGATCGAAATCGAATATTATCCACTCCAACACCCCCAACCTTCCGCGAGCGCAACAACAACTACTTCTCCCCACAGCCATGACAGTCTACCTCTGATGGCCGAGGGCATCTACAACACTTCCTCTGTCACGTCATCGTGACAGATCCAACTCTTTCTTTCCCTGTCACGCTCGCAGGACAGAAAACAACAACTTCTCTCTGGTCGCGTCTTTTGCATCGGCGTGACCAGACTCCTTCTCAAAAACCCCGGGGGCATGGCTTTGACCCTGAAAAGTCAACCAAGCCAACACCCACCCACACCTCGGCTACAGCAGGACCCCTGTCCTGGCTGCCAGCTACCAACCACAACCCCTCCCGGCGGCCACACGTACCCACGCCGGTACCCACCGGCCCACCACCACCCGGCGGCCACGAGTTTCGGCTTGCGTAAACCGCCACCACGATGCCCAGTGGTCGTGGGCTCCGGCTCACACACCCACCAGGCCCCCTGGGCAGTCATATGCCTGGCGCATACGGCCAACGACCCAAACCAACCCCTCCCCCGACGGCCGCATACACCCGCGTATGCTCCCGATGGCCCACCACCACCCGGCAGCTGTTGGCCACAGCCCACACTGCCCCAAACACCATCGGCAATCAAGTGCCCCAGCACATCCGAACGCCAAAACATCACCACCCGGTGACTGACAGCCCTGGCCTCGTCACCACCAAAGCACACAGTCGCGGGCTTCAGCACACGTGACCAACCCACCACATGGTCGCGGGCTCCGGCATGCGCGACCACACACCTTTTCCTTTTTCCTTGGGTTGTTGTTTTTCCTTGGTGCTTCTTCTTTTCCTTTGAGAAGACTAGAAGGCGAGCCCAGGCCTGTATACTTTGTGCTTCGCACCATAGCTAGATGGGTACTGAGAGGGTGGTCCGATCCCAGAGGGACTGTTCGTAGGCTAGCAGGAGGAGGCGGGCAACTCTTAGAAAGATGGGAGCCCCATGGGGGTGGTACGGCGGGAGGAGTGCATATTACCTGTAGCGTAAAGTACAATGGATCGAAGTTGCATATTATCTCTCTCCACAGACCTACCTCTCTCTACCTGTGAACCGGCACTGTGACCACCACCCCCGATAAGAACAATGAACCTACGCAAGGGGTGTGAGAAGACCGCAATGAGACCACGCCAGGCGTGACGGATACCGCGAGAACAACGAGCCCACGCAAGGCGTGTGAGAAGACCGCAATGAGACCACGCTAGGCGTGACGGATACTGCGAGAACAACGAGCCCACGCAAGGCGTGTCAGAAGACCGCAACGAGACCACGCCAGGCGTGACGGATACCGCGAGAAGAACAAGCCCACGCAAGGCATGTGAGAAGACTGCAACGAGACCACACCAGGTGTGATGGATACCGCAAGACTACGAGCGGCGCGTAAGTACGCCGGAAGTGTGACTACGAGCGGCACGTGAGTACGCCGGATGTGTGACTACGAGCGGCACGTGAGTACGCCGGAAGTGTGACTACGAGCAGCGCGTGAGTACGCCAGAAGTGTGACTATGAGCAGCGCGTGAGTACGCTGGAAGTGTGACTACGAGCAGCGTGTGACTACGCCGGAAGTGTGACTACGAGCGGCACGTGAGTACGCCGGAAGTGTGACTACGAGTGGCGCGTGAGTACGCCGGAAGTGTGACTACGAGCGGCGCATGAGTATGCCGGAAGTGTGACTACGAGCGGCACGTGAGTACGCCAGATGTGTGACTACGAGCGGCGTGTGAGTACGCCGGAAGTGTGACTACGAGCGGCACGTGAGTACGCCGGAAGTGTGACTACGAGTGGCGCGTGAGTACGCCGGAAGTGTGACTACGAGCGGCGCATGAGTATGCCGGAAGTGTGACTACGAGCG
>Ga0307516_10007740_pt1 | contig 12286 bp, 13 predicted proteins | sample 19_EM_MG_FD_203310 | JGI IMG/M metagenome (GOLD analysis project Ga0307516, IMG submission 203310) | Populus trichocarpa ectomycorrhiza microbial communities from riparian zone in the Pacific Northwest, United States - 19_EM | ecosystem: Host-associated > Plants > Roots > Unclassified | place...
TGACTTCGCGCCGTTCGGATCCAAAGCGAACCGTGAACTGCGTATCCCTGAACTCATGTCTGGAGAGGCCGATACTATCCCGAGACCCTCCCCGAAATCGATTTACCGCATCGCAGACCTGGTAAGGGCCAACAACCATGGCAGCGGTTAAGAAATAATCACACCTGTTCTATAGTATGATATGCCCAAACTCAAGGACCTCGCACTTGAGAGAATAAGGGGTGAGGTGAAGTCGTGCGATGCCGTCGAGGAAACCTTTTCCAAGTTTACCTCCCGGTTAGTATATAGTACGTCTTTGCCGACCATCGATATCTCAGCGACCTATACTAGGTACCCGGTGATGATTGACCTTCACGCGGGAAATCTGGCGTCGGCTTTACTCTCACCGAATTCGCAAGACATTGAAGCACGACTTAACGAGAAGCTCGAATCCTTTGCTGATGGTGAAATTCCACACGCCGCCGACGCGGTTTCGGCCTTGTTTGGGATCCTAGCCCGTTATCGCGCCTCCGACATGCCATCTGGCGCCAATAACGCAAATCCTCGGGCCGAATCGAGATGTACCTGGGCAGCGGGTGGTAACTACAACATCCCTCCCCACCGGAAGTCCATGAACATCGCTCTAATCAAGTCGATGCACCATGGATCGTTCCTCGACATGGAATACTGTGTGAGGAAAAAGCGGTTTGGGGCCAACCGATTCACCCCTATATATCTTTCCAGCTCCATCTTTCGCGACGTCAGGTCCAAGTTGGATGCACGTAGGTCACATCATATCCCCACCCGCTCCGTGTTAACCAGGGTCTTGCAGTGGTTCGAGCCTATCCCGACGTTGGGGAGGGAGAGGTTGAAGTGGATAGTGACAGCGATTATGAAGAGGAGCCCACCACCAGCCCCGCGGACGCCCAAATTGATGGCTCCGCACAGGAGGGAAACGTTCCGGGTCACAAGCTCCTGCCTGGTGCTTTCACGACGTGAGTTCGAGTAACCGTGAGCGGGCAAACGCAGTCTGCTCACTAGTAGGTCTCACCAGTTGGAAGTCACTTTTCTTATGTCTCTGCTTCAACGAAGTTACTTTCCGTCCATTGAAGTCCCAAGGAACTTCCTCGAGTACTTCCCCAACAACACAAAGCACGGGCGGAACTCTCACCTGTTCGCCCAAGTCATTTTACCGCATAGCTCTGCCGGTAGGTCACTCGCGTTACCAGTGGTCCTGATGACCAACACTCAAATTTCCGAGTGCAGCTTGGGCAAAATCGTCTTGCCGACCTGGCTTTTCTTGATATCACAGGGAAACTGACCTCGGGGAATATCGTCGCTGAGCTGTTTTCCAAGTTCACGGCGCGGTAAGCTTTCCCCACTTCGACCCCTGCACACCCATTGAAACTTTGCCGGTGACAGCCACGATAGGCTGGTAGGGAGACAGTGCTCACTGTTGACGTCAGCCCTGAAGACACCAGAGACAACTGTGGCGTTTCAACGATACGTCATGGAGGTGGCCAGCGGCGCGTCACCCCATTGTTCTGGCGCACTCAAGCTGGCATTTGGAAACACGGTCAACGTGATAAAACAAGAGCATCAGAAGATTGAAGATGAGCGAAGAGCGCGCGAGGAGGCTGAAAAACAGGCGGCAATTGAGGCGGCGAGGCGTGAAGAGTTGATGTCTCGGCCAGTGCTCGAGTGCCGCACGACATGGCAGTCAGGCCAGGCAGACTACTGGGACCAATACCAGAGAAACCAATACCAGAGAACGGGTTGTGGGGAGGTGTTGGTCCAGAACGTTGGAAATGTGTGCGCTTGTGGGAGAGCACTCGTGTGCTCAAAATGCAGCTGGACATGGAGTGGAGGTAATGTTTGCGAAAGCTGTGGCGGGACGTTCAGGACGGAAAATCTTCCTCCACCAATTGCATAGACATCATTGTGGGTACAAATTCGTGACGGATGCAACCTTCGGGATGGCGAACGTACGCCTACAACACCAAACGAATTAGCAAACCTAATACGACACTATGACTGAAGAACTTTACCTGTTCAAAACAAGGCCTTTCATCGCCCTGATCTCTTTCCTGAGTTCCTCCTGTTGAGGACTAGCCAAAGTCGAGGTTGTCGTGTACCCTGTTACACCATACCCAGAAAACCCGCCTGAAGGGAGGGTGTAAGTTTGGGTCGTCAGATACCCCGTAAGGTCCGTCAGTGTTTGGAGCATGTGTTGATACTTTGGCTTCCAGGCGTGCTTCGTACCACCAGCGTCGGTTTCTTTCGCAGAAGACGGCTCGGCGCTAAGAGAGAGGGATTTAGACAAGGAACCCAATGACGCGAGGTATTGAGTGGGTGGAGCAGGGTCGGGTGGGACATATGTCCAGGTGGGTGTGTCCGCTGACGAGGGTCGGTAGTGTGAGGGATGGTTACTTAACGTTCCCCATAATCGATCCTACAATGGTATGAGAGGTGGTTGACCATTGACCAATTAGACCGTGAGAGCAGAGATAGAGACCAACCTGAAGTTCCACGTTGTTGGCAAGGCTAAGCCGTGGGAGATGATCCTCAATGCTCTTGAAAAGCTCCTCGGTCGTAGGCTGTTTCTCTAGCTTCCCCGACGCCAGTGCACATCTCAAGACGGTAAAATCAGGGACCTTTTCGGCGCCAATCTTCTCAGATCCGATCTTCGCGTCGAGTTGTTCGAGGGTAAGGCACCCGGAGAAAGATGCATCTTCACGCAAGCCCGGGGGTTTCGCGGTTGGGAGTACTGCGAAAGTCTCTTCCTGCGTAGCCTTAAGGGATTGAACTGAGGTGTTCAACCGCTCGACTAAGCCAAGCTGGTGACTTTGAAGTGATTTTCGCGCTCGGAAGGACGCGGTGAGTCGGGGGAGGAGGTATCTCTACGTCACCATACATCGCACGGGTTAAGAACGACCACTGAGCAAGAGCAGTTCACGTACGAAGTACACCAGGGCCAGTACGGCGGATCCACCAGCTAGCCATGTCAAAATCCTGAACGCGCCCACGAGGAGATTGGGTAAATTCGATGGTGGAGGTTGAGGGTACGACCGCGGGGGAACATTGGGGATTCTGTACGGCTGCAACGGCAAGGAGGACCAACGCTGTCAGCGCTCGGGACGCACGTAGGGGTTCTGGAGCCCACACACTCACAATTCCTTGTAACAAATAATCCACCTCAGCGGGTGTGAGGCCCTTCTCGGTCAAGAACTTTCGTTTAGAGGCGTCATCCTGGTCCCTGATTTGTGGTGAGGTCAAGAAAGCTTGGGCCCTGGACAAAAGATCTTGTCTGGATTCTGGACTAGATTCCGCGGGAGGAGGTACGGCCGTAGGTTGGTCTGGAGGGGTGGCGGTTTCGGACATGGCGTCCGGTCTGCGGAGCTGATCGGAGTTAGCCGTTCACATGAGGACAACATCGGCGTAAATCCTTTCCCGCTTCCCCGTTCGCTTGGTGGTAAAGTTCTAGCTTTGATACGCCGACCCTCGGGCATGATAAGGGTCGTCACCCCGAAGTAACGAAACTGCAGGTATACAATTCCCGAGAGCTCCTACAACCTGTCTGCACAAGGGGAACTAGGACCAGTGGCGATAAAAGATACAGGGACACCGACGGTGTTCGCGTGGAAAAACGATGGGAAACCCTAAGGAAAAAGTCTAAACGTTACAGAGAACAGAAAAGAGCAGCGGCTAGAATAATTAAATTGTAAGCAGGTGGTATATCATAATCCTGAACCATAAACTGGGGAGCTCGTGTGTGTGTGATGTATGTGCAATGGGAAATGAGGGTACAGACGCAATGCAACAGGGCCATGCGGGGGTAGAAACCCTAGCACATTCTGAGCAACTCCTGTGCTCGCCGAGCGTGAACTTTTTCGACCTGAATTGTGATGGTCGCATGATCAATCACATAACGCATTAACTCAGACGAGGGAAGGCCTTACCAGCAGGTTGGCGGTTTTGAAGGTGGATGAATACATATGGTTTATCCCGTTTTCCTCCAACACTTGCGAGTAACGGTTAACCAAGCCGTGCTTCTCTGTGTTGTGATGTCAACAAGAAAACGAGGAAGGGCTGGATGATAAAAATCCGTACCGAGTCCGAATTTCCGGAGATCTATTTGCAGGCATTTCAACGGACCGGCGAGTTGAGAAGGGTCATCCACATCGCCTTCGAAAAGGTCGCCGGCGCAGATAAGCATGTGTCTCTCATTCGGAGGAAACAGGGAGGATACGATTGAGATATCTGTCGTCAACGAAGAGCCCTCTTCTGTCCGGGTGAAACTAAAGAACGAGACACAATTCTTAGGTGAGGACGAAGCTGGCTTGCGTGCTGGTGTTGTGGGTGTCGTAGGAGTTCCAGATGAGCCGTCGAAATCTTTGTTTTTCTTCGACGCAGACCCATCCTCGGCCTCGTCGTCGCTCGAATCAGGAGTGGGGATGCCCACTGACCGGACAGACGGTACTGGGTCCTCCCTAACGGAATTCTTGCGAGACGAAAGGCGGCTCCTGTTGATGATAAGATCCGGAAATGCGACCAGTTTGATAATCTTCAGGGCCCAGACGTCAGCGCTGTCCTCGGACAATCCCACGCATGTCAGGTCAGGGTCGAGGACTGTGACCTCCGTGACCTCGGAGGATGTGGAGGTGGCACGAGGTGAGGAACACACACCAGGACTGGTGGGGGGCTCGAGCTCTGTCACCTTGGGCGAGTGCTGTCTGGAACTTGTGCGCGAACGTGTGATCACCGTTCCGGGGGAGAAAAGGGGATCAAGGTCAAGGGCGGATGCGGTGTCGTCGTCCGGCGATGCTGGGTTCGACAGTGGAGAGGGCGATAGCAACCGACCGTCGGCGGATGGGTAGAGGTCAAACCCAGCACCAACCATGAGATTGGCGACCTCTCGGACCCTTGTAGATTTCACCTAGGGTGTCGTGTCAGAGAAGAATTCCCATGAGGTTGACGCATCAAAGACTAACGAGGATGAAGTCACATAGATAGGAGGAAAGGTATAAGATGGAGATCCCAGCCTCGGCCAGAGGTGCAGACAGCTCATGGACTCTAGCGCCGGACTTATCTGACCGGGACGGTGAGCAGACTCACAAACGAGAAACCGAACGGGCTCACCAATGCCGTCTGAGTGGGAGTCAATCTGTAAAACGTGCCAGGATTCGTGACAAACCTCGACACAGTCCCAATCCTCGACTATCGGAGGGGAGGGGGAGGATGGCAGGGAGCTAGAATCAATGGATGGGGAACGGGATCTCTTTTGCTTGTCACGGAGAGCGACAGACTCAAAATCCTCGAGGGCCTGGCTCTCGGCGAGGATGCTGAGTTCGAGCTCGTTGCATGTTACGTTGAGGAATGTATGTTTTGGACTGAGGATTTGGCGGAGGAGGGGATGATAAAACCTATGGAGCCTCGCCCTTGGAATACGTACAAGGGAGAGTTTCACTGGGAGAAAGGAGATGGTGACCTGCATATCCCTGGTGGAGGGGTGAGGGGGGAAGAGGAGATGTGCACGGCGGACGACGGTATATGATATCCAAGTGCCGGGGCGGAGCAAGCCTGGAATATTCAGGTTGGCTAAAGCTCTGCCGTCATCTGCGTCATATCATAACCATCTCAATCATTCACACCCCAAACTGAATACGAAGTCTACAGGAACGCCCCTGGCGCTGATACACCCACTTACGGTAACTTACACAACAGAAGTCCCTGGTGCATACACGATGTCCAATCGATCGTCCACTGCTCCCCACAGAGTGCATCCCAAAGTAATCACCGCGCTTCCTTCGGCCATTCTTTCGTCTGCTCGGACATCTCGGACGTTGTGCTGGCCCTCCTCTCCTCCCTAACCAGAGCGGGGAGAGGTCGTTGCGGGACTACGAGGTGCGAACCCAGCACGGTGCTCCGGCCAATACTTGATGTACTGTCCCGGTACACCCCCGACCGCAAGGTGTTGTCGATGTGATTGTCGATCTTGATCCGCACCTGCGGCCCGTGAGGATCATCCAATAGATCGAGTTGTGGAGACATCAGTTCCTCGTCCTCGTCCAGGTATCCCTTCTCCAAATCCTCTTTCCCAACATTCCCCCCAGTTCCCCTGCAGGCGAAAGATTTCTCCACATCTTGGCTTGGGTTGGATTCCGTGAAGCCCGACAACCTGAACAGGCCGCGCCAGCCCGGAACGACAGATTTGGCAGGTAACATGCGGTGCGTCACGCAGAACAGAAGGACGTTAACCGCTCCTGTCAAGACCACCGGGCGAACGAGCCCCATCAGCACAAGCTATGCCCAGTAATCAAACCCACAACCTCACCTGATAGAAGGAAAACGACATCCCTGTGATCCCGCGCCACCAAAGTCACATCGGTGAGAGACTGCGGAGCAGAGCCAAGCAATGCCAATACGAGACACTTACGAGAAGATTGTAGCGGTGAATGGAACACTTCGTCCGGACCACTCACAAAAGCGTGCGGCCGCGATTGGAAGGATAATGACCGTGTAGGCAACCTACGCATTCCCAATCTGATTGAGCCTAGTCTGTTCTGATGCCCACGATGTGACTACTGCGTCCGTACCGGGTACCTGGACTCTCAAGATCAGCTAATTGAATGCACTGACAGGGTGGGACACGCACAAAAGCATTTGCCTAGCTATCTTGAGCGCATAGCTCTGAGCAAACAACCTCCCTCTCCAGTTCTCGTTCTTGGCCAGTCTGAAACGAATGTACAATCCGTTGACCACAATGTTCCCACGCATGCGAAGGAAAACGAGGGTGTAAAGGGTGAAACTCAGGATCGCCGAGAGGAACATCTGGGTTTGGCAACAGGTGCGCCTCAGTTCAGTCCAGACCCATTCTCTCCCTCGCTCCGACGAAAAAAAGCGAATTCACTTACGATCATGTAGGCCATCCTGCCGATCAGGGGGAGGGAATGGGCATCAGAGACCCTGCAACATACCAAATCGAAAACGCTGGTTGCAAACTCACGTGATCCGCTCGGAGCTATACTCGTCCGTAATCCAACACCAATAACCGGAAATTCCGTCTTAAAGAGTCCGTTAGTCTGACATCATCCAACGTGGGGGGAGGTGGGATAACCATCTTACAGAAAGGTCCCCTAGTTTTTGAGTCGAGAACGGTCGGCCCAAGGCAAACCAAAAAAGTGATCATGGCGTTTGCGCCAGCGAGCGTGCTCCAAGTGGCCCACCTCGGTATCGTAATGCCGAAGAAAAGTAGAAAAAAGGTGTGGAATGCAATCACCTTTCGCCGGGGATGAAAAGGGTTACCGGCCATCAGCCTCTGAACGGAAGGAGCGGAAATGAATGGAGGGGTGCTCACCAGCGCCCTGTTCACATGACGAAAAACACCTCGAGTTAGCGAACGGTTGCTTTTCATCGGCCCAGACCGTCCCAGTTATGACGCACCAGATGGCTACCCCGATTTCTGAGGTGTGCTTTATGATGGCTGTAAAAGTCCCGTTTCCGATTCAGCGGGGGCACACGCACATGTGGCGTTACGGCCGGGAGCTAGAACACTGACCCTGCGAAGTGCAAAACGCGCCAACGTTGACACTTGAACTTTGAACCCATCGTGCGTTCATGATGGATCCAACGGCTAAAATTAGAATCAATCCACCTTGAGAAACCCTGATACGACCCATAAGGTTCAATCTGCTGCTTACATTGGAAGGTGTCGCAAATAAGCAGCGAAACGAAGTATGGAGCAACCCCCGTGCGGACGAACAAATGAGGGTCCTTCGATTTCCGAGTATTCCACCAGGAAGACTGTCATGATGACGGGTGCTTATGAGCGCCTCAGTGACCGAGCACACAGGTTGAAATACGAACAGCAATGGCGAGCAGCAAGCCGGAGGCGGCAATTAAGGAAAAGATAGAAGTAATCACGAGAGCCTGGTAATTAAGCACATATGAGCCACGGTCAGAAAACCAGCTCCTCGTATGAACTTACCAAAATACCCATCCGTTCTCTATTAAAGATGTGGACTTCCAAAACCTCCAAATCCCCACTCGCCAAAAGAGAAACCGCGGTGATGAAAACATTCGCTTCAGAGACAGAGCTGAATTGACCCAGCGGATCCAAGCTCATCTGAGTGAGGGGTGGCGGTGTTTGTCTCTGAGCGTAGAATTGATGAATGGGAAAGGGTATCAGTGGTGTTTCGTCGCGTAGAGCTCGTACGTCGTCGTAGAGTCGAACCAGTCGATAACCAAGTGGAGCAGAGTGCTCAAAGAATGAAAGGCGCAGCCTTCGAGGGGGACGTGGATATTGCCCAAGGGCAGAGAGAGAGTGGGAGGGCGCGCAGGACGACAGCCGCGGTTGGTGCCCACGGGTGGGTGGGTGTAATAACGGGTCTCACCATGATCTGAATCTGATGGGTGTGGTGACAAGCTGCTACCCATGGGAGCCAATTGATTGGGCGAGGCACCAAGTCGCAGGACCACGATCAGCGCGAGCACAGCCGTTGATCTCAACCTACTGAATGAGCGGCCCGCCGGTCCCCCTGTCTCTCGTGCGTCTGTTTACCTGGTATGATTGCACCCAAAGAAAGGCCAAAAGCGTCCAACAAGTACCACCGCTAGGTGAGATTACTTACGCCTGGTACTTTGGCTTTCCTGCTTCTCACCCTGTTCGCCTGCTCTCTCCCCGCCGTCCTTTGTGAACCCCCGCATAGAGTAATCAGCGCCGACGACCTGTTTCCCATGCTATGTCAGGAACCCTGCCCCCGAAAGCTTGGGTAGTCTGAAACACTTACCCGCTGCATAAGATCCCGAACAAAACTGGGCGCGAGCGACGACAATGGGGAGAGCGTCGCATAAAACGGAAGGTAGATTGTCTTGCTGTGTCGATCATCCAGAGAGGCGATTACGTTCTTCACGACCTCCAGCGGTTGAAGCAACGGAAAGAAAAACCGGTACAAGCGTGACGTAGGGTGTGCGACAGTGGAAAACATGCGTGTTTGTATGTGCCCAGGAAGTACGAGAGTCGTTCTGATGTCTGGGCACTTGTACCTGAGAAGCGCTTTAGTGCATCCTGCTCGGTGGGACAACACAAAAGCCCAACCTCGTATCGAGTTCATAACGAAGGGTCTCATGTAATGAGATGAGGGCTGCTTTGGAGGCACAGTAGTCGGCTATACGGAGGCGGCGTCAGGCACAAGCCGGGCAAGGGGAGGTGGTTGGTTACTCACAAAGCTGAGGGACTCCCAACATTCCAAGCACCGAACTGATAGTCACCTAGTTTACGGTCCGTTCCAGTTCAATTTGCATCAAGCCGATCCAGTGTTCCGACGTACGATATGGCCTTTCCTCTCCCGGATCATGCCTGGCAGGAACGCTTTCAGGGTCCAGAAACTAGCCAAAGTGTTTACGTCGAATGTCCTGTGGGCGGTGTGAGAAAGGTTCACTAGTAGTTAGTGTTTCACACCGACCGCTTGACATCCTTTGGGTCTAGGTCCAACAGGAGTTTCCCTTGCACGACTCCGGCGTTGTTCACAAGAACGGTGGGTTGCCCGACCTGTTAAATATTAAAAGCGAACCATGAGGTGGTACCACGACCACACCTCTTCTATCACGGCCTCCGCAACCTTTTTGACTTGTTCCCAGTCGGATACATCACATTGATAGTAGGAAATATCTGTGAACATTCCTTCAGCCACCTCCGGGGGAATGCGCCGATGTCCCTCACAATTCTCCGTCACAATCGGCTTGACGTCCAGGACGACGACTGTCACGTTGCGTACAGCAAGGGTATTGGCCAATAGCTCTCCGACTCCGGATGCGCCTGTTGAATAACGCGGGCTCGTTATGAGAGGATGTCAAGGTAAAAAGGCAGCCAACGGACCACCTGTGATGACGACGACCTGTTCACTCCAATCTAGTGGTGGGCTTCCAAAGAAAAAGTTCTCATGGTTTCGATATAACAGCGAACACCATCTCATAAACCCTACATTCCGATTGTTGAGCACGCGCACGGTCCGGCGCGGGATAGATAAGACGGTAGACGTACAGAATGAAGAGACCAGCAAAAAGTAGCAGAAAGAACCAACCACAGTGTCGTTCTTGAGGGTCCCGACGTGGAAGTAGAAGAATACTGGGATCATCCCCGTGAAAAATGGGCTGAACGCCGTGTTGGCAAGGACCTTGACGACGAGGTCGACGTCGAACGCGTCGAAGACGAGGGTGCTATGGTCCATGGTGAGAAACGATAGGGGAAAGCGGCTCAGCCGGAAGGGCGAAGAGAAAGAAGGTGGTGTTGAAGGGAAGGTGCAGTTGTGGCGAAAGAGGAGGAGTTGAGACCAGATGTGAACCACGTGATGGCAGATTAGCTCGCCGGGATTCTGAATCGGCTGAGTGGGGTACACGTTGTACATCCTACGGACAGTCACCCAGTGAGTCAAGGACAAGCTACGGTAACAGACTCGACATCTACATATACATAAAATCCACATATTGATACCCCCTCCACAGGAGATGAAAGGGACAATCGGGAGGTGTGGCAGGCGTGGGACCATGGGGGCGACAATCTGTCAAGACTCAAACGGTCTTGGATACAGCGGTTCGGGTCAGGCCTGTTTTGACCTCAACCGCCGCTGGGTTCACCAGTGGCAGAGATGGTCTGAAGTCCGACCGGGAAATTTTACATAAAACCCAGAATCACTCATGGCTGCGCTGCCCCCCCGGGTTTACCCCGGCCCACTGGTGAGCCCATCCTCAAACCTGGATAAATCGCATTGTTAACAATACCATGACCGAAGGTCGCCCAGCTGCCCCGGTCAAGGTTCGCTGATGGGAAATAGAGGGCCTGATCCTGCCCGCCAACTGGGGCTAGACCTGGCCAACGGGGCAAGGCCTGACCCTACCCGCCACGAATGAGCGATTGGAACCATTCAGATACCTGGCAACGACACACAGGCCATTGTCCCTGAAATGTCTGAATGGTCCTATTCGCATGGTCATGATTGGTCCCCCTACACACATAAGAACAACCGCACTTGCCTCCAGTCCCCCCCACATTCACCGACCCAGCGCCGATATGAACTTCTTCGGGGGGCCGAAGCGCCGACTCCAAGGGGGTAGTCGCAAGCGAAACAAAGGATCCGGGGGTGGGAATCACGTAGAAGGGATGGGGACTGACGTCGAAGGTGAAGTCAGCCAGAGGGACTCACGCCTGGATTTCGGGGTTGGGGAGGCATTGGCCCGGTCATCCACACCTTCGATCTCGCACAGCGGGGAGCCCAACCCAACAGTTTCGTTTATTTCCCCTGATCGTTTCTCCAGGGAACGTAGACAGTTCGACCGTCCCGACCGTTCCGACTCATGTCCAAGAGGTTCCCAGTTCCAACCAGAGCGAACCAAACGCTGCAGATGAGAAAAACGTTGACCAGTGGAAGTCCACTACGTCTTCCGCGGCAAAATTCATCCTCTATGCGGTGGAAGAATACGCGGACGCCCTCCCCTCCTCAGATCTGTCTCTGCAGATCTCTGCTTTATCCCGGAAAATTGCGAGGTGCGGCCTCCCCTCCCACATAGGCTACTCACAACACTCACGCGTACCCCAGCGAACGAAGGCAAATAAACAAGGGATAGATTTGTTGGCACCCAGAATTGAAAACCTTTCCACCTTACAAGCCTGTTCCCGAAGGAGGAGATAAAGAACAGCGAGAAAGGAGGATGGAACTGGAAAGGTACGTTGATGTCCTTCAGGGCCGAAGGTCGAGCCTGACAAGCAGGGACCATTAGGAAACTGGAAAGCATCCTCCGAGAGCTCAATTCATTGGCAGAGCAGAGGAAGGTTGCGGGGTTTTTCAACAACTCCCAGAATTCGGAAAAACTTGGCGGACTGGTTCAAGATGTTCACGATGCAATTGTGGATTATCAGGTGTGTACCCACAAACTATTCATCTTTGGCACCCCTAACGTTCGCGCCAGACTTCGTTACAGCAAGATATGAGGCGCCAGCTCACCGTGAGTGTTACCCCACCGCTTTTCGTGCCTGTGGAATAACCTCAGGATAGGAATTGAGAAACCTCGACCTTCTCAACAGGATGCCCCGCTCCGAAACTGCTGGGCACGGTTGTGGGGATAGACAGGGGTGCCTGAAAGGAACGAGGACGGACGTTCTCCGGGGCATCAACCACTGGTTGACGGATGGACAGGACCAACGCGTTTTCTGGCTGAGTGGCCTGGCCGGGACGGGGAAGTCAACCACCGCCCAAACGTTCGCCGAGACGAGCTTCGCGGACGGAAAGCTCGGGGCTAGCTTCTTCTGCTC
>Ga0307516_10007741_pt1 | contig 12286 bp, 8 predicted proteins | sample 19_EM_MG_FD_203310 | JGI IMG/M metagenome (GOLD analysis project Ga0307516, IMG submission 203310) | Populus trichocarpa ectomycorrhiza microbial communities from riparian zone in the Pacific Northwest, United States - 19_EM | ecosystem: Host-associated > Plants > Roots > Unclassified | place...
GCCGCTTCTTTCTCTAGTCGAGCCTCCTCTTTCTCTTTTTCCTTCTGCGTTTCTTCTTTCTCCTTTTGCGCGCGCTCCTTCTCCTTCAGAGCTTCTTCCTTTTCCTTTTGAATCTTCTCTTTTTCCTTGCGGACCTCCTCTTTTTCCTTCCGGAGTTCTTCCAGCTTTTCCTCGTATCCCGGGATCACCGGAATTCCCCTTCCGACCTCGAATTCTCGCCCATACTCCTTGCCCCGATCCTTCCGTTTCTTCTTGTTCTTCCGGGTCTTCTTGTGACTCTTAATCTTCTTCCGGCGATCGTGGTCGTCGTCACTCGACGCCTCTGAGTCTGAAGACTCTGAGGGAGTGTCTGAGTCCGAGGCTTCCGAATCCGAATCTCTTGCACCCGATCTCCTCGCTCCTGTGGTGAACACCATCCCTTGAGCGATTGAGATACAAGCCTCGAACCTGACCCGTCCTTGTTGTCCGTGAAGCCCACCCATGGCGGTGATCAACGACAGCTGATGCGCTTCACTCCGAAGTCCCCGACAGAATCTGGCTGTCAGCTGGTCATACAACTCATCCCTACCATAGCACAAGTCGGTCATCCTCAGAGCCCGCTTGATATAGTGCTCCAAGGTTTCCTGCAGCCTCTGATGAAAGGAGTCGATTTTGCTATTTCCAAGGTCCCACGCCCGATTTCTCAGGGTGCGGTAACGGCCAATCAGTCGGTCACGAACCCGGTCCGGTTCCGCCTCCCAATCTCCGTCCAGCCCGTCCAGGAACTCCTTGACCTTCGATCCGCAATGGTCGTAGATCTCGGCCACGTGGTCTTCATCTCTCTCTTCATCGCTTGCATACTTGCCATTCTGGTCGTTCCGATCGATGGTTTTCTTGACATTCTTGAGGAACCGTTCGACGTCCTCTCCGGTCGTTCCCCTAAACTTCTTGATTAACCTCTTACCTCCACCCCCAGCAGCGGCAGCAGCCGTGCCCAGCGCCTGAGCCAAGCCGTTCAGACCGGCGCTCTGCGAGCTCGAGGCAGCCGACATATCCGTGGTCAGTCTCGGATTCGCAAGAGGGAGAGTTTCTCCTGGGCGAATAGCAGGATACGGTATCTGTGCTCGTTCAGTAGGATACGTCACTTGCAAACGCGGAGGGAACGGGGAAGGAGGCCAGTCTAACGGGTCGGGCCCAAGTGACAGATTCCGCAGTCGCTCTCGCACAAATTCGTCAAATTCGTGTCTATCTCTTGCCCACTGTCTGTATGTCTCCGCCAACCACTCCCGTCTGACCTGCTGGCGTTCTTCCTCGTCCGCCAGGACGGTGATGATGCAGCCGATCTGAAGGTCGACCGAGCAACTCCAATCCGGGTTTGGCGCACCAGATGAAGGCTATAGTCTAGGGGGGCTGGCGATCAGGAGGACAGGTCACAGAGAAAAAAAAAGAGGGTGTGCGGAGAAAAGGTTGTGACCCCGTTGCCAGCGTGGCATGTACAGGATAAGGAGGAAAACTCCTAAAGACCGAGCTAAAGAAGAGTCCCCGATGACTAACCCCCCTGCGTTCCCACTAACCACATTGGGACTCCCAAATCCGTCTCTCCGCCGTTATTCGCCCATTACCCCCTCACTAGCTAAGGCCTCGAGTGCAGCGAGGAGGCGGACGTCAATAAAAAGGAGGGGCGTCCTTTTGAAGAATCTGTTCTCTAAACAAGATGCCAAACTTAAAGTCCAACTTCGAGGTGACTGCTGCGTTTAGGAAGACAACCAAGCCTGGCTACAAGGAACGTTCTCCAGTGGTGCTCTGCTGCTGGTTACCAGCAAAAAGAGCTACTTTTTCCATTCCACGGGAATTCCAAAGACTCATGAATTAAATTGAAGTGCCCGCGGATGCGCTGCCTTTATTGCGGCGTGGAAAATGCCCCAAACACCACCCGCCAGCACCACCATCTGCTCGGGTGTCCACAGTACCAAGAGGCGATGCACGGCGGGGGGCATCCGTCGCGGTCGCCGGTGGGGCGGGTGCGCCTTCCGGTTCCGCCCCGACAACGGTTGCCGGAGAACCTGTCGCCGGACGGCGGTTGTTAGTTACAAAAGTCCAAATGGAAAATTTGGGCATTGGTTGGTACCACAGTAATTTCGTGACTCCGATCGCAATTCCAGCCAGCAACACAAAACCAATTAAGTTTTTTTAATACCGCTCACAGACGATAGATAACATTGTAGCCGATCACCTCCTGTTGCCAGATTATCGATTGGGGCCTTGGTTGTTGAGGTATCCACAGAAGAGCGGTGATGTTGGTGGTAGTGGTAGTGGTGGTGGTGGTGGTAGTGGCGGTGGTGGTGGTCATGTGACATATACTGAAGGTGACGAACAATGCGTCTCAACAGCACCTGCTCCTTCATCAACACCTATGATCGACACATATTCACGTTGCACTGTAGCAGTCTTCGCAACCTCGGTTACTAGAGCTGTTAGAGTTGTCAAGCAGATGGAGTGAATGGCGGTGAGTAGATTGTGGTGAGTAGATGGCGCAGAGTAGGTGGTGGCGAGTGGATGACAGCGAGTGGTTGTTCAACAGCCACCTTTTCTTTTTTCGCACGGTTCTCGCCGGACTGGAACCGGCGAAAAAAGAACTAACGGAGGGTTTGCTGAAAACCGGAAAAAGGAGGAGGGCGGCGAAGAAGTAGCATGCGGTGCAAGTGATACACGCTCATTACACATTACTCGCTCCAAACGACTTTGAATTCAACCTTCAAGGCCACAACTACTGTACAAGCGCGGTGCACTGGAGCGGTCGTTGACTTCTTGAGAACGACGGAGGTGGGGGCGAGGGTGGGGCCGCGGGAGCTGGCACCGGAACAAACGGGGGAGAGGGAGAGGGGAGATATTCGGTCTCCTTAGGCGCGGTATTTCCCTTTGTCACTCGTTCAGTCACTCTTTCTTACTCTCTTTACTCTGTGTCTCTCTATCTCTCTTTCTTTCTTCTTCTCTCTTCTCTTTTTCACGGGACAGGCCGGGCGGGGGCAGGGGGAGTCGCCGCGAGCCGCCTGCGGACTGTTCGAGGGCGCAGCGGACGGCGAACGGGAAATGACTGTATATAATATCGTCATGATCCAATAGGGTCGCACACGATTAATGAATCATCATCATCAACAACTACTGTAGAATAAGATGATTGAGGCGTTGATATCAATCTCTACGATGTCGGCATACCATTTCTGCGGGTGTCAGCTGGGTTATAGCCAACCAATCAAATGCAGTAACCCCGCAAGTATTGGGTTTTGGTGCCGAACTTTACGGAGGTACACAAAGTTGAGAACTTAACCCAACAAGTGAAAAGAGCCAGATTTCAGCTGTGATTTGCAGAATAGGTATATCGATATTATAGAGATCAACGTCATTGCCTCAATCATCTCATTGTACAGTAGTTCTGACCTGGAAGTTTGAATTCTAAGTCGCTTGGAACGAGTGATGTGTAATGAGTGTGTATTACGTGCTACGTTGGCCTTCGAATACAGCTCTTCGCCGCCCTACTCTTTTTCCGGTTTTCAGCAAACGCTCCGTTTGTTCTTTTTTCGCCGGTTCCAGTCCGACGAGAACCGTGCGAAAAAAGAAAAGATAGCAGTTGAACATCCACTCGCGGTCATCCAGTCGCCACCACCTACTCGCTGCCATACACTCACCGCAATTTACTCACCAGAGTATATTGACGTAAATGGTTGTTGATCAAACCATCCTTTGCTTGCATCGCTTTCTCGAGCGGCGAACAGTTCCCATTACCTCTTAGCTTACATTATACCTCTGCAGTGCGCATTTCTCGAAACGGATGGAGTACGGGAGGGAAAAGGAGTGAACGGCTAGTTGGTGGATTAGGCCACCAGCCACCAGTCCAATCGCCCAGCTATACCGCCACGACCTCGCTTTTCGATGTCAATACGTGACATGATATGACATGACATGACACGACCGTCATATTACCGTTGTCATCCCTAGAATTTGCCATCCGTCCGTGGCAAAAGACTCGAGTCCGCATTTCCACGTCCAGCACCACGCATGATTCCATGTCCGCGTAGAAGACGGGGGCGGAGGCAGAGGACGAGCCACCACTTTTCCTCCCCACGCCTGAATTCATGGTGTCGGCAGGATAGGCCTCGGTGGCAGGTCGCTCTCTTTCCTTTTGGATTTCTTTTGTCATCTCTTTGGTGCAATTCACATTGTCTTGGGACAAGTCCGGGGCGGGGGCAAAGGGGCGCTTGCAACGTGAGTCTATTACGCGGACTGCGGACAGGAAAATGGCTGTACAAAATCTCGCCATGATCTGATAGGTCACGTGCAATTAATGAATGAACAAAAAAAAAAGTCTATGTACATGGACAGCTCGAAGCCGAGTGAAACACGATGATCTATCCACACACTACGTTACGTAACGGCGTGCTCGTGGCATGGATGGATGGAAATACTCGAGTCTTTTGCCACGGACGGATCGAGTCTCATGCCACGGACGGTTGTCACTTGGGATCAGAAGCCCGCTGTTACGTAACGTAGCGTGAGCGCAGATCATTGTGTTTCACTCGTCATTGCTTAGGACATTAAGTCATGCGATGCGCGGGACGGATGGAAATGCCCCCCCCGAGTCTTTTGTCACAGACGGATGGAAAAGCCGACTGAAGTCTTTTGCAACGGACTGCCCGCCCCATGGAGACGCACCGCAAACCAGAAATGAGTGAAGTCCTCTCCCAAAGGGAGATCAGAAAAAAGTGCTACCGGTCCTGTGCTCCGCGTATGCCATGAAAAAGGGCGTGGGTAGAAACAGCAGTAGTTCCGTGTCCCGCCGTGCCTTTTTCTTTCCTTGCTTTGTTCGTACCAGAACGTGACGAGACGTGAAGTACTTTCTCACCGTGCTCGTCTCCGCGGATATGGAGGAAGGCGTTATCGTCCTTAATCATCCCCGGATGCGACGGCAACGAGGAGGAGAGATCACCAAAACACTCGACGCTTCTGGCCGAACCACGCCACTCGTGTCAGCTTCCCCACCCGTCCGTACCAAGAGACTTGCCGCAAAGTCTGAGGCGTGACGGTAAAGTGTCGCGTAAAGTTGTAAAGGCTTGGCGGCTAACATAGGTGGTGCAAGGGAATAGGACGCCGCAAGGTAAGGGGAAGTAAGGGGGGAAGCAAGGAGTATCTAGCTAAGGCCTCGAGTGGAGAGAGGAAGGGGACGTCGATAAAAAGGAGGGGCATCCTTTTGAAGAATCTGTTCTCTAAACAAGATGCCAAACTTAAAGTCCGACTTCGAGACCGGTGACTGCTGCGTTTAGGAAGACGACCAAGCCTGGCTACAAGGTATGTTCTCCAGTGGTGCTCTGCTGCCATTCCACGAGAATTTCAAAGACTCATGAATTGAATTGAAGTGCCCGCGGATGCGCTGCAATTATTGAGGCGTGGAAAATGCCCAAAACACCACCCGCCAGCACCACCATCTGCTCGGGTGTCCACAGTACCAAGAGGCGATGCACGGCGGGGGGCATCCGTCGCGGTCGCCGGTGACGTAGGTGCGGGCTCCGTTTCCGCTCCGACAACGGTCGCCGGAGGTGCTGTCGCGGGTGGCTTCTTCCGGGGAGGGGGAAATGGCTCCCAGAGGTGCTGACGCGGAGGTGGCTACTTCCGAGATGAAGTAAAGTGTCGCCGGAGGAGCGGTGCGTTTTACTAGCTGTCATTTTGTGCCACTGTATTTCCTATGTCTGGGTTAACTTTGATATGTTGTGGTGGCGGCGTTCTGTTTGTTACTGCATACTCGCATTCGACCTATATAGGCCATGGCGGCGTACATTTTGTTCAATTTCCTGTCCGCAGTGCGCGCAGTGGGGATGTTGTGGTGGGGGCGCGGCGTGGGTGCTGATGGCACGGCGTGGAGGGTGTCATCGCGACAGCGTAACGCAACAGCAGAGGGAGTCTTTGGGGAATAATTGCATCGTCTTTCCCCTTTGCACTCTCATGTCATTCTCTCTCAGACGGCTATATATGTAGCGTTCTTTCTCTACTGTGTAGGAGGGATATGGTCTTCGTCTTCAAGCAATCGCAAGCTCTCTCTCTCTCTTCCGAATCGAATCTTCTAGTTTCCAAACGACCCCACTTCCGCAAAACTACATCGCGGACGTGGCTTCTTCCGAGATGAAGGAAATTGATTGAGCATTCGCGCATGCAATCTAACCGCAAACCTCGCTTTCGATATTATCGGGAACCGCTACATGATGCAGTTGCATCAAACGAATCAATCCTGCGTATAATCCTGCTGGTAGAATCACGTTTTCTTCCACGCTCCTCAATGCGGAATATGAACGAACTTGGAGAGATGTAGAAGGCAAGCTCATCACCAACGAAAGCGCCAACATTACGAAGCACCGCATCGCCAGCATGTGTGCTGATGCATGTACTCTGAGTTCGATTTAACTAATGTATTCCCCTGTTTTTTTTTTCGCTTGGATTGCATTTTAAATTCATGTTGTTTGGTCAGAGAGTACGGGAGCGAAGGGAGTGAACTGCCAGTTGGTGGATTAGGCCGCACGCCGCCAGTCCTACTGCCCCGCAGTACAGCCACCAGCGGCGCCACCAGCTGCGCTACCATAGCCACGCTTGGCAAAAGATAATACCGCCACGACCTCGCTTTTCTGTTACAACACGTGACATTTAATGACTTACCGTTGTCATCCCTAGAATTTTCCATCCGTCCGTGGCAAAAGACTCGAGTCCGCATTTCCGCGTCCCGCATCGCGCATGACTCCATGTCCAGGAGGAGGATACGGCGGAGGTCGAGGACGAGCCACCACTATTCCTCCCCACGCCCGACTTCAGGGCGTTGGCAGGAGAGGCCTATGTGGGGGGCCTGCTCTCTTTTGTTTCCGATTTCATTTGTCATTTCTTTGGTGTGATTCGTATTTTCTTGAAGGAGTCTGGGGCGGGGGCAAGGGGTTCTTGCAAAGTGCGGCCACTGCGCGGACAGCGGACAGGAAAATGACTGTACAAAATCTCGTCACGATCTAATAGGTCACATGCGATTAATGAATGACCAAAAAAAAATTAATATGTACCTGTGCAGCGCGTAGCCGAGTGAAACGCAATGATCCGTGTGCACTCTACGTTACGTAACGGCGAGCACGTAGCATAGATAGATAGAAATACTCGTGTCTTTTGCCACGGAGTTGTACTTGGGATCAAAAGCCCGCTGTTACGTAGCGTAGTGTGAGCGCAGATCATCGTGTTTCACTCGTCTTTGCTTAGGACATTAAGAGATGCGCGGCGCGGGACGGATGGAAATGCTGACTCGAGAAACAAAAAAGAAAGCTATGCTCCATGTGGACATGAATGGGGGAAAAAACGCTGTGCTTCGAGACTCGCGGTTTTTTTGGTCGCCAGCAAACAAGAAATCCTTAAAAAAACGAAGTGCTCCGCCGAGTCTTGCGGCGTTCTTCAGGTTGCATGTGAACAAGAAATGAATAAAACAAAATTAAAAGGAGTGCAGCCTTGCCATGTTCTTCAGCCGCATTTTTTTTTGGGGGGGGGGGGGCGACGGGGGCCGTTCGAAGGGCGACGAGACAGTAACAGCAGACCTGGTTTTGCGATGTTTTTCAGTAGCATGTGAACAGAGAATTAACAAAAAAGGGTGTGCTCAGCGCGTGGATGTGGAGAGACAGCTTCCAAAGCCGTAGCCTGCTGGGGCGCGCAGGCCCTCTGCCACGCGCTGCAGCTCCTCTTCGTCGACCCCGCAAACGCCGCTGCCTGGTCGAGAAGTGCCTCCTCGGCGTCGGCAATTAGCAGGAAAGAAATTACCTGACCGCACTGACGCCTTCCTGACTGCCTACTACTTCGTAGAGTTCTATGTATCTTCTGGGCGGTGAGTTTACGATTCTGGTTCCAGGCTGTGGATTGCGCGCGGATTAACCTTTGGACTCCTACTCGGGGCACAGCAGTCGGCAGGTGTGGGGGGCGAGGCCCACGTGGTTGGCCGCAAGGGGGGGCGAGCCCCCGGAATAGCTAGCAGCACCTACATAATAAAACAGACCTTATTAAAAGCGGCTGCTAGCTGCCATCTTCTGTATCGTCAGCTGAAAATGTCTACAAGACAAACCGATTTATATTTTTGCTTCACTTCGACTCTAGCACAGCTCCGAAAAACCCATCTGACCGAGATTTCCCTGGCGACGCCCCGCATCTAAATCCGTTGTAAAATCGTGGCCACGAGAGCAAGTGCTCGCGCAGCTGCTCTTGTGAGGTAGGTTTGTTGGGAGTGGTCTGATCTCGACTGCCAAGAGCATGTGAACGCCCCAGGTGCATCCTCCTCCTCACAAAACTCTCACACCTTCTAGGCGTGCAAATGTGACATGTGTTTCCCTCCGGGTCGCAGCCACATACATGGTGCGCTGAGAAAAGATGCCCAAGTGGGCGCCCACAGACTTTGCCCACGATTATACTCCACATCCCCCATCCCCCATCCCCCCCTCCTCACCATCAGCAATCGGTCTGAAAACACCAAATCATGACCACCAACAACCCCCACCGCGGCCTTGCCACGGACCAGCAAGGCGGCCTTCCCACCGACGGCCCCAGCGTCCACGACCTCCCAGCCGGCGCCGATACCGAAGGCGTTAGAGACAACGACGGTGAGGAAAATCCAGGCCTGACCAGCCCACCCTTCCCTGCGAGTTCTGGTCGAATGATGCTGGGACGGCCCCCGCCGGTCTTCAATCCGGAGGCCCCAGTTTTCAGGCCGGTCGCTGCTGCAGACGACGCGGTGACGGGCGGCACTGTCGATCCGATCACGACGGAGGCGCAGGCGGACGACGGTGTGGCCGAACAGGGTCCCGATGCGGCCGGAACTGCTGGTAGCTCAAATGCGGCGAACTATCGGCTTCCCGTCCCCATCCCGTGTCCCTTCTGCTGGGCCCTGGATTTCTCTCGGCAGAAGTTCTGGGAGGTGGACTTGTTTGTCCGGTAAATTCTACCCCCCCCCCCCCCCCCCTTCCAAGTGACCCGAAAGACCAAATCAGAGTGGACGAGTTCGGGACAGACAGGGTGACTGACACAAGGTTTTTACGCAGTCATGTCATGGCCTATCACAAGAATATCGATATCATTGACAACCAGCAGTATCGTGACTGCATCGACGAAATTGCTGCCTTACCCTACGACAGGGCGCTCCACGAGGAGCAAAAGACGGAACGGCTGGACAGGTTCGTCCGAGAATGGTATCGCCGCCATGACGCCGCGAGGGAGAGGAATAGGCCGAATCCGGCGGAACGTGCGAGGTCTGCTCCGACTACTAATTATCCTTCCATGCGTCCCTTCCACGACGGACGGTACGTCGTCAACCAGGCTCAGGATGATCTGGAGGCCAGCCTTCGCTCCAACGTCGCGGACAACACCAGCGATGGCCAGAGCAGTGGCCTTCCACCCACCAAGGATGTCAATACGGACCCGGAACTTGCAGCGTCCAACGGCAACAACCAGGCGGACGAGACTCCTACTACCTTTCCCCGCGACGAAGGCGAGGTTGCTACGACCGGCACAACCTACCTGACCGGTCTGTCCTTCCTTGCCATGGCTCTGCGTAAGGCTTCCAGTCATCCTACGGTACAAGGTGGTGGCACTGCTGACAGCTACGGTGGTGAAAAAGGGGGCGGGAGTGGAGTGACCCGCTAGGATCCGTCGACAAAATTTCGAAAGCGGCAGGAGGGCGGATGGCTTTCATGGATCGTGATTGTGAAGTTGAAGATCTGTCCATTCCTTTTACTTGACCTTGTGTTCTGGACGGCTCGATGTTGGTTGGCAACGTAAGTGAGTATGGCAGGAGGCGAAAAGGATTTGGAAGGTGTGGGAAGTGGGTCATTCGCTTGGTACTCTGGTTCGGCTTTGATATTTGCTGCTATTCTTGTATTTTGCGGATGCCAACACAACAAACGTCCCGTCAAAGATATGTACCAACGATTGACATTCAACCCATTTATCGTGAAGATAGTAGTGTATATTTGCGCCCCGCCCTCTCTCTTATTCTCTCTCTCTCAATATTGCAGCGTTGAAAACGACCTTTCTTCCGCCTGGCAACACTCTCTTGTATGATTCCCACTCTGTCCAGCGTGCTAGCCTGTTGGCTTGTTGCTCTTGTGTGCGTTTCCATATGACCGCGCCCATCAACAGCTCGAAGATAACCCGCGGCTCACCATTTCTACCTGGCAGCTCCCGAGTTGATTGCACGGAGCTGCTTCGGTGTGAAGCACCTACTCAATGTTACCGCCCACTGCAGTGATTTAGGGAGACCAATGAACCGGACGTTTCTGCGACCATGGATCGCTGCATCTCCGCGCCATGACTTTTCTTGCCCGCTTACCCTCAAAACAGTTACGGTGGGGACACTCTTTTTTTTTCTCGCAGCTGTTCACTGGGCCTCTGCGACACATATTTTTTTCTTTTTGAAGTTCCGTACTCATACGATACAATTTGGGCGACTTAACAATTGCTCCTTCTTGCCACTTGGGATCAAAAGCCCGGAGTTCCGTAACATATTGTGTGCGCAGATCTTAATGTTTCACTCGTCTTTGCTGGGGGCGTTGGGTCATGCGCGGCGCTGGAGGGGTGGAAATGCCGAGTCGAGTCTTTTGCCACGGACGGTTGTCACTTGGGATCAAAAGCCCGCTGTTATGTAACGTAGTGTGTGCCCAGATCATCGTGTTTCACTCGTCTTTGGGTTGGACTTTAATGTCAGTACGAGTAATGTGTAGAAGAGATTAATATCGTCATGATCCAGTAGGGTCGCACACGATTAATGAATCATCATCATCATCATCATGTGTAGAAGAGATGGTTGTCTATTCTAGGACTCGCGCTGCTGCTCTAGATGTACGGCATGTGATCTGACTCAGCATACAATGTGACTCGACAACACTTCCGCGCTCACTGCGTTTTCCGAACGCCAGTCAACCCACCGGATTCTGCACGCCGACGACCGGATTCTGCACGCTGACGGCCGTATTGCGCTGACGACCGGATTCTGCGCACCGACGACCGGATTCTGCGCACGACCGGATTCTGCCCGCAGAAGGCCGCTTCTCAGCGCTGAAGACCGGATTGCGCTGAAGACCCGATTCTGCGCACCGATGACCGTATTCTGCCCGCTGACGACCGGATTGCGCCGACGACCGGATTCTGCTGATTTTTTTCGGCTCCTTTGTATGAAGATAGCGATGATGGTCGATGAAGAATTTTTATGTAGCGCATTTTCGTTGGATTTGGCAGTAGTAAACTGTCCGTAGGCTGTCCGAATGCGCCAACTTAAACTACCAATAGCATAGGAGCAGGTTTTATCGAAGAGTTTGCGCTTCTAGCATTGACTCAGTTGTAGGTTCTTTCTGTCCGACTTGTTCGCATTTGCACCTCAACCTTGACCTTGTCTGCTTTTTCTGGAGCTTGTCTTCAATCTTGACCTCTCGTCGTAGGTCTATTCCTCGATCTTGCTCTTAATTTCACTGTCTGCCTCATGCTTGGTCTCGTTGCCAGTCTCGTTCTCGGTCTGTCCTTGCTCTGGTCCTTGATCTCATCTTTGATCTCGTCCTCAATTCCGTTCGCGGTCTCTTTCTCGGTTTTATACTTGGCCCAGTTCTCGTTCTTGTTCTTCTCCTTGATCTCATCCTTTATCTAATCCTTGATCTCATCCTTGATCTCGTTCTCAATTTCTTTCTCGGTCTTGTTCGCGTTCCTGCCCTCGGCCCGTTCTCGTTCTTGATCTCATCCTTAATCTCTTTCTCGGGCTTAATTCATTCTCGGTATCATACTCGGTCTTCTCCTTGATCTTCTCCTTGATCTTTTCTCCTTGATCACCGCCTTCAGCTCGTCGTAAGTGCTATCCACCAGCATAGTGCGGTCATGAATGTAGGCTTGAATATGGTGTAGAGTAGACACGTTTCGTCATTCTTCTGAATATAGGGTATCCAGGTGTACTCTATTTCTGAAAATGGTCAACTTCGTTCATGGAAATCTTGTGGTGAGACGTAGAGAATCGGGCCTCGATTTTGCCGGCCCCCGCGCTTATCCTGCTTTTTGATGACACCGTGCTTTCCTTGATGCCACTTATCATGGCTGAACTTTGATTTCTGCATGATGGATGATATCTACATCGAGTGTTCTGTAGAGCGATGCCAACTTTGTTCTTTGACCCCGAAGTTTTTTTTTTTTTTGTTTATTCATTACTCGTGTGCGACCTATGGAGATCATGACGAGATTATGTACAGTCCGTTTCCTGTCCGCTGTCCGCGCAGTG
>Ga0307516_10007742_pt1 | contig 12285 bp, 7 predicted proteins | sample 19_EM_MG_FD_203310 | JGI IMG/M metagenome (GOLD analysis project Ga0307516, IMG submission 203310) | Populus trichocarpa ectomycorrhiza microbial communities from riparian zone in the Pacific Northwest, United States - 19_EM | ecosystem: Host-associated > Plants > Roots > Unclassified | place...
TGGCAGCCAACTGTCCGTGGGCAGCGGAATGAAGCGCGCGAACACGTCCTCGAACAGCAGCCCGCCGAGCAGCGGCGAGAGTGCGTCGAGGCGGGTGAAGCCTTGTTCGATGCAGGCGCCGAGCAGCGCGGTCGTGTCGGCGTTCGGCAAGCCGTTGGCGAGCACCGCATCGGCTTGCGTCTGGCGCAGGCAGGCCCTGAACACCGCGTGCCCGACCGAACCGCCCGACACACCCGAAAGCAGAAAGCTGCGCTGGTTGAAATACGGCTCTTTCGCGTGCAGGCGCAGCAGCACCTGCGCGGTCCAGTAGGCACTGCGAATGCCGCCGCCTTCGGCCGAGACGACGAAGACACGGTCGATGGCGCCCGAGGGGGGTGGCAGCTGCGCTTTCCAGGCGGCCACCGCGTCGGAGGCCGCAGCGGCCGGCGCGAGCAGCGCCGCCGCGGTGGCCGGTGCTGCGTTCGGATCGGCCAGCCGGTTGGACTCGATCACATCGGCGCTGCGGTCGAGCCAGTGCAGCACCACGATGACCAGCAGAAAACCGATGCCGCCTGCGGCCCAGCGCAAGCCCACGCGCTTCCAGCCGGGCCAGCCCGCGATCGTGGCGCCCAGGCGGGAGGCGGGCCAGGTGGTGGCGCACCAGGCGAGCGTGCCGAACAGCGCCAGCGCCCACAGCGCGACCGAACCCGCGTCGCGCAACTGCTGCAGCATGCCCGCCAGCTGCGTGAGGTCGGGTGCACCGCCCGCCGGCCACGCCAGCACGTGGTTGTCGACCCATTTGGTGGCGGCCAGCACACCGGCGGCGATCAAGGGCAACAACACCCACGGCGCGGCGCGTTGTTGCTCGAACAAGGAGAGCAGGCCCAGCACGCCGAGCCACCAGGTCAGCGCCAGTGTGGCCAGCACCAGGCCCGGCGGCGCCAGCGCCGTGGTGTCGGGAGCGAGGAACATAACGCTGCGGATGAGCGCCATGGCGATCAGTGCAATGAAAGGAAGCACCGCCGGGCGCGTCAATGCCGACACACGCTTCGCCCAGCCCGAGAGCGGGTGCGCGCGCGGGCCGGTCTGCACGGCCGACGTGTTCCAGAGCAGGCCGTAGAGATCGCTTTCGCTGTTGTAGTAATCGGCCGGGTCGGTCAGGCTCAGACGCTGGCGCAGCTTGACCAGCAGCACGCCCATCGCGACCGAGCCGACCGCGAACAGGCTCAGCAGCAGCGTTCGGCCGATGAGTGCGAACTGGCTCGTGGCGTTGGCCGGCGGTGCGATCGACAGGCCGGCGTGGCGAGCCGCGAGCACCGAGTCACCGAGCGCGTAGGCCACCAGAATGCAGACCATCACCAGCGGCGTGACCGACAAGGCACGCGCCCAGCCGCGCGCGAACTCGCCGATGCTGGCGGCCTCGGGCGAAGCACGGTCCAGCGCCAGGCCGGGGCGCACGATCATGCCGGCCAGGCGCGTCCACATCCAGCACGAGTGTGCGAACAGGCCGGCCGAGACGGCGCCGAGCACCAGCATCGGCAGGCGCCAGAGCCAGAAGCCGGCGTCGGTGCCGCGCACGTCGGCGAGTGCGAGCAGCAGGTCGCGGCACTGGTCGAGTGCCAGGGTCAGCGCGCCGAAGACGGCCAGCACGAACAGGACGTAGCGGCTGCGGCCGACCACCCCGCTGGCGCCGGCGCGCAAGGCAGCGCGCCGGCTGCGTTCTTCGGCCTGCAGGTTCGGGTCGAACTCGCCGCCGAACCACCAGACCGTGGCCGCGATCAAGGCCGGTGCCAGCGCGGCCGCGAACAGGTACATCTTGATCTCGTGGGCGAACGCCAGCGACGTGGGCGGGTTGAAGCCGGCGGCGCAACCCGTGCCACCGACCCCGAAGCTGGCCAGTGCCAGCGCCGCCAGGACCAGCACCACCGCCCCACCCACGCCGAGCCAGGGCCATCGCCGCGTACCGGCCGCGCGCGGCCTGCACAGCATCCACAACGACGTGGCGAGCAGCGGCATCGCGCAGAAGGCGAGCAGGTAGGCCGGCGGCCCGATGCCGAGCCGGCGTGCACCGCCCAGGTTCTCGATCGTGTCGACGACGATCAATGCGGCCAGCAGCAAGCCGGCCGAAGGGCGCAGCAGCCAGCGCAGCCATTTCGCAGCGCGCGACTTGCCGGCTTTGAGCGCTTCGGCGAGGTGCTCGACGAACCCGGCGATGAGCACGGCGTAGAGCGCGATGAACAGGCCTGTGTCGACCAGCACGTAGGCGAAAGCCGCATCCCGGCCGAACATCGCCGGGCACCAGACCACGAGCGCTGCGATCAGCGAATCGGCGTTGCTCCAGCCGAGGAAGTCTTCGATGCCGTAACCCGAGGGCAGGCGCAATGCCTGTTGCAGCGCGAAGAGCAGCAGGGCCACGCTGCCGGTGCCGGCGGCCAACCCGGCCATCGACAGGCTGGCCGTATCGCGCTCGGGGGTGCCGGTGCCGGTGGGGGTGGTGCCACCCGGCGCGTCGGCGCCGCGGCCGCCGGCATCGGCGTCATCGCCAAAATCGAGCGCGTCTGCCGGTGACTTGGGGCGAGAGGCCTGCGCGGGTGGCGCGACAGCGACGGCTTCGGACATGGTCTGCTTCTCCCGTTCGACGCGCCGGTGCGCCGCTCGGGCGCGAGCTTAGGCGCGCTGTGCCGGCCGAGGCATCCCTATGCCGAATGAGGGGCGGCGCGAAGCGCCAGCGCATGTTCAGCGCCAGGCTCTCAGAACGCCGAGCCCCACCGGTGGGCGGTGGACGAGGCCTTGACGCGGCGCATCGTCTCAGGGCATATTGATAGATGAAAACTTCAATTCAACGACGAACACATACGCAGATTGCAATGATGACAAACTCCAAACCAGGCGAAATGCCAATGCGGCCCGCTGCCGCTCTTGCGCACTATCCGAGCCTGCGTGGCCGCTCGGCCTTCGTCACCGGTGGAGCCACGGGGATCGGCGCGGCGATCGTTTCGGCGCTCGCCGAACAAGGCGCGAAGGTGGCTTTCGTGGATGTGGCCGAAGCCGCCGCTGCCGCGCTCGCGAAGCGGCTCACCGAGGCCGGGCACACACCGCCGTGGTGGCGCGCTTGCGACGTGCGCGACATCGCGGCGCTGCAGGCCGCCATTGCCGACGCCGGCGCGGCGCTGGGCGACTTCGCGGTGCTCGTCAACAACGTGGCCAGCGACGACCGCCACACGATCGAGTCCGTCACGCCCGCCTACTACGACGACCGCATGGCGATCAACGAGCGGCCGGCGTTCTTCGCCATCCAGGCCGCGCTGCCGGGCATGAAGCGGCTGGGCTTCGGCTCGGTGATCAACTTCGGTTCGGTCGGCTGGCAAACCAAGGGCAGCACCTACCCGTGTTACGCCATCGCCAAGTCGGCGGTCAACGGGCTCACGCGCGGCCTGGCGATCGAACTGGGCAAGGACCGCATTCGCATCAACACCGTCTCGCCCGGCTGGGTCATGACGGAACGCCAGATCGCGCTCTGGCTCGACGCCGAGGGCGAGCGCGCGCTGCAGCGCAACCAGTGCCTGCCCGACCGCCTGCAGCCGGGCGACGTTGCGCGCATGGTGCTGTTCCTCGCTTCCGACGACGCGGCGATGTGCACGGCGCAGGAATTCAAGGTCGACGCGGGCTGGAACTGACGGCCTTGTAGCGCCAACAGGAGGCGGCGTTTCACGCGCCCTCGAGCCGCCTGCCGTAGATCGGCAGGCTCGACGTGCGCAGCGCTCTCATCATCACGTTCGCCGCCGGCGAGGCCAGCCGGTCGGTGCGCGTGATGATGCCGAAGTCGTCCATCGGGCACGGCATGGCGATCGGCAGCACGGTCAAGATGCCGTGCGCCGCGTAGTAGCGCGCCACGTCGTCGGCCAGCACCGCCAGCATGTCGCTTTGCTGCAGCATGCGTGTGGTGAAGAGCAAGGCCGCTGTCTCGATCACGTTGACCGGCGGCGCCAGGCCGACTTCCTGGAACACCAGCTCGAAACGGTGGCGCAGCACGCTGCCCGCCGGCGGCACGATCCAGCCGGCACCGGCCACATCGCGCAGCGTCAGGCTCGCCGTGCCGGCCAGCGGGTGGCCGGGCCGGGCCACCGCACACACCGGCTCTTCGGTCAGCCGCTCGTAGCGCAGCTGCGACTTGTCGTGCTGCGCGAACAGCCGCGCCACGACGATGTCGAGCTTGCCCTGCGCCAGCCGCTCGAGCAGCACGTCGCTGGTCTCGATCTCGAGCGCGATGCGCAACTCGGGCTGTTCCTGCTTCACCAGCACCACCGCCGGCGGCAGCAGCATCAGGCCGGGCGAGGTGATCGCCCCCACGCTGACCTGCCCGAAGCGCCCGGCCTTCAGCGCGGCGAGTTCGTCGTGCGCCTGGTTCAGGCTGGCCAGGGCCACGCGGGCATGGCGGATCATGGTCTCGCCGTACCAGGTGGGCCGCATGCCCCGCGGCAGACGATCGAAGAGTGGCACTTCGAGCACGTCTTCCAGGTCTTTGAGCAGCTTCGACGCGGCCGGCTGCGTCATGTTCAGCACCTTGGCGGCGCGGTGAATGTTGCCCTCTTCGGCCAGCGCCACGATCAGCAGCAGTTGGCGCGGTTTCAGGCGGGCCCGAATGAACCAGGGCGTGGGAGCGTTCATGGGGTATTCCAGAATTCAGTGTTTCATATCGATTATCTCGAATTCAGTATTTGATTGATACCGAAACTGTTCTTAGACTGCGGCTCTTCGCTCAACCGGCGGTGCGCGGATTCGCGCGTGCTGCCGGGCCCGGAGTTCCCTTCCCCCACGGAGACAACATGACATTGAAAAAAAGATCGCTGCTCACCGCCGCTGTGGCCCTGGCTTTCGCGAGCGCCCTGCCGCTCAGCGCCATGGCGCAGAAGAAAATCGTGCTCGGCTTCAGCCAGGTCGGCGCCGAAAGTGAATGGCGCACCGCCAACACCGAGTCGATCAAGTCGGCCGCGAAAGACGCGGGCATCGAGCTGAAGTTTTCCGACGCGCAGCAGAAGCAGGAAAACCAGATCAAGGCGATCCGCTCGTTCATCGCGCAGAAGGTCGACGTGATCGCGTTCTCGCCGGTCGTCGAATCGGGCTGGGACACGGTGCTGCTCGAAGCCAAGGCCGCGAAGATTCCGGTGGTGTTGACCGACCGCTCGGTGAACTCCAAGGACACCTCGCTGTATGTCTCGTTCATGGGCTCCGACTTCACCGAAGAAGGCCGCAAGGCGGGCCGCTGGCTGCTCGAGAAGATGAAGGGCACGACCGGCGACGTGAACATCGTGGAACTGCAGGGCACGGTCGGTTCGGCGCCGGCCATCGACCGCAAGAAGGGTTTCGAAGAAGTGGTGAAGGCCGACCCGCGCTTCAAGATCATTCGTTCGCAGACCGGTGACTTCACCCGCGCCAAGGGCAAGGAAGTGATGGAAGCCTTCCTCAAGGCCGAGGGCAAGAAGATCAACGTGCTCTACGCGCACAACGACGACATGGCGATCGGTGCGATCCAGGCGATCGAAGAAGCCGGCCTGAAGCCCGCGAAAGACATCACCATCATCTCGATCGACGCCGTGAAGGGCGCGTTCGAAGCCATGATCGCCGGCAAGCTCAACGTCAGCGTGGAATGCAGCCCGCTGCTCGGGCCGCAACTGATGGCCGCGACCAAAGACATCATGGCCGGCAAGACCGTGCCCAAGCGCATCGTCACCGAAGAAGGCATCTTCCCGATGGAAGTGGCCGCGAAGGAATTCCCGAAGCGCAAGTATTGAGGCCCGGCCGAGTCTGACCGTTCACCGAGCCCAAAATGGCGCGCTGCCACGGCAGCGCGCCCAACACCCACAGGAGTTTTCCGCATGAAACGCACCGTCCTCAAGACCCTGATCCTCACCGCCGCCCTCGGCGCCCTCGGCCTCGCGCCGCTCGCCTACGCCCAAGACAAGGGGCCGATCGCGATCTCGATGCCGACCAAGTCGTCGGCGCGCTGGATCGCCGACGGCGCCAACATGGTCAAGTACTTCAAGGAAAAGGGGTACAAGACCGACCTGCAGTACGCCGAAGACGACATCCCGAACCAGCTCGCGCAGATCGAGAACATGGTGACCAAGGGCGCGAAAGTGCTGGTGATCGCCGCGATCGACGGCACCACGCTGTCCGACGTGCTGCAGAAGGCCGCCGACAAGGGCATCAAGGTCATCGCGTACGACCGGCTGATCAAGAACTCGAAGAACGTCGACTACTACGCCACCTTCGACAACTTCCAGGTCGGCGTATTGCAAGCCGGCTACATCGAAAAAGCGCTCGACCTGAAGGCCGGTAAGGGGCCGTTCAACATCGAGCTCTTCGGCGGCTCGCCGGATGACAACAACGCCTTCTTTTTCTTCAACGGCGCGATGTCGGTCTTGAAGCCCTACATCGACAACGGCAAGCTCGTCGTGCGCAGCAAGCAGATGACCATGGACAAGGTTTCCACGCTGCGCTGGGACGGCGCCGTGGCACAAGCGCGCATGGACAACCTGCTGTCGGCCTACTACACGAAGGACCGCGTCGATGCGGTGCTCTCGCCGTACGACGGCCTGTCGATCGGCATCATCTCGTCGCTCAAGGGCGTGGGCTACGGCACGGCCAAGCAGGCGATGCCGGTGGTGACTGGGCAAGACGCCGAGGTGCCGTCGGTCAAGTCGATCCTGAAGAAGGAGCAGACCTCGACCGTGTTCAAGGACACGCGTGAACTCGCCAAGGTGACGGTCGCGATGGTCGACGCCATGCTTTCGGGCAAGACCCCGGAAGTCAACGACACCAAGACCTACAACAACGGCGTGAAGGTCGTGCCTTCCTATCTGCTCAAGCCGGTCAGCGTCGACATCAGCAACTGGAAGAAGGTGCTGGTCGATGGCGGTTATTACACCGAGAGCCAGATCAAGTAAGCGTACGAAGGAAGCAGCGCGGGTGCGAGCCGCCCGCGCTGCGACCATGGCATCTGGCAGAGCGGGCTCGGAGGTGAAGGGGTGCAGAGCGACGGCAATATCCTGGAGATGCGCGGCATCAGCAAGGCCTTCCATGGCGTGAAGGCGCTGGCCAACGTGAACCTCGCGGTGCGCGCCGGCGAGATCCACGCGCTGGTCGGCGAAAACGGCGCCGGCAAGTCGACGCTGATGAAGGTGCTGAGCGGCGTGTACGCCTGCGACGACTTCGAAGGCGAGATCCACTTCGAGGGCACGCCGCGCCGCTTCAGGGGCATCGCCGACAGCGAAGCGCTCGGCATCATCATCATTCACCAGGAGCTGGCGCTGGTGCCGCTGCTGTCGATTGCCGAGAACATCTTTCTCGGCAACGAGATCACGCGCGGCGGTGTGATCGACTGGTTCGCGGCCTACGCCCGAACCCGCGAGCTGCTCGCCAAGGTCGGCCTGAACGAGTCGCCGACCACGCTCGTCGACGACCTGGGCATCGGCAAACAACAGCTGGTGGAGATTGCCAAGGCGCTGTCGAAGAAGGTCAAGCTGCTGATCCTCGACGAGCCCACCGCGAGCCTGAACGAGAGCGACAGCGACGCGCTGCTCGACCTGCTGCTGGAACTGAAAGCCCAGGGCGTGGCGGCGATCCTGATCTCGCACAAACTCGGCGAGATCGCCAAGGTGGCCGACTCGATCACGGTGCTGCGCGACGGCAGCACGGTCGAAACGCTCGACTGCCGCAGTGCGCCCGTCAGTGAAGACCGCATCATCCGCGGCATGGTCGGGCGCGACATGGCGCACCGCTTTCCGCAGCGCACGCCGAACATCGGGCAAACCGTGTTCGAAGTGCGCAACTGGCGGGTGCACCACGAATTGCACCCCGAGCGCGAGCAGATCAAGGGCGTGGACCTGGAAGTGCGGCGCGGCGAGATCGTCGGCATCGCCGGGCTGATGGGCGCCGGCCGAACCGAGTTTGCAATGAGTGTCTTCGGCCGTTCCTACGGCCAGCGCATCAGCGGCATGGTGTTGATGCACGGCCAGGTCGTCGACGTGAGCAGCGTGCGCAAGGCCATCGACCACGGCATCGCCTACGTGACCGAAGACCGCAAGGGCTGCGGCCTGGTGCTCGAAGAAGAGATCGGCAAGAACATCACGCTCGCCAATCTGGAAGCGGTGGCGTCGGCGGGCGTGATCGACGCCGGCCGCGAGTTCAAGGTGGCGAGCGACTACCGCGCTGCACTGAACATCCGCTGCGCGAGCGTGCACCAGCAGGTCGTCAACCTGTCGGGCGGCAACCAGCAGAAGGTGGTGCTCAGCAAATGGCTGTTCACGCAGCCCGAACTGTTGATGCTCGACGAGCCCACACGCGGCATCGACGTGGGCGCCAAGTACGAGATCTACACCATCATCGACCGTCTCGCGAGCGAGGGCAAAGGCGTGCTTTTCATCTCATCGGAACTGCCCGAGCTGCTGGGCATGTGCGACCGCATCTATGTCATGAACGAAGGCCGTTTCGTCGCCGAGTTCACGGCCGCGGAAGCGTCTCAGGAACGCATCATGCGGGCCATCGTCAACTCGGGGAGTTCTGTTCATGACCACTGAAGAGGTGTTGACGGCCCCGGCTGCGAACCCACCGCGTTCGCACGCAGGCTTCATCAAGAACAACCTGCGCGAATACGGCATGCTGATCTCGCTGGTCGCGATCATGGGGCTGTTCCAGGTGCTGACCGACGGCACGCTGCTGCGCCCGCTGAACCTGACCAACCTGCTGCTGCAGAACAGCTACATCGTCATCATGGCGCTGGGCATGCTGCTCGTGATCGTGGCCGGCCACATCGACCTGTCGGTCGGCTCGGTCTGCGGTTTCATCGGTGCGCTGGCGGCGGTGCTGATGGTCGAGTACGGCTGGCATTTCGTGCCGACGACGCTGTTGTGCATCGTGGTCGGCGGGGCGATCGGCGCAGCGCAAGGCTGGTTCGTGGCGTTCGCGCGCATCCCGTCGTTCATCGTCACGCTCGCCGGCATGCTGGTGTTCAAGGGGCTCACGCTGGCCTTGCTGGCGGGGCAATCGGTCGGGCCGTTCCCCGAACTGTTCCAGAAGCTCAGCTCGGGTTTCATCGCCGACCCGCTCGGTGGCGACAGCCTGCGCAGCACCTCGCTCGTGATCGGCGCGGTGGTGGCGGTGTTGCTGGTGCTGTTCAAGCTGCGCGCCCGCAGCCAACTTGTGCGGCACGGCATGGAGGCCGAGCCCCTGGTGTTCTTCCTGCTGAAGAACGCGGTCTTCGCCGGGATCATCCTGTACTTCAGCTGGCTGCTGGCCTCGTACAAGGGCTTGCCGAACGTGCTGATCGTGATGGCCGTATTGATCGTCGCCTACGACTTCGTCACCACCCGTACCACGCCGGGCCGGCGCATCTACGCGCTCGGCGGCAACGAAAAGGCCACGCGGCTGTCGGGCATCAAGACGCAGCGCCTTGCGTTCCTCACCTTCGTCAACATGGGCGCGCTCGCGGCCCTGGCGGGCCTCGTGTTCGCGGCGCGCCTGAACACGGCCACGCCGAAGGCCGGCCTGGGTTTCGAACTCGACGTGATCGCCGCGTGTTTCATCGGCGGCGCGTCGGCCTCGGGCGGCGTGGGCAAGGTGATGGGCGCAGTGATCGGGGCGTTCATCATGGGCGTGATGAACAACGGCATGTCGATCCTCGGCGTGGGCATCGACTACCAGCAGGTCATCAAGGGGCTGGTTCTGCTGGCGGCCGTCTTCGTCGATGTCTACAACAAGAACAAGTAGTGCGGCCGTGACACCGCCGGTTCTCGAACTCAGTGGCATCGACAAGCGCTTCGGCGACGTCAGCGTGCTGCGCGACGTGAAGCTGCGCTTGTACCCGGGTGAAGTTCACGCGCTGATGGGTCAGAACGGCGCCGGCAAATCGACACTGATCAAGCTGCTGACGGGCGTGCTCGAATCGAGCGGCGGTTCGATGCTGCTGGAAGGCCGGCCGATCCGCCCCGAGTCGCCGCTGGACGCGCAGAAGCTCGGCATCAGCACCGTCTATCAAGAGGTGAACCTGTGCCCGAACCTCACGGTCGCGGAAAACATCTTCGCCGGGCGCTACCCGCGCTGCGGTGCGCTGCAAGGGTTTCGCATCGACTGGTCGGCGGTTCATCAGCGGGCGCGCGAACTGCTCGGGCGCATCGGCCTGGACATCGATGTGACGCAGTTGTTGTCGAGCTGCTCTGTCGCGGTGCAGCAGATGGTCGCGATCGCGCGCGCGCTCGGTGTCGAAGCGAAGGTTCTGATCCTCGACGAGCCGACCTCGAGCCTCGACGACGACGAGGTGCAGAAGTTGTTCGCGGTCTTGCGCCGCCTGCGCGCCGAGGGCTTGGCGATCGTCTTCGTCACGCACTTCCTGAACCAGATGTACGCGGTGTCGGACCGCATCACGGTGCTGCGCAACGGCGAGTGGGTCGGCGAGTGGAAAGCCGCCGATCTCGGCCCGCAGGCGCTGATCAGCGCGATGCTCGGCCGAGAGTTCGCAGCGTCGGTCGCGAGCGCCGCGCCGCTGCCCGCGGCGAGCGCGACCGGGCCCGTGCTGTTGCAGGCCGACGGCCTGGGCCAGGCCGGCCAGTTGTTCCCGGTCGACCTGAGCCTGCGCGCCGGCGAAGTGGTCGGCCTCGCCGGTTTGCTCGGCGCGGGCCGCACTGAACTGGCCCGTCTGTTGTTCGGCCTGGCCGCGCCCGACCAGGGCACGCTGCAGGTCGACGGCCAGGCCGTGCACTTCACGAGCCCGGCCGACGCGATCGCGCTCGGCCTGGCTTTGTGCCCCGAAGAGCGCAAGACCGACGGCATCGTGGCCGAGCTGTCGGTGCGCGAGAACATCGCGCTCGCGCTGCAGGCGCGCCTGGGCTTGCGGCGCTTCATTCCGCGTGCCGAACAGGTCGCGCTGGCCGAGCGTTTCGTGAAGGCGCTGGGCATCCAGACAGCGAGCGTCGAAACACCGATCGGCCTGCTCTCGGGCGGCAACCAGCAGAAAGCGATGATCGCGCGCTGGCTCGTCACCGAGCCCCGCTTGCTGATCCTCGACGAGCCGACCCGCGGCATCGACGTGGCGGCCAAGCAGGAAATCATGGACGAGATCCTGCGGCTGGCCCAGAACGGCATGGCCGTGCTCTTCATCTCGTCGGAAATGAGCGAGGTCGTGCGTGTGTCGCACCGCATCGCCGTGCTGCGCGACCGGCGCAAGGTCGGCGAGCTGCCGGCCGGCAGCAGCGAAGACGCGGTCTACGAGCTGATCGCCGCGGAGCACGAACATGCGTGACGCTGCCACCCTTCGACTCGCCGCGGCCTTTCGCCACCCGCTGGCATGGCCGCTGTTCACGCTGTTCCTGCTGCTCGTGCTCAACGCCGCGTTCAATGCCGACTTCCTGCGCATCGAATGGCGCGGCGGGCACCTCTACGGCAGCCTGATCGACATCCTGAACCGGGCCGCGCCGTTGATGCTGGTGTCGCTCGGCATGACGCTCGTGATCGCCACGCGTGGCATCGACATTTCGGTCGGCGCGGTCGTCGCCATCGCCGCCGCGCTCGCGGCCTGGATGATCGGCGGTGCGCTCGTCGTGACCGACGGCGTGGCCACACACACGAGCCGCTTCCCGATGCCACTGGCGATCGTCGCCGCGTTGCTGGTGGCACTGCTCTGCGGTGCGTGGAACGGCCTGCTGGTCGCGCGCGTGGGCATGCAGCCGATCATCGCCACGCTGATCCTGATGGTGGCGGGCCGCGGCATTGCGCAGCTGATCACCGGCGGGCAGATCATCACCATCTACTACGCACCGTTTTTCTTCTTCGGCAGCGGTTACCTGGCCGGCCTGCCGTTTGCGCTGTTCATCGTGGCGGCGGTGTTCGCGGCGCTGTACTTCGTGATCACACGCAGCGCGCTCGGCCTGTTCATCCAGGCGGTCGGCATCAACCCGAGTGCAGCGCGCGTGGCCGGCATCCAGGCGCGGCGCATCGTGCTCGGGGTCTATGCGTTCTGCGGGCTGTGCGCCGGAATCGCAGGCATTCTGATCAGCTCGAACGTGAAAAGCGCCGACGGCAACAACGCCGGACAGCTGCTGGAGCTCGACGCGATCCTCGCCGTCACCCTCGGTGGCACAGCGCTGACCGGCGGGCGTTTCAGCCTGGTCGGCAGCCTGATCGGCGCCTTGATCATCCAGACGTTGACCTACGCGATCTACTCGCTCGGCGTGCCGCCCGAGATCAACCTGGTCGTCAAGGCAGTGGTCGTGTTCTTCGTGATGCTGCTGCAGTCGGCCGAGTTCCGCAGCG
>Ga0307516_10007743_pt1 | contig 12281 bp, 3 predicted proteins | sample 19_EM_MG_FD_203310 | JGI IMG/M metagenome (GOLD analysis project Ga0307516, IMG submission 203310) | Populus trichocarpa ectomycorrhiza microbial communities from riparian zone in the Pacific Northwest, United States - 19_EM | ecosystem: Host-associated > Plants > Roots > Unclassified | place...
CAAGATCGTCGCGCGCCGCTGCCGATCAGCTCCGTGAAGGGCCACCTGGGCCACATGGAGACCGCCGCCGGCCTGTGCGGGCTCACCAAGGCGGCGCTCAGCATTTATCACCGGCAGCTGCTACCAACGGCCGGGCACCAGCAGCTGACGCGCAAGCTCGACGCTCAGGCGCTCAACTTCCGCATCGTCGTCGAGCCGGAGCCAATCTCGCAGTCGGAGCCGATCATCGCCGGCGTCAGCTCGTATGGGTTCGGCGGCGCCAACGCATTCGCGTTGCTCGGCGAAGCTGCACCGTCGCTGCGCGTCGACCCACAGCCGGCTCACGGCGCGTTCAGCGGCAACGTGCTTTTGCCGATGTCGTCGCACCAGCGCGCCGGGCTCGACCAGCTCGAAGCGGAAGCGACCCAGATCGCGCCAGCGGAGCTGGTCGAGGCCGCCGCTTGGTGGGGAAGAGTGCACACGGCCGAACGCGAGCGTCGCGTGCTGTTCGGACAGGTCAGCGCAAGCTTCGTGGCCGGCGCGAGCCGCTTCGAGGGCACTGCGCCGGCGGTCGCGCCGCGCCTGCTGTTCGGGTTCGGCGGGCAAGGCAGCCACTCGGCGCGCATGGGCAGCCAGCTCTACGCCCGGAGCGAGCTGTTCCAGCAGCTGATGCACGAGCTCGACGCCTGCTACGAGCGCGTCTCGGGCGTTTCGTTGTTGCGGCAGCACGGCTTCTGTCGCGCTGAGCTCGCGCCCGCCTTGCTCGACGACGTCGGTCTGACCTTGCCGTGCATCGTGCTTTCGCAGGTGGCGCAGGTTCAGCTGTTGGAGGCGCTCGGCGTTCGGCCGTCCGCGGTGCTCGGCCACTCGACGGGCGAAATGGTGGCAGCTTGGTGCGCCGGCGCGCTGTCCCTCGAAGAGCTGTGCTTCGTCACCCACCAGCGCGCCAGCCATCAGGCGCGCATGCGGCGCGGCGCCATGGGCGCCCTGGGCGTCGGTGCCACAGCCGCGTCGTCGCTCGTAGAAGAGCTGGGGCTTGGGGGTCAAGTCGTGCTGGCAGCGATCAACGCCGAGGACGCGGTAACCCTCGCGGGTGATGTAGAGGCGCTGGCGCAAGTGGTATCGGCAGCCAAGGCGCGCGGCTTTCGCGCCACCAAACTAGATATTCCGCGCGCCTATCATAGCCATCACGTGGCCGAGATCATGGGCTCGCTCCGCGAACAGCTGGCTGGCCTTTCAGCGCGGGCGACGCGCCTGCCGTTCGTCTCCAGCGTGGCTGGGCTGAGCGGGCTTCGCGACGGCAGTGAGCTTCACGGCGAGTACTGGCTTTCGAACATCGAGCGCCCGGTGCATTTTCAGCAGGCGTGCGCGGCCGCCTCTGGTCTGACCGACTTGGTGCTAGAGGTTTCGCCGCGGCCGGTGCTGGCCGGCTATTTGGCTCAAAATCTAGCTGATCGCGAGGTGCTGACGACGCTGCCTCGCGAGCAGCCCGAAGACGTCGGGCTGCAGCAGGCGCTGGCGCGGCTGTACGTCGCGGGCGTAGACCTCGACTGGCAGGCGCTGCAGCCGCCGCGTCGCTTCGTGTCGGTGCCGGCCCTGCCTTGGGACCATTCGAGGCCGGTGGTCGACAACCCCGCGCGCGAACGCAATCTGGCTGCGGTCAAACGTGAGCCGGGCGCGGTTTCGCTGCGCCGTGACGAGCACGCTCTCTTCGAGGGGCATCGCGTGGAGGGGCGGCCCGTGCTGCCGGGTGCAAGCTACGTGACGCGCGCGCTAGCGACGCTCGAAACGGCCACGCTGCGCGATGTGGCGTTCACCAAATTCCTGCCACTCTGGGTCGAATCCGAAGCGACCGAGCTGCGGCTCGAGCGCACGGCCGGCGGTGGGCGCTGGGCGAGCGACGCGGGCGCGCACATGACGTTTCGCCTGGGGGCCGAGACAGCTTCGGCGGGCGCCTCGTACGCGACAGAAGCGCTGGAACAGATCCGAGCGCGCTGCCCCGACCAGCTCGAAATGCGCCGAATCTACGCGATGTTGAACGCCCTTTCCGGGCTCGAGCTTTCGGGCGTGTTCGAATCGTTGAGCGCGGCGCGCCTGGGCGATGGCGAAGCGCTCGCTGAAGCCGAGCTGCCGAGTGGCCTGGAAGCGGTCGACGCCGAAGCGGTTGTGCTGGACGCGGGCTTTCAATTGCTCGGTTTCATGGCAGGGCTCGATGTCGACTTTTGGGCGCCGACCTCGGCGGAGCGCGTGACACGGCTCTGCGCGACGCCCAGCCGTGCTTATTGGCACGCGCGGCTGCGTTCGCTCGACGGCCGCAAAGTCGTCGGAGATCTGTGCCTGCGCGACGCACAAGGCGAACCCGTGCTCGTTGTCGAAGGCTTCGCGCTGAGCAAGGTGCCGAGCTCCGCGGGCGAGCCACAGCTGCTGTGCGTGCGCTGGCAGGAGCTCGGCTTGCCCACGGCCGCGCGCAAAGCAGCGGCGGCCGGAGTCGCGTCGCTCGGTCGCGTGCTCGAGCTGTGCGCGGGCAGCGTGCTGCGCGTCCTGGATCTCACCGGACACTGCCTGGTGAGCGCGCTTGACACGTTACCCGAATCGGCTCGGCCGCTGCTGCACGCCGTAACCCTCGGCGGAGCCGCTGCGGCGCACGTGCGCCCGGTCGCAGCGCTGTCTGAAATCGGCAGCGACACCTTCGACCTGGTGATCGGCGCAGGCGCCGAGTGCTTTTGCACGCCAGGCGGGCTGCTGATGGCCGCAGACTGGCAACGCCCCAGCGATTTTCCGACCGCTACCCCACGAGAAAAGCCGCTCGGTTGGGCGAGCTTTGGAGACTATTACGCGCCTGGCGTCGGCGTGGCCGTGCCGCTCGCCGAGGCGGAGCTGGTGGTCGACTCGCGAGACTCGCTGCTGCAAGCTTCGCAGCTGCTGCGGAGCGCGCCCCCCGCTGCGCGTATCGTATTCATCGTCCGCGAGAGCTCCGACCAGATGCCGTCGGGCTTGCTCGGCCTGGCGCGCGCCGCGCGAGCCGAGAGCTCACGCGACGTGCGCGTGATCAGCGTGCCGCGCCAGCTCGATGTGAGCCAGGCTCGCTTGGTGCTCGATCCGTTGCTCGAACGCGGGCTCGGTAGCGAGCGCGAGCTCTGCCTGCGCGACGGCCTACTGCTGGTACCGCGCCTGGTGCCGGCTCCGGCCCTTTCGCCGCCGCGGCCCGGACCGGAGCGGCGCCTGGAAGCGCGACAGCCCGGCCAGCTTTCTTCGCTCGCCTGGCGACCGATCGCCGCGGACAACGAACAGCTGCGCCCGCACGAAGTGCGCCTGCGCGTCCACGACGTAGCGCTCCATTTCAAGGATGTCATGCTCGCGCTCGGCCTCTTGCCGGGCTTCTTGCCCGTGCTTGGCTTAGAGGCTTCGGCCACGATCCTCGAGCTCGGCGCGGCGGTGCAGCAGGCCTACCCGGAGCTCAGAGCGGGGCAAGAAGTGCTGTGCTGCCGACTAGCGGAAGCGCGTTCGGCCCGCCAAGGCCTGCTCGGCTCGATCGCGCTGCTCGATGCGGCGTGTTGCATTCCGCTGCCGAGCGGCCTGCCGCGTCGCGAGGCGGCCGGGTTCTTGGGCGCATTCATGACCGCCTGGTACGGCCTCTCGCACGCCGCCCGGCTCTGCGCTGGCGAGACCGTGCTGGTTCATTCGGCTGCCGGCGGTGTGGGGCAGGCCGCGGTTCAAATCGCACGGCGGCGCGGTGCGCGCGTGATCGCCTCCGTCGGCTCGCCCGAAAAGCGCGAGTACTTGCGGCAGCGCTACGGGGTAAGCGACTTCATCGACTCACACCGACCCGAACAGTTCGTCGAAGAAATAAAGCAACTGACACAAGGTCGCGGCGTCGACGTCGTGCTCAACAGCCTGGCAGGTGAAGGCTTGCTGCAGAGCCTGCGCTGCTTGGCGCCCGGCGGGCGGCACGTCGAGATCGGCAAGCGCGACATCCTCGAACACACCGCTCTGGACATGAGCTTGCTCAAAGAGAACGTGTCGTTCTTGAGCGTGCACTTGGACCTGCTCGGTACGCGCGAGCCGGCCAAGCTCCGGGCGCTCATGTGCGAGTGCGCGGCGCTACTCGCAGGCGGAGAGGCCGAGCTACTGCCGACCACGGCCTATCCAGCGAGCGAGGTCGAACAGGTCTTTCGGCTGATGAGCAGCGGCCGTCACACCGGGCGCCTGCTCATCAGCTTCGACCAAGCCTCGGACGCCGGCTTGCCGCTCGGCGACGCCTGGCCCGAGGCGCTGTTTGCCGGTGGCGAGACGCAGCTCATCACCGGCGGCACCCGCGGCGCGGGCTTGGCGCTGGCGGGCTTGCTGGCCGAGCGCGGCGCTGGACGCATCTTGCTGCTCGGACGCCAGAGCGTGCTGTCGCGGCGCAGCCAGCTCGAGCTCGCTGGGCTCCGAACCCGCTTTGTCGATACGTCGTTCGAACCCGTCGCGCTCGATCTAGCCGACGCCGGTGCGCTCGCGGAGCTGTTCGAGCAAGAGCCGACCATCACCGGCATTTTTCATGCAGCAACCGACTATCGCGAGCAGCGCGCGGACGCGCTCGAAGCCGCAGACCTCGACACCTGGGAGATCAAGGTAGGAGCCGCTTGGCGCCTGCATCAGCTGTCGCTCGGACGAGCGCTACCGCTGCGTCAATTCGTCCTCTTCGGCTCTCTGGCGGGCTTGTATGGCAACGCGGGCCAGGCTGCTTACGTTGCCGCGAACGCGGCGCTGCACGAGCTCATTCGACAGCGCCATGCTCTGGGGCTGGTCGGCCATGCCATCGATCTGCCGGTGCTGCTCGGAGCGGGCCGGCTCTCGGATCCTCGTTACGTGCGCGAGCTCGAGCTGAGCACCAGCTGGCTCAACCCCGTTTCGTTTCAACGCGTGGGCCGCGAGCTGCTGCAGCGCATCGCCAGCAGCGAGGTCACACAGGGCTTGGTGATCGACGGCCCGACCAAGCCGAGCTTCCACGCGCACGTCGAGTTTCGCGCTCTGTTCGAGCACTTGCACGAGCCGTCGGTCGCACCAGAAGTCGCGGTCTCGAGCGACGACTTGGCGTCGCTCGTCGGACAGCTGCGCGCGAAGGCAGCGCAGCTGCTCGGCGGAAAGGACGCGGACGTCGATCCCGAGCGCCCGCTCACCGCCCTGGGTCTCGATTCCCTGGCTGCCGTCGAGCTCTCGACCTGGGTGAAAAAGAGCCTGCAAGCGGAGGTGTCTCAGGCAGAGCTGCTGACTGGCCTCAGCATCGCAGCGCTGGCCGAGCGCGTGGCAGGCGTGCCTCGGAGTGCCCGCGCCAACTCGACAACGACGACGCCTCGCACGACCGCGCCGGAGCCACCGCGCCTGGCGGCGTCGTTGCCACGGCCCGCCTCGCAGCCGGCGGCGGCGTCGCCGCGCCCGACGACCGAGCCAACGGAGCTGGCGAGCGCCAGCGCGCTGCGGACGCCGCGGGCACCGCTCGAGCTCGCGCAGCGACCGCAGCTGTCGTCGTCACACGAGCTAGTGGAGCTGCCGTCAGCCCTGAACGGCACGGAGCTCGAGCGTTTGCTGATGCGCGTTCGCGCGGCCAATGGCGTTCTTTTGCTGCGTCGACAAAGCGCGACCAGCGCGTTCTGTCTGGGCATGGATCTTTCAGAGCAAAGCTTTGCGGATCCCAGCCTGGCCGAGGGTCTCGAGCGCTTCGCCGAGCTGTCTGAGGCCTTGCAGCAGCTGGCCATGCCGAGCATTTGTGTCGTCGACGGCGCTTGTCGCGGCGGCGGCATGTTGTTCCCTGCCCTATCGTCTTACGTATTGGCAGTCGAAGGGGCAAGCTTCGGTTTTCCGGAGGTGCGACGCGGGGGCCTGCCTGGTGTGGTCAGCGTGGCGGCTCAACGGCGGCTCTCGAAAGCGCAATGCGAGCGCTTCATGCTCACCGGCGACAGCTTCGACGCCCGCCGCGCGCTCGAGCTCGGATTCGTCGATTTCGTGGGCACGGCCGAACAGGTCGAGCAAGAGGTGTCACGGGTGCTCGGGCGCTTCGAAGCCATCGGGGCGCCGCTGCTCGCGAGCGCTAAAACCAGCTGCCCCGCTGGTTCGACCGCACAAGCGCTGATCGCGATGGGCGGCTTGGCGGTGCAGCCCGCGCCTCCTCCCGACCAGGCCCGAGCCGAGGTCAAGCTAGACGACGCGTCGAACGGACACGTGGCGATCCTCGAGCTTAGCAACCCGCGCGAGTCCAACGCGATGGACCGCGCGCTCGCGGCCGACATGGCGCGGTCGGTCGCTCTGCTCAAGCAACGTCCCGCGCTGCGCGCGGTAGTATTTCAGGGTAGCGGCAAGCATTTTTGCGTCGGCGCCAACCCACACACTTTTGGGCGCGAAGCGGCCGCGCTCACGCTCACGGCGGCGGCCGCCGTCGTTTACGAGCTGTACGCTGCGTTCGTGGCGCTGCGCGAGGTACAGGCCGCGATTGTCTGCGCGGTCCACGGCCACGTCGTGGGCGGCGGCTTGGCAGCCATGCTCAACGCCGACTATCGAATCTGCGCGGCCGACACCAGCTTCAACGTCGGCAACTTGCCGCGCGGCGTGTGCCCGGGCCTCTTATTGTCACAAAACCTCGGTGCCACCGTCGGCGCGGCGTGGGCCAGCGATTTATACCTCAACGACTACGCGCTGAACGCCGAACAGGCGCTTGCTCTCGGCCTCGTGCACGAGGTGGCGCGCGACGCGGACGACGCGCAAGCGCGCGCGCTTGAGATGGCGCGACGCTTGGCGGAAGCGCCGGCGTTGGGCGTGCAAAACACGCTCAAGCTGCTGCGCGGACCTATCGATTGGGCGCGCTTGGCCGAAGAGAGTCTCGGTATCGCGCGCTGCATGCGCGGCGGGCAGGCTTTCTCTGCCATGCGTAAGCCAGCGCAACCATTGCTAAAAGCGGCAACAAGCCGGCTCGCTGCGTTGCCTGCGCCAGCGAGCTCCGCGGTGCCCGGCGCGACTGCAGCGCCTGCCAGCAAGTCGCGCGCTCAGAACGTGGGCATTCACGCACTCGAGCTGTACTTCCCCAACCATCGAGCGGACCAGCAGCAACTAGAAGACTACGACGGCGTGCCCGGCAAGTACACCGTAGGCCTCGGTCAAGTGGAGGTCACGTTCGGCGCGGACGACGAAGACGCCGTGTCGATGGCGCTCAGCGCCGTTTCACGCCTGATGAAGCGCCACGGCATCGCCTGGACCGAAATCGGGCGGCTCGAGGTCGGCACCGAGTCGTCCTCGGATCGCAGCAAGAGCGTGAAGTCGCACTTGATGCAGCTGTTCGAAGCGCACGGCGCGACCGACGTCGAGGGCATCGATACCTACCATGCTTGCTACGGCGGTACGGCTGCGTTCTTCAATACCGTGGCTTGGTGCCAGGGCGAGGCGTGGGACGGCCGCTACGGGCTGGTGGTGTGCGTCGATCTCGCCGAAACCGACGGCAAGCATCGGTTCTTGCAAGGTGCGGCGGCGGTCGCCATGCTCGTTGGTGCGGACGGCGCGCTGGTGCTGGAGCCGGAGCGTGGCACGAAGTCGCTCCACACCTGGGACTTTTACAAACCCGTGGGTTGGTCCGAGCCCTTCCCCGTGATGCCAGACGGCGCGGCGACCATCGACGTGTACATGAGCTGTTTGGACGGCGCGCAGCAGAGCCTGGCCAAGAAAACCGGCGATCTTGGGCTGCTTGGTAGCACTGACTACTTCGTGTTCCATTGCACCAGCGTTTACCTGTGCAAACGCGCTTTTCAGCGTTTGGCACAAAACGAGGACCCAACGCTAGCGCTGCGCGCGATTCAGGACCTCTACGAAGCCAAAGTGCAGCCGTCGACGCTGTTCACTCAGCATGTCGGGACCATGTACACGGCGTCTTGTTATGCCGCCTTGTGTTCGCTCGTCTTCACACAGGGCGAGGCGTTGGTCGGCAAGCGCATCGCGATGTTCTCGTTCGGGTCGGGGGCGATCGGCAGTCTGTTTTCTTTGCGCGTGGCGCGCGCACCGGGCTTTGCTCCGGACCTGCAACGCCGGCTAGACGCGCGCATCTTGCACTCACCCGAGGTGTTCACGCGGCGAAGCCACGCTTACACCAAGACCTACGCTCGTTTCGATTTCGCGCCCGAACATGTCGAAGGCCAACAGCCCGATGCTTACTACCTCGCGCGTGTCGAGCTCGACGGGCGCCGCCGCTACCGGCTAGGTGCGGCCGAGGGCGTGCGCAAGCTACCGCCACTGCCGCGGCTGCCGCTGCCGAGCCTGGGCGATACGCTCGCGCGACTCCAAGCGCTGGCTTTGGGGCTGTTGCAACCCGCCGAGCAAATCAGGCTCGGGGCCGCCTGCGCTAGCCTAGCGGCGGGGGCTGGCCCAACCCTGCAGCGCGAGCTCGAACAGCGCGCGGAAGACGGCGACACGAGCTACGTCTTTCAGTTGTGGTTCGATAAATACCTGCAAAATCGCGCGCCGCTCGTGTACCAAGGCGGCGCTGGTTACGTCGCCGGCTTGTCGCTGGGCCACGATCCACTCGAGGTGGCAGCGCGCATCGCGCACGGCATCGGGGTCACGCAGCTCAAGTTGCGGCGCGGCGGCGTCGCGCCGCAGCAAATGGGCACGCGCCCGCTGTGCATGCAGCTCGTGGCCAACGTGCTCGGCTACACGCGCTTGCCACGCCCGGGCCGTGACGAGCCGAAGCGCACGCCCAACGCCGAGCATGTCGTGGTGGCGCTCGGCGGCGACTTCTATCAGCTTGGGGTGATCGCCGAAGGCCAGGCGCGGTCCGCCTCCGAGTTGCTGGCCGAGCTGCGAGCTTTGGTTCGCCCCGACACCAGCCTCGCGCTGGGCAGGCTGACCAGCCTGCCTCGTGAGCGCTGGGCGGCTGCGCGCGAGTCGCTGCGCGAGCTACCTAGCAATGCTCGCGCGCTCGACTCGATCGAGAGCGCGCTGTGCCTCGTGTGCTTGGAAGACGGCGCGCCGCAAGGCGACGCCGAGCGCCTCGGGCACGTGCTCACCGCTGGCCTGAGCAATCGCTGGTTCGACAAGTCTCTGCAGCTCGTCGTATTTCCGGACGGCGGTTTGGGCGCCTACATGGAGCACTCCGGTTTCGATGCGACGCACCTGGCGCTCGTGTATGGGCAGGTGCTCGCCGCTGCCGTGACCTGCGAAACGATCGGCAGCGGCGCTCCTGTCGCCCGGCTCGCTCCGCTCGCTTTCGCGCTAAGTTCCGAGGTCGAAGCCGCACTGGCTGAAGCAGACGTAGAGCTCGGTCGCGTCGCCGCGACGTTCACGCTGCGGCAACTCACCCGGCGGGCGTTCGGGCGTCCTCAGCTCTTGGCGCGCGGCGTTCACCCGGACGTGTTCGTGCAGTTGGCTCTTCAGCTCGCGTACTACCGGCTGCGCGGCGAGCACGCCATCGCTTACCAGCCGGTGCAGACGCGGCATTACCACTACGGTCGCACCGAGGCGCTGCGTCCAGCAACCGCGGAGATGTTGGCGTTCGTGCGCGCGTTCGAGGTCGGTGAGAGTCCGGGCACCCTGGCGGCACTCTTGCGTCTCGCCAGCGAGTCGCTGCTGTCGCAACAGCAGCGCTGCCTGCTGGGCGAAGGCGTCGATCGACATTTGTTGGCGCTGCGCGCGGCGGCAGCAGCGCGGGGCGAAGTGCTCGAGCTCTTCGAGCAACCGGAGCTTGCCAAAGTCATTGGCCCTGCGCCGCTTTGCACCTCCACGACCGAGGTGGCAGCGGACGTGGGCACGCCCCTGCCCGCATTTTTCCCAGAAACGCCCGGCGGCTACGGTGTGGCTTACCTCGCCCTCGAGCGCGGGCTCACAGTCCTAACGACCTCCGCGCGCGCAGATGCCGAGCCCTTTCAGGCGGCGCTGAGCCGCGCGCTCGACGACCTTGGCGCCTACCTGTTGCCGGAAGAACAGCAGCCGCAGCACGCGCGCGCGGAGACAGGCGCGCTGTTGTAACGAGCTGGTCGCGTCTCGCGCAGACCCGCCCTTTGTCCGGGCAATGTCTCGGGCGCAGGTCATCCGTCCGGACAACTGCGCGTCATCCATCGTCAGACAATAGGGCGTCGCGAGAGCCACTGCGCATGCGCGCGCCGCGTCGATTGCAGATAGTTTGCAAGCGAGGCATTTATCGCACGCGCATTGAAGCTCGAGCCTAGACTCGACCATTGGACCACCACGGAGCGGTCGCGGCACAACGAGGGTTCCTTCTCGCTACCGCTTGGAGAAAAAATGGGCGTATCGAACAAGGCTGTGGGCGTGAGCCAACGTGGGATCGGGTTCGTGGGGCTATTGCTGAAAGCGGCGCCCTGGCTTGTAGCGTTCGCGCTGCTGCTGGGCGCCACGTCAGCGCAGGCCATGGTGACAACGCCGTACGATCCCCGCAATTGTTTCTCCGTTGACAGCACGACCGACAGCTTGCTGTTCCGCAGTGACCGGCAGGCTGACCCGACGGGCATACTCGGCAACTATACGAGCCCCAATCCGATGACGGTCATATGTCCCCTCACCCGCACCACCGCGGGGCCCGGCGTGATGGACGATTCGCTCGACGGAGTGACCATCCCAGTCTTCGGCCCTGACAACAACGTGTATTGCGAGGTGCAGTTTTGGTCCTCCGAAGTGGGCATCGATCAGACGGGGGCCCCAATCCTGAATTCTTTCGGCGCGAGCGGTGACTACAATCGCCTTGCTAACCCGACCGGCAACTCGGTCGAGGCAGGCTATTCCGACTTCGTGGACAATTGGGACTATCCGGGGCCGAGTCGCAACTGGCTGTACCAGACGCTTGAGTGCACGCTTAACCCCGGCACCGCGATCTATCAATACCAAGTGCGCGAGAACGGGACGGACCACGGCTATCGCATTTACTCCGCTGCGTCGTGCAAGCCGGACTCGACGAACAACATGCACATTGTCTACGACGGAGGAGCGACGCAGCCCGGCGGCATCGTTCGCGGCCAAGCCGCAACCGGCTACACGAAGCTTGCGATGGACTGCCCAATGCCAGCAAACTCGACGGTCGATTTCTCCGTAGGCAACAGCCCAGCCATCTATCCAATAGGCTGCAACCTGGACCAACCCAACCTGTCGACGCTACAGTGGCGAGTAGTTACAGATCCCCAGCAGAGGGTTTGGCCCTCGCAGACGCTGCCTTACTCGAACAACCCGTTCATCGCCATCCCGAGCACCGGTCAGCATCAGCTCGTGTGCGGCATCAACGGCGCATCGGGCGACGGTAAGCTACTGAGCTACCGTAGCGCGCCCCCCAAGCGCGCAGGCTGGACGGCGTCCGCTTCCGCGTCGGCGAACGGTCAAGGTCCCGCCAACGCAATCAGTCCGCCGGGAACACGCTGGTCCACCGGAGCGCCGGGCACAAACCAGTGGTTCATCGTGAATTTCGGTGCGCGCCGCACGTGGTCGCAAGTCACCATGGATTCCGGCACAAGCACGAACGACTACGCGCGCGGCTATCGCATCGACTGGTCACAAGACGGTCGCACGTGGACGACAGCCACCACCGGCACCGGCACCGGTCCCTTCATTGCCAAGAAGCTGACATCTTCCATCAACAGTCAGTACGTGCGTATCAGCCTGACCTCGACCCTGCCCAACGGGTCGTGGTGGTCGCTGTACCAGCTCAATGTCTACTGAGCTCAGGGTCGGTCAGGCCTTCTCGGTGGGATGAAGTCCCGCGAGCGACAAGCAGACGGCTAGCACGTCTCGTCTCTGCGCTGCAGGTCACTGCGCGCCAAATTGCCCCACTCACGCTGACCGGTCGCGCGCGCGAGCCGATTTGCGCTGGACTCGATCCTGGAGCCTGACCATGTTTTGGCGAGAGGGCCCATGCAACAAGACGAACAAGCGATACGCGACGTGATCGAGAGCTGGCACGAGCGCTCTCGCAACGGTGAGGTCGACGGCGTGCTCGAGCTCATGACCGACGATGTCGTGTTCACGGTCGTGGGGCGTCCACCCTTCGGCAAGCAAGAGTTTGCCGACAGCTCGCGCAAGATGAAGGGGCTGAAGCTCGATTCACAGGGCGAAATCATCGAGGTCGTCGTGCGCGGCGATACCGCGTGGTCGCGCGTCCAGCTGCGGGTCGCCATGACGATGCCCGACGGAAAAGCCGTGCGCCGCGAGGGCTACGCGCTATCCATCCTGACCAAGCGCGCGGACGGCAAATGGCTCGTCGCGCGCGACGCCAACATGCTCGGCCCGCCAACGTAGGGGCGCGAAACTCCGACGTCTTTTGGGTCGTTGTACAACTCGCGCGG
>Ga0307516_10007745_pt1 | contig 12279 bp, 13 predicted proteins | sample 19_EM_MG_FD_203310 | JGI IMG/M metagenome (GOLD analysis project Ga0307516, IMG submission 203310) | Populus trichocarpa ectomycorrhiza microbial communities from riparian zone in the Pacific Northwest, United States - 19_EM | ecosystem: Host-associated > Plants > Roots > Unclassified | place...
GTTGAGAGATCGGACTGCGGCTCGGACCGCAGGCAACCAAATCCCACGGCGCCGACTGATCTGGAAACCGCCAACCACGTGATCAGCGTCCAAGGTCAACCTCGACTTTGACCATGTCTACTGCGGTGGCAACCCCAGGCCCCTCAGACGGCGTGCTATCGAAGCGGAAGCGGTGTGTGTGTCTGTATTAACTGCGTTACAGCTTTCTCAACTCTTCTCAGGTCGTTGTCGCCTGTAGATGGCCCTCCTTCATCAAGACGTCGGTCAGCGTCACCCCGAGGATCGCGGCACGACAACCCCCGGGTCGAAGATGGTGATCCAGTACGGCGCGCAGAACGCGAACGACAACTGGCCGCACGCCTGGCCGCGAACGAACTCGAAAAAATGGAAAGGGGAAAGGCTCAAGCTGGCGGCGAAGACAAGTTCGATGCTCAGGCCGAATTCGCTAAACTCATCGGAACCCGGTCTGGCGGTGTCTACATGCCTCCTGCGCGTCTGCGTGCACTTCAAGCTGCCGCGTCTCAAGACAAGTCCAGCCCCGAATACCAACGACTAGCCTGGGACGCCCTTCGGAAGTCGATTACTGGTATCGTAAACAGGGTCAACATCACGAACATAAAAAATATCGCCCCTGAGCTATTCTCCGAAAACCTTATACGTGGGAAGGGTCTTTTTGCGAGAAGTGTGATGAAAGCTCAAGCCACGAGTTTGCCATTCACGCCCGTCTTCGCCTGTCTTGTCGCAATTATCAACACAAAGCTACCTCAGGTTGGAGAGTTGGTCTTGACTCGACTAATCAGTCAATTCCGGAGATCATTCAAGCGGAACGACAAGGTGCGTGGATAATTGCTTCTGGTTCTACCTCTTTTCACCTCAATGCTTACCGGTTGAATAGATCGTTTGCAATTCGACGACCACTTTCATCGCTCACCTCGTCAACCAGCAGGTGGCACACGAAATTATCGCCCTCGAAGTCCTTTTCCTACTCCTGGAACGCCCCACAGACGATTCGATCGAAATTGCGGTTGGATTCACACGGGAAGTTGGCGCGTTCCTCCAAGAAAACTCACCGAAAGGGAACGCCATCATCTTCGAGCGATTCCGAGCCGTGTTAAACGAAAGCGCCATCAGCCACCGTGTCCAGTACATGGTCGAAGTCCTGATGCAAGTCAGGAAGGATAACTACAAAGACAACCCCATTGTTCCCGAGGGTCTCGACCTAGTCGAGGAGGATGAGCAAATTACCCATCAGATCCAACTGGAGGAGGACCTTCAAGTTCAGGAAGGATTGAACATTTTCAAGGTGGACCCTGAATACTTGGAGAACGAGGAGAAGTATAAGGCAATCAAGGCGGAGATCCTTGGGGATTCGGACGAAGAATCTGGTTCCGAGGAGGAAGAGGCCAGCGACGATGAGGAAGGTCAGTACAAATACGAGCTCCTGCGGCTTGCAAACTGACGCATACTGCAGCGGCTGAGGAGATGGAGGGAATCCAAGACATGACGGAGACGAACCTGGTTAACCTGCGGAAAGTCATTTACCTCACGATCATGAACGCCCTCAATTACGAAGAGGCCGTTCACAAACTTCTCAAGATCCAGATCAAAGAGGGCCAGGAGGTATGGGCGGCGAACGTTTGTGAGGGTTTACGTTCTAATTCAGATCTCGCCCAGATCGAACTCGTGAAAATGGTCATTGAATGTTGCTCCCAAGAACGTTCGTACTCTACGTTCTACGGGTTAGTGGGGGAGCGGTTCTGCCGATTGAACCGTGTTTGGTTCGACTGTTTCGAAACTGCGTTTGGGACGTACTACGACACGGTCCACCGTTACGAAACGAACCGGCTCAGGAATATTGCCAGATTCTTTGGACACCTCCTCGCAAACGATGCCATCTCGTGGAGTGTCATGGGTTGCGTAAAACTCACCGAGGAAGACACGACATCAAGTAGCCGCATCTTTGTCAAGATCGTGCTTACAGAGATGCAGGAATCGATGGGTCTCAAGGTCCTGAAGGAGCGATTCGCTGATGAAGAGGTCAAGTCTGCTTGTGCGGGGATGTTCCCATTGGACAATCCAAAGAACACCCGGTTCGCCATCAACTACTTTACTTCGATCGGGCTGGGGGCAATTACTGAAGAGATGCGGGAGCATTTGAAGGTTTGTAATTCTCGTTTACCTCGACGAATGGCAGAATTTGCTAATGATCACTTCGGCCAGAATGCACCGAGGTTGATAATGGAACAAAGACGGGCGTTGGAAGCTGCTGAAGAGTCTTCATCCTCAGACTCGGATTCGGATGATTCGAGTTCAGATGACTCGTCTGAGTCTGATTCAGACTCTTCTGACCACCCACGTCGCAAGTCGAGGCGCAGGAGTTCGACACCTCCAAGGTCACGCAGGCACCAGGTTGATGATTCGAGGACACCTCGACGACGCGACGGCTCCCGCGATAGAAGCCGCGATCGTCGGTCACCTGTTGGGGGTAAAAACAACACCCGGGCTCGGGACGCTGAGCGTGATTACGGCCGCAGCGGGTCCGGTCGACGCCACCGTGAGCGAACCCGCAGCCCGCCGTCGTCTCGGTCGCGTTCACCAGCGCGCAGGAGTCGTACACCCCCCAGGCGGTATCAGCGGGGAAGTGGGGGCACTGGGGATAGGCGGGATGATTCTCGGCGGCGATGAAACGTTTTGGATAGTTTGTTTGAGCTTATGCAGAGAGCTTGATGTAGAGTATCATGTGTGTAAGGTTGCACGTGCGATTCGGAACGGCGCGGTCCGCATGGTCCGATCGCTTTGGCCAGCATTGCATCCTCCCAGATCCTCCCTCGTCCACAGCTTTCCGTTCCGCATATGCGAGCTCCGGCCTGAATGGCTTCCTAGTTCCGGCTCTGCCCCTCCGCGGCCAACCTGCGCATCATCTGAGTCGTTTTGTCGGTCTCTCCTCCCCCACAGGTCTCCAACCCGCCGGCGGGCATTATGCCTCGGTGCTGACCTTAAATACCCCGCACTAATTCACTCCCCTTCCCCCCTCCCCCGTCTTCCGACCGCCCGACCACCCCCTCTCCCAAACCCGCGTCCCCTCTCCCCTGATGTTGCGTTCCCCTCACTCCCCACAGCGTGTGGTTGGCCAAGAATCGCACTCAAAGACCCAGGCCTTCTTCGCGTCTACTTATGATTACCCAGCGCCCCCTCCCAAACTCAACGACTCCCCCCCTTTCCATCCTGTAAAGTCTGACGGTGCGTATGCCTTTGCTGCCTTCGAACGCGTCAGTAGCTGATGCAGGCGAATAACAGCGTCGCCGGCGCCTACCATTGCTGTCGATTTTTTTGCCGTCGACTCGGATAAATATCTACAGCCCTACCCTTCCTCAATCTCCCGCGATTCCTCAATAAGCTCGACGTTTTCTGGCTCGTCGTTCTCCTCCTTATCTCACTCGGACAAGTCACCCCCGAGGGCGACCTCCCCGCTGCCACCGTTATCCCGCTTCTTTCCGTCCAGATCCGCCCCCCTCGACGGTTCTCCTCAGCAGTCATTAACCCCCGGGGTTGTTGACTGTGACCACTCCCATGGCGACACTTCCCAAGAGGAAACGCCGCGGCCCAACCAAACCACCCCTCGGATCTTAATGACAGGTCGGAGCTCGGTGCCATCCTTCATCTCCGCGGAGGGGCTTCCATCAAACAAGATACCTTCCAATACCCCAGTATCGCTATCTATTGGCATGTTCCCTACCCCATTTTCATCCCGTGCGGGGTCCGAATACGAGCCATCCCCTCCACCACAAGTGACTCCCCGTCTACCAAACCGACGTGGACCGTCGAGGGAGTTCCACCACCAGGTGCCCACTGCCAACGCCAAGTCATTGCATCCCGGATCAATAGTCTCCGCGTGTGAAGATGACTCTTCTGTCTCGCTTACTCTTCTCCGAACTCTCGGTCAGGGATCATTCAGTAGCGTTTGGTTAGCTTGCGATGTTTCCGGAGCGCTGGAACAGGTGGTACTCTCGAGGAAGGCATCGATAAGGAGGCTCAAGTCCGCCGCCAGCGACGGCATCGTCAGACGGAAAAGCAGCAGGCGTTCCACTCAACAACCCGGCGTCTCTGGGATAAAGCCTTGGAGGATCGGAAGTGACACCCCATCCTCGGTCAACGTTTCGACGCCAACCAAGAATGGGTTTGATCGACCGGACTCGAGCGAGCCTGGTGGTCGGCTCGTGGCGGTTAAACTGACAGACCGCGCCATCGACGACAGGACAAGGGTGAGCTTCATCAGAGAGGTTGAAATCCTGAGGGTATGGTCATCCCTTGTTTGATTTTTCACTTGTCAAAGGCTGACTCCTATTTTTAGCACATTAGCCACCCCAACATCGTGTCCTTTATGCACTCGTTTACGACATCCGCTTACTACTGCCTCGTGCTGGAGCACCTAGACGGACCTGAACTACTCGACTTCATAAATTCGGACGAGAAGTACACGCAGCTCGACGAACCCTACCTACGACAAATATGGGGTGAACTGTGTAAGGCTGTCGGGTGGATGCACAGTGTCGCCTTGGTACATCGTGACATCAAGCTCGAGAGTAAGCCTCTTATGTCCCCCGTTCTATGGGCGGCGGCTGATGGGTCCCTCAGATATCCTATTGACCAGAGACCTGAACGCGGCCGGCGCGTGGTCTTCGGGGCCATTAGTGAAACTCACTGATTTCGGGTTATCACGATTCGTGGACCCAGACAACCCATGGTTAACCACCCGCTGTGGATCTGAATCCTACGCTGCTCCAGAAATCGTTATGGGGGGCCGGTACGATGGGCGTGATACAGACGCCTGGGCTTGTGGTGTCGTGCTCTATGCGCTCACTACCCGGCGCCTGCCATTTGATTCTCTCCATGGGGGGTTCAACTCCAAGAGTCGTAGGGCGATGCTGTTGCGCATCGCTAAGTGCGAGTACGGTTGGCCGAAACTGGAAGGGGGCGATCAACCAACACTCTGGAAAATGCCGGGGGTGAAGAGGACAGTAGAGAGGCTACTCGTCCGGGATCCTAAACAACGGTGGAAGATCGACGCTTTATGGCAAGACGAGTGGATGAATGGTGAGGGCGCCCCAGCACCACCACCAAGGTCCGTGTCACCCCCCATCCCCCAGCCCTTGCATCAGTCTCCGAAGGAACCCCATTCCCCCGAGCTTCCCGTGGCAACATTCGAGATTGTTTCCAGCGACGAGGAGGAAGACGACGAAGACGGTCTGATTGTTGGCGTGGGTATCCCGAGTGGTGCCACCCAGGAGCATTTTTGACTCAATGTAGCCATCCCACATCACGCCGGTCTTGAACGACGAACGACAAACTCGGGATTGTATATGCGGAAGATAACGTTATAGATTTAACCTAATGCTGGGGCAGTGTGTTATAGTTGCCCTGGGCTGTTGTGTGTGTTGTTGTGTTTGTTTCACCTCCCTTGTCTTCTCCCTCTCGACTCTTTGCATTAATATAAAACCACAAGGTCGCAATAGCCCATGAAACGCATTTCTCATTTACATTCATGCACTTATATGTAGTTTCGGCCAGCCCGAGTGGCCAAGTTCCCCGTAGATATGTAGAAGTTGTTGCCTTGGATTTCTGTAGAAGCATTTGAATTATTTGTTCGACACCAGACTGGGCGTCACGCGACCGGGGCCACTTAACCGCCGTGCGACGCTTGACTGAGTTTCCCAGCTCTACGCCACGACGCTATGTATTTGCGGCCATTCAGGCTTTCTGCCTTGTCGTTGACCAGGTGATGCGGGCGATCTTGTCCGACTGAATGGATGTGGGGAAGGGTGGGAAGACTCCGGGGTTAGCCGACAAACTCCGAATGATCTAATTCGGTTTTCCGTTTCCTCTCGCCGAGGTCCACAACGTCAACCCCGTCCGCGAGCCAAAGATGTCGAGTGAGCACGCAAATCGCTACAAACCGTCTGGAAGTGCTCACCGTTCTTCTAAACTCCAGGTCCCCCAACTGGCACACCGACATCTAACCCCCCACCACCACCGTGAGTGTTCTTCGTCTTACGTGACAACAGCGCCGGAAGTTTGACCCTTGGTGGTACTCCCGCAGCTCGACCCCGGGACCCACTTCAAGCGAGAGCTCGTCGACCACTCCTCCCACGAGCACCACTTCGGGGGGCAGCTCGACATCCCTGCCATCGTCGACCTCGGACTCACGCACAACCCAGACTAGTTCGAGTCTACCGACCTCCACATCTTTCACTTCTTCCTCCCCGACCCCACCCCAGAGACCAACCCCCACTCCTTCGGACTCGCAATCAACATTCCTTTCCATTTCCAATGGTAACACCGTGGTCGTCACCACCGTCGTTCGAACGACCCCTTCATCGACTGGTGTCGTGAAGGGCAGTAGCAAAGGTTTCTTCGACAACACTGGTGCTGTCGCCGGCACGTTCAGCGTGGTCGGACTTATCGGACTCGGTATATTGATCTTTATCATTACGACGGTGATCCGCCGTCGGCGTGCGGAGAAGTTCGACGAGGACGTAGCACTTGCCGCTGCGGAGGCTGCTGCCACTGCCCACAACCCCGACTTTGACGACTACGGGTATAGCTCGAGCAACCATGGTGTAACCGGTTACGGCTACGCTGATACCTACCATCAAGATCCGGTCACATTCCCTCCCACCAGGGAAGCATACAACATGTCGGAAGTTGGCGGTACCGGTTACGCAGACACCACTGCTGGAACAGGTGGAGGACCAGGTGCCGCTGGGATCGGTGCTGGCGTCTTGTATCGTTCCAAGAGTGGAAAGAACCAGCCAGACCCCTACCATGCCTACGCCGTACACAACGACCCGGCCGTGCCGCAGAACCCAGCCAACATGCGACACAGAAATCCCGGCCAGGGTCAGTGGGAAGACCCGAGCCTTGTCGGAGGCGGTTATGATGTTGCTCGTAGAATATCTCAGCCTCTCCCAGCCGGCGGAGTTGCAAGACAGAAGTCGGTCCAAAGCACCAACCCTGCCCCGTCCCAGTCCTCTCATTACTCGACCGATCCTTTGACACATGATCCATACTCACAACCACCCCCCATCCCGGAGTCGTACCTGGACCGCTACCGAGCAGGAACTGATCCTGAGAACCACGAGGCACAGGAGCGACCCCTCTCGACAGCCTCCACAGCCGACGCCTACGGTGGAGTCATCCCTGGAAAGCCTTTAATCCAACAACCATCGGCCCCGCAGCAACCCGGAAACTCGGATGATCTCCTGAACCCATTCGACGGCCAACCGGGGAACGATCGCCGCCTCTCGGATGCTTCACGCTACAGCGATGGCTCCCAACCAGATTTCGGGAACGACGAGCCGAGGATGAGTCTGAGAGATGATGAAGATTATGGAGCCGGGCGACGGGTGCTCAAGGTTGGTCTTTCAACGTGTCAGATTATTTTCTCGATCCAGGCTCATCTTTTCTTCCCGTACAGGTGGCGAACGAATAAACTGATCCCACCACGATCGTGTGGACACGTCGGCACCTGTTCACCCAACTCTAACCGTACATCTTGTTTACCACTGTCGTTACCGCTCTTGCTTCTTCTAACTTTACTGAGTTTCGTACTCCTTGTCTGTTTCTTGCATATTCCGACCGGCGTCGTCCGCTGGTCACCGGGGTTGATCACCGAAAACTGTCACTCCTTCTACCTGTTTACCTTCGGACTTATATCCCCTGTTTATTAATCTCCCTTATTTTTCTCTGACTCCAAGATCTTTTACTCCGCGCGTGGCGGACGGACGCTTCACGCACATGTTTTATTTCAAGAAGCGACTACCTTCTTGCCCATCAGCGACTCACCTCCTTACAACTGAGTACATTACACCTCCCTTCACTTCCCCCTGTCTTTTTCCAATACCTGCGATCACACTGTGCCGGCGTCCCTGTAATCGAACCCGATAGCTGCTTGTAAGTTTGTGAGACTGAAGTGGGATGAAGGCTCTCGAACGGAGTGGATGCACGTTCACTTGGACGTTTTTTTTGTTGAGCCTTCTGTTACATACAACTTGTGTACAAACGTCCGAAGATGATAGGGTGGGGGAGGGTGATTGGGGTACATGCGACATGCGAAAAACGAGGGAAAGAGATAACGAACAGAGGTGAAGAGAGGTGAATGTCTAGTGGTACAATTAATTTGCTGTGAACCGAAGGAAGGTAGGATAGATAAAGAGCGGATAGCAAATTGTCCGATGAAAAACAGGCGAAGGGGGAGGGGAGGGGGTGGGGGGGTGGTGAAAACTTTTGACACAAGATTTTCATGAACAGAATAGGTTAATTTGGGGGATCCGCAAGCTTGGCGAAACGGGAATCGGACTTCCCTTTCAAACCAGCGCCCGTTTGATGAGAGGGGGATAGGCTGTAAGTGGCATAACCGCGCACGAGCACGCAGATCACAGGAGGTCAACTGAATGGAAAAAGAAAGGAAAAACGCGCGCGCGCCGATGTATAAAAAAAGTGACTCGTGATGAACGGGTGAGAAGGTTTTGAAAACGATGGGGGACGACTAAGGCGTGCCTAGGGCGCCAGGGACCTGCCCTTGCCTCGAGGATCTTGACGCTCGGGACTTTGATCTCGGGATGTCCGCTCCAGATGGAGGGGTTGGATAATGTACACCAGGCGGCAACGGCGCCGCCTCGTAACCCGGTCCCGTGTCCTTCCGCTTCGACCTCATGCTACCTGAGCGTTTTGGCGGTTGTCCACCGCCACTCTGCTGCAGCTGATCAGAGAGGGGAGGGTTCGGTACGAATCCTGGTGGTAAACCCGTCGCCGTGCCGTTCCCATGTCCAGGCGAGATCAAGTTCGTAAATTCCGCTAGGGGCGGGAGGTTCTGATTCCCCCCCGTTGGTTTGGGTGTTGACACGGAAGGTTGTTCTGGTTGCAGGGCGACATATCTGTAGTCTGGGCTGAGGAGTGCAGGTTGTGGGAGGTTCTCAGGAGGAGCACTGTCGTGGTCTGACGAGTGACCGGAAGACTAAACATGCCCATGTCAGTCCACTGGGGGGTTGGGGAAGACAGGAAATCTCACCGGAGACTCGATAGTGATATCCACGCTGTGACTACTCGGACTCCCCTTCTCAGCCGTGTGATCCTTCATCCGTTTCTTGAACAACCAACCAAGGGTAGTCCGCGAGTCACCGCCCGAGCCTGGATCCCTCCGAGAATCCAACCTCGTCCTGTCAGTAGATGAAGTGTGCGATGAGGAACCTTTGGCAGTTGAGGTCGACGAGGATGACGAAGAAGAAGACGCGGTGATTCTGGATAACGGAGATTTGCCTGGTTGCCTCGGCCGTGGAGCGGCGATCATGTCCTCTGTAACGGAAGGAGGGACCGACGCAGGGCTGGCCTGCGATAATCAATGAGCAACCGACGGAAAATGCAAACGCACACCAAGAATTGTCCTCACCTCTCTTTTCCTCCTCGATCCCCAGCTCCGACTCATCTTCTCTCTCGTCGGAGTGGAACTCCTCTCGATCTCGAAGTGGTCCTGAGGGGGTGCTTTCATCCTTCTCGGATCGACCTGCGGTGAGCTGAGTATCCCATAATCCGATATCCTTGTCGAACTAGGCGACAACGGAGTCGGGGTTCTCGATCTTTGGGGCCGCCGTTCGTCGCGTTCACGGAGTTTTGCAGCATGGTACGCATAGTCCTTACGTACAGCGGGTTGCGGGGGAATCGTCTCCGATGACGTCTCGCTCGTCGTAGATGTCTCTGCAGTAGCCTCCTCAACCATGACTGGCGGTGGAGGTACCGGAGCAGAGCTTGGGATGCGAACTGGAGGTTCCATAGTCACGGGACTAGGAGCTGGTGACATATGATGAGGGGGCGGCATCGCAATGTACGAATCATCGTTGGCGACGGGGATCCAGTTGTCTGGAGGGTAGCCCAGCGGGTCGGACTTGCTACGTACGCGGTTCCTCAACGGCGGTGTTGCCACAAGTTGAATAGGTGGTGGTGGTGGCGGCGGCGGCCGTATGGCAGTAGCGAGGGCGGACGGATGCTGAGCCGACTCAAAGTTGGCACGGGAGCTCCTGCTTGGAGGTCTGAAGACAAGTGAGAAGGATTGTCACAAAACAGAGTGGGGACCCATTACCTCATCGGCGGGGGAGGCGGGCGAGACGAGGGTCGGGAGCTACCCCCCGGCGTAGGTGAACGAAGCCGTATATTCGAAGGGTGCTCTGAGAGTATGACCTCATCCTCAGAAGCGGAATCCCCCGTATAATCGCTGGCTCCCATCCTTTCATCGTACACCATCCTCCGGCCAGTAGCCAGACCTTCCTGATACCCAAGCTGCCTACCTTCTTCCCTCGCCATGATGATCAGATTTTGCTCTTTCAGCTTCCTCGCTGTCGACCTCGCCCGAGCAGCTGCAGCTTCTGCTTCCTGCCTCTCAGTCTCGATTTGATCAATCAACTCCTGCGCTTTGAAAATTTCCCTCTGCGCGTTGTCGTACTGCAATTTGTACAACCTCAATTCCTCGTTGGCCCTCGTGGCGTCCCGCTGGGCAATAAGCTTGGCCTCGTTGGTAGACCTAGCCAGAGCAATGGCTTCCGACGCTCTCCGTTCGGCATCGTTGGCCCTCCGGATCTCCTTGTCGAGGTGTTCCGAAGTCAACGTGAGCAACGCACTCAGCTTCTTCGACGATGAAGTCGAGTCCCGTACATGGGATCGATGTCCCTTCCGGGAACGGTGAAAGTCGTCAAGCTCGTTGAACATTGGATCAGGCCCTGTGATATTGGAAAAGGAGGAGAAGTTGGAACTGCCAGCAAGGCCAGCAACAGCCTCTTCCGTGAGTGGCCGTAGGGGAGACGGGCTCCCCTCGCTCGGGGAAGACGAGGGCTCGACGGCATCTCCTAACGCCCCATCGAAATAGTCGGTCCTAGAATTAGAATCCATAACCAAGAACGGTCAATTCAACGTCCGAATACTGATAACGAAAGGCGATTCGGAAGGAGAGTAGAGAAATGAGGGGGATGGGTAAAAGTGGGGAAGGGGCAGGGTTGGGGAGGGAGAACGTGACCACATACCTTTCGCGCTCTAAATCAATGAACGATGTCATACTGTGCCCCAAAACGATATATCCCCGCGAAAAACGAATGGGCCCGGCGACTCAGAGTCTGAGGTAAGTGTGTGATGTGAAGAGAATGTGGGGGTGTCGAGGGGTCGTTGCGTAAAAGCGAGACGAGTTTCAAAGGGGAGAGGTACCAGTGTGGCGGATCAGAAAATTTACACGTTCGATATTGCTTGAAGATTGACCACGGCGAGAACCAGCCAGGGGTTAGTGAGTCGAGTGGCCGGTAGTCAATTGGGTGGAATCGGCCGGATGTGAGTACGGAACTGAAGGGCGAGATCCCACAACAGAGAGAGGGCGGCAGAGGAAGGAAAAGAGGTCATACCAAGGAGCCGAGGAAGGTTCCAAATGTCTGGGCTCGATTTAAAGCCTAAGAGCGCGGAAAACGTCCTCCCATTTAGGGTTCGAGCACTTGGAGTGTGGGGGAGGCACAGAGTTTGCACCAAAGAGGACAGGGTGACCCGGCCATGAAGGAAAAATCGCGTGGCACAAGCGTGCCCACCGCATAAATCCTAAATCAGGCCTGGGATCTGTCACAGATTTTGAACAGGCCTCGAGGCTAATGACCCAAGGGTGTGTATGAACCGCTCGGCGGAGAGGGTTGATGGGACACGTGTGGAACGGCCGGTCAGCCTCTGAACATCCTCACGGTTGTCACCAGCACGTAATCAAGCGTCGGTGTTTTGTACCTTTGAGAGGGGACCATACGTAACCCCTTGGTAATGCAGAGAGCGAGTCCGTGGTCAGATGCTTTGAGACCCCATTGTTCTCCTTACTTAGCGGGGAAGAGATGGAAGAGTTACGCCGATCACCCGTTCTCATTCTGGAAGAAACGGACCGCGTGCGTCTAATGTATGTCCACCTGGACACGCCGGCTATCGTCATCACGGCGAAATAGATCAACGTCAGGGGCTTGTACAGTAATGCATACGATGCATGAGTATGTAGTAGATATAGTGGTGATCCGGTCAGGTCACAGTTAGATGTAGGATCGGGGGGAAAAGTTCGACAGGCCCACAAGGCTGGGGACGCCGAGAATGAAGAAAAAAATGCCAAGAAAAAGGAAGAAAGGGCGGAAACAGCGTCTGGTTCGTTAGGTGGGCGGCGTCGGTAGAACGGTCAGCTTGCGCGTTTCGGAGGAGGAGGTCTAGGTGGATGCAATATTACTG
>Ga0307516_10007746_pt1 | contig 12279 bp, 19 predicted proteins | sample 19_EM_MG_FD_203310 | JGI IMG/M metagenome (GOLD analysis project Ga0307516, IMG submission 203310) | Populus trichocarpa ectomycorrhiza microbial communities from riparian zone in the Pacific Northwest, United States - 19_EM | ecosystem: Host-associated > Plants > Roots > Unclassified | place...
GATTTCAATCGCTCATAGTCTGGAGGCTCTGCCTGCTCAGTGTCTTGCGGGTTCGGTGTAGGCGTTTCAAGAGCTTTGTTGATGTCGTACAAGCTCATAGCAAAGATTTGAACCGATTCCTTTCGTGGGATTAGTTTCTTCAAGGAAGCCCAGGAGATTACGCCAATCGCAGGAGACTTAGATTTGAGGTTTGATGCCATGTCCGGTGGCTTCCGTGCCACGCCCGCACGTGGCATTGTAGTTCCTTTTGGCGTCTCTATTGCCATGTTTGTCATCTTCGGCACCACGCCTATTGTCTATAATGCTACTCGAGGTGCCGCCAGTGGGCTTCGGTGGTTGGAGCACTGAAATCGGATCGAATTACTGACAAAATTGGTAACGACGGCATATCTTCGGAGCCAAGGAATCCCAAGTACCAGCGAGAAGTGTCCTAACTTGGTGATGAAAGCGGGTAAGATTTCGGTGCTATCCTGTATTTGACAGGAAATCTTGGTGAGATGGGTCATTTGGCTGCATTCGATGGGTCATCCATCGATTACTTCGAGATCTCGGGGAGGGTTTAGTCTATAGCGGGGAACTTTGTGTTGGCATACAAAGTTTTCGTCGATAAATGCAAAGCCCGTTGCACCTGTGTCAATCATTGCACGAGTTTGGATAGAATGGTCACCATTACAGAGAGTAGCTGCAACAAAAAGATGGTCTCCTTCTAATTCACATTCTTCCACCCCTCGACCAACTACAGCAGGCAATTGCAAATGGGGAAACGAAGAAACCAATGGGGAACATCCCATATTGGTGCCAACCAGTGGGTATGAGACAGCTAGTTTTCCGACTGCTCGTTCGGAATGGCAGCGTCAGGTTCGGCAGTCGTATTGATGGTGACTGCCATAGCCAGATGGCTGTTCCGCAAGGTAGTGCGTTCAGGGCATTCGCGGAGGAAGTGACCAACAGTTCCGCAATACAGACATTCGCGCCGGGCCATGTGTTCTTATCTGATACGATTTTTCACAGCAGTCCACTGTGTGGCCGATAAGTACATAGGCGCCACGCCATAATGTCCGCTGTTGGTGCCCATCGGATTCGCTGGAGCCAGGGTGGTGGTGCTGGCTGAGAATGGCCCGGAGCGGGGCAGTTGCTGGGTATGGCTAGGCTGGACCCGTTCCGCAGCAGGAGCGCGAATCCGGTTGTCCAACTCCCGACAGATCTGGATCAAGTGACCCAGACTATTGGATCCAGAACAGGGGGTGACCAAGGCATCTTTTATTTCATCCGCGAGGTCTTCGTACAATTTTTCTCTTTGGGCCTCTTTGTTCCAGTTTAGGTCTCCCATGATCCGACCAAACTCGGTGAAATAGGCAGCAAAAGTGCCGCTCTTTTGCTTGAGTTTTCGAATCTCACAGTTGGCGGTGCGGGTTCTGTCGGGGTCGTCGAACGCCTGGTGGAGGATGTCGAGGAGTGCGTTCAGGTATTCGAGCCGGATTTGTCCAGTATTCCCAGAAACATAGCCTCGAATCAGGCAGAGGGCGGCCCCCGAGGGGCGGTTGACTGCATATCAGAGGCACGCTTAGTCGTCGGGGTAACGATGGCATTGTACGGCCAACTTGTTGCGCAGCTGGATAATCCAAGAGCGCAATTCTTCGGCCTTACCGCCGTCGAAAATTGGCGCATCAGGAAACCCATTCTGGGCGGCGTTGGCACCACTGTGAGCTGTAGCCATGGCCACCACGTGGGCCTACAGCTGGGTGAATCGCTGTTAGAGGGTGGAGCCGGAAGCGCCCCTGTCCATGGATTCCGAACTCATTACGAGTAGATTAGAATACAAGATGCAACCTAGTGTAGCGGCGGCGGTTCTCCAAGGTACTCGAGTGAGTTCTGGTGACACCAGCAAGAGCGCGAGCGGAAGCGGGGGGGGGGAATGGGAACGGGAATGGGAATGGAACGGGAACGGGACGGGAGACAGAGACCGACAGCATTAGATGGACGTGTTGGACAGAGAGACAGACAGCGTCAGACGGACGTGTCAGACAAGAACGGACAACGTCAGACGGACGTGTCGGACAAGGAGGCGGACAGCATCGGACGAACGTGTCGGACAGAGAGATGGCCAGTGTCGGACGGACGTGTCCGACAAGAACGGACAACCTCAGACGGATGTGTCGGACAGGGAGACAGACAGCGTCAGACGGACGTGTCGGACAGAGCCGGGCAGCGCTAGATGAGCGTCGCCGATACGGAGATATGGTGGAAACGGAGGAAACAGAGAAAACAGAGAAAACAGAGAAAACAGAGATGAGGTTGATATTCCGAATAGAATACAAGAGATTGCATGAAGAGAAGAAGACAAAACACGGGAGACAGCCCTCCATATATACACAGTTCTCGCAACTTCCATACGTCCTCCTACTCATACCCACGCAACTCACTTATGTACTCATACTCACATATGTGCTCATAACCACGCAACTCATACAACCTTCTCTTATGCAACCGGGGCCTGTAACTGACACCCTTTCCAAGATCGAGACATCCGGAGCGAGGTGCCGGCATCAACAAAAAAATCAGCAACCAAACCCAAATCGAGTACCGGTGTCAAAAACCTGACCCCGACTTCCGTTCTCTGCCTTTGGCTCGACAGGTGTCAAGATCCTGCTTTGACTACTCCGTGCTGCTTGACAGGTAACGTAGGCCCGGTTCTTCGGGGCAAGCTCGTGATCACACTTCCGGCGTACTCACACTGCCGGCGTACTCACGCGCTGCTCGTAGTCACACTTCCGGCGTACTCATGTGCCGCTCGTAGGCACACTTCCGGCGTACTCACGCGTCGCTCGTAGTCACACTTCCGGCGTACTCACGCAGCACTCGTAGTCTCGCGGTATCCGTCACGCCCGGCGTGGTCTCGTCGCGGTCTTCTCACAAGCCTTGCATGGGCTCGTTGTTCTCGCGGTATCCGTCACGCCCGACGTCGTCTCGTCGCGGTCTTCTCACACGCCTTGCCTGGGCTCGTTGGTCTCGCGGTATCCGTCACGCTCGGCGTGGTCTCGTCGCGGTCTTCTCACACGCCTTGCGTGGGCTCGTTGTTCTCGCGGTATCCGTCACGCCTTGTGTGGTCTCGTCGTGGTCTTCTCACACGCCTTGCGTGGGCTCGTTGTTCTCGCGGTATCTGTCACGCCCGGCGTGGTCTCGTCGCGGTCTTCTCACACGCCTTGCGTGGGCTCATTGGTCTCGCGGTATCCGTCACGCCCGGCGTGGTCTCGTCGCGGTCTTCTTACACGCCTTGCGTGGGCTCGTTGTTCTCGCAGTATCCGTCACGCCTTGCGTGGTCTCGTCGCGGTCTTCTCACACGCCTTGTGTGGGCTCGTTGTTCTTATCGGGGTGGTGGTCGCAGTGCCGGTTCACGGGTAGAGAGAGGTAGGTCTGTGGAGAGAGATAATAGATTGCGTGGAGAAGAATCTCCAGACTAGCTACCGTGGCCTTCCTTTATACTTTTCCTTCCCTCTGTGGAATGACAGCTTGCCCGCAAGACTGACACAGTTCCACCATCATGACTCAATGGTCGCGCCCAAGGAAACACATGATCGCACTCGGCCGCCGCACGGCCACCACTCTACTCGCGGCAACAGGAGAAAGGACACGCAAGCAAGAACAGTACAGAAAAGAAGGTCGCGCAAGCATAATTAAAGCGAAACAACATACGTACGAAGACAGGAGAAAGGACGCGCAAGCTCAATCAACGGGAAACGGCAAAGACGAGAAGGACACGTAGGCAACATAGAGGAAACAAAGGAGAGAGGTCTGGACCGGCCAGCGGTCAGGGAATATCGCTACCGGCGCGACATGGCGGAGATTGGTCGAGGCGCCTAAGCGCGGAGGATGACCGTGGCTGCGGCAGCGGTGATGAGGGCCAGCCACAGGGCGACAAGGGTGACGGCGGCCCCGGCCGCGGCGCTTATGAGTCTGCCGTGCGAGATTCGTGACAACAGGCAACATAGCTCCTCGGAGTGCCTTTCTCACTGGCGAGGCGTCGTGCTCCCAGCCTTCTGTACGGCCGTGCTAGGTCTTACCCGGTCTTCGTCTACTGCCACTTGGTGGTCTTTACTGTAGCATGGTATCATTCTCTCGTTGATCTTGAACGATCTCGGATCGCTACTCGTATCTTGGTGTCGTTTGGCGCAAGTGATTCCCACTCACTCGTCGTGCTTGTCCTCCTTCATGCGCAGCGTGGCATCATGGTTGTCGTCTTTCTTCATACCCAGCATAGCATCGTGGTTGTCGTCTTCCTTCCTGCCCGGCGTGGCATCGTTGTTGTCGTCTTCCTTCCTGCCCGGCGTGGCATCGTTGTTGTCGTCTTCCTTCCTGCCCGGCGTAGCCTGTGGTATGCGCGGCAGACTTCCCTCATGCGCGGCGGTCTTCCGTCCTGTCTGGTGCAGCCTTTGGTATGTGTGGGGGTCTTCCGTTCTGCTCGGCGCGTCATGCGCGATGGTCTTCCATTCTGCGCGGTACGGCATGTGCGGCGTTCTTCTTTTCCGCCCGGGCCGGCATGCGCAGCGGTCTTCCGTTCCGCCCGGTGCGGCATACGCGGAGGTCTTCCGTTCTGTCTGGCACGGCCCGGTATGCGCGGCGGTGTTCCGTACTGTCTGGTGCGGCCCGGTGTGCACGGCGCTGTTCCGTTCTGCCCAGCACGGCATAGGTGTTCCGTTCTGTTTGACACAGCCCGGTGTGCGCGGCGGTCCTCCGTTCTGCGCGGCACAGCACGTGCAGTGTTCTTGCGTTCTGCTCGGCGCGGCAGGCGTGGCGGTCTCCCGTTCTACCCAGTGCAGCATGTGCGACAGTGTTCTGTTCTGTCTGGCGCAGCCTGGTGTACGCGGCAGTCCTTCGTTCTGCCGGGCGCAGCACGCGCGGCATTCTTCCCTTTAGCGCGGCGCGGCATGGGCGGCATTCTTCCGTTCCGCCCGGTGCGGCATGCGCGGCGGTCTCCCGTTCCGCCCCGTGCAGCATACATGGCGGTGTTCCGTTCTGTCTGGCGCGGCCCGGTATGCGCGGCGGTGTTCCGTTCTGTCTGGTGTGGCCCGGTGTGCGTGGCGGTCCTCCGTTCTGTCCGGGGCGGCACACACGGCGTTCTTCCGTTCTTCTCAGCCCTGCATGCGCGGCGTTCTTCCGTTCCACCTGGGGCGGCATGCATGGCGGTCTCCCCTTCTGCCCGGTGCGGCATACGCGGCAGTGTTCCGTTCAGTCTGGTGTGGCCCGGTATGCATGGCTGTGTTCCGTTCTGTCTGACGTGGCCCGGTGTGCGTGGCGGTCCTCCATTCTGCCTAGCGTGGCAGGCGTGGCGTTCTTCCGTTCTGCTCGGCGCGGTATGCGTGGCGTTCTTCCGTTCTGCCTGTGGTGGCATGCGCGGTGGTCTCCCATTCCGCCCGGTGCGGCATACGCGGTGGTGTTCCGTTCTGTCTGGCACAGCCCGGTATGCGCGGCGGTGTTGCGGGTACGTCGTAGGTGGTCCCGGATCACTTGTCGCGCTGCCGGATGACCCGGTGATCATCGGCGCCAGTGATCCGAGATCCCGGCGCTGCTCTCGTCATGCTGCTCAGAGATGTGTGAAGGTAGGTCAAGGTAGATAGATAATCGTATCTCGATGTCATTTGTTGTAGGCGATTCTGGATCACTTCGTCGCGCTGCCGGATGACCCAGTGGTCATCGGCACAAGTGATCCGAGATCCCGGGGCTGGTTTCACCACGCCGCTCAGAGATGGGTAAAGGTAGGTCCAGGTGTATAAATAATATATTGTGTGGAGCAGAATCTCCAGACTAGCTACTGCGCCCTTCCTTTTATACCTTTCCTTTCCTCTGTGGAATCACAGCTTGCCCACAAGACTGAGACAGTCCCTTCCTAGCTCATCATGACTCAATCGCTGCGCCCAAGGAAACACACAATCCTACACGGCCCTTCATCCTCCCGCAATACGCAAGGCAGACACACACAACAGTAGGGAAACAAGAAGGTAAACAATAAACATAACACAGAGTAAAGCGAGGCAGACACGCAGACAGTAAGGAAACGTCAAGTGCAACCTGGTAAGCAATAAACATAACACAGAGTAAAGCAAGGCAGACACGCAGACAGTAAGGAAACAAGCGGGGAAAATCCTGGGCGGCCCGCGACCAGGTTCTGAGGAATATCGCTACCAGCGCGATATTGGCAGGGGCTGGGGTACTGCGGCAAGGCGCGTAGGATGACGGTGGCCGTGGCGGCGGAGACAAGGATCAGCCATAGTGTGGCGAGGGTAAGCGCGGTGCCTAGGAGCCTGTCATACCAGGTTTGTGACAGCCGGGACTGGCACCGTGACACGAATACGTCTACAAGACAGCCAAGGCCAACACCACGGTATCCCACAAGTGGATGCAAACCGAGCTAATGCGTACTGCCGGCGCCACTCAGAAATTCACCACCGACGTGTGGTCAACAATTACCTCCTATGACAAGGACCTGGCCGAGAAGGAGGCCCACCAAGCCACCAGGGTTACGCGGCTAAACAACGCCATCCAGTTCCTACAAGTCACAGACCGAAAGTGAGCGTAGGAACAAAATACCTGGAATACCAACTGCGAAAGTTGGGCCCGGAAACAACAGAGGGAAACCAAGTGGCTGGCAAAGGAACAGCAGAAGCTCAAGACGGAGGTAAGTGTGATCAAATGGGTGACCACCACACCCACTTACCTACAGTCGGCCCTCCCAGGAGAAATCCTGCTCTCCGCCTCCAGGGAAGGTACCCCGGAGGCAGCCACTGGAGGACAAGGGCGAGACCCTTCCAGAAAGCCACGAACAAGGTTGGTACTCTGATCCCCCTCCCTGGATCCAACCACAGGCAATAAGGAGCCAGCCGGAGACGATGACGACATGTACACGACCCCGGAAAGACTGCGAAACCCGTTAACTGGGAGGCCCCCACCCGGAGCGAAGCCACTGCGAACCTGGGGCTATCCGGGTTCGTGGCGCAACAGCGGATACACCGGAGGCGTAGTAGAATCAAACAAGAGATGAGGATCAGGTTGTTTGATAATTCACATAGGAATGAACTAAGGGGTGCCTTTTTCGTGGTTCGTGCTTTTTGCGGGAGAATCGCTCTCACAGCTCACCGCGAGCGGTCGGTATAAGTAGCTCGGCTAGTACTAGTCACATGTTTTTAGACGGCGCGATGGTTGCGGGGTACCATACCTGGCCGTTCATCGTCCAGCGCTCGCAAGCTTCGAGGAGTCAACCTCATCAGCTTCTTTCCGCCTTCATCTGACAGCGCCATTGCTATGGAGTCACCCGGGACGCCGTTAGTTTGCAACACCTCCTCTGATCAGGACGGCGTAGGTGGGCCTTTGGTCGAGAAGGTGCCGTTCCATCTATCGGCCAGCATGTCGTTTCCTTTCTGGGGCATGACTAGTGGACGCGTGTTGTGGAGTGCCACAACTCACGCCAGGTCTGATTGGTCCTGACCGGTCCGAGCGATAAGGGTGGATGCTAACAGTCGGCAACCTCGTATTCTGCCAGACACTAGTCTTCCGGACTATGCTGGTTTCCTATCAAGGTCCTGGTCGGGATAAGGCGTGGCTCTTCCGGAGCCCGTTACCCTTCCACTTTTGCCGCTGGCCCCGCTCCGGAGTTATTCTTTCGTCCGTCCTTTCGACCGCAGGTTCCTAACTCCGGGTCTTATCTCCCATCTAGACTCTCTCAGACTTGTCTGTCATTGGTCCCTCAGGACCTGCACCTCTGGTGCTAGAGTGGAGTGACTTAGCATGGGAGCGATGCAGCGGCTACAAGAGTCGGTAGTGTGTCCGGTCTACCCAGCCGCAAGGTCGCAGTGGTATTGGACAGTTTGTGCCCTAGTATGCCACCCTAGCCAACGCTTACGCCGAGGTTACCGTTGCCTTATTTCTTCTTGCCGAACTGCCTGCGCTCTGGCCTTGGCTTTTGTGACTATCTTCCTATATACTTAAACCAGTGGTTGCAGGCTAACTTTGCGCGTTCCCCACTCCCGAGTACCATTCCCGCATAGGCGAACCCCTGACTACTTTTCCAGCATGGGCTCATACCTGCGTGATTCGGCCTGGTTGCCAGGGTCGGTAACTGCTGTCGCCCTGATTCCTGTCACCCTGGTCCGGTTTGCGTGGTTACGGCCTGAGTACTTTTCCAACAATAGGGGAGCCCGGGTACTATCCAGCGTAGGAGCTTTTCCTGGGTACTTGGCATGAGGCGTGACTCTCATTGCAACCTTGCCTCACGGTCAGGTCCAAATGCGGGGCCGTGTTGGTGCTTCACTGCTTCCCGACTTCCCCAGTCTGGTTGTCCTCCCGGACCGATTGGCAGTTCGTGGTGCTTCACCGCTTATGAGGCTCAGCCTCGTGGTCCCGTACCTCCCCGCTGTGCGGCTTGGCGTTGTCATGTGAGGGGTTGAGTGACAGGGTGTGACACTATCTCCCCCTTTCTCAGCTTCGTCCCGAAGCGGTTCGTAGTTGTGATCTTCCCGTGATTCTGCCTGTGTGCGTAGGATGATGATCCTGTGAATGCAGTCCAGCTTCCCCTGCATCCCTCACAGCCTCAGTGAGAAAACCCTCTGACGGGAAAAAACTCTCTGAGTTGGTAGTACCGTGAGTGCCCTCCTTCGACTTGTTGGAATATAGGGATCGATAGAGACGAAGATAGTGAATTGGTTTTATTGATACAAAGTCGAAGGAGGAACATTCTCTCTATATACAACGCGCCTGAGGGACTCGCCAAGGGGAAAGGACGGAAGACTGTCTCCCGAACCGGTGCTCGGAGACTAAGGCTGCTGTCATCTCCGGACATGTTGCCTCTGGTCCGTCATCTCCGGACGCCCATTATTCTGACACGACTCGGTGTGGTGAAGCTGTGCTTTCCGAGGCAAAGTACTTCGTCCATAGAAATTCATCCCACGCTTCCCATCCAAGGGCGATGACTCGAGGCGTGAACCGAAATGTGCTACGTTTGGCTTGAAGGCCTCCATGTGGTTTCGTGAATGGAGTCCTCTGCCCCTCCATCCAACTACTGCTCTTGTTGTCGGCTGGCCCCCGCAGGGTGATCCCACCTAAGCGTCGGTGAGTCGGTAGTCCCTTGGCGCGTCTGGATTCCTTCGATGAAATTCCCCTATCTTTTTCAGACCACTTACCGAAAATTTCTTGAAGGGTTCTTCTGTCCAGTCTTGTCGATCCAGATAGTCAAGCCACTTCACGAGGTAGACCACTCGGCGTCCTGGAGTTGCCCCGTTCGGAATGGTTCGACGAGCGAGATGTGGAAGACAGGGTGTATCTTCCACTTCTGGGGGAGAGTGAGGCGAACGGCCAGAGGGGATACGAATTTTTCCACCTGGAAGGGACCATGATTTTTGTGGTCCAACTTCCGCGATGGCCGGCGGGTTTGAATATTCCGCCCATTTAGTATTACCAAGTCGCCGACCTGATAAGCGGGAGCCTGTTTGCGGCTGGGGTCTACGTACCTGTGCATTCGCTCCTGTGCCGACTCCAAGCCCTTCCTGGCCTGAGCGTGCACGGTGTGCATCCAGTGTGCGTAAACCTTGCTGGCAGGGTTGAGAATATTGGCTGCCGTAGGATTTGTCGCCGTCGGGTGGAATCCGTAATTAGCGTAGAACGGAGACATGCCCGTGGCGGACGTGACCGAGTTGTTGTAGGCAAACTCAGCTATTGGTAGCAGGGAGACCCAGTCGTCTTGTTCATGGCAGATGAATGAGCGCAGATAAGCCTTGATCGTCTGGTTGAGCCTTTCGGTTTGGCCGTTCGTTTGGGGATGGAAGGCTGTTGACATCCGGGGTCGGATGCCACTCAACTTCAGGAACTCCTTCCATGTTTCTGACGTGAAATCAGAATCCCTATCCGAAACGATATCACTTGGCAGTCCATGGAACCGCCAAACCTCACGCGCAAAAATTCTGGAGAGGTCGCTTGCCGTCTTTCCATCCTTTGGTAGGGGGATGAAATGCACCATTTTCGTGAACTGGTCGATGACGGCCCACAACTGGTCGCAGCCTTCCAATAGCGGCAAGTTGGTGATAAAGTCTATGGTGATCGATTGCCATAGGACGTACAGAAGCTCGAGAGGGGAGAGCAAACCATACGTGTGGTGTCGCGCTGCCTTGTTTTGCTGGCATTCTGCGCATACCCAAACGAAGTCGATAATTTGCTCATCCATCTTGGGCCACCAAAAGTGTCAGCATATCAGCTCGATAGTCTTGTCCTGGCCCATATGTCCAGTGACCCGGCTATCGTGCTCGGACGTAAGGAGCTGTCGGATGAGCTCCCTATCCTCCGGAACCAGAGTATGCCATATCGGTAAAGCAGCCCGTCCTTGATCGCGAGGATTCCCTTGCTCCTGGCCTTTCGGGCCATCCGTTGCTCCTTACGAGGGACTACAGCTACCTCCTTGGCATTTCTGCCATTCGGATCAGCTTCTCGCTGAGCAGCTTCCTGTCCCCGAGTTTCTCTTTCGGCCTTCCGGTATCCTTCCTGATATTCTGGGTTGGTCAATCCCTTTTCCTTCACCAGTTTCACCCACTCCTCATTCCACCCGATAACAGGGATTGTTGCCAACTGCACTGCTCCAATGATGTAGGTAATGTAGGACCAGAACTCCCTAGTACTGATGGCGCTTGCGAAGTGACTCTTTTGCAAGACCGTCGTGATCTGTTGGTCACTATCTCCCCCTTTTTCAGGGCGGTACTCCGTCCATCTGGACAAAGCATTGGGCTTCCCGTTTTTTGATTCGGGGCGGAAGTAGATTTTGAAGTCGATGCAGGCAAGCTCCTGTGCCCATCAGTGTCACGGCGTAGGTCCCGGCGCTCGATTTGGGTTTGGTTGTTTGATTTCGTTGTTGATGCCGGCACCTCGCTCCGGATGTCTCGGTCTTGGAAAGAGTGTCGTCACCTCGCTCAGGATGTCTCGATCTTGGAATGAGTGTCGTCACCTCGCTCGGAATGTCTCGATCTTGGAAAGGGTGTCGGTTATGGGCCCCGGTTGCATAAGAGAAGGTTGTATGAGTTGCGTGGTTATACGCACATATGTGAGTAGGAGGACGTATGGGAGTTGCGAGAACTGTGTATATAAGGAGTGCTGTCTCCCGTATTTTGTCTTCTTCTTCTCTTCATGCAACCTCTTGTATTCTATTCGGAATATCAACCTTGCTTCCATTTCCTCCATTTCCTCTGATTCCTTAGTTTCGTCAACGCTCATCTAGCGCCGCCTGTCTCTGTCCGACACATCCGTCCGACGCTGTCCATCTCTCTGTTAGACACGTCCATCTGACGATGTCCGTCTCCCTGTTCGACACGTCTGTCTGATGCTGTCCGTCTCGCTGTTCGACACGTCTGTCTGACGCTATCCGTCTCCCTGTGCGACACGTCTGTCTGACGCTGTCCGTCTCTGTCGACACATCTGTTTGACGCTGTCCGTTCCTGTTCCTGTTGCCGTTGGAAACGTCCGTTGATGTTGCCGTTGCCGTTGCCGTTGCCGTTGCCGTTGCCGTTGCCGTTGCCGTTGCCGTTGCCGTTGCCGTTGCCGTTGCCGTTGCCGTTGCCTTTGCCGTTCCCATTCCCGCCCCGCTTCTGCTCCTGCTCTCGCGGCGTTAATCGAACTCACTCGAGTACCTTGGAGAACTACCGCCGTAACACTAGGTTGCATCTTTTCTTCTAATCTACTCATAATGAGTTCGGAATCCACGGACATGGGCGCTTCCGGCTCCACCCTCGAACAGCGGTTCACCCAGCTGCAGGCCCACATGGTGGCCATGGCTACAGCTCAGGGTGGTGCCAACGCCGCCCAGAAGGGGTGTCCTGATACGCCAATTTTCGAAGGTGGTAAGGCCAAAGAATTGCCCACCTGGATTACCCTGCTGCGCAACAAGTTGGCCGCACATGTCACGGCGTAGGTCCCGGCGCTCGATTTAGGTTTGGTTGTTTGATTTCGTTGTTGATGCCAGCACCTCGCTCCGGATGTCTCGATCTTGGAAAGAGTGTCGTCACCTCGCTCCGGATGTCTCGATCTTGGAAAGAGTGTCGTCACCTCGCTCCGGATATCTCGATCTTGGAAAGAGTGTCGTCACCTCGCTCCGGATGTCTCTATGTTGGAAAGGGTGTCGGTTATGGGCCCCGGTTGCATAAGAGAAGGTTGTATGAGTTGCGTGGTTATGAGCACATATGTGAGTATGAGTACATATGTGAGTTGCGCGGGTATGAGTAGGAGGACGTATGGGAGTTGCGAGAACTGTGT
>Ga0307516_10007747_pt1 | contig 12279 bp, 18 predicted proteins | sample 19_EM_MG_FD_203310 | JGI IMG/M metagenome (GOLD analysis project Ga0307516, IMG submission 203310) | Populus trichocarpa ectomycorrhiza microbial communities from riparian zone in the Pacific Northwest, United States - 19_EM | ecosystem: Host-associated > Plants > Roots > Unclassified | place...
TTGCTTGTCCTTCTTATGATGACCACCAAGGTTGTCTTCCTCCGCGGCAGCGCTTGCGCTTTCCCGGTCTGCGCCGGTACTTGGCCCAGGGACCTCCTGGTGCCGCAGAGTCGGTTGACCCGAGCCGGGCCCCGACAGTGTCGGTTGCCCGGTCTCGGGATGCCGTCCTAAGACCGTGTGACGAGTTTCCGATACCTTCCTGCCCTGTCCGTATCCGAATGTCCGACCCGTAATATTTAGGGTGTAACACTCATGGCACGTGGGAACGATATCCGAGAGACGACCTGCTTCTCCCTTCTTCTGTAACTGAGCAATCCACTTTTTGAAAGGCTGAAGGAGCTCTACTGTAGTCCTTAGAACATCCCAATCTTGCAACGACAGCTGGTCATGCGCCAGCGAGGCTTCACTAAGTTTTCGGTCAAGAGAGATCGCGGTCAAGATGTAGTCTTCCATGGGATCCTGTAGTTTAAGTGCTCGATCAAGCACGTGAAGATGGTCAATCCAGCATGAACCATCAATGATAAGCGGGCAAAGAGACAAACCCTCGAGGCTGTAGGGTGAATGCGGCGGAAGACGGGATCGAAGGTGGCTGCAATATCAGCTGACTTTTCTGCGATGTACTGCAAAGCATTGTCATTTGAGGAGGCATCGTGGGTTGTGAAATAGCCCAATTTCCGATTTATTCCGAGCTCCACCGCCACATGCCTGATGCACTCTCCTTGATTCTCTCCCGATTGGGGTGTTGCACCTGAATTATCTCGAGTACATAGCTACGCTAGAGAAGAGTACGTAAGGATGACGGAGCGCACTCAGAGAGTCTAGGAAGGAGATAAGGTCCGGAGATGAGCTTACGGCCGGAACAGACCTAAGACACATATCTCCGGAGATGAGGGGAAGATTGCAAATGACGAGAATGCTTAGGCTAGGACCCCTCCCGAGGGGATGCCACGTCGCCTGCTGATGGCGTACGGACCGCCGGACTTGGGCTAGAACCCCTCCCGAGGGGATGCCACGTCGCCTGCTGATGGCGTACGGAAGAGAGTCCGGTGGGGAAGCACCCCGCCCGCTTGCATGAAACCTCATCTCCCCTTATCTACACCCTACCAGGACCAATGGGTCGCCCACGGGGTCCATGCACCGCGGGGGAATCCAAATCCGAGTCACCACTTCTCACGCCGGCGTCACTCAGATATAAGACTGAGGTTTTCCGCCCCGATAGAAGGAAAAACCAGCACGAGCGTCCTCACCAACACTACCACCGAACTCCACACACAAGATTTAAGATTATTCCATTGTGAATTATCGAAAGTAGCCTGATTACCTTTGATTCTCTCCACACTCCGGTTACCCCCACAACCCCAGTGTCACACTATAATCTTGATCTCAAATCACCCTACTTTCATGACGTACTTCGACGATACCTACTTCGAAGACCACCTCTACCTACTCGAACTATCTACCTTCTTGGAGCCAAAAACCCAATATCCCTTTGACTATACCTTCCAGTCAATCGACAGCGAACTAGCCAACTACGAGCTGTGGAACAAAAACAACGACGGTCCTATTCCGACAGTCTACCAAGAAGGCGACCACGAGCCCTGGAACTGGTACACACAATACTGGTCCAACTGCGTCCGCAACCACGAAAGCGCCGAGTTCACAGAAGACGAGCTCCAAGAACTCTGTGACTACTACTTCACCGACGACGACACAATCTACACCGGAGTTTTCCTCGACGCATATTGAGCAAAATGTCTTCCACCTCCGACTTCAATATGCTCCGGCTGGAAGCACCCCGGGATCTGCTCCAGATCACCGACGGAACCCCCGCTCCCGATCAAGCGATAGAGGTAGCCAACCCGGCCATATGGCTCCGAACCATGGTGAGACAACAGCGACAGGCCGAAAACGACTTACGACAACTTACTCAGCTATGCGGCAACACGATCGACAGGACCGATCAGCGAATGCTGCAAATCGAAAATGCCTACCAGACATTGCACGAAGGAACTAGGTATGTATATGACTGAGTTAACACTAACGAGGAAATAGCCGAGGCATGGGTCCGGAGCGAGCTGGCAAAAGCCGCCAACGCCTACCAGACCTTCACACAGAATGTTTGGCAGGCCATCCAAGACCGAACCCAGGAAGACCACCAACGACAAATATGCCAGGCCATGCAGCTCACTCACGTAAACGACGCCTTAGCTTTCCTACCAGAGGCCAATACGGCTCGTAGCCAGCACTTCGTCACTTTCCAAGGTAACGTAGAGTTATGGGCTGCTGACCACCAGAGAAAAGTCGATAGGATGGAAAGGGAGCTGCACCAGGCAAGGGACGAAATCCGACGAATAGCCAGCCAGATACCCCTCCCATGATCCACGACCACTAGACTCCCATCCCCCGAACCTCCGCACACCTGGCGTAGCCCAGTCAGGCCGCCTAGCACCAGCATTGCAACAGCAACCGCCATGCTACCACCACCCCCGGCTCTCCGAAGCCCTGTCCGTCTCACCTCGGCCCCTCCCACAAGAAGGCTACGACGACCGGCTCTCCACGTGTCCAACTCCCCGGCGCCGCATTTACCCACGACGCCGGAAATGAGACAGCGCCTAGAGGAACTCAGGCGCCGCGTGAGCCCAAGACCACCAGCACCCGGGCCTGCCGGAAGACGGGGAGGAAGCCCTCCTTCGACACCCCCCCAGTCATCCAGGGGACCCCCTTCCGGACCGCCGTCCGAACCACCCCGTCCGTCTTTCCGAAACCACCGCTCTCCTTCGCCACCTAGGAATCCCGCTCCCACAATCACCACTCAGGATCTGGTACGGCTAGTAGCGGAAGGAGTAGAAAGGGCTCAGCAGGACCGACCGGCATGACCTGATCGAGGGAATATCGCCTGGTTGAAGATGAAGAACCCGGAATCCTTCGATGGGAAAAGCTCGACCTCCTTCAACCAATGGTGGGAGGCAGTCACCATGTTCCTGGGGTTCTACCCGGAAACAGGGGACCAACAGAAAATCGCCTGGGTGGGAACAATACTTTCGAACACAGCGCTGGTATGGCACTTACAGCGCTTCCGGGAACTGAAAGGAAACGATACCTGGGTCAATTACGTGGCAGCCATTCAGGCAGAATACCGCAACGAAAGAGAAGCAGCCGATGCCCAGCTCAAACTAGGGCAGCTGAAATACCAGGGGTCGATCCGCGCCTACCTAACTGAGTTCCGGGCGCTAAACAACTTCGCCCGCGCAACCGGAGAAGCGCTACGGGAAAAAGTCGACCTGGCCATGCCGGACGCTATACTCGACATGCGGTTCGCCCACTACCTCGAGGACTTCACGGATGACGAGGGATTCTTGCAAGCCACGCATCAGGCAGGCCTACAGGTAGAAAAGAAGAAGGCGCTGAAACAAGCCTGGGAACAAATGAAAGGGGCTAGTACCTTGGTGCCCAACGCGCGAAGTGACGACCGGAAAAAATCAGAAGGAAAAAAGGTCGAAACAAACAAGCCTCGCCAAACCCAAGCAGGAACCCCCTCAGGAAAACCAGTCTGGTGGAGAGGCAAGGACCACTGGGCCTCGAAGGAAGAAGCCTTGAAGGGAGTTCCGCAGAAGGAACAAGAGGCATACTTTAAGAACGGGGACGACTGCTGGCGATGCGGTCGAGCCGGCCACCGAACCTTCGAATGCTTCTTGTTTAGCACCCTAGAAGGAACCCCGCTACCAAAGGCACCCTGGAAGGCTACCATTGCGGCAGCAACAAACGGAAAAACAGGACGAGAAGAGGAAGCAGAAGAGCTCGCGGCGACTAAGCAGCAAAAAATAGCCGCCGTCGAAGCCATGCAGACAGACGCCCCGCCATTTGAGGACTCTGAATCGGATTTTTAGGAGGTCGGGACGCACCGCAACCCGGGACCTCTACACTAATATGCGGACTATCCCAGAAACGGAAAGGCTCGGAACCAAGTGCTGGAACCCGGCCAAAGAAACCAAGGGAAGAAATGCGCGGCACCCGCCCAGTCATCACCATGTTATTACACCTGGACGGGAAAAAACACCAAGTCCGAGTGCTACTGGATACCGGATGCTCCATAGCACTCCTCAACAACCAAACCGTGAAGAAACTGGGCATCACAAAAAAGGAACACAGACGAGCCCATAACATAGAAAGCTACACGGGGGAAAGAGTACAAGGGGCAGCCCAATTTTATACAGAGCCAATACTCCTCCAACACCGAAGGCACTACTCAAGGGAGAGATTCGAAATCTCACCAATGGAGACAGGAATCGACGCCTTCCTCCCATTCAAATGGATAACGGCGCACCTGCCACAAGGAACCTGGACGAACGAAGAAGTGCGATTCAACAGCGCAGAATGCATAAGGAAATGCACCTGATACAAAACAAACCCCTTCTCCCTAACCTGGGACGAATCAATTGCAACTGATCCCGAAGCACGAGTTATCGGGTACGTGTCTGCGGCAGCAGAGGAAGATCCACTAAAAACCGTGCCAATGGAATTTCGTCAGTACCTCGGGATCATGGGAAAAGAAGCGGCGGAGGCCCTCCCCAAACACCGACGATATGACTGCAAGATCGATCTTCAGGAAGGAAGCGTGGCACCAAGGGGACCTATTTACCCCCTCTCGGAAGAGGAACTCCAGACCCTGAGAGAATGGCTAAAAGAGATGGAGCGAACAGGGAAAATCCGGCGCTCCACATCGCCTGCCGGATCCCCGATCCTCTTCGTACCTAAACTGCACGGACGAGGACTCCGCCTCTGCGTCGACTACCGCGCCCTGAATAAAATCACGATCCCCAACCGATACCCGTTACCTTTGATGCAGGAACTACAAGACAGGATAAGAGGGGCACAATGGTTCACAAAGATGGACCTGAAAAACGGGTTCCACCTTATCCGGATGAGGGAAGGGGAGGAATGGAAAACGGCATTCCGAACCCGCTACGGCCTTTTCGAATTCCAGGTAATGCCATTCGGACTAACCAACGCTCCCTCAACCTTTCAAGACATGATGAATCATGTGTTTTCCGACATGCTAGACGTAGGAGTAATAGCATACATGGACGACATACTCGTCTACGCAGACACCGAGGAAGGCCATGACCGAACGGTTTAGGAAGTGCTCAAAAGATTGCGGGCAAACGGGCTGGCGATCTCCCCGGAAAAATGCGTCTGGAAGGTCGAGGAAGTAGAATTCCTGGGATACATAATAGGAAGCAACAAAATAAAGATGTCAACAGAAAAAGTGGAGGCGGTATTGGGATGGAAAACCCCGAACTCGCTAACGGAGGTCCAATCCTTTCTGGGGTTTGCCAACTTTTACCGGCACTTTATAAAAAACTACTCTCGGGTGGCAAGACCCCTCACGGAACTCACGAAGAAGGAAAAAGGAAAAGAATGGACCTGGAATCATGAGGCGGAGATCGCCTTCAGGGACCTTAAACACCGATTCACCACGGCCCCGATCCTGGCCCATTTCGACCCGGCAGAACCAGTCATCGTCGAAATGGACGCATCAGACTTTGCCCTCGGAGCCGCCCTATCACAACGAGACAAGGAAGGATGCCTCCACCCGGTAGCCTTCCACTCCAGAAAGTTCCAACCCGCAGAGATCAATTACGAAATCCAGGACAAGGAGCTCCTGGCAATAGTGGACGCCTTCAAACACTGCAGGCGCTACTGTCAGGGGGCGACTCACCAGGTCCAAGTGCTCTCGGACCACCACAACCTGGAATACTTTACCACCACTAAAGTATTAAACCGACGGCAAGCCCGCTGGGTGCAGGAATTAGCCGGAATAGACTTCAAGATCTTCGATTGACCCGGTTCGCACAACGGCAAACCAGATGCGCTATCCAGGCGTCCGGAGTACCGCCCAGAAAAGGGGGGATAGAAAACCAGCCAATCACGACGGTTTTGGGAAAAAATCACTTCGAGGAACGATTAACCCGCTCTTTCATCTGTTCCTCGGCACGACTGACATCCCTCCCCAAACGAAAGTGGACGAAGGAATTCCTGGCAAGCATCAGGGAAGAAGGGAAGAAAGACGAGGCCTACGAAGAAGCCAAGAAACAGGAAGCAGTGGCAGACGAACTGCTGCCGAAAGACTGAAAGGTCGAGGATCTGAGAAATGAAAACGAGGTGCTATACCGAAAAAACCTGCTCTGGGTTCCGAAAGGACTGATACAGAGAATCCTGGAATCGGAGCACGACACAAAGGTGGCAGGACACATGGGGCAAGACAAAACCATCGAACTAATCCGACGAAACTTCTGGTGGCCAAAAATGAAGGAACGGATCATCGACTTCGTCAGAAGCTGCCCCGAATGCCAACAGAACAAGGCGTTCCGTCACCAACTGTATGGGTTGTCCTCCCCGCCAGAATTGCCCTACGCTCTATGGCAATCCATAGCAATGGACTTCATCACGGAACTCCCCATCTCGGACGAATGCGACCAACTTTGGGTGATCGTCGACCGGTTCACCAAGATGGCGCACTTCCTCCCTTTAAAACTAAAAACAGTGGCAGATCTGGCTGTCATCTTCGCCCGAGACGTATGGAAGCATCATGGTCTCCCCACTGATATTGTGTCAGACCATGACTCCAGATTTACCTCGGAAACCTGGAAGGAGTTCCTACGACTCTCGGGAATCCGACCCCGGATGTCAACCGTGTTCCATCCCCAGACCGACAGCCAAACGGAGCGGCTCAACCAAACGATCAAAGCCTACCTCCGCGCGTTCGTCAGCAAGGAGCAGGACGACTGGGTACGCCTGTTGCCGATGGCCGAATTCTCCTACAACAACTCAACCACCACAGGTAACGGTATGTCCCCGTTCTACGCTAACTACGGCTTCCACCCGGCAGCCATGGACCCCTCGTCAACAGAACCTCCCAACCCAGCGAGCCAAGTCTACGCCCACTGGATGCGCACTGTGCACGACGAGGCCCGAAAAGGGCTAGTAGATGCGCAGGAACGAATGCGCCGATACACCGACCCGGCGTGAAAGGAACCCCCGGCAGACCAGGTAGGAGACTTGGTAATGCTCAACGGCCGCAACATCAAAACACGCCGCCCATCAAAGAAACTGGACCACAAGAATCATGGTCCCTTCCAGATTGAAAAAATCGTTTCCCTGCTAGCCGTCCGCATCACGCTGCCGCGGAAATGGAAGATCCACAGCGTCTTCCACGTTTCGCTACTCGAACCCTACCGAACCAGCGAACACCGAGCCCCGCCGGACCCTTCGAAAGTACTCCGGGAGGCAGATGACATCGAACAATCGGAGGAATACGACATCGAAGAAGTTATGTCCTCGGTTGAGCGCGGCCGAGGAAATAACGAACGAATCCTCTACCTCATCAAATGGCTCGACTATCCGGAACGCAAGAACTGGACGGAAGAACCATTCGACAACTTCTCAGTAGGCGGCCTGGAGAAGCTCCGAGAGTTTCACCGACGAAATCCAGACGCCCCGAGGGAGTACCGACTCGTCGACGCCTAGACGGGATGTCCATAAAAGGGCCCGCCGAAGCATGAGCAGTGGAAGGGAGGAAGGAGTTGGAGGACTTCATCTCACGCAAAACAAGAAACCCTGCTTCTCAGGTACAAAAACTCGTCAACGGATACCTCGGACTCGGTCGGACGGAAGCCGTAGGTGTTCGGTAAGGCACACCTCTGTATGTACACCTACGAGGGACAACCCGGGCATGAACCCCCAGTCGAGAAGGTCACTCTTTCCACGTGTCCCACACCCCGAAAAACATCGTATGCTTCCGCCCGCGAACGACCGATCTACCCGGAGACGACCGGAACGATTCTGCGCTGGGGCAATTGCCGGGGAAAACGGAACCACCAACAGGCGGCGGATTCTGGCGGCAAACGGAACACCTCTGTGTGCACACCATTGACCTGTCCGGCTTGTTTGGGTTTGGTCACTCCTTCCAGGTGCCCAATAAAGCCGAGGGTTGACAGGATGCGCACTGGGTAAACTGATGCTTTCGTCTCCATGAACGCGGCTGCCCAGCGGGAATCATCGACAGTAAGAGTACGCACCGGCTTACTCTGAGGGCCCAGCCATTCTGATGGATTACAGAGAATGATGCCCTGATCAGGTGGCTGGGAGGGCTGTAGGGGAGGAGGACTACAGTCACGGTAACTATGATACCCACACGTTACCCCAAAGAAAAACACACATCCAGAAAGAGACTTGTCTCGCACCAGACTTACTCGGTGTCGCACGTGACATTAGCCTCGTTCCTCGTCATTTGTCACACTCCGTGAATAAGTCTGGATTAAGTCATCCCCGAAAAGTTGAAAACAACAAACCTTTTTTTTTTGAACCCCAACCAACACTAAACCTGTCATCAGCGCCACAAGTAAGTACCGAAAGTAGTCATTCTTAAACTTGGGAAAATTGTCCACTCATAACTCATACAGAGATCAAGAAACACAACGACTGGAGACGTAACACAATTATGGCCGACGAAGATGCGAAAGTTCAGGATGTACTTAACTGCCTCCGAAGACATCGTATGACGTTGGTCACCTTCATCGAAACTTTTTTCGCGAGCCAATTACGTTCTGCATCAGTTGCAAGAGGCCGGTTTTTTGCAAATGGAGGCATGCGACGCACCTTCCATGCTATGCTAGAGAACTCGGAATATGCACTATGTAAACGTCAGACGGCAAAACGTGCCATGCAACTATACGATGACTTCGGACCATAATTCAAACACATCATCATCCGCATGCTCCGAGTTGAAGTGAACGAAGTTGCCCAGGATGCACTTATGCACATGAGTCCGATCGATGTATCTCCACAAGCTTGTGAGGAGTTCAACCTGTGGAACTATGAAGCCTTATACAAATCCAAAGCCCCCATACTATTTGGTATTATCCAAGTGTTATGCTGTGTTCCATCCGCTGTGAAGGACATTCGGCAAGTCGATATTGGGGAACCACTATTGGATGTCGAGCGCGAGGACGAGGAGGAAGATATGGATCCTGAGATCGACCAACCCGACAACCACGATGGCGAATATCTATGGGAGAAGGTGCAAGCGGATACGACAAGTAGTGACCACAGGTCGAGCCGGAAGAAGAGAAGACCGAGACCTAAAGCACTCATGTCAGTGATGTGTATGTCTGTGTTGATGGCAGCTCGGACTCTACACAACAATGGAATCACTGGAAGGCTTGGGATTTTCTGCAGAGCGATGAAGGTTCCAAAGGTTATGCACCAGTTCCTAAACACTATAGGCTTCTGCACAGCATATCAGACGTCCGGTTTATGGCTCCGTGAGAATGCGGCTTCCGATCGCCTAAGCCTAGCAAAGAAGTTCAGAGATCGGCCTATTGGAATTTGCTGGGATAATCTTGTCAGATTTGACAAGAAGGCTGAACCGACGGTGCTGAACCCAGGAAATAAGATCCAGCAGAACACTTCTGCCCTGATGTTCACACTACACATCCCACCACCGAAGCTTAATTCCCCTATATCGGACTTCATAGTTCATTCAAACATCATGCGAGCGATACCAGCAAACGACACCCATTCCTCAGAGTATGGCCATCAGGATGGAGTCAATGGTACATTGCCGGCTGATCTAATGTTTCTCCCAGTCGACTATGATAGCATTGCAGTTCATCCTAGAAGTTTTCTTGAAAAGGATCTCATATCGGCACATATCCCTTTGATTGCGGCTGATCTCGTAAGGAACATCCTCAACCTGCTATGTGGTCCAGAAGCATTGAACAAATTCCAATTGGACGGTCAGAGTATTAAACGACCGGATGTTTCAGAAGTTGCCAAATACCTTGTACTGGATCCCTTCAAGTCCGAGTTTCATACATGTCCGACAATGGACCTCGATGAGACAACACTCGACGGAACGGCAGAGGTATACGAGAAGCTCTTGGAGTACGTCAATATTCAGTCTACGGCCTTGAATGGACGGGTAGTTCTCAGCTACGGCGATCTCCTCACCTGTCGGAATCTGAGTTCCCTGAAAGAGATGCGTATCCGTGAGTCGCAAAGTGACCGTCTGGAGTTTGCCTGTCCAAAGGCGGCATTCTTCCATATGTCAATGGCAAATGTCGATGCTGTCATGCGCTGCAACTGGGGCAAATCCGGAAGTTACGATCCAAGCTCCCTGGCAAGATTTGCAGCAGTACTGGGCCGATCAGGTATCACGGAAGAGACTGGAGATTTCAATGCCCGGTTTCGGCTGATTGACCACGTATTATCGGGGTATGTGGCAGCAGCGCTGATGACTCAGGCCATTAAGCTAGCCAAAGGCCTGTCAGAACTCCTAAAGATCTGGCTCACTGGGTTGAAACGAATGACTGGGGAGCTTTGGTGGATGGGGTGGTGTCCTACTACTTTGCGATAGGGAAGGTGGCATTTCAGAGAAGCGAGGCTGTGGATCGGATAACTTCGGAGTATGAGACACGTCGTTGCGAAATAATGGCAAAAAGCAAGCGTCAAAGAACGGCAGCGGAGATCGCATTGTCAAAGGTGGATGGACGAAAGAAGTTTCTCCAGTCTCGTACAGCTGGCCTCAGAGACAAGATCCTTGAGAACTCTATGCTATTCATGACCCAAGCTTTGATTGCAGTGGACTTTCACCAGTCAATGCGGATGGGAGAAGTGGGAAGGCTGGAGGCAAACCTCAAGATCATGATGCTGAACTTCCATGGATGCGGGAAGACAAAATATGCACGAGCACTCCTTGAGCGTCAGTTCGATCAACGTTTTGTGTGGACAGCTGAGCATCACTACATTGAGATTCGCAACAATCTAATGAACCTTAGTGGACGAACCGGTACCTTCCTAGGCGTCGATGAAAACCTCGAACTAGTCAACGCGGATCTGCAGAGCGGTTACAACCCGAGAGACACCTGGCAAAGCCTTAGCTGGCATCGTGATGTCGTCTCCCCAAATATCGTACCTTTTCGAAAGATGCGGGAGTCGGTATTGAAGTCATCGGGCACATCAATCGGCGGAAAGAAGCATACTCGGCCAGATAACAAGGACGATATACTGCGAGTAATGGAACTTCTGTTAAAGGAGGATGTTCTGATACCTCAGAAGGGGAGGTGCGCAGTCGGGCCATCAGGAGCCAAGGTCCCCATTCGAGAAGTTACCGATATGTTCGACAAGGGCAGTGACGTGGTGTTGTACGGGAAGGTTCTGGATGAGGTTGTGGGGAGACGTAAAGGCCTTGGATCGGCACCAATTCTGCCCGAGTTGTCAGCAGCACAATGGGTTGAAGAACTGGAGGAATCAATTGAACAGTGGAACAATAGAGTGCGAGAGATGGAGAGTATGGCATTTGGGAGCGGTGATGAGATGGATGTCAATTGAATTGTGGTGATATCCGGCATTCACGTTTTGTTGATAGGGAAAGGTAGTGGGCTGGCAGCGCTCACGGGATGCCGGTGATGGCGTCGGGGATGCCGGTGACGGCGTCGGGGTTGCCGGTGATGGCGTTGCAGTTGCGGCTGCATCAAGCAACCTACCAAAAGATCTCCTCTACATGCTAAATAACCTTCAATTGAATTCTGGTGATATACGGCATTCAGGTTTTGTTGATAGGGACAGGTATTGGGCTGGTGGTGTTTCCGGGCGGGGATGCCGGTGATGGCGTCGGGGATGCCGGTGACGGCGTCGGGGTTGCCGGTGATGGCGTTGCAGTTGCGGCTGCATCAAGCAACCTACCAAAAGATCTTCTCTACATGCTAAATAACCTTCAATTGGATTCTGGTGATATACGGCAAACAGGTTTTGTTGATAGGGAAAGGTAGAGGGCTGGCAGCGCTCACGGGATGCCGGTGATGGCGTCGGGGATGCCAGTGATGGCGTTGCAGTTGCGGCTGCATCAAGCAACCTACCAAAAGATCTTCTCTACATGCTAAATAACCTTCAATTGAATTCTGGTGATGTGCGGCATTCAGGTTTTGTTGATAGGGACAGGTATTGGGCTGGTGGTGTTTCCGGGCGGGGATGCCGGTGACGGCGTCGGGGTTGCCGGTGATGGCGTTGCAGTTGCTGCTGCATCAAGAGACCTACCAAAAGATCTTCTCTACATGCTAAATAACCTTCAATTGAATTCTGGTGATATATGACATTCACGTTTTGTTGATAGGGAAAGGTAGTGGGCTGGCAGCGCTCACGGGCGGGATGCCGGTGACGGCGTCGGGGTTGCCGGTGATGGCGTTGCAGTTGCGGCTGCATCAAGCAACCTACCAAAAG
>Ga0307516_10007748_pt1 | contig 12277 bp, 14 predicted proteins | sample 19_EM_MG_FD_203310 | JGI IMG/M metagenome (GOLD analysis project Ga0307516, IMG submission 203310) | Populus trichocarpa ectomycorrhiza microbial communities from riparian zone in the Pacific Northwest, United States - 19_EM | ecosystem: Host-associated > Plants > Roots > Unclassified | place...
CAACGAGTTTTGGAGTTCTCCGTCCGGGACGGGGTGTCATGATATTTTTGTCACGGGGTGGTAAATCGAAACGGTCAGGTTACACCTTGACCCCGGGTGGACCGACCACATAAAACCAAGGGCAACCCTCTTCCCAGCCGCATCGCGGCCCCACCTGTCGAATCCGGATAAGTTCCAGCATCCGCAGTCCCTCCACAGGTTTACGTCCAGATCAACACCCCCTCCACTCAGCAGCCCCCCAGAGAACTCGTCAGCCCGGTGAACCCCACTCCGTCGATATTGGGGACTCATGTACGTTCTGGAGGCGGATGAGGCGCTTGGCAGGACCGCACCGAATGCGTCTTCCTTGCTTTGACAGGCTCCAATATCGAAGGAGTTTGCGGTCGAAAGGTACGTGGGATCCGTCCGACGAAACTGCGAGGATGAAGACGTGGTACTCGAGGGGAAGTAGGCGTGTCCTCACCGTCACTATGAAGGCTCAAAGGTAAAGGTGCCAGTTGAGATTGACAAGCGTGGACTGAGTCCCGGTCGCAAAACCCGTTAAGAACAAGGGCGATAACCTTGAGGTCCGGAACCTTGAACTCGGAGGAAGAAGCAGAACATGAGGGGCTAGAGATTGGCTCATCTCCTTCGTCGCCAACGCTCTAGAGTGATCGGCCAATAAACCGGAATCGGTCTATCATCTCGGGGTCTATCGAAGGCAGACCCGGGAATCTAGAAGTTGGGAACATCGGACTCGGGAGGAGACGAGGGACCCGAAGAGCCCGAAGGAGATCTCGCCGCGAGCGTCAGAGTTGGATCCCGCTGTGGACAACACCAACTGATTGCAACGTAGGCATAGTCGTCCCTCGCCTTGAACCGTGGTACTTTAATCGTGATGCCAGGTTCGGCATCGAACCGTGTCACACCCCTCCACACACACGGTTATCGTATATACCATTCAAAGGGGATAACGTCGAAAAAAGTAGGGGCAACAACGACTGCAAGTAGGGGTGAGAATTGGTAAAGAGCAAAATCCGAAACTACGCCAACGGTTCCTGAAATCCTCAGCCTCATCATCCTTTGATACCCATCCCAGCCACATCCCTCGTCAATCCGTAATACGGACTAGCTCCATATCCAGGGCCGGTAGCTCCACCGGGCCCAGGCGCCTGATCTGTCCCACCAAGTCCATACCTATCGTACGGGTTCTGTAACGGCAGATCGTCCTCCTCAGTTTGGCCTCCTCCATTCGTACCAGCGGCTCCATGTGGGTTATGCATCAGACTCTGTCTCCTCACTGGCGACTGCCCAGGGTTCGGGTTCGGATTTGGGTTCGCCGCGGTAGTAGTAGTGGCGGTTGTTGTAGCAGTGGCGACAGGTTGCGGTGGCGTAGGCTGTGGTGAAGCCGGTTCCTTGACCCCAGGAACGCTAATGAAATAGACCGCACCAGTGGGATCCTTTCCACCCTGAGCGTAATACTGCGCCCACGCCTGGACGTTCGAATCCGCGTATCGCATATTCAGATCGTAGGTGTACGGTGGTCCTGTTTGTGTGTTCTGGATCGGAGTCGCTTGGGCTTGTGGCTGAGGTTCAGTTTGAGATTGCGGTTGTGGCTGCGGCTGTTGTTGCTGGGGCTGAGGTTGAGGTTCTTGCGCGATGGGCTGAGGCTGGACCAGTTGCTGTGATTGGAACTGAGATGGTAGCGTAGGTCGACGTTGTAGTTCTGGTTGGCTAGCCTGGGGTTGGGGTTGGGCCGGGACCTGAGGCTGAGGTTGGACTTGCGGTTGCGGTTGAGCCTGAGGTTGGGCTGGTGCCAGAGGTTGAGCCTGAGTCTGCGGTTGCGGTTGGATCGGCTGAAGCTGGACCTGTTGTTGAGGTTGCGGTTGAACCTGGGGCTGTGGTTGTGGTTGAGCCTGGATCGGTGGTTGCTGTTGCTGGGGGTTGAATCCGCCTTGGGCGGTTGGAGGTCTACCCTGGCCACCAAGCGACAATGGTTGGATCTGCGGCAGTTGAGGACCAGATGTTTGCGGATTCCCATAACCCGGGTACTGCTGAGGTTGTTGATACTGTAACCCGTTCGGATCAGGCCCAGGCGCAGCCCCCAGTGGCTGCGGCTGTGAACCGTAGGGTACCAGTTGCGGTGGGGGACCTTGCTGTGGGGGTTGCTGTGGGGGTTGTGGGTATTGGCCACCAGGTTGCTGCTGAGGGTAGATGTTAACCGGTTGTCCGTTATACAACTCTGACGAGTATCCGGGTTGCGGTGGCTGGTGGGGAGGTTGTTGGGGATAAGCATTGTACCCAGGCTGTTCGTAGCCAGGCTGACCCCAACCGAACCCTTGGGGGATGCCGACAGAACCTGGTCGGTAGATGGGCCGATCGTACGCTGTGAACGAGTGTTATCCCGGGAACGTCTTGTGAGCCCACGCTGAACGGACAATAGTTACCTTGCGAATTACGAGCGAGTGATTCCTCCATCATCTGGTCGAAGATGGATCGAGCCTTGACGAACGTCTCGTTCATAGTGACCAAATCGGCTAGGTTCAAAGCTCAGACGCGACCGAGTGCGGTAAATCAAGTCACGCACCTCGCTTCTGACTGTACTTGTCGATGAGCTTGACGATCTTGGGCCGGATCATCATGCAAGACCTATACAACTCCTACAAAGAGGCTTAGCATCGCAGCTTCAAACCCACTGAGATGCACAAACCTGTATTTCCTCGTTATCAGCAAGATTATCCCTCGCGGGGTCGATTTCCTTGAGCATATTCAACAACTTGTCAACGTCCGCCGCCTTGGAGAACACCGAAGCCTCTTGTTCCGCTTCTCGAGCCAACTCGGCCGGTGTCAGCTCCGGCAACGGTTCCTACTCGAATGATCAGAATCCAAGACGTTCGAAAAGCAGGCAGCTCTCTCGCTCACAACGTAATTGACGGGGAAAATACCAGTCCTTCCTCTCAGTTGACCCCTCCACCAGTCCTTGTAACCCCGATCAACAACCTTGATGACGTCACCACGTTCGAACGCGAGCTCTCCCGCTTCTGTTGGCTCAAAGGAATGCAACGCTCGTACGCGAGTGACCAATACCGACGGAGTTGGGTTCACCGGACTAACGAGCTCTCTGGAGGGCTGCTGAACGGACGGGGTGTTGATCTGAACGTGAACCTGTGGAGGAACTGCGGATGCTGGAACGTATCCCGATTCGGCAGGGGGAGCGCGATACGGTTTGGAAGAGGATTGCCCTTGATTTTGTGCGGCGGGACCACCCGAGGTCAAGGTGTAGTCTGACCATTTCGATTTACCGCCCTTGTCCTGGACGGAGAGCTCCAAAACCCGTTGAAGCTCCTCCTCCTCCTTACGCCTGACCTCGTCATCAACTTCCCGCGGGGGTGGCTCATTGGGGGCGTCAAATTTAAAACCTGTCAAACTGGCGTCAGTCAAGTCCACGATCGAGGGGTTATGACGGAGGTGGAACACGAAACGGACTTTTAGACTTCAGGTTGGTGTGACATTCCCCCATGATCCCGAGTTCGGGGTTGGATTCGAACTCGTGTTTCCACTCTTCAATCAAACCAAGCGCTCGATTACGGACTTTATCGTGGGTGGTCTGGAAAGAGAGGGACGATCAAGCGTCGTTGAGACCGATGGGATTCGGGGATGAGGTCCGGCGACGTGTAGAACGCACCCTGTCCATGACGAGTTTCTCCAGCCCAGCGGTGAACGCTTTTGACGCAAGTTCACGATGTAGGGTCAGTCCGCAGTTCTTAGAAAGCGATTCCGCCAAAGTGAGGGTGTACAGTTGAACGTTCGCGTTCCGGTGAGCGAGCCGCTTGAGTATCGCGGCGATGACGCTCCGGGCACTAAGGATCTTCGAGTCAGTCACGCTAGACAACGGAGTCGGGACGGTCTGTTACCCCATCTCTCCCTCATCTTGGACCTTGTCGCACAAATTGAGGATCAGCTCCCAATTCTCCCCGGTAAGGTTCTCATCGGTCGTTTTAACTGAAGCAGAACGTGAGGAAGTGTTCCGTACTCCGGCAGGCGCTGGCTCTTACCGACAATATCGTCGTAAGGGTTCGTTGTCCCAGCTCTGAACATTGTGGTGACGGGTAAATGGCTGCGAGATTAGTACGCAAGTCACGGATTTGGTCCATCCGCGGTCACGAGTCACGCCCCCGTCCTCTCTGCTGAACCGAACCTGTTTGGGTCAGATAACGATCAAACCCACATACGCCCATGGCCAAGGGTAAAGACTCCAGACCTGCTCACGCCCTGGACTCGCTGACCGGATGCGCAACCAGTACCACGAAACTTTAGGCTCCTCGAGGAGCTCGAGAAGGGCGAGAAGGGGATCGGGGACGGTTCATGTTCTTACGGTCTCGATAATTCGGACGACATCATGATGAGCAACTGGAACGGTACAATCATCGGTCCTGGACATGTATGTGGTGGCGTCGTGGAGTTTACGAGGCGCTAACGGCATCCCCAGACCGTACACGAGAACCGCATTTACAGTCTGAAGATCTACTGTGGCCAGAACTACCCTGATGAGCCTCCGGCTATCCAATTCTTGTCTCGCGTGAACCTCCCATTCGTCTCGCAACTAGACGGAAAGGTCGACCAAAGCAAGCTCCAAATCCTGGCCGGTTGGAACCGTAAACAGAGCCTGGAGACCCTGTTGGTGGAAATCCGAAAGTTAGTCACTCCCGCATGTCCGGCTCGTCCACTAAGCATTCACACAACCCACGTAGAGAGATGGCCAGCTTCAACAACAGGAAACTTCCTCAGCCGCCGGAAGGATCGATGTTTTGAGATAAGATATCCTCAACGACAAGTCGCAACCTGTACAAGTAACTAAGGGGTTCATATGCAATGCATGAAGTTTTCCACATAGAACAAACAGCATATTTGCGTGGTTACAACGAAGTGAGGATGCGATACAATGCGTTCAAGCTACCGTTACGACTCTGCCGGTTTAGCGGGTCTCTTCTTGGCCGCGGTGTTTTCCCTAAGATCGGAGCTCTGATCAGTAATCCCGTAAACAGTGGGGGACCCTTCGAACGGCGCACCTGAACCCATTCTTGAATCGCCTTGACACGTCCTTCAGGTATCGCATCCTTCCAGTACCAGTAGTCTTTCTTCGCTTAGCCTTCTGGCCCCACTCGTACGAGCGCAGCTTGGCGCTGGGGTACCCGCATTGGGCACAAGCTACAAAAGACCAACGTTCAACACGACGAAAACTCGTCCTTGAGAAACGCAATCACGTACTTTTGTGTTGACGGTGGAAAGCTCTGTTACCGCATCGGCGGCAGACGGTGTGGGACTTGGTATGGCGTTTACTGGGCACGTCAAATAAGCGTCCTCCTCAAACGCACTCGGGCGAGCGAGACGCAACGTACCCAAACGAGGTTGTACCTATGGGTTACTTTCAGCCAGAGTCAAATACTCTCAGGAAAAGTGCAATCCACCTTTGGACTAGGAAGATCAAACCGAAAGCAAGGGGACGGAGTCAGCGCAAAGTCCTCCCGAGGTCACTGATCCCATCCGAATAAGACCAATGCCATCCATCCCAATCCGCCAAACCCCACCACTCAAAACTACCCTCAAGAACCCTCTGGCACGGCCCAGCTCGTATGGGGACAAAGAATCCACTCACCATTTTGATCTACCGTCCCTCAATCTTGCAGGTCGTTGATTTCGTCGTTCGGTGTGTTGGGATGATGAGGAGTTTCCTTATCCGGGAATTTCTCACAGACTTCGGCTTTAGCCGGAGAGTGGCAGCCGCAGGGCCGCCCTCCAGCTTCTGTCGATAGCGTTGGATCTCGATCAATTGGACCCCCTCCAATCTACATCCTTGCTCCTGGCAGCCGAGGAAGCGTAGGAGGGGACCCGGTATGAGCGAAAACACTTTGACCATCGAAGGCGACGTCCACCTTCACTGGATGGGCGAGGCGATGCACATGGTGCACACTCATCCCTCTACCGGATCTGTTAACGGCTAATGAGCTAAGAATAACTCAGGCTGAAGAGGCAATGGCAGCCAAGGAAGTCCCAGTTGGCTGCGTATTCGTCCGAGACAACAAAATCATTGCAAGAGCACGCAACAGAACCAACGAACTACGAAACGTACGTCCACCCACCGCCTCAACTCCCCAAACGCTGAACACCTACCTCAAAACCAGGCTACGAGACACGCAGAACTAGAAGCAATAGATGACATCCTCTCCGATCCATTTCTTACCCCGCACGATGACACCGCATCCGGGTACCCGTACCTCTTGAGAGATACGATCCTGTACGTGACGGTCGAACCCTGCATCATGTGCGCCTCCGCTCTCAGGCAACTCGGCATCCGCGAAGTATACTACGGGTGCGAAAACGGGAAGTTTGGAGGGTGCGGAAGCGTCTTGGGCGTAAATCAAGCGTACTTGCCTTTCATCGCCTTTGATGCTTTTCCCTTCTAACCAACTCATCAGGATCGTTCATCCCAAACATCCAGGATACCAAGCCCACGGCGGGTACTTGAGAGACGAAGCGATCATGATCCTTCGTAAATTCTATATCACTGAGAACACGAACGGTGCGCACCTCAACCACTGCTCACCACTGCGAACCATCCCCTCATCCTACCATAAACCAAACAGCACCTGTTCCAAAGAGCAAAGCCAACCGCGTACTCAAGACGGAAGTTTCGCCTCCTTGACAAGGGCATTCGTGAACAGGTTTGATTCAAATTGTACCCAACCATCGCCTGTACGTGTGTGCGCGGAGGAGGGGCAGATGTAGAGCTATATGCACAAAGTACAAGCAACAGGGTATAGCGGTAGTTTGTATGCAAGAGGAAGGCCATGGCCGAGGGACGTGGTAATCTACATTAGAGGGGTGAGAGAGCAGATAGATGTGGGGTAATGTACAGGGGGAGAAGCCGGTCTCCCAGCCCGGTTGTGGTATCACCTCGAAAAGAATCGAAAGGGGAGCGAGTATTTATCGAAAGCATTAGGACGAGAGTTCGGTATGCAAAAGAGCGAGAGCTGTGTGTGCGTGTGCAAAGTGAGGGTATGGGTCGGAAAACGAAGGTGAGAGGGGTGAGGAGCGAAGAAGCGGGGGTTCCAAAGCAGGTTTGTGCGAAGTCCAGACGGTCTAAATTATGTGAACTAGAATGAAGTAGACAGTTGTAAACTGTATTATACAAGGGAGGGGAAAAGGGTGGTGGAGAGCACCTCCGCATTTGGGAAGGCGGGAGTCGTGCTCCCCAGTCATCTTGAGGTTTTTCGTGTCGAGCGTCGTATTTAAGTAAACAATAGAAAGAGAATGTGCGTGTGGGCAGGGGTATAGGTTCCGTCCGAGGGGAACCAGGTATTAAAGGTGGGTAATAGGAGGGGACGAGACGCGGACTAAAGCGAGCGAGCCTGATTAAACGGGGAGATAACGAAATCGATGTGCGCGATCACTGCTGTGGTCCAGCCACGAAGTCGTCCCAGATTTCCGTGGTGATAGTGAGGACTGCAAAAGAGGCGAACCCCACCTGTGAAACCCTACAACAAGAAACCTTGATCAGTTCAATTCAAGGAGGACGTGAAGGTGGTGTATCCTCCAGCCGGGGAAGAATTGTACCTTCTTCCTGTACACGCGTACGGAGCGCACCCACACATTCCCTGAAACCAAGAGGGGGAGATAGCAACCCAAAGAGGAAGACAACCGCCGCCACGAGGGAGAGATAGACCATCAAATCGCCGAAAGAGTCAGGGTCGAGTAATCCGAAAACCTCAAGGAATCCGATGGCAGCTTCGTATTCCCGATATGAATGGTCCCACCAGCCCTATCGCTCTGCTCCAACAAGTCGTCCCACTTATCCACCTTCTCCTTCTCCGTCAAGGCCTTCTTATCCTTCTTCCCTCCCTCCTCGCCCCCCATCTCCCTAAACTTCAACAACGGTGACCTTGAGTGGGATGACGTCGAAGGCCTGAGGTTTTCCCGAGAAGAGTCTTGCGAGGTCTTGACTAGCTCGACAAGGCCCATCGACTGGGAACTTCCAAAAGTCCCACACGACCTTCCGCCGCCATCACGATCTCCGAACTCCGGCGAGACACCTAATATCCTCTCCTTCGGGTGTAATGGTGATGCGGGGGGCGGTGCCCCTTGGTCACGGTAGCGATCCCGACCGTCTCGCTCGTGATCCTGCGAGGCCCTCGCAGCAACCAGCTGATCCATTGTCAGAGGCTTCCTCTTACTACTCCTTTGTGGCCTAGGCGGTGGTTGAATGGTGATCGCCACTCGATTAGAGGTTGTCCCAGCAGATTGCGACCTCTGTGTGGGGTTCGGGGACCTGGGCATGTTCCCGTCATTCCCGTTCACTGGGCGGAACTGATTCACCACATCCTCGGTCGAGAACATCGGAATCGTAGGCGACGTGGAAACGGATCCAACGATTGGGTTACTGTCATTTGATTGGTGGTAAATGGCGTGGGGGTTTGACTTATAGTGATGCCTCGGTGGAGTGGGTAACGCGACGAAGTCCGAGGTGCTCATCCCGTCTGTCTCGCTGTCCTCCCCGCCAGCTCGCATACGTACACCTCTTAGCGAAGGTTTCCGGATAACAATTATCGTGCTCCCGTGGTGGTTGGATGGGGTGTTTGGTGAATGTGAGTCGACCGTGGATGAAGGTGAGGAAAAGTCGCCTGTCGCCTGTTCCTTCTCCAGTTTGTGCAACTCGACTGGTGATAGTATCGGTCCGCTCGTCACAGCTCGTCCCGGCAATGGGGGCATATCCTCGAACGTGGAAACAGAGGAGGATCGCGATTTCTGCCAAAACTTGGACGAAGCCTTATCCGAGGACACTGGAGAAGAAGACTGCGTATTAGTACTTGGTTGACGATGTGAAGGATTCTTCCCACTACTCAGGGTAGGTGGTCGGTGCGAAAAGACTAGGCTTGGAGTTCCCCGGGTATCCCGACGACGGCCGGTAAACGGAGCGTCCCCAAACGAAGACCTCCCACGGATGTAGCGTGTCATCGGCGGTTTGGAATCGTTAGGGGACTGCGGAGCGGAGCGAGGGTTAGGTTTGAGTCTTGGAGGAGTAAGAAGCAGTCCCTCTGGAAGAGCGGGTACGGGCGGAGCAGCTTCTTGCGTGTTGTACTTCTCCCTCAGACCACCGGTACTGATCCTCTTCATCAATTTCCAAAGCTTCCCGCTAGTAGACGGAGAAGCATCATCCAAGGACCAACCACCCGATTTTGAGGGTAGAGAGGGACTCTGAGGCGAATCAGATATCAGCCCGGCGTTCGGGTTCTCGACCAAGATACCAAGTGACTTCTTCCTCCGGTGTTTACCGGGTAAACTCGCCGATCTACGCCCTTGGAAACTCAACCTCCCAACTTTCCCATCCCTCGTGACCCTCTCGTGACCGTGTTCACTCTCCGAGACACCGCACGCATTCATGGTCTCATCCTTTTTGAGCTTTGTCGAAGATTTTCTGGATAGCCTGCCCAACGCACCGAGGCTAGGTTTTCGAGAAACGGATTTTGACTTGTTCGAATGGGTACCGAGGTCGTAGCGTGACCAGCGCTCGTTTTCAGGCGCTCCGACGGCAACAACTTTCCCGGATGAGCCGAAGACAGTGTAGTAAACGCCGCCGTCCTCGTCGTGCGATTCCCTATGAAGTTGTCCGTTGGTGTTCGGGCCAACTAAATCCTTGGAATGCTTTCTCCTCTTCTCCTGTTCCTTGTAAGCAGCTGCGACGGCGCCAGCCGGTGTGAGCGTTCGGGGTGATAGTGGAGGCAACAGGATCCCAGGACTGCGGGGTTTTCGCTCGTCGCTTGTCGACTGTTTCGGGAGATGGGCGGCGTCCAATGGAAGCGGCATGGACACCAAATGAGTCAAGCTCGGATCGCTCGGTTGGGACTTGGGTAGTGGTCTAGCGCTGCTCTTCCGTCGCAGGACCGCTCGTGGGGGTTTCTGTGAACCTGAGCTTGGGGAACGCATTGGAGGAGTAACCTGTTTGGAGGAAGAGACCCAGATTAATGAATTCAGTATGGGAGGAAGACTCTTATTGAGGTCGCTTCCCCCCCATTGATTCCGAGAACCGTCGCCCGGTGATTCCCAGTTGTTAGGGGAGGAACGAGGTGAGGTGGAGGTCTGGGTATCTGCGGGTGACTTGTGGTCAGTGTTCGTCCTGGTCGTTGTGGCGTTCGATGCGCCACCAGCTTCAACGATCGAGGATTTGCGAGAGACCGAAGTGGAACGGGAGGAGGGGATCGTGGGTGAGCGATGAGGGTGGTCGTGGGGGGTGAGGTTACGAAGATCTTGGATAGATAAGGAAGGGACAGGGATCCTCCGTAGGGAGTGTCTTGTCGCGTTTAATTTGGGGGTTGGGGGTTTGGGATCCCAGCCCCGCACGCGTAATTCAGGTGAATGAGGGTCATAGATAGTCGTCGGGCGAGAGGACGCCCTGATACGTATTGGGGGAACGGGGGCGACCGATGAGGGTGTAGACTCTGTCGGGCGGGACCTGATGCGTTCGGTTGAATGACTGCGCTTGATTTTTGGGTCCTTTTGAGATGAGAAGAAAGCCATGGAAAGAGACTGAGGGGCAGCGGAAGGGGTGTCGAGAGTTGCGTTTATTAGCTGGTTGAACGGAGGAGGGCGAGGAGAACGTACCGGTGGTGGAGGATTACGAGGAGGCTAAGGACCTGGAGAAGCACACGACACGCGTCAGGAGAGTTGTTTGGAGGTTGAAAGCAAGTGAAAAGGCGGCCACGTACATCGGCGGAAAAAAAGATACAGCAGTGACCACACGTGTGCGGGTGGTAATGGGAAGAGATGAAAAATAGCGTGGACGGTCGGCACCAATCAAGGTTGTGTCGCTGGGCGCATGAGCCCTTATGACGGCGCGCACGTAATGGTTCGGTTTCGAATTCCAGACATGAGTCCCCTCATCAGCAACGACCCCCTTCGGCTAGTTTCCCCTTCAAAATATGTTACACGGTCCGGCCAGCCGACAGACGAATCGCTGGTGCATCGAACGAGGACTGGGTCGAGTCCAGAACGAGGGGATGATTCAGAAAACTTCCCACTTGTGCTTCACGCCATCGGAGGTCAACGATGTTTTCCGACGGAGGAGACGCCCCTGCGCTTCTGCAGCTGATAATCATACGCAATCTCGAAACTGGCCGGGTACCTTATTTAAAATACCCCCGGTATCTCAACCTCGAGATCATCGGTTCCCCCCTGGGACTTGGCCGCTACCTGGCCGCCTCCACCCAAGACCACAAACAGTCCCGTTCCCCTCTGCTACCCGCAGCAACCCAGGGAGGAACCCTCCCATTGAAATTACGTCTCCGAAGCCGCGCCCCCTCCTGCGAAAACCTGATCGCGTGACGGTGTGGTCGCCATGACGAGACCCGGCGACGCTTGTCATGGGGTTCAGACCGGCGTCCTTCCTCGCATCCTGATGGCTCGAAGGGCTCTCGAGTCTTCCGAGTTCACACGGTAACTTACCTCTTGCGACAGAATTCGGCAGCTGAATACCAAAGGTATACAAGGGACGCGACCACTCGCAGCTGAGGTTCAACAACCCCGAGCCTCCGTGATGATGTGCGGTCGGAAAGACAACGTCACCGACTGGGTCTTCCATGCATCAGCTGAGAGAGAAACAATCGACCGGTCCCGGGGTGGGGATTTGGCCGGGGGCTCGCTCTTCTCCTTTGTCCATTCAGACGATATTGGAGACGCCGAAACACAGAGAAGTTCTTGGTGACAACCCGTCGCTGATCCCGGTCCAGAAGACTCATAATCTGGGGTCATTCAAACCTGGTTCTTGGGCGGGAGAACACTAGCGACCTTGTTCCTATCACAGAAGTAGGTCAAGGCCTCGTGATGTCCCCAGGGCATTCTGATCCAGCGGTCCGAGCCAGACGGGAACGAAGTTAAAATCAACATCCACAAATGCATCCGTATCAATGACGGGGGACCAATAGAGACGAGAGAACAACAACAGCGAATACGGCACGGATTCCCATCCCCAGTTCGTTAAACTGAGTGAGACCACACACCACAGAACGAATCGTTTAGTTCAACAAGTTGAGACCCTTCAGGGCGTCGACGAGCTTGGGCAACCTACCGGCCAAGACGTTAGCAATGAATGAATGACCACGAGGTCGAACGAAGGAACCCCACAGAGTAGCAATCAGGGTCAAGATCTCGGAGACACAGATCCCGAGTTGCTTCAACATCAAAGGGGCGTGGTTCGATCTTGGCGTAAGCGGAGAGGTTTCCGCACTTGCCATCATAAGAGGACTTG
>Ga0307516_10007749_pt1 | contig 12273 bp, 11 predicted proteins | sample 19_EM_MG_FD_203310 | JGI IMG/M metagenome (GOLD analysis project Ga0307516, IMG submission 203310) | Populus trichocarpa ectomycorrhiza microbial communities from riparian zone in the Pacific Northwest, United States - 19_EM | ecosystem: Host-associated > Plants > Roots > Unclassified | place...
CTGGACGCGGTTCATCGCGCCCTGCCCCCGGTGCATAATCCACATCTCGATCTGGTGCCGCCACAGGGCATCAAGCTGACGCCGCGGCACTACGCCTACCTGAAGATCTCCGAGGGCTGCAACAACCGCTGCAGCTTCTGCATCATTCCGAAGCTGCGTGGTGACCTCGTCTCGCGTCCGGCGAATGACGTGCTGCGCGAGGCGGAGCGGCTGGTCGCCGCCGGCGTGAAGGAACTGCTGGTCATCTCGCAGGACACCTCGGCCTATGGCGTCGACCTGAAATACGCCGAGAGCCCCTGGAAGGACCGTCAGGTCCGCGCCAAGTTCATCGACCTCGCGCGCGAGCTTGGTGAATTCGGGGCCTGGGTCCGGCTGCAATATGTCTACCCCTACCCGCATGTCGACGAGGTCATCGGCTTGATGACCGATGGCAAGGTGCTGCCCTATCTCGACATTCCCTTCCAGCACGCGAGCCCCGACGTTTTAAAGGCGATGAAGCGTCCGGCGGCGCAGGACAAGACGCTCGAGCGCATCAAGCGCTGGCGCGAGCAGTGTCCTGATCTTGCCCTGCGCTCGACCTTCATCGTCGGCTTTCCCGGCGAGACCGACAGCGATTTCGCCTATCTGCTGGACTGGCTGGACGAGGCCGAGATCGACAGGCTCGGCTGCTTCAAATATGAGCCGGTCGCAGGCGCCACATCGAACACGCTTCCCAACGCCGTGCCTGACGAGGTGAAGCAGCAGCGCTGGAACGCGCTGATGGCGCGCCAGCAGACCATTTCAGCGCGCAGGCTGAAGCGCAAGGTCGGCACACGGCAGCAGGTCATCATCGATGACGTCGGTCCGACCGTGGCAAAAGGTCGCTCGAAGGCGGATGCGCCGGAGATCGACGGCGCGGTCTACCTGACCAGCCGCCGTCCCCTGCGCGTCGGTGAGATCGTCACGGCCAAGATCGAGCGCTCGGACCAATACGACCTGCACGGCAGCGTCGCGGGGTTCTGAACTGCGACGATAGGCAGACCTTGCCCGGGGATGGCGGGCGGAGAGATGTCGGATCATCTGAAGCACATTCCACCGGCTGCCCAGCTTCTTGGCCGAGAGATCATTTCCATCGACCCGCAGTCCGGTGAAGTGAAACTGCGATTTATGGCGAGAGGCGAATTCGCGAATCGCCACGGCACCGTGCAAGGCGGGTCGCATCTGACGGCCGTAACGACCCGCCTCGATACCCAATTCCTGAAGCCCGCCGGATTGGGCGAGATGGTCGCAACGGCCAGCGTCATGCGTCGGGACGATCGCTCCGCGGAGGTGATCGCTGAACTCGCGGACAGTGGAGGCCAGATCGTCGCTACCGCCCGAGCCGAGCTACGTATTCGAGCGCGCCACAGGTCTTGAAACGCATCTGCCTGACGGCCCGCCTCAACCGAACGCCCGTGCGAGCGCGAACGCTGCTCCGGCGGCGAGACCTCCGACCAGCAAGGTCTGGAACGCCGATTTGAACTTGTTGACCCCGGTGAAATGCCCCTTCACCGCGCCGAAAACGGCCAGCGCAATCCCGGTCACAATCACGGAAACCTGCAGGGCCTGCATCAGGCTCGCCATCAGCATATAGGGAAAGAGCGGGATGAGGCCGCCGACCAGGTAGGACCCACCGATGGTGAGTGCACTGACCGGGGCACGTCGCGGGTCCGGACGCTCCAGGCCCAGTTCAAAGCGCATCATGAAATCGATCCACCGCTTCCGGTCCGACGTGACGGCATCGACCACGGCTGTGAGGTTCGGACCGGAAAGGCCATAATCCCTGAAGATGGATTCCACCTCCTCGATTTCCCGAGGACGCAGATGCTCGATCTCGTAGTCTTCGCGGGTGGCTTCCGAATCATAATGTTCGATGTCGGAACGCGCCGCGAGATATCCGCCGAGCCCCATCGCGATTGCCCCGGCCGCAACCTCGGCAAGGCCAGCCGTGACCACCACGCTTGACGAACTGACCGCCGCCGACAGACCCGCCGCGAGCGCGAACGGAACGGTCAAGCCGTCGGCCATTCCGATGACGACGTCACGAACGCTCTCTGACGCCGTAAAGTGCTTCTCGATATGCGGAACGGCAGGCATCGTGATCCTCGTTGACTCCGGCCGGTTGTGGCACGTCATTGCGCGCCCCAGCCGTCATTCTAAATTCTAACGCGGCCTGCCTGCCCGCGTATGACCTGCCTCAAGCGGTCCGTCGTTTCTGACCGGGAACGAACAGCATGAACATCGCGAGTGGGCGTCTCAACAGGATCATGTAGGACGCATGAATCCCGACGAAGAGGAGCATCAGGTTGGCCGAGAATTCGTGGAGTTCCTGGAGCCAGCCTTCGTTCTCGTCATCGTCTTCCTTGTTGGGGCTTTGCATCACCGTGCCATGGGCCATGCTGGTCCCACGAGAGTGAAACCCCACCCGCGGCACCGGAACGGTCCTTGCTTCCGCGACAAGATCGAGAGACTTCGCCTGGTCGAGCGCGATGCCGGTGCCGACGACGAGCAGAAGCGACGCGACCACGCCTCCCAGCAGCACGCGGGCAATCGCGGGATCATTGGCGGCGCGGATCCGGAAGAGGCTCGCAAGGTCGGGAAGAAACCGGCCTATGCGAATTTGGCTCGGACCAAACATCCCCCAGGCGAGGCGAAACAGAATAATGCCGACGAGCGCATAGCCGATCCATGCATGCACAATGCCGACCTCACCGGTTGCATAGGCTGCGAGCGCCGATGACGCCAGCATGGCGTGATAAAGGCGTAGTTTCCGATAGACGTTCATCAAGACGGCTCCACTCCCGAGGCTTTAGCGACCCGCGCCGACGGGGGCGCGCGAGCGCAGGCAAGGTTGGCTCTCGAGTGGCTCAGGATAAATCCTCGCGTCGTGAGCCAAGCTCCACCAGCGTGCCCGTTTTGGGATTGACGTGGAGTTCGACGCGCGCGCCGTTGAAGTCGACGGCCTTGACCTTGCAATAGTCGCCCTCCAGCTTGATGGCGCGGACGACGTAACCAAGCTCGGCGATCCTGGCTTTGACCGTATCCAGCCACTTCCCCTTCGCCGCCGTCCAGCAGCGCCTGCGCTCGGAGGCGAAGACGGGAACGGCGGAGCCGACGACAACGACAGCGATCGAGCCACGCATGGCGTTTCTCCATATGAAAGCCGGGCGTCATTGCCCGTGCCATGGACAGCTATCCGATTGTGCCTGTCGGTGGCCTTGCCGGGCTTGTCATGGTTTCGACAGGTTCCGTCGGCGACAGAGAGCTCATCAAGCCCTCCTCCGCGCCCCTCAGGCGATTGCGCCTCGATGCGCTGGTACTTGCGGTATTGCCGTCCGCCATGCGGGGCCGGGAGACGGGTGAGCGACGGCGTGGCCATATCTGGCCCGGCATGGCCAGATGCCGACGACGACCGTACCGCTCAAGAGCCTCCGACTTCACGGAGCTGCCAGCCACGTCGGCACCCATCGTCCGGGTCGGGGTGCACGAAGCAGGTCAGTTCGCGCCTGCGCGAGGTCCGCGGGCGATTCATCGATCGTTGGACGCGTGTCGTAGTCGAAGCGCGGCAGAATGCAGCCATCCGCAGACAATGCAAACGACATCGAATACCAGAGACCGAGCGCGGGTTGGGTTCGCCATAATTCATCGCGCAGATCGCACAGCAAAGGTTCGATCCGCGTTGCTTCCTCGATCGGCTGCCGGCCGCAACGCAATACCCGCACTTGCAACTGCCTGCCGACGATCACGACCTCGAAACGCGTCCGGTCCCACGGATTCTTGCCCTTCGGCCGGTGTGCCATCAAGTGGCCGGCAATCTCGACCATCGTCGGATGGGACGACCAAAAAGCCTCGCGATCCCTGCACCATCCTTCCGCCCAACCACCGAAATCCACCGACCCGGTTGGTGCTTCCGTCAATGTCTCGAGATGCCTCGTGCCGAGACGCTTGACCAACCAATCCGCAAGCTCGTCGGTCGCATCTTCCGCATCTTCGTGCGACGCCAGGTCGCTGTTCCCACAACGCCGTAGTGCGATCTTGGCGAGCAAACCCGCGAGCGAGGGGGCGAGGATTTCATTCTGCCCCTCCGAGCCAAGCACCACGATGGGTGCATGGGCCGCGTCGGGACCGGCCCCGTACCAGTTGCCGACGACGGACCCATCGGGCTGCCGCAGGAAGAGCGCGAAGTCGTTGCGCAACAGGCTGCCATCGACGATGGGGGCAGAATCGGAGAACTGTCCGACAAGATCGAAGCAACCCACGCTGCCCCATGGGCGACCCCTGAGCCACGCGGCAAAATCAATCAGCAAGGCTGGCGGCTCGGTGCCGGGTGGAAATGCCCTGCGGACGCTATCGAGGTCAATGTGATAGGGATGATCGGACAATGCAGTCACCGGTTCAGTCAGTTCGCGGTCTGGACGAGAGGTTGAATTGTCGGCGCGAGGCTCGGATATTGGCTGGTTCTTGGTCGAACCGGTCCCCGGCGCAGTTCAAATCAATGAAGTTCGCAGCAGCAACGACTGCCTTGATCCCGGATTGCAATTCCAACCATGTGGCGTGCGGCCGGCGCCGGTTCAGCCAAGCTACATTGGCTCCGAGCCTAGCCTCTCAGGATCGCTCCTCTCGTCCTGCGTCAGACGCGACCGGCATCCTCGTTCGGGATTGAGGTAGACGCTCATCTTTCCTGTCGAAGGCCTTAACCTTGTAACAACCGTCATCCGACTTGATGGCTCGGACGTCGAAGCCAAGCTCCGTGAGTCTTGCCTTGACGATCTCCATCGCGAGCACCTTCTCCTTGGGGACCAGGCTGCAGCGTGTGTGCTCTGAAGCGAAGGCTGGAACGGCAGAGCCGAATGCAACTCCGAGGGTCAACACGGGGATGAAGCAGCGCATGGTCGTTTCTCCACGTGAAGGTAGGCGTGATTGCCCTTTCACATGGATCAGCTCATAACCGATGGGGGCTGTCGGTCGGCTGGCAGGAATTGTCAGCGTTTTGACAGGCTCGATCCGCGATAAAGCCCTGACCATGCCACTGTTCTTTCCAATACTGACCCGATCGATCCTCATTGTGGCCACGCTTGCGGCAACATCGCCTGCGTCACTCGGGGAGGAAGCTGTCGATCCGCGTCGTGACCACGATCTGGCGCGCCAAGGCCGGATGCAGAGGGCGATTCTCCCGCTCAGGGCGGTCCTTGAGACGGTGCGGCAATCATTTCCCGGGGAAGTCGCCGGAATCGAACTCGAGCACGAAAACGGACGCTGGTTGTACGAGATCAAGGTCATTTCCCCGGCGGGCGTTATCAAGGAGGTTCGTGTCGACGCCCGGACCGGGGCCTTCCTGCGAGGGAGAGATGCGGATATTGATGATTGAGGACGATGACCGGATCGCACGGGATGTGAGCGCGGCACTCGTCGCTTCGGGCTATGTCGTCGACCGGGCCACCGACGGCGAAGAGGCATGGTTCAAGGGTGACACGGAGGACTATGCGGCCGTCGTGCTCGATCTCGGCCTGCCTCGTCTCGACGGATTGTCCGTGCTGAAACGTTGGCGTGCCAATGGGCGCGCCATGCCGGTTCTCATCCTGACGGCCCGTGACACCTGGCTCGAGCGCGTCGAGGGAATCGATTCCGGCGCCGACGACTATCTGCCCAAGCCGTTCAAGATGGAGGAATTGCTCGCGCGGTTGCGGTCCATCATCAGGCGTTCCACCGGCAACAGCGCGCCGATCATCGAGGTCGGTCCGCTCACGCTCGACCCGCGCCAGATGCGTATCAGCAACGCTGGCGTCGCATTGAACCTGACGCCGCAGGAATACCGGCTGCTCAGCTATCTGATGTACCACGCCGGCCGCGTCGTCACGCATGTCGAGCTGATCGAACAGCTCTACTCGCACGGCAGCGACAAGGAGATCAACGTGGTCGAGGTGCTCGTCGGCCGCGTCCGCAAGAAAATCGGTCTGGACGCGATCGAGACGCGCCGGGGATTCGGCTACATGCTCATGAAGGACGGTGCATGAGGCTGGGATCGCTGCGCATTCGTCTTGCCATCATTGCGGCGATCTCGATTGTCGTCGTGCTGACGATCTCGGCTTTCGGTCTCTCCATGCTGTTCGAACGTCACGTGCTTCGCCGGATGAATTCCGAGCTCGACACCTATGTGCGCCAGCTCGCCGCGGGCATCCTCCTGACCGAAGGCGGGACGTTGCGGCTGGCCCATCCGCTCGCCGACCCGCGTTTCTCGGAGCCTGATAGCGGTCTGTACTGGCAGATTGAAGATGACAATTCCGGCGCACAGCTCCGTTCCCGCTCACTTTGGGAGAACGTCATCGGGCTTCCGCAGGACGACATCGAGCCCGGGGCCGTGCATCGCCACCAGCTTCCGGGGCCGCATGGCACGAATCTGATCATCAGCGAGCGGCGTCTCATCTATCCGCATGGCACAGCTTCGCATCGGCTCAGGATCGTGGCCGCCGCAGACGAGAAGGACGTACGCGCAGCGGTCTGGCAATTCGCTTCCGACGTTGCTGCCTCGCTTGCGTTCCTTGCCGGGATCTTGATGCTCGCTTCATGGCTGCAGATCAGTGTCGGCCTGCGCCCGCTGGCAACCCTTCGCGAGAAGGTGGCAGCGATACGTTCGGGAGAGGAGAAGCGCATCGGCATCCACGGGCCGACGGAAGTGATGCCGCTGGTTCAGGAAGTCAACTCGCTGCTGGAAGATCGCGAGAACGCCATCACATTGGCCAAGGCCCGGGCGGCGGACCTGGCGCACGGGCTGAAGACCTCACTGACCGTCCTGGCTGGCGACGCCGATCGGCTGCGGCAGAAGGGCGAGATCGCCATCGCCGACGAGATCGATGAACTGGCAACCGATATGCGGCGGCACGTCCAGCACGAGTTATCGCGCGCCATGATTCAAGCCACCGGGCGCCCAACGACACCGCATCCGGTCCTGCCCGCGATCGAACGCATCGTCAGGACGCTGGCCCGGAGCCCGAAGGGAGCGCCACTGTCATGGCGCATCGACGCCGACGAACAGACCGTGATCCCGGTCCGCGATGACGACCTGTTCGAACTGCTCGGCGCCGTGATCGAGAACGCCATGAAGTGGGCCGCATGCGAGGTCGCGATCTCAGCTGAAGGCAGTTCATTGCTGCGGATCACGGTGGAGGATGACGGTCCAGGCGTTGCAAACGAACATCTGCCTTTGCTCGGACAGCGCGGCATGCGGCTGGATGAAGCCGTCGAAGGCACCGGCCTCGGCCTCTCGCTGGCCGGGGAGATTGCCGGGAAATACGGCGGCCGGCTCATGTTCGAACGCGCCGCGCTCGGCGGATTGCGGGTGATTGCCGAACTGCCGGCGACGTGAGGACGGGCATATTCGCTTGACATCACCTGCCCTTCCGCTGTATGCGCCTTCGCCATGATCCTGAATCGGACCAACAGCTGCGCAGCTTTCCGTCGTCGCACCCGCGACGATGACGTGCTGCGCCGAGTCCGACGACCACGCTGACCCCTTAAGTTCAGCAACGTTTTCGAGAAGGCCGCAGCCCCCGGGTTGCGGCCTTTTTCGTATGTCCGCCCCGTCCAAACCCAAACCGCAGGAGACCGACCATGACCATGGCTATCCATCCCTATAATGCGCTGATGGACATCACCGCGCGCCCGGACGTCGTGTTCGACCGCGGCGAAGGCTCCTGGCTGTGGGACGACACCGGTAAGCGTTATCTCGACTTCATCCAGGGCTGGGCCGTGAATTGCCTCGGCCACGCGCCGGCGGCGGTTGCGGAAGCACTGGCGGCCCAGGCGAAACGGCTGCTGACGCCGAGCCCGGCCTATTACAACGACACCAGCCTGAAGCTTGCGAAAGCCCTGATCGCACACAGCTCTTTCGACCAGGTATTCTTCACCAATTCGGGCGCGGAGGCCAATGAGGGCGCGATCAAGCTCGCGCGCAAATACGGCGCGCTGCACCGCAACGGCGCCTATGAGATCATCACGTTCGAAGGCGGCTTTCATGGCCGTACGCTCGCGACCATGTCGGCCTCCGGCAAGAAGGCCTTCGAGCCGCTGTTCGAACCGAAGGTGCCGGGATTTCGCAAGGCACTCTTGAACGATCTGGGCTCGGTCTCGCGGCTGATCTCCGACAAGACCGTCGCCGTGATGCTGGAGCCGATCCAGGGTGAAGCCGGCGTCTGGCCCGCGACCGACCAGTTCCTGCAGCAGTTGCGCGAGATGACAACGGCGCACGGCCTGCTGCTGATCTTCGACGAGATCCAGACCGGCATGGGACGTACCGGCAAGCTGTTTCATTACGAGCATGCGGGCATCGCGCCTGACATCATGACGCTGGGCAAGGGCATCGGCGGCGGCGTTCCGCTGGCTGCGCTGCTCGCAACCAGCCGGGCGGCATGTTTCGAACATGGTGACCAGGGCGGCACGTTCAACGGCAATCCGCTGATGTGCGCGGCGGGGCTCGCCGTGCTCGACCAGGTTGCCAAGCCGGACTTCCTCAAATCGACGGCCGAAACCGGCCTGTTCCTGGAAAGCGAATTGCAGCGGCTCTCGGCGCGCCATGGACTTGGCGAAGTCCGCGGCCGGGGCCTGCTGCTCGCGCTCGATCTGAAACTTCCGGTGGGGCCGGCGATCGTCGCGCAGGCCTTCGCACATGGCCTGCTCCTGAACGCGCCGCGGCCAGACACGCTGCGCTTCATGCCGGCGCTCAACGTCACGCGCGAAGAAATCAGCCAGATGATCGAGGCTCTCGATGCGATCCTGATCAAGGCGGGGGCTGCCCGGCTGGTGGCGTGATCGCCACCCGCGGCTCATGGCCAATCCGCAGCGTGCAGCCATAGGCGCTCCTGTGAGCGCCTTCTCTTTGTGACCCGACAGCGCCGCCTTGAAGTTGAGTGCGCGTGAGCCGAACCGGAACCACCACAGCAGCCGCGCCAAGGCGTGTTCGCGAGCGGCGCCGGGCGGGAGCCCGGCGCGGCCGGACTCCCTGAGAACGTATGCGATGGCTCGTCGCCGGCTCTCCCGGCGAGCCATCCACGGCTCTACCTCGAGGACATCTTTGTACCAAAGATCAGACGCGTGAAGTCGGCCGTCAAATTCGGGCCGGTCGCGATGCCGAAGATCGGCACCACCGCGCTCAAACCGAGCGGCGCAAGGCCCATGTAGTCACCCAGGAAATGGCCACCGGCGTCCGGGGCGTCGAGAATGTTGAACGTGGACTTCGTCAGGCGCGCTTCGCCGCCCCACGATCCCGCCTTCGAGCAATCGCTCCACCATACGTCGCATCCCACGGCGAAATAGTCCGTCCCCTCGTTCCCGGCAGGCGCGTTCGTGTCATTGCGGAAGTCGTAGTAAGTGACGACCAGGTGGCGACCGTCGTTGGTTGTCGCAATCGCCGGTATGAATGCCTGCTCGCGGCAAGCATTCGCGTTGGTCGGAGTCTGGTTGACCTTGATCGGCGTCGACCAAGTCTTGCCGCCGTCGAGCGACTGGCTGAAGGCGATCCCGTCAACGGGGATCGTGCCGGCGCCGGGCGTCGTACACATCGTGCTCGCGAAGCGGTCGTCCTGCCAGACGATATAGAGGGCCCCAGTTCGCTTGTTGACCGCGACGCTGTACAGGATCGCCGCGTCGCGCACCGCCTGGCCCGAATCCGGACTGACGACTGCGTTGCCCGGGATCACCTGCGCGGTCGTCGGTCCGCTCCAGGTGACCCCTTTGTCGGTCGACTTCACGAAGCCGATCGCGATCGTCGGCGCAGCCCCGACAATGGACGTGAAGAATGTGTACACCGAGCCGTCGGGCGTGACCTGGACGATGTTGTTGATCGTCTGGTTGTTGGCACCCGGGTCGTAGATCGTCGCCGGCCTGCTCCAGGTGACACCGTTGTCGGTCGTGCGCGAAAGCAGCGTCGGACCGAAGCTCGTGAAGGTTGTCGCCGCCGCCGTCAGTGCCTCTGCGTGGATACGCTTGCGCGCGATCGCCATGCCGTCGTGGCCGAGATAGGGTAGCTGTGCGGCGGCGACGGTGGGGACCAACGACAGGCGGTCCCAGGTCGCATAGGCGTTTCCGGTTCGCGTCCAATCCGCCGTCACCGAATTCTTGTCGTTGAGGGCGAGCGTGGTCACCTCGTCGATGAGATGCGACGGTTGTTGCCAGGTCTCGCCATGATCCGTGGACCGGCTCATCAACATGGCGGTGCGGCTGCTGCCGAACGGCGTGGTGGCGGGGGCCGGATCGATCGTGAGGTTGAAGAAGAACGCCGTGCCGTCGTTGGCATAAGAGACCCAGGGGTCGGACTCGCGGACGAGCGACCCGCCGGTGCATTTCGTCACGCCTGGGGGAATCGTGTTCCGCCAATCGTCGAGGTCGTCGGTTCTGGAAAGCACGCCGACGCCGCCGCGCGAGGCACCGTCATTCCACCTATCCTGCTGATGTCCCACCAAGATCCGTCCCGAATCCGTCGGATCCACCGCGATCGAAGGTTCGATGGAGGTGTTCGGGAAGAGCGTGCTTCCGAGACGCGCCTCCTGGCCCGCGACGTCGTCACGCCTGCAATCGGCGAATGGGTCGCCGGCGGTCACCTGCACCAGTGGACCGACGCGCAATTGATCCGCGAGCGCGCCCGTCACCACCAGTGCACAAGGCAGGGCGGCCAAGCCGACGAGGGCGTGTCGAAAGTGGCGGCTGAATCGACCATTCTTCATTTTGCTCTCCCGTTTCTCTGGCTTCTTGACGCGTATCGGAAGCTGGTCGGACGTGCTCGGAGGCTGGCGGGCGTGGTCGTCCAGCGATCAGGCAGTGCCGGCACAAGACCCGCGCCGTTGCCGAGCCCCAATGCCACGTCAAACGCATAGTCATACCGACATGCTACCTAAACACGACATAAAATGACATACAACTTCGTGGACTGAAACGGGGAACTCCCCGGCGCCGACATCATCGGCTCCCACTACCCCTCTGGGGCGGCATTCTTCGCTGTCTTAGGCACTCCCGTTTCCGTCGGTTCATGCTGGTTTCCGCCTTGGAGCAAGCTGCGATCGGAGCGTCTCGTAGTCGCATCACAAATGCGCGGCAGGCGGCCGTGCCGCCACGCCAGTCCTGAGGACTTGCCTTGATCACATGACCTCTCGAACGGGACCAGAATCCCGAGGTCGTTCGCGTCGAGACTCGATGATCGACGCGCAATTTGGCGCCCGCGGGTGATGGGTGCTGGCCGAGACCTGGACCGCGCACCGGCGAGACGGCTAGGAAACCGCCAACATCGCGGTGCCGAGTGTAGAACAGGGGCTGCTTCTGAACTCGCCACGGCCAGACACGCTACGCTTCATACCGGCCCTCAACGTCACGATACCGGCCCTCAACGTCACTCGCCAAGAAGTCAGCCAGATGATCGAAGCTCTCGGTGCGATCCTGATCAAGGCGGAGGCTACCAGGCTGGTGGCGTGATAGCCACCAGGCCCAGGCTTTGTCAGTTGAACTGGTCCCTACGACTCGTCGGACGAATCGAAAGGGACGAACTGAGGCGCCAATGTCCCGATTTCACATTTGCTTCGCGGGCCGAGTTCGTTTTGCGAATGTGAGAACCAAAGGGACGCTGGCAAATTATGTCTCTGCGGGAGCAGCAGCCAGCGTTGCGGCGCCGAACACGTCGCCGAGGGTCTCGCCCCGGTGCACCGCAATATCGATAATCAGCAAGGCTGCGGCGACAATGGCGATCGTCGCGGCGATCCACCCGATACGCCAGCTCTGTGTGTGTTCCTTCATCGCCGGTCTCCTCCGCAGAGACAAGCTCCGACGATGCCTTGGCGTTCCCGTGAATCCGCTATCGGTTTTGGCGCCGCCGACCGTCCAGTTCGGCCGGCGACGTCCTGTTCCTCCCACTCACCCGCCCTTCACCGCGCCCGCGGTCAATCCGGCCACGATCTGGCGCTGCGCAAACACCGTCAGCAGCAGGACGGGAAATGTGACAATCAGGGCGGCCGCCGCGAGCGGGCCCCAGCTCAGCTGATCGAACGAGATCATGTTGTAGACAGCGACCGGCAAGGTGCGGGTTTCGCGGCCCGCCAGCACGATACCGAACACGAAATTGTTCCAGGAAAAGATCACGGCCAGGATGAAGGCGACCGCCAAGCCCGGCTTGGCGATCGGCAAGGCCACGTGGCGAAAGACCTGCCATCGCGTCGCTCCATCGATCAGCGCGGCCTCCTCCAGTTCCAGCGGCGTCGTCTCGAAATAGCCGATCAT
>Ga0307516_10007750_pt1 | contig 12271 bp, 14 predicted proteins | sample 19_EM_MG_FD_203310 | JGI IMG/M metagenome (GOLD analysis project Ga0307516, IMG submission 203310) | Populus trichocarpa ectomycorrhiza microbial communities from riparian zone in the Pacific Northwest, United States - 19_EM | ecosystem: Host-associated > Plants > Roots > Unclassified | place...
CAATATACCTCGTTTACGTTGCTCTGAAAGCCATGCATAAGACAAGTTACCGGAAGACGCTACGGTTCTTGCTTTCGTCGGACAAGCCAAATAAATTTCTTATGACTGATGGTCGTGCAGGCTGAGACTTGAGTGCAGCTCATCGTCTTCTCACTTACCAATTTGGATATGAAATTTCGTATGAAAGCCTTCAACCATACATTCCTTCTTCTGGCTCTCTAACCAATCCCCAAATTTATATTCATAGCAATCGAATGATTTGGGGAGTTCTTGAGAATCAGTTACTCCACGAGTGCTTGGACTTTGTTTTCAAACCTTTAAAAAAAGCTGCAGACTCATTCTCTCGGTAACTCGCGCTTCGTCTTCACACCACTCGCAGTCTATATCGCCGACACCTAAGAATCGAATGTACTGGCAGGTCCCTCCTCATGATCAAAAACGTCCTCTGTCACTGTATGTTTCCAATCTAAATTCGTGTTTTCTTCTACCCAAAACTTTTCGAGGCTTTGCTGAAGACATCCTTCTCGAGAGGCAGGCCCACACACGAAAGAGACCCACTACACTGTACCCTTCGACGATCAGGTACTATGGTAATGAGTGCACTACACACTGCATGATAAGATAAATGATGATGACCCGATCACCACGGAACATCACACCCTCCGATAACCCATGATCAGAAAACATGTGGCATTCAACCACATTTTATCGGATTTTTGTCATCGCCGGAACTCTGAGAAGGTATGATGTCACTGTCAATTAGTATCTTGACGTTCCTGAACTTTTGAAAGCCTGCCACAGCGGGTCACTCACAGGCACCGGTGATGCTTCGCCAGGACATAAACGTGCTATTCGCAATCGTGTATAATTTTAGGCTTCTAGAACAATTTTTTTGGCGTATCTGGGACGGTGAGTAGCCCCATTAGGAGTCAATTCGTCTGTTGTTTTTTTGGTTTCCATTGGGATATGAAGTCTGTCAAAAAGCGCTGGCCGGATTCCAATTATCCATCTTTGGCGTTTCTATTTGCTTTCTATCGGACTCAGGTATAGCTGTTCACCATGGGATATTCGGTTTACAAAATGCTGCCAGGGTTTTAGAAGGCCCTCTTGGTTTGGGGACGGTCCGGACGGACGCATCCAACACTGAAGTCGTTTACATCCCAGCCCTTCATTGAGGCTTCTCTTTATTCTACAGGTTACGAAAAATTCAACCACCCATGAAGGTATGATGTGTAGGATAGGAACTGCTGGGATAACCGCTCACGCTCACAGACTTGTTTCTTCATAGACAGAAAGCATGGTGGGCTTTCGAGATCACCAACGTGGGGCAATGTACGATCGGTCTCGTTCCTCCTGACGGTGACGTTTCCCTTGACCCAGGGGAGGAGTCAGATATTTGTGAATGAAGGAGCGTACTCTATCCGTACTGAACCCGGCGAGGCGGCCGAAGTCGACTTCATCCGCAGTGGGTTACGACCCGGCTTATATGCGGCGCCTGGGAAATACAACCTATATTAGTATATAGCATGCACTTCACCGTCGGTCCGTCACCGCTATTTTTGATAGTGCGCCAAGCTAGTGAATAATCGGTCATTTTCATGATGCCGAGGCCCGCGAATCCCATGTCCTTTATATCTGGCAGATTCATATTTTGATCGTAACCCCGAAGGGTCGGTCGATTCGAATAGCCTTGAGACTCTTGGCCTTCCCATTCAGTATTGTCATTACTGTAAGTGGTTGGCTTCCTCATAGAAGCAATACACCGTTATCCTGTTATTGGAACGATGGGACATACTCGAGTAAAGTATCGAACATCAGTATGTGTAGTATATAAAACGATGCAGCTTATAATATACATCTTTCGCCCGAACTATCTCCGTCCGTTCGTCGTACAACACCAGCCATAACAATCACACTTGGTCGCAATAAGCGGGGTTAAACCCCCTCCCCGTTTCGCTTGGCATTCTCATAACACTCTAACGTCACACTGGCCATGAAACCAGGTGTACACTCCTCCTTCTCGATCCAAAACTCCATCAAACTCGGAAGATCCTGGGGACCACCCTCGCCCTGTGCGACGAGTTGCATCCTCGCACCCTATCACGAGTAACAAGTCAGTCGATACAGAGACACTTGAAGCGCCAAAACGAAGAACAGACCTGTTGCCCTGACTTGGTAGGCTGAAACACAAACGATGTTGTGAGGTCGTAGATCGACGTCACTCGCACGTTTCCATTTGGGAAAAAGGCAAGTTTTACGCCGAGGATGGAGGCAATGGCGTCTCTGAACTCTGCACCTTTGGATTCGAAAATCTACAAATAAAACATATCAGTCTGGGAATGATACTTGCAAAGATGAAAGGGAAAAGTATTTGAGATTCAGGGCACTGGAGATCGCGACATAGGGAAGAAAGGAAAGCCGCCCCACCTGCTTCAACCTCAACAATCGCTTCTCCTTCTGCTTCACCACATCCTCCAGCTCCTCTTTCTCCCTACACACCAGCTCCCAACTCGCCCTCGGCACCAACTCTTCCCTCTCTCCCTTCTGTGACCTATCGACCTGTACCCACTCCTCCCTTTCACTCTGCCCCTCCAACTGCCCTACCCGCCCCTCCAACTCCCTACACCGCCTCAACAAAGCCTCATTCTCCCCTTTGACCCTCTCCAATGCCTCCTTCCTCTTCTCCGCCCACTCGCTCTCCGGGTTTTGCTTCAAACACAGCACCCGCACACCCGGTGGGACGTGTCTTCCCCCAGCCATCTCGCCCCTCAAATCGTGCAACGCCTGTTCCAAACTGTCATTAGCGCCTTCCAGGACTTTGGCTTTTTGCTCAAGCTCTTCCGATGTGGCGTGTAAGGCTTGGACGGTATTGAGATGCATTTGGAGCTGCTTTCCTGCCTCGGAGAGAGCTAACATTCCCAATTCAGTAAGGCAAAGAAAGAACGCCAAGATGATAAATCTCACCAACTTCTAGCTTGACGACCTTTGTCCGCTCAGCATCAAGCTCTGCAGACGTGTTCAGCTTCCGCCGATTCATCGCATCTTCCAACTGTTTCGTGAGTCGTGCATTCGCTGTTTTGTATTCTTCCAAAAGAACCTCAAGCTGGGAGAGGGGCACCTCTTGTGCGGGTAGATGACCCTTCTCATGCTGAGGATGTTCTCGACTCTGTTCCATCGTGTAACTTGCCTAAATATGTAACCTTTGAGCCCACGGGAAAGTGTATAAAATGAGGGGAAGGACGGAACTGACCACCATCGCCTTAAGAAACCCTACTTCTCTCTCCACAAGACGCACTTTTGCCTCCTTGTGCTCAAGGCTGTCCCGCATATTGTCCATGTCGCTTTCAAAGGTCTCGACCCGGCGGCACGCCTCAGCCTCACGTTCGGCAAGAGATGCCAGCTCCGCTTCTCGTCTCCGAAGGAGGGCAGTGCTCGAGCCGTGTTCCTCCAACAAACGTGCGTGGGTCAATCGTAGGGTGGACAGTGTTTCCGTTAAAGTCACGGGCGTATTGGAAGCCGTCGATGGTCTTGATGCCCTATCCATAAAATTTAACATAAAGGGAGAAAGAAAAAAGGAAAACAACACGAACCATGCCTCCCTCTCTCGTCTACCCGCGTCCACCTCCGCCTCCAGCCTCGTCACCTGGTCCCTGAGCTCATCCATCCTGCCAACCTTCTTCTCCAGCGCACGTTTCTCCTCCCTAAGCACCTCAATTGACACGTGCCGCTCTCGCAGGACGTTCAGCTCCCCTTGGAGCTTGGCATTCGTCCGCTCGAGGCCGCGGAGGTACCCAGCCTGGCGCTGTAGCTCCTGTCTCACGACGCCCATGCTCTGCTCCTCCTCTGCCCGCTTGGCCGTGCTCTCCCGCTGCACGTCTGCCTCGTCAAGCTGAGTATGCAGTTCTGTGATGGTCCGCAGACGGTCTTCTGCGAGGGTGCGCGACTCTGCGAGGGCAGACTCGAGGTGGGAGGCTTGCGAGGTGAGGGTGGAGACGAGAGCGTGGCGGGAGGAAGAGGACTGGGCGTGTGTGTGGGAGAGGGACGAGTGGGTGTCTAGCAGGTCGGCATGCTCTTCGCGGAGGGTGGACAGGGCGGTACGGAGGGAACGGAGGTCGGCTTCGAGTTTACACTGGGGTTGAGCATCTATCAGCAAAGGTCGACAAACGAAACAAAAGTGGCGACGAACCTTGTGCTCGTCGTATTCCCGCCTGTCCCGCTCACGTTCGTCCTTTTCTTGCTGTTCACGGTCCGCAAGCCACCGTCGGTCCCGCTCGAGGCGTTCGACCTGTATTTCACGGTCCCGGAGCTTTGTCTCGAGTTCCATCCTTGTCGTCTGTGCGGACACGAGCTGACGTTCGAGGTTAGCGTGGGCCAGGTTGGACGTGAACACCTGGTTCCGTTGCTGCCTTTTGGCAGTGGACAGACGAGGGTCTGTGTGGGGGCTTTTCTCTGAGGATTTGAATGACGAATGGATTGACACGGAGACCGAACCTTTTTCGAGTTCGGCAGCAAGAGAGTCTCGTTTCGTCGTTGAAGATGAACGGCTACTCGTCGTCGCGAGATTCCCCAGTCGTGTCTGGGAGTTCGTCGGTTTGGCTCTGTCCATGGTGGGGGAGGAAGAGTGTTGTGGTTTGTTGTACACCTCATCACTCTAAAATTCTTGACCTACTGTTGACGGCCGACGAGCCAAGGTAGTCGATGGGTCTTCCGCCGGACTTTTACCTGCACATGGCAGAACGAGAAGCTGCGCAGGCCGTCAAGCTACTCGAGGCCAAGAAGGCTTGGATCTCCAACCAGCTGGACATCGCCCGGGCCAACCATGCTCGTCTCAGAAACCAGAGAGTCGTTACCACGTCGCATCTCCCGTACGAAATTATGGGGTTGATTTTCGTCACGGCGAAGCAGATCTCCCGGTCCCCCATCTAGCTGAGGCTCTCACAAGTGTCCTCTCACTGGCGGAACGTGGCCACTCGCACCTCGGAACTTTGGACAGATATCGAGGTCTCCATCCGTCGGCCCACTGGCTCCCTTGGACCGTACATCGCACGGTCGAACAGGAGACCCCTGGCCATTACCATCGACCTTTGCAGCCCCACGCGGAGAAAGCCCACCAACTTCTGTCGTATCATCCGATCCCAGATGTTCCGCTGTCGTTCCTTGCACATCCTCACCGATTCATCTCCTCCTGAGGACCTATATCCACTTCTTTTGCAGCTACATTCCGAAGCCCTTCCCCTTCTAGAAGCTTTCTCAATCACTCAAGACTTTTACAACGAAACAGATTCAGAACTCTTTCCACCATTCACTCTGCGGAACCTCTTCCCCAAGGGTGCTCCACAGCTTGTGTCCGCACGCTATCAAGGCCTCGGCCTGGCAGTCTGTCGTCCACCACTCCCCAACCTGACGACCCTCTTCATCCACAATGCAGATTATCTCGAACGTTGGAACTATGAAACTTTCAACCTCTTCGTGGCCGAAGTTCCCCGTCTCGAGTACCTCTCCGTGCAGGGAGACCTGTGCAAGTGGGACTATCCACTCAACGCGAGGATCGACTTTCCCTCCCTCCTGGCTCTTCGCATCCGCTATGATGATGATGTTGATGAAGACTTGCCCGGTTTATGGATATACGCCAATGCCCCACGTCTCGAAACCCTCCATATCATGGCGGGTATAAATAGCGATATCGCCGGAGGTTTCCCCCTTCTTCTCGGTCGGATTCCCTTCCCTGCTTTAAAATCGTTAACGTTGGACGAATGCCATTTCAACGACAGCACGTTCAAGACTCTAACGGCCATCTTCCCCTCTATAAAACACCTCACATGTCTGTCGTTGGACAAGCCTTTCGTCAAAGCATTGGCTACCTGCGATGTTTGGCCAGAAATAGAGAGCGTCCGTCTCTGGGGTTTGAGAGAAAATCGAGGCTTGCATCACGGGCTAGTCCAGACCATGCTCAAGGCCAGGATCGCACGTGGAAAACCGATTCAGAAACTGGTGATCGCCAACAACCCTCCGACGTTCCCGTCTTTCTTCCTGAGAGATTACGTGCGTGTCGAATACATGGATCTTCCACCGGCTTGGCCGGAATGGGACGTTCCATGATCTGTCTTCATAAATCGACGTGCCAGGTTCCCACTAAATTGTTGCCAAGCGGCATTTTTATGCGATCACTAAGGCGTCTACTACTAGTAATTCCATATAGTTATAGTTCATCTGGTCTAATTTCAAGAACCATTACCATCGTCAATTGCCCACTGCATACTTTGAATTCATGCACAAATCACGTTGTTTTGGTTATCCTAATGTTACAATTTAATGTGCATAAAGTCAACTCGGAGAAATGGTCAAAGAAATTGGACGGATTTCAGCCTCACATCCTCGCCGAAGCTAATCCGTAGCCCCTCCGAGCGCAATCATGTTGAATTGGACACTTGAACTATTCAACAGGTAAGCTTTCTTCACATGCTGCGCTACATCCTACACGTCCAGAGTTTCAACGTACGCTTCTAGGAAAAAAGAGCACAAAAAAAATGCGTACCTTCAACAGATCCTTGCATTCCCCACGATCAACAGGTCCATCGCGAGTCCCGTCCAGCTCAATCAAGCGTTTACCGGACGTATTGTCCTCCACAGCCTCACCTTCTAAGGACGCACCCGCGGATTGAGCCGCTCTGTCTCTAAAATCAGCATCGGGAGCTTCCACGAAGCACACAAAGTGGAGGTCGGTCTGGAGGTCTTCCGGCCGCACTGGGGTCTGCCCCTCTTTCGCCATCTCAGCGTGGATCTGGGTGAAGAGAGGGGTTGTCTCCAGGAGTTTGGCGCGTTCCAACGGGGTCTTCTCTGTATGGGACCAAAGGATCCTTATGAGACGTAGACGATGGAGGGGAAATTTCGTTCACCTCGGCATTGGTCGATAAATTTTGCAAGGGGTTTCATGGGAGAGAGCGTAACGTCCGACTTGTAGCAAATCCAGTGTCTCAGCAACGGGAATACAAAAGGTACAGGTGCAACTCACGTTCGCAAGAGCATGAATGAGCGCCATCGTCCCACACGCGTTCCCGATCTGGAGCACCAAGTAGTCAGCCCATCACGTCCCCGTCCAAATCGCAATAAATCACGGCACCGTTTGCTTGATCCAAAAGATCGTCTTGTCCAACGCGGGCTGCCCATTCGCATTGATTCTTACATCCTCTGCTTTCCTCTTCTCCTCGACTTCCTTCCCATCGGGGAACAGAAGGATCACCGCTCTCACTGGCTGTTTAACCAAGGCGAGGAGCTACATCCGTGAATCCAAGACGAGTAATCAGATCATATCAGTTTGAGGACCAAGAGTTGGGACATCACCTCGTCATCAAGTCCGTATACATCCTGAAACACAGCATCTGATCCAACAAGCCCTGCTTTTCTCGCCCACTAGCAACAGATAAACACAAGGTGATGAGTGGTATGAGCTAAAGGTGGAGCTCACGTCGTTAAAGACCTGAAGGAACGATGGATCAGTTGACATTCGTGAGGTTGTTCACTGGACGAACATCTGGGTTGCTTTCCAGTGGTATCCATTTTTGTCCTTCTTGATTATGAGACATGGCGGTTTGGATCCAGAAGGTGGGCGTAGGAGAGCTTGTGGGGTTCGTGCGTCACGGTCAAAGTCTAACCCTACACGTGAGCACAGTAAAGTTGCACGTGGCCGTTACGCGCCATGATCAATGTACGTTTCCGATCCTCTTTACCCCGACAACTCGAAGATCCGATTATCCAATCTATCTAATCATGTCTTCCTCGCATTATCCACGCGTTTCCGGCTCATTTCCAGAGACAAATGAAGCCTCGGAAAGCCTCCCGGAAGCCTCAAGGCTTGCCTCAATCTCTAGATTCCTCTATCATGTATGCCATCTCCCCGCTCACATTTCCCTCATGGCACCGCGTCACGATCCTCGTGATAAGCGCATGTATATAGGCCAGCCTCAGCGCTGGACCCTAGTTGACGTGCCGCTATCATCCTATCTCTCGGGGGGAACTTCTGTTTATGGATAGCCTGAACCAGCACAACCTTTTCTCTACCCCTCGAGTCATACAAAAAACCTCGTTCTTTCCCCTCTTCAGGACGCAGCCCACGACATGGTTTTAATTCTTCGGCGCCCCAAGGGCATGATGAACCTTGATAGCGCCTCCATGATGTTTCTCCCGCTTCATGTTCCAGGTGTGTACCGTTCGAGTCCTTAAAACCACACGGAACTTGTCCATCTGCTTCATTCGATCTCTCGTTCTCCCTGCTTCCGCAATGCCTCCAACAAGATCTTCCACCTCCCAAAGCTTCGACTCGCCTCTTGACATGAAATCACTCGCACAAGCAACAACCAAGACCTTTCACCGCCTCGCACCCTACACCCAGCTCCAGGACCCGTATATCCTCTCTTTATCTCTATCCTCAAAGTTCTCTTACCACCAGCACCACACAGCTCCTCACCAGACGCAGTCGCCATCGTCAACAAGATCGTCCGAAAGATCACCCTCTATCTCGATGCCCTCGATACCAGCATCACCGCCGTACACTACCTCTACCGACTCAGCAAAGATGCCTCCGCTTTCTTCGCCCCTTCATCCCACCCAAACGGTGCAGTTGAAGTCATAGTCGAGAAGAAACCCACAACAGCATCCCCTGGTAGATCTACCGGAAACTCCTCAGCTCCGAGGAGTTCCTTCGCTGAACCAGATAGACGGGCCCGATTGGCTGGATTAGCGACGCTGGCGGACGGCGCATTCAGGAACGCGCAAAAGGCAAATACGGTCTTTCGACAGATCGAGCAGGATTTCTACAAGGTATGTTTTTCGTCTTGTCCGCTGGGAAATAAATATATTCACGTCACCCCCACCACTCTCACCCCCCCCTTTCAAGATCGCAGCAGCGACGAAAGAAGCACCGGCCCAAACCACCGTGCACATCCCAGTCGATCTCTCCCTCCGTAAGTTCATCCCTCTCGCTCGCTTTATCTCGCATCCCAATTCATACAACCCCACAGCGACCACGATCAAGAAACCACTCCGCGACCTAGGACCTGACCTCGTCTCCAACCTCAATCACCTCTCCACATTTTCACATCACATCTCAGACCTCACCAATCGATGCCTCTCTCTCAAGTCCGCCATAGCCGCCGCGCAGAAAGACGACGGAGACGGTTCCTCCAAGTCCCCCACCAGCACAGAAGAAACGAACAGAAAATGGACGAAGCTCCTCGCCGATTCGTTAATCTACCACTCCATCGTCTGTGTTCAATTAGCTTCTATCTTTCCACATCTCATTTTGCTTAAAATTGTTTTTCTTGCATCCATATTATAGCTCGCAGATCTACAGGAAAAGAATAGCAAGCTGTTACCGGTATCGACGGTATCGTGGCAGACGGTCGTGGAAGAGAAGAAGATGGAGAAACGGGCACGGCGCAGGTCGTCGAGTGGGAGTGGTAGGAGCCCGCATAGTATCACCCCCGGCGGGATCTCTGGGCTTTTGCGAGATATGGTACGATATCTTGGATGCCATGGGGGTCTCTTGGTATGACCTCGAGCTGCCTGGGGCGTCGTTCGAAGGAAATAAAGAAACATTGCAACTGGTTGTAATTTAAATTGTTACTTGGATATAGATAGTTACCGTCGGATTTTGATTAGTAGTAAGGCTCGGATGGAACATACTGGTACCCGTCATGCTGTCCCTCGAGCTCGTGCTGACGTATCGTATGTAAATGGTCCCGAATCCCCGCAGATTGTCATGGTTAAAACGTTGAAAGCTAGAGAAACAGGAACGCCAAGAACGCCAATAGAGGCGAATTGCTATGAGTGGTGAGTTTATTACTTTTCATAACTGCTTCGTTCTATTGTATCAATATAATTACGGAGACTCTGGTTTGACCCTGGTGCACAGAACGTGCAACAAGGAGGAGGACATAGCCGTCCGGCTCGGAGGAAGAGGGTCAACTAGAATCGGCCCACCCGGGCTTCCAAGGATGTAGAGCGGGAACCGGAAGCAGCTGGTCGGTGCTATCAAAGAGAAACCATTACAGCACGTCGTAACCCTTATGTCCACTCCATTCCTCGCCATATTGCACCTTCCATGCCTTCCGAACACCCTCGTACTGGTGCTTCATCACCCGAAGCTGCATTTGGAGCCGGGCCAGCGAAGTCGCGAGTTCCGCCTTGGCGGCGGCATCCAAACCATCATTCGGGCTCAACCTGCGCTTCTTCACGGACTGCGGCGCGGCAACGGAGATGACGACTGTATCCGCCGACGGTTAGTGGGACATTTGTATATGTACAGCGGGACGTACCGGTTGGGAATTCGCACTTTTTTTTTGAGATTGCGCAGTTATTGCATGTCATGCCTTTAGGTCCGATGCATGACCGGCCACCCTTTGCGCACGAGACACAGGCGGGGACATGCACCTGTTCAGCGGTCAGATGTACAGCGTTCGGAACAGCGATAGAACGTTCTACGCAACTCCATGGGCTTCGCCTGCCTTGCCAATGAGCGAGTCTGAGTTGCACGACTCTTTCCGCGACCTCCAGCCGCTGGTGCTGAGGTTTCCGCTTTTGCCGGCACCTCGACATTGCTCGGACAAACCCCGAATGCCGCGTTCCGTGCTACAGCCTTTCCTCCTTTCCCCGTGATTTTCTCGAGGTCCGACCCATACATCTCCTCCACTTCCGCTGCCCACAGCGCGTATCCAAAATTTATGAACGCAGGACAAAGCATCATCGAGACGAACTCGTCGCACTGCTTTAGGTACATAGGTCATGTTCCTTGTTTAAGGAAAGCCGGCGCGCGACTCTTGAAGACTTCCTGTTCGTTCTGGTTCGGCGAATCAGGGATTCAACTACGGGCGAAGCCGGCACATCATACCTTGACCTTTGCATATCGCCGGCCCCAGTGCGCGACGTTGTCGGGGTTCTCGCGCTCGTCGTGCTTGGGAGTCGTCAGGGCACAAGCTTGGAGTTCGTCCATGAAATTCTGGAACCGAGCCCGGATTGTGGCCAGAGCTGACATTGTAGAGAAAAGACGAACGCGGACCCGCCGTCTCGAGTCACACACTTAACCGAGACCGCATCACATTCGACCGCCCCTCAAGTGCCGCTTGCGCACATTCCGTGCGGCGCGCCTATTCGACGATGTTCGCACTAGCAGACGCCCCTCCGTAGAAAAGTTGGAAGCCATCCCTAAGCCCACTGCTGCAAAGCTTCCTTCTTTCCGCGCATCTTCATTTTGATCTGATGACACTTGGACCTAGGCCACCATCCTTTCCATTCCCCGTTCAGTCTGCTGACCCCGGCGTTTCCGATCGACTTCTGATATGGACCATATGATACTTTGGCCCTGGACAGTCAAAATGTATTCCGACACCACGAGCCCGCCCTCGCTGTCGTACGCGGCACCCGATCGTCGAAACGCGTGATTCCGCCAACCGGCGAAATTTCCGACCCGATGCGCGTGCACCTGCTCCGAAAAACCACCCCCGTACCATTGCGTTCTTCCTTCTCAGAGCAGAATGGCATGGTTGGGAGCGCGTAGAAGACCACCGTTGGTCTTGCGGAGATGTCCAACCTCAAGATCACCTGTTCAAAATAAGTTGTTGCTATCCAGATCCAGGACTTTTTTAAACAGTCCCATCGTATACACAATGCATTTCTTCCTCCCCTCCCTAGGGCATGGTTGTCACCAGCAGAATCCCGAACGATACCATGACCAGCACCTGACATCCATTTCGCGTTTCAGACATTCCAATCCCCAATATCCTTCGTTCATCCATCCATGACCCATCCCGCTTGCCTTCCTTTCCGACTCTTCGCATATCATCAAACAGCAGACGAGCTCTCTCCGTCTTCTCGTCATCCCTGCCTTCATCGCAGTACGCGGGAAGGTCCGCGTCATACGATGTGTCCACGTCGTCCTCCTTTTCGCTCTTCTCCTTGGTCAATGATGTTGAGAGCATCGGGGCTAGGCATGTACGACGGGGGCCTTGTATCTAACGCGGGCTCCGAGCCTGGGTTGTTGAGATTGTCGACGGTTTCGTTAACAGGTGTACAGTGAAACGTCGTGGACATGACTAGAGGTGGTGAGGTGGGTTGTCAACGATGAGCATGCGAACGGGGAGAACAGAAATGGGTGGTTTACCTGTGATCGCTATCATGTACGCCGCCACAAACACATCTCCATTATATTCATCGTCGCACCCTGAATTGCGATGAGGTGGGGAAGATCAAAAAATGGAAAGAGTGGGACGAACATGCT
>Ga0307516_10007751_pt1 | contig 12271 bp, 15 predicted proteins | sample 19_EM_MG_FD_203310 | JGI IMG/M metagenome (GOLD analysis project Ga0307516, IMG submission 203310) | Populus trichocarpa ectomycorrhiza microbial communities from riparian zone in the Pacific Northwest, United States - 19_EM | ecosystem: Host-associated > Plants > Roots > Unclassified | place...
TCCTGGATTCCGTCGAACTTGGCTGCCTCGGATTGACAATGTTCGCCCACGGCAACGGTCAGGTCATCGGGTAGATGGAGCCGCATGATTCCCTCTTCGATCTGGACCGGCCAACCGCCGGGCAAACCGAAAGGCCCCGGCACGGACGTCTTCCATGGAGGCGCCCCCGGCAGCAGGGCGTGAATCACCGCAACGGCGTGGGATGCCGTCACAAGATTGAGGGAACCACCGTCAGTCACCGGTGGTGCGCCGTAAAGCAAATCGGCGGTCGTGGACGACCGCAATCCATCAACGTATATCCTTGGCGCGGCGTCCGCCGGCGTATATGCCCGCGGGCGGGAATTCGCGACGGGGGAAACGTCGGAGTGGTGAGCGAGTATCTGGAGCGAGAATTCGCGCCTGCCCAGGGCGCGCAGGCGGCTGCTGACGAAGCGGTGGATCATGCCTGCATTCCCGACCCCGACGGTCGGCGCTAGTTGCATTCGCGCGAGTATTGGATGAGTGACATCCGGGTAGGAACAATTGACGACCAACCCGCGATACGCGGCCGCCCTGGTCGCCTCCATCACCGTTCGAATGACGGGAAGCTGCGCGCAGAGCTGGGCGGCGAAACCGGCCTGTAGGATCAGACGGGCAATTCGGTCATTGCGGGTCTGGAGGAACCACGGCGACAGCAGGGACGCGGCCTGTACGACGACACTTGGCGCCTCCCGGTGCAGGATTTCCGACACATCGTCCGTCCGCATGGCATCGAGTCTGACGTATCGAACTCGACAATCGCCGCACGCGCCGGCGACTCGGTCCAAAGCGAGTCCGGCGTCAACCCCGCGGCCGGCAATCACGAGTTCGTGAATGGCTGGAGAGGACGCCAATCCAATGGCAATTTTCGAGCCAAGGTCTCCTAGGCCGACCACCAGTACCTTCGTCTCCTGCTTCATGGGCATACCGTCTCATTGGACTCGCGGAAGATCATTGTGCTCAACGAACTTGAGCAAACGCAACAGGGGCTGTGTCGTCGATCCAGCACTGCGAGTAACGATATTGTGGCAAGATCGGTTGGTGGACTCCAAACGGGCGAGGACGCTCAGTGTTACTACTTTCTAGGGAGACGATGAATCATGAATAGGCGTTTGTTTCTCATCCCCTTCGCCACTGTGCTGCTGGGCTTCGCGTTCAGCGACGCGCCTGCACAGAGCGCCGGAAAGCAGGTCATCTCGTCGCAGAATGCGCCAGAGGCGATCGGTCCCTATTCCCAGGCAATCAAATCCGGCAAGACCGTGTACCTCTCAGGACAAATCGCGATCGATCCGAAGACCAAACAGTTGATGGCGGACGCCACCATTGAAGACCAGACGCGGCAGGTGCTGGAGAATCTCAAGGCGGTGCTTGCGGCTGACGGGTTGACTCTTGATAGCATCGTTTCCGCAAGCGTCTTTATGACTGATCTCGCGGATTTCGCCAAGATGAACGAGGTTTACGGCACCTATTTCAAGAAGTCGCCGCCGGCCCGCGCGACTGTTGAAGTCGCGCATCTTCCGCGAAGTGCCAAGGTCGAAATCTCGGCAATCGCGGTTCATCCCTGAACCCGGCGGCATTTGGCTTGGGAGTAGCGGGGATCCTGAGACTCTGATCCCTCAGTTGCAACCCTTACCTGCGATAGCGCATCCTACGCAACGAGAAACGGATTTCGGAGGCCACGGATGTCCGGCGAGGCAGAGGAGTCTGGCGAGACGCAACCGGCCGGCGCGCGGGAGACTGTGCAGACGTCGAGCGACGCACCAGTTCCCCAACCGCGGCCGATGTCCGGGAACGGTAACAAACATCACCACCTCGAGTTCCGCTTTCTGGACGAATTGAGGCGTCGGAACGTCGGGCGGGTCGGTCTCCTCTACCTCGTCGTGTGCTGGCTGATCCTCGAGCCGGTTCATGTGATTTTTCACATGCTGGAGGTACCGGTCTGGGCTAACCGGCTGGTCATCATCCTGATGACGCTCGGATTCCCGGTGGCACTAATCTTCGCCTGGGTTTATGAGCTGACTCCCGAAGGCCTCAAACCGGCCGCCGAAGTCGATCCCCGCAAGTCGATCCGTGCCCAGACGGGCCAACGACTCAACCGCGCGATCATTGTCGTCTTGGCGGTCGCGTTGAGCTACTTTGTGGTCGACAAGTTCTGGCTCTCGAAGCGATTGATGACGGAAAGCTCGACAGCTTCGGCCGCAGCAGAATCGTCCGCCGCCGCTCTCGCCGTGCCGCCGATCTCGGAGAAGTCCATCGCGGTGCTGCCGTTTGTTGATATGAGTGAGAAGAAGGACCAGGAGTACTTCGGTGACGGGATGGCGGAGGAGGTCTTGGATCTTCTAACAAAGGTGCCTGGCGTTCGGGTGATCGGCCGCACGTCTTCATTTCAGTTCAAGGGCAAAAGCGAAGACCTCCGAGCGATCAGCCAGACACTTGGCGCGATCTACGTTGTCGAGGGCAGTGTTCGACGAGCTGGCGATCGAGTGCGGGTGACAGCGCAGCTGATCGGAGCCGCGGATGGGTCGCACCTCTGGTCGCAAACATACGACGAGAGATCCGGCGATGTGCTCGAAATCCAAGACCGGATCGCCGCCGGTATTGTCAGAGCACTACAGGTGACAGTCGGTGCGGACGGACTTCAAGACCGGCCGGCGCTCAAAAGTGCGGACGCTTACGACCTGTACCTCCGCGGGCGACATGAGATGGACCGTTTCGACAAAACCGGTTTTGAGGCGGCTGCTGGATATTTCCAACAGGCACTCGAGATTGACCCGTCTTTGGTGCGCGCCGCCGAGTGGCTTGCCGCGGCTCAAGAGTTCATGGCTGAATGGGGATTCGTGCCGGCCCGCGAGGGTTACGAGGTGACGCGGGCATCTCTCGAGCGAGCGCTCAAGTTAGATCCGCGATCCGGCTTGGCGCACTCCCTAATGTGTACAGTCCATGCCGTCTATGATTGGGATTCAACCGCGGCGGTCAAAGAATGCGGAGTTGCGCTCGGTCTTGAGCCACGCAACCCTCAAGTGTTGGGCTATGCCGGCCAAATCCAAGCAGTCGTAGGCCATTGGGATGAGGCGGCGCGCCTCACGACTGCGTCGATTGCACTCGACCCCCTTTTTGCAGGGTGGCATGATCTTCTCGCAATCATTCGCGATCGAACCGGCCACCTTGCCGAGGCGGAGGTAGAGCGACGTAGAACACTCGACATTAGCCCGACCTATGAGCGTGCTCATTTCGATCTTGGTCTCACCTTGCTCGCGGAGGGCAACCTTGACGCAGCCCTGGCGGAGATGCAGGAGGAAACTCCTGACGGGGGGCGCGACGCGGGGCTCGCGATTATTTATGACGCAAGAGGGCGGAAAGTTGACTCCGACGAGGCGCTCGCACGATTTTCGAAGCAACACGCAAATGATCGGGCGTACCGGATCGCCCAAATCCACGCTTACCGTGGCGACGCAAACGCTGCCTTCGTTTGGTTGGGTCGTGCCTACGACCAGAAGGACGTGGATCTCTTGTGGTTCAAGGGGAATCTAGCTTTCAAGGCTTTTGAAACCGATCCGCGTTATCGGGACTTTCTTCACAAGATGAACCTGCCAGACTAGCCGCGCATGATCTACCGCGAGCATTCCGGAGCGTGCGAGCAAAATGCGTGCTCCGACCTGGGCGGTGGCTCAGCTCAGAACCTCCGGCTGAGAGGCGAGCAACAATCGCAGCTTCCCTCGATACCGCCACGGATCACCGGCAGCGCCTATCCGGCGTCCGTGGCGAACTGATCGCCCTTCTTTAGCTTGCTTTCGCCTCTGCGTCCCCCTTTCGGAAAGTGGCTTCTCCAGCGTCGGACACCTCGACCCACTTCCGGTCGGGCGAGGCCTCGGCGTCGTAGTTGTCGTGCCAGTTCCACCACTTGTAGGGCGGGGTCTGGGGGTAACCCTTCGGCGAGTCCTCCCAAGTCTCCTGACGGCCGAGCGGCGTGATGTCAAGGTAGCTCCAGGTGGTCCCCAGCGCCTCGTCGCCGCGTGTGTTTATGAAGTATGTGCGGAACACCCGCTCGCCGTCGCGGAAGAACACGTTGTGGCCGTGCCATTCGTCGACGCCGAAGTCCGCGTCGAAGCCGTCGGTGATGGTGTACCAGGGCATCTCCCAGCCCATCCGCGCCTTCAGACGTGCGATGTCCGCCTGCGGCGCGCGGGAGGCGTAGGCGAGGGTGGTGTCGCGAGCGCTCAGGTGGGACAGATGGGCGACCTGATCGGCGCCCAGCGAGCAGCCGCGGCAGGCGTGATCCGGCCAGCCGAACACCCCGGGCTCGAAGAAGGCGCGATAGACAATCAGCTGCCGGCGGCCCTCGAACAAGTCGAGCAGGCTTACCTTACCCTTGGGTCCGTCGAACTCGTACTTCTTGTCCACAGCCAGCCAAGGCATCCGCCGGCGTTCGGCGGCCAGCGCGTCACGGGAGCGGGTCAAGCCCTTCTCCTTCACGAGGAGGTTCTGGCGCGCAGCCTCCCACTCCAACTGCGACACGATCGGTCGTGTGTTCATCGCGAGATCCCCTTTCCCGTGTTCCTTGTCTCTCTCTTTGCCTGTTGCCATCTCATTTCTCCTGTGCTTTTTGAAACAGACCGAGCAGGTTCGCCCGGAATACTCTTCTGAACTTGCCGACGCACACCGCCAGAATTCCTCCCGTGGATCCGGCTCCGGCGACTATTGCAGCTGTGCTTGCGATGCATAGTGGGCACATGTGTCTCTCCTCTGGGGTGTCCCGGTAATGTGTTGCTTGGTCATCGATCTTCCCTGCTCCAGTGAGAGATAGGCTACTGCCGGGCTTCGCAACGCTGGGAGTTACAAATGTGGCGGGATTCCGACGGACTCGTGGCTTTGAGGTTCTATTGAAGCGGCTGGTTGACCAGCAGGCGAGGTTCTCACCGATGGCGAATTAGCCAGCTCTTTCACCCCGATCCTAGGGGCCGCGTGCAGATTTACCATATCGTCTTTTGGATTGCGTACCGTTTCATCGCTTGAGTCCAGCGCGAGCTATACCCTGAAGCGACCCGATCAAATCAGTCGCCACTACCGGTACATGCTTGCCTAGATCCGCGGATCTGAAGTGAAGGAACTATGCTTATGAAGCTGTTTCAACGCTTGTTTGGTGCAACTCGCGATGCAATTGCGCATCCGCATTTCGATGCGGGGAACAGAGCGGTGGAAATATCGGCAACCATTCTTCGCGAATGCGTCGATCTGGGTTCCGCGTGGCCGGGTGGACCAAACCGAGAGCGCTTGGCAAAACCCTTTGCACGCGGCTATATCTTTGGGTTTTCCGAGGCGTGTATTCAACGGTTTGGAGTGCTCGACGAACTGGAATCGCTGGCGCTCATCACCGTGGTTCACGCCAAGCTTTTTGGTCGAAAGATCGGCTCGTTGCTTGTTCACGATGCACTTCGTGACGAACGCAACGCCGAGTTCGGTCGCGGTCGGACCGCAGGTGCTGAAGATCTCCTGCGCTGGCTGGGTGATCGCTGCAATACGCCCCTGACACTGATCGACTACTTGTACGAGGATGACGAAGCCTCCAGTCTGATAGCGCCAACAGGCGAATCGCCAGCGGAGTCCGGAATTGAACCAAGCAATGTTCTGACGAGGCATGCCCCGTCGAGGTGGAATAATGCCCTCGTCAGGAGGAGAGCGATAGCGGATACCACGCCGGACAAGAATGCAATAATTATCCCGCTGCGCCCAGGATCGCATAGGAAGGCGATCAAGCCGGTTGAACGTTGATGCGTGATAACAAGCAATCGGGCGCCGCGCCCGCGTGACTCGGCCATGAGTTTCGTCTCCGAGGTATTCGCGGGCGATCGCTACACCGACGACGGGATCCGGTTCGCGACCAAGGCCGAGGCACTAGCGTACGGTAGAACACGGGCGTACGCCGCATACCGGGCGACTCCGTCCGACGAGTCGGTCAATTACCGATGGACTGACGGCAAGCTGGCGCAGGCCGATCCGGCTTACGTTCCTCCGTTCACTAAAAACTAAGACCGGTGAATGGATTTCAAGGCGGCGGTCAGTTTGGCCGACGACGCTGATGATTTCCGCCTCATCGTCTGCGCAAACTCGAGCCGGCCATCGGAGAACCCTATGCGAAAAATGTTGGTGCCTCGCGAATTCTCAAGCATTCCAGAACAGTGGCATTTTGCGCCAATTCTGGACACCGGCGAGTTTGTGTTTCTTTCTGGAATAACTGGTGTGCACGCGGATGGATCTTTATCGGATGATCCGGAAACGCAATTTCGCGACACGTTCCGGTTCGTCGAGATGCATCTTGAAACCTCGGACCTTCATTTCGACGACGTCGTCGAAATGACAACCTATCATGTGCACTTGAGGAAGCATTTGAGCGAGTTCACCAAGATCAAAGACGAATTCGTCAGAATGCCGTACCCGGCATGGACTGCCATCGGCGTAACCGAATTGATTACTGAGGGTACGCTGGTGGAAATCCGCATCATTGCCAAGCGGGGATGATTCTCCATGGACTAAAGCGCGCGGCCGCAGTCGATGCGACCGAGACGATGGAGCAGTACTCTCGACATTTGGATGATGTCTCTTCGTAAGACGCGCCGGGGCGAGCGGGCCACCGTGATGTCCTTGTGGTGTCAAAACCCGCTCGCCCGGACCATGCCATGCCGACTACGACAACGAGACCGTTGCCGTCAGATCCCACGCTCTTGGCGGGCAAGGAAGATATTGCACGATCCTCTTTGCGTGAGCGTTGCGTCGACGTGGAGATTATGTGACTTGGCAATGGGCTCCATTTTTCGAAACGCGGATATACAGTACTTGATTGGCTCGAGTACTGGATGAAAGGGGCGATTTCCGATGCCTGTGCGTTCCTGGCCGCGCACATCTTGCGGCTACATGGCCAAAGGCGTACGGTTAAGTCTGTACACAGGTCTACGCCGTCGATTCTGTGAAATCGGAACTCGGCAGCACCCAGCCCCGCGCCTTATCGATGATAATTTATGACAAAGAAGATCCCACTCGCCGCAGTACGCGTCGAGACCGAGTGCAATTATCCCTCGCCCTTCGATCGGTCGTGCCTCGACCAGTCGACGCAGCGGCTCGCACGCCATGCGGATCTGACTCAGTTCGGCGTCAATCTGACCGTCATCCAACCCGGCGCCTGGTCCAGCCAGCGTCATTGGCACAGCCATGAGGACGAGCTGGTGTGGGTGCTCGAGGGCGAGTTGACGCTGGTCACCGATGGTGGCGAGGAAGTCCTACGGGCCGGCGATTGCGCCGCCTTCCGAGCCGGCGACTCCGATGGCCACCACCTCGTCAATCAATCCAGCCGCCCGGCCAAGGTGCTCGAGATAGGTAACAGCAATTCGCAGGATCGCTGCGTCTATTCGGACATCGATATGGTCGCCGTGCCGGGCGAGGCGCGCTATCGCCACCGCGATGGCACCCCATATCCGCTGAAGAAATAGCCGCGATCGATCGAATAGATCGGAGGTGATTGAATGCCTGCGCCGCCCGCACGATTTACGCTCTACTCCGGCCCTCTGAGTATGTTCGGTGCCAAGGTCCAGATCGCTGCTCTCGAGAAGGGATTGGATTTTGACTTGGTGATGGTGCCGTACGACTCGCAGTCGGGGTATAGCCCAAAGCACCCTGAGGTATTGCGCATCAACCCCAAAGGGCAAGTACCCGTATTGGTGCACGGCGATCTCGAAATCTTCGATTCAACACAGATCTTTGAGTATTTGGAAGACTTGCAACCTGCACCGGCGCTGTGGCCGAGCGACATCCGGGAGCGAGCGCGTGCGCGTCGGCTGGAGCACCAATCTGACGAGATCTATTTCCCCCACGTCATTCGCCTGATGAGTCTGCAAAAGAACTTGACCGATACCGTCGCGGTGACCAGCATTGCGGCAGCAACCGCCTATTACGCTGAAATGGAAAAGCTGCTGTCCGCCGGAACTTGGGTTGCGGGTACCTATTCATTCGCCGACATTGCCTTCTACATGGCGGCACTTTTCGGCGAACGTCAAAGTGCGTCCGTCACTCTCAACACCCCCAAGGTGCTGGAGTGGCGAGAGCGTATGACGCGGCGACCGGCGGTGCGCCCGGTTGTTAGCGCAATGGCGGCTTGGCTCAAGACCGCGGGGCGACCGGTGCCGGCATTCATGTCGTCGGTGTGAGCACCTCCAGCGACAAGAATCCGATCATCAGGCTCTGGCTGTCGCTCTCCCGAACAAGAGACTCACCAATTCCCGGAGACCGGTGACGCGATTGAATCCGAGGGCATGGCGACGATGGGACGTCGCTATTCGGCAATCGAGCCAATTGACCTTGACGTATTCGGGTCCTAAATCCTGAATCACCACGCCGTCGGCGTGCACATTGGACTCATGGAATCCGACCCGATCGCCGATTTGTAGATACCTGGAGTTGCGGCAGTTCATTCGAGCGTCGTTCCCTTGACTTGCACAGCCAGGCTAACGGCTCAATTCGGCATATCCGAATAGGTACTTGCCGAAGCCGTAATGCCGACAAACGCCTTGATGATGTTATGTAAATCGAAATGGCTCCGTACAATCGGCTGGTCGCAGGGGTGCTACTGCCCCGTCTTGAACTTCTGCCAAAGACGGGTGATGACACGGGCTTGATCGGGAGATGGCTCCACTTGCGTGACCACCAACCGCTCTTTTTGGTCCGCCCTCGGATATATGGCGGGATCCGCCGCGATCGATGCGTCGAGCAACGATGTCGCGGCAATGTTGGCGTTGGCGTACCCGATCGAGTTAGAGATGTTGGCGATGACGTGCGGGTCCATGAGGTAATTGAGAAACAGGTAGGCATTGGCCACGTGCGGTGCGTCCTTGGGGATGGTCATGAGGTCGAACCAGAGCAGAGTTCCCTCCTCCGGAATCAAGTAGGCAATGTCTACTCCGTTCTTTGCCTCCTTTGCGCGTTTGCGCGCCTGGACGACATTGCCGTTGTAAGCGAGCGCTACACAGAGATCTCCATTGGCGAGCGCCTCGATCTGGCTCGAGGTGTCAATGTTTCGAACGAACGGCCGTATCTTGGCTAGGACCTGTTCGACGTCGGCCAGATCTTGCGCTGTCGGCTCGTTGGGGTTTCGCCCTATATATATGAGCGCCAATCGCACCACGCCAACCGGGTCGTCCGTCATGCTGATTCCACAGGGAGCCAACTTGGCGGCCACTTTTGGATCGAGAATCATGTGCCAGCTGTTTGGTGGCATCTCTCCGAGCAACTTCGACACCATTGCCTTGTTATAGCCAATGCCGAACGTGCCCCACGTGTAGACAATTCCGTGGGCGTTTCCCGGGTCATTGAGTGCGACCCGAGACATCAGTGCGGGATCTAGATTGACGAGGTTGGGGAGTCTGATTTTGTCGAGTGTCAGATAGGCGCCGCTGCGAATTTGTCTCTGTATGAAGGCGGCCGTTGGTACGACCACGTCGAACCCACTGCTTCCCATCAACATCCGAGACTCTAGCGTCTCGGGGTTATCGAAATACGAGACGCGGACCTTGACACCTGTCTCCTTCTCGAATGATGAGAGGGTGTCGGGTGCTATGTAGTCCGCCCAGGTGTAGAAATTGAGGACCTTATCGTCACTGCTTTGTGTCGCCTGTTGAGCCGGTGACGCACCCGTATTGCCTCGGCCGCATCCGATCAGACACGCGATTGTGGTGGGCAATGCAAGGGCGAGGATTCGTGTGCGGTGCATATCCGTCTTTGATCAATCTCTGGGTTCAGACTATTGCCGCGTCTTGAACTTCTGCCACGAGCGGCATCGCGGACGGTTATGATTCATGGCTGCAAGCAAGTGTAAGTGGATTGGCCAGCCAGAGGGACCCGAAGATGCCGCCCGCACGAGTAGTCCTCTACCTAGCCCTGATAGTAGTCAATATCACCGCCATAGTCGCCTGGTTGTGGTCCGCGAGGCGACGCGGTTTGCGCGATCGCCCGTCCGCGGGGGACGTGGCGATTGGATTCGTGGCCAACTTTCTGGACACCCTGGGCATAGGGTCATACGCTCAAATCACGGCGTTGTTCAAAATGCGGGGGCGACCGGCGGATGAGCTGATTCCCGGAACGCTCAATGTGGGCGGCATCGTCCCGTCGTTCGTAGGTTGCTGGCTGTTCGTCGTTGCAATAACGGTGGAACCCGTACTGCTCACGTGCATGGTAGTCAGCGCGGCCGTGGGCGCTTGGATCGGAGCCGATATCGTCAGTCGCTTGCCGAGGCGGGCCATTCAGATCTTCATGGGCGTGGCGCTGCTCATCGCTGCCGTATTTTTTCTGCTGACGAACCTTGGCATTTCGGTGTCGCCCGGTACCGCGATGGGTCTCACCGGCTGGCGCTTCGGCATCGCGATCGCATGCAATTTCGTGCTGGGAGCGCTGATGTGTGTCGGCATTGGCAACTATGCGCCGACGATGGCGCTCCTCGGCGTCCTGGGAATGAATCCCATCGCTGCGTATCCAATCATGATGGGGAGTGATGGCTTGTTGATCCCAGTCGCCGCCCTCGGATTTCTCCGCTCGCAACGATTCTCTCATGCCGCCGCATTCGGGCTGACCGCGGGCGGCGTCGTCGGTACGCTTTGCGCGTTTCCACTGGTCAACGCGATCGGCTCACATCTGTCGCTGATGCGGTGGTTGGTGATGGTCGTAGTGATCTATGCCGCGGTATCCATGCTGCTATCGGCACGAAGAGGGCCGGTAGCGCTGGGCCGCCAAGTGGAAACAAGTGATTTGGCCGGATGAGCACTTCTCGTGGTTCCAAGTGGGGGAAGAAACAGGTGTTCGCTGCGGACCGCGGCGCCGGTGTGGAGATAGGCGAGAGTGGAGGTTTGCGTACGTTGCACCCGCGGTCACCTACGTGATTCTTCTGCTGCGCGACCCATCGGAATATAGCCGCTATACTGGTGATCTGACTGGGGCACGGAGGCAGACATGTTGATACTTACGCGGCGAGTTGGAGAGATCATCAGGATCGGTCCTGACGTCGTCGTGACCGTTCTTGGCGTGAACGGCTCTCATGTTCGCATCGGAGTCGATGCGCCGAAGGACGTCGCGGTGCATCGGGAAGAGATATTCGAGCGGATCAAGCACGAGCGAAGTCCCGCCGGAAATACGTAGCCCCTTGGGTCCAGGGTGGCTACCATTCATTCTGTACAGTGTTCACCGGTCGCCCTATTGGGAGATCAACCTCGGGGGTATTCTGCGTTGGGGAAATAGAGATCCGCAGACGCGTACGGAGCCTCAGTCGCTAGTCGCAACTTCGCGCAGAACTTTGGGGTGGCGGGCGATAATTTTGAGTAACGTTACCGCCGCCCCTGAGGGGTGGCGCCGGCCTTGCTCCCAGTGCTGTAGAGTGCGGGCAGAAATGCGCAATGCGGCCGCAAATTCGGCTTGAGAAAGACCGGTGCGCGCCCGAGTTGCCGCCACGTCAAGAGTGCTGACTTTATACTGCGCTCCCCGACGGCCGGCTTTGACGTCGCGAATGGCTTGAAGCAGTTCCTTGCCGATGTCGCGTTTCGCGTCGCGTGCGGTCAGTTCCTTTTCACTTCGTGGCATGACCCATCTCCTCCGCAATCTTCTTCAGTACGTTCGGCGAGATTGTGTCGCGGACATTCTTAGCGTAGATCACCAACAAGACGAGCACTCCGCTCACCAATCGCACGGTATATATGACTCTGACCCCGCCGCGCTTGCCTGAACCCGCTCGGCTCCAGCGAATCTTTCGGCAACCGCCCGACCCCGGAATGACGTCGCCGGCGTCCGGGTTGTTGGCGAGGTAGGAGGTAGCTGCATGGAGTCAACACGGTGCCGTGGAGACATCGCCGCAACACAGAGAATAGCTACGTCGTGCGCATTCCGGTAGGCTCGGGCTCGGGATTTACCGTCAAAGATGAGCTGAATTCAACGTGCGCGTTTTAGTAACCGGTGCGGATGGGTTTATCGGGGGACACATCGTCTCCGCGCTCCGCGCTGCGGGACATACGGTCATTGCCGGCGTGCGCCGGCCGACGAATCCAGACTCAATTGCATTTGATTTCAGCCGCGATCTTGCGTCGGACATCTGGCTAGCGCGGGCTTGGCGGCATCGACGCCGTCGTCAATGCAGTGGGCATTCTTCGGGAGGCTGGCGCAAATACGTTTGAACGCGTCCATATCTCGGGTCCGAAGGCGTTGTTTGAGGCGTGTCAGAGGATGTCGC
>Ga0307516_10007752_pt1 | contig 12270 bp, 13 predicted proteins | sample 19_EM_MG_FD_203310 | JGI IMG/M metagenome (GOLD analysis project Ga0307516, IMG submission 203310) | Populus trichocarpa ectomycorrhiza microbial communities from riparian zone in the Pacific Northwest, United States - 19_EM | ecosystem: Host-associated > Plants > Roots > Unclassified | place...
GACATAAGCGTCCAGTGCATACCACTAAAGCCGCCAACAAACGGGCCCAACGATCGGTAAGTTATTTCACTTTTTATGTTTCATCGGGACTCACCATTCGCTTTCGCTCTTTTGATCATATTGCAGTTATTTTCATGGCCAGGGGATTGCTTGTACTTGTTTGTTCGATTATGTCTGTGTATTCTAGCCCTACATGTGTGTTATCGAAGTGATTTTCGTCATGAGGGGGAGGGATATGCACGAGATCGGAAAAACACGTACAATTACGTCAGATATAATGGATCCATCGAGCCGCACAAAATCCGCAGGTCATCGCATCCGCCGTTCTCGGAATACCCACTTGACAGCTCGGGGTCTGCATGATGCGGTGGTCCCCGAGATCACCAAAACTATCGATTCGTTGGCTCTGAACTTTTGTGTATATGCAATCTGCAGATATCATGACCGTTTCCTGCGTTTGTGGACTCACCGGGCAAGTAATACGCGCCCAGTGAAAGTCGAGTCCGAAGCCACATCGCGTTGGCGCCCAAAATCTTGAGATGCGGCCAAGATGCGGCAGTGATCGTGCGCACTTATTTTTCCCCCTGCCAAGAACGAAGGCGTCTCAGCAACTCTTATAAGTTGTCTCTTTTCTCTTTTCTCCACCTCTTCTCAGGAAGAGGTTGGGGAAAGACGGAAATATGTGGGTCGCTTCCCACTTTCCCGATGAGTGACGGCCACCCCTCGGTCCAGACCTCAAGTCGTCGAGATGGCCTACGGGTTTTGTGCGACTTAATAGTACGTTATATCTGGTGTAATTGTACGTGCCTTTACGGCATCATACAACGCCTATGATCCTCGGTACCTGAGCTGCACCCGCGTTTTGGCAGTTATGCATTCCACCTCTAGCTTCAGTTCCCACTTCCACGACGAGTTTTTCCCCCTTTCGAAGCGTGTCATATTCCGGTTGTATCCTCGGTCGTGGGCGGACGGATTGAGAGGCCCGTTCTTTCGATGTTTTCAAAGGGATGGGAAAAAACGTACTCGGAGTTTAAATTTGGGTTAGGGTGGCAATCGAGTAGTCGATCATGCCACCGTCTTCTCGGATCTCTGATCGTCCCAGGACTTCGGTTGCTCGTCTAGGAGGGAAGCGACCAAGGGAAGAGTTCTGCTCCGCGTTCCCGCCAGCGTCAACCGGAAGATGGTCACGGTCCGGTTTCTTAGGATGGGTTTTAGCACCACACCACCACCAACGAGCACACGACGACGGCACCGCCGGAAATGGCCCAGAATGTCACCTTCATCCTCTCGGACCGTCACAAATCCTACCTCGCCACAGCCCAACCATGGTACTACAACCCCGACGTCCAACTCTCTCGCCTGATGTCAGACTTCTGGCTCTCATTGTCCGCACCCGTCGTCGCGTATTGGCTGTTCTGCACCTTCTTTGAAATCCTCGACGGGTCAAACTGGAAGTGGTTGAAGAAGTACAAGATTCGCGAGAGTTCGGAGGTCACATCACGGAATAGGGTTACCAAGGGCCAAGTCATGGTCGCGGTCGTTGTCCAGCATATCATCCAGATCATGTTGGGATACTTCTGTATGGACACGGACGCAGAGGCTGGCATTCCTATCTCAATGCACATACCCCGGATGGAAGCCGTTGCGCCCGCGGTCTTTCGCTCCCTCGAAGTCGCAGTCGGTCGTCAATTCGCCGCGTACCTATGGCATCACAAAGCACAAGACCTTGTTTACTACACCTATTGGTGGGCTATTCCGCTTTTTCAACTTCTCGCCGGATTGTGAGTGTAGCACTACCCGCCATTCACAACTTTCACCAACAAACTCTCCAGTTTCTTCATCGACACCTGGCAGTATTTCTTGCACCGCGCCATGCACGCGAACGCATTCTTATACAAGGCATTCCACTCCTGGCACCATAGGCTGCACGTACCGTACTCGTTCGGTGCGCTGTACAACCATCCCGTTGAGGGCTTCCTTCTCGATTCGTGCGGCGCTGTCCTCGCTGAGTGGATAACGGGGATGTCCATCCGTCAAGCTACACTTCTGTTCACAGTTGCCACCATCAAGGCCGTCGACGACCACTGTGGATACTCCCTGCCATTCGACCCCCTCCAATTGGTTACGGGCAACAACGCTGACTATCATGACATTCACCACCAGGTCTGCCCTCTTCACCGAATACACGCGTGTATCGCAAACTAAATTTCACTGCAGATTATCGGAATCAAGTCCAACTTCTCACAACCGTTCTTCGTCCATTGGGATGTCCTCCTGGGGACGCGGATGACAAGACGAGATATCGAGGCTCGCAAACAGCGCAAGGCTGCAGAGGTCAAATCTTCGTAACGCGGGATACCCATTCTTACGCTGCTACCTTTTCCATCCCCATTCTTCCTGTATCTATCCCCTCTGATGGACAGCATCCGGGTCAGTGCGCTGGCCGTAACTACAGCCCCCATTATTTGTCTCATACACGAGAAGGACAGGATTGGAGGTCCGGACGAGTACGGAGGAAGAAACCCTTTGACATTCTCGTGATGTGGAGCAGCTTCATCGTTTGGTTTGGTTGAGGGCCTCTACAGCGCATGTCATAATCTGGAAATACAGAAACCAAAACGACAACACACCTCGTCGTGTGGCATTTTCTAAGAGCTACGTGTCCACAGCATCAGGGCCGAACCTCCGTGATACCACGAGTTACATGGTGGCGGAGATGTGAGGATATCGATGCATTGCCAGCCATGGATCGCTGAAGGTTGTCCGAGTGCTACCTTTGATAACCACCCAGGCACTGGGGATGTGATTCCTGCAGGTAGATTTCAACCGACGACCCTCGGGCCGTCTCCTACGACGGCAACGGCGTCCCTACTCACCTTGAGACCACAAACCTCCGAGTCCGTGCACGCCTTGATGGTAAACCGTACATGCGATACCAGACTCGAGGTCCGGAACCCTGACCACGTTATCCCACTTCCTTGCGACCACCGCCAACGCTGCACCTTGGAGTTCGGTGGGGGAACACTTCGCCAGCCTGGACGGGGATATCGGAGTTGGTCGTCGCTTGCGCCCCGACGTTACGCATCCTCAATTTTTTACATTACTGTTGGTCGCTCTCCTCCCCAGTCATGATTCGTGAGCTCAACCGCAGACCTACAGTTGTGGATCGCGCCGACCTCGACTCTTGGATGACCTACGCTGTATGCACGCAGCTGACAGAGATAGATTCCCCGTGCTCGTGGACCAAGACGAAGGTGCTATCAAACCACCCGCGGCGCTCGTATCGACGATCTCCTTTCCGCACCTCCGGAAAATAGTGCTCTCGTTTGACGGGGCACTCTCCGCCCCAGGTGCAGCAAACTTCTCCAGGGAAGCATGGGGAACTCTTAAGAACGAGGACGTGAACGTGAGCAAGAAATCCCTTCGGATGCCACAAATGAGCGAATCGCTCATCACACCCCCAATCTCGACTCCGCTGAGAGGGAATTGGAGGTTTGAAATCGGGGGGAGTGCGAGGGCCATGGAGTAGTCCCCGAGCGACCATTGGTCCCTGCCAAACGCAGGCGCGACGGAGATCAAGTCAGCGAACATCGGGAAAAAACCCAAATCCATACGAGCCCCGTATTCCCACATGAGGGCCGTAAGTATTCGCGGGCCTCGTAAGTGACCTTCATTAGTACCTGAGGGGAGGGTTGTATTACCATCCATCTGTATTTATTATGAGAATTCTACGGAGTACAGGAGACCTGTGTAAGATGTGGGAGCCGTTATGATGGCCGCCATTACTTACAATACTTACAAGAGGATCATGGCGGTCATACGTGAGACCGAAGGTCACTTACGAACCATCAGCGTCCCATGTATGGGAGACCAGGGGCATACGGGGATAGAACAAGCCACATAAGGGTGGAACGAGCTACACGGGCCACATAATGGAGGGGGCCTCCCCATGGCTTGTATTGTGAAAAGTAATATCTGAAATTATTGGGCGCCCTCGTTACGGCCAACCAATGGCGCCAATGAAAGCCGTGAGGCGTGAAGATTTGGCGCCGGTAATCGATAAGCTTCGCCCTTCCCACCACACCCCAGAATGTCGCGGTTTGGAAAGTCCAAGAAAACTCACGGCCCTTCCCAGCAACTGGCATCCTTCGCGATCCCCACCCACATCGCCGTAGGACCGCTTGGTTTTAGTACCGCCCTGGACCTGGATATAGGTGTGTTCCGTCGAGTGAGATCTAGGAACTGATTGGGGCGGCTGATTCGCCATCGCGGCAGGTGTGAACAACGGAGAGCATTCTCGGATCGTACTTCGAGACGGTGGAGATCAGCGACCTGCCACGCCGGGTCATCCAGCCCCGGTTCCTGGAGATGAGGGTAGAGTTCTGGGTGAGTGCATCTCCCGCAGCTGATGGAACCGACGCCGACAATCTCGATAGCGCCACACGAACGCAAACCTAAACAAGAATTCCCCTCGGATGCCACAAACGGGCGAATCACTTATCACACCCACCATCCCGACTCCACTGAGAGGGAATTGGAGGTTTGGGATCATGGGGAGTGCGGGGGCCAGGGAGCGGTCCCTGAACGCACGCGCGACGGAGATCAAGTCAGCGAGGGTGAGTGCTAGTATCCTGGTGGCAATTTCTTCTGTCAACATCTATTAGTTCCAGAGAAGGACTATGAGGATACAGTGCCTGGTGTTATCACCACTCTTGTTGATGCCACAAAGGAGCCCATAAACTCTGCAGAGGAACCCATAGATGGATTTGGTTCTCTCAAGGCTGTCCTGGGAATCACCTCTGCTGTCCATGCCAAGGTTTGCTTGAAACACACTATCCACTGTTGTTTGACTAACCCATCTGTAGGCAAACACAGTCCTCAGAAACAAGATTGATGGCCTCCTATCCCATATCACTGCACTGGAGCAACTTTTCGCAACACTCCCAGGTGATGTAGCAGAGCAAAGATGCAGGGCTGAACTGATACGGTATGGTGTTATTTCCTCTTTTGAATCCATGCTGAGTTCCTCCCAGGAGGCTCAATGGCATCAGGATAGAGCTACAGTCTCTGTCTAAGGATCCAGGATCCCAGGTGCCTGGTGATAATTCTCAAGACAACAAAGTGGTCTATGGGTTCCTTGAAGACCTACAGGAGGCTATTTACAACTACAATGTTTGTTCACAACTGTCATACCCTTCTCAATGCTGACAAGGGCAACAGATGGTGCGACAAGCAGCAATGTATGATCAAGGATGCAAACAGATGGTAAGTGTTTCCCTGTTTGCCTAAATTAACAAAATAACCCCTCCTGATAGGACCCAGGTTAGGGAACATTCTACTTTCAACAACAAGTCCCTGAAATAAGATCCAACAGGTGAAAACACTGTCCTCAATGCATTCCACTGTGCCATGGGGGTTGAGTATCTGCATGGTGGCCACCCAGGTTGTCTGAAGGGGACACGTAGAGCTGTCCTAGATGAGATTGAGTTCTGGGCAAGGGACTTCACCAGGTCACCCATCTACTGGTTGAATGGGCTAGCAGGGACAGGAAAGAGCACAATTGCACAGACAATTGCAGAGAGGATATTTACAGATGGACAGCTTGGAGCTTCCTTCTTCTGCTCACGAGACTTTGAGGACAGGAGGAACCTCCAGTTGATCTTTCCAACTCTTGCAGTCCAGCTTGCCCGCAAGTACCCCAAGTTTCGATCAGCATTTGTCCCATTGGTGAAATCAAACCCAGGAATTGCTTATGAGTCCCTGTACAACCAAATGGACAAGCTGATTGTGGGCCCCCTTGTGGGATCTGGCATCTCAACTGTGATTGTGATTGATGCACTGGATGAGTGCAAAGATGAGGAACCTGCTTCAGCAATCCTGTCAGTCCTTGGGCGATTTGTATCCAAGCTCCCAGGTGTCAAGTTCTTTGTTACTGGTCGCCCAGAGCCACGGATTCGAGAGGGATTTCGTCTTCCACTGTTGGTTGGAGCAGCAGCAGTGTTTGTCCTCCATGATGTCAAACCAAGTCTTGTCAACAATGACATACAAATATTCCTCAAACAGAGTTTCCTGGAACTTGCTCAATGGAGACCTGGGCTGGATGGTTGGCCAACCAGTGAACAGTTGAACCTTCTCTGTCAGCGGTCAGGGGGACTGTTTGCCTATGCAGTGGCAACAGTCAAGTTCATAGATCACAGGAATAACCTCCCAAGAGAGCAGTTGAATCACCTTCTCAAGTCCCCAAGTAGCACCACATATGAAGGCAAAGCCAGGCTCAAGGAGAATGTGACCTTAGATCTACTGTACATGTCAATTCTCCAGGGGGCTTTTGAAGATGATAATCCAGAGGATGACCCCAAGGTTCGGTCTGTCCTTGGTGCTGTGGTCCTTGCTGCAAATCCCCTTTCTCCATCTGCAATTGAAATACTGTTGGACCTTAGCACTGGAAGTGCATTTCTCAGACTGTCATCTGTCCACTCTCTCCTGATCCTTGAGGACTCTGACCATGTTGTCCGGCCCTTCCACAAATCCTTCCCTGACTTCATTATAGACCAAACCCGATGTACAAATCAGAGGTTCCACATCTCTCCCCCTGATTGTCACCTGGAACTTCTGATTGGCTGCCTTGAGTTGATGAATTGTAAACTGGAGAAGAACATGTGTCAGCTTCCAGGGACTGTGATAAACTCTGAGGTGGATGACCTGGTAGAGAGGAGGAACAAGCACATTGACCATGCATTGCAGTATGCATGTCAGTCATGGCACAAGCACTTCATCATTGAGCACATGGCCCAGACACCTAAGGTTGCTTCTGCTCTCTGTTACTTCCTGGAGAACAAGTTCCTGTTCTGGCTGGAGGTCCTCAGTGTCCTTGGCACTGCAAGAAATGCAGTTGATGCATTGGAATTAGCTATAAAACAGGTAGAGGTGTGTTGATTTACTATGTTTAAGCCATTGACCAAGTTTACTTATGCTGAGCTAGCCATCACCAACTCTTGACCTCATCAATGACTGCTTCCATTTTGTCACTGAGTTCTTTGAGGTTGTCAGCACATCTGCCCCACACATCTATAACTCTGCCCTCTTTTTGTCTCCAAGAATGTCAGCCATCTGGAAACTGTACCATCCACTATCCAGGCCGTTGGCAAGAGTGATCCAAGGGATCCCAACTCTATGGAACCCAAGTGCAAGCAGAAAATTCACTGAATATATCTCTACTGCTGTGTGGTCACCTTGTAGCAGGTTCATTGCAATTGGCATGGAATCATATCAAGGGATAAAAATTCTAGATGCAGTAACTCTTGAGCAACTATATACCCTACCACGTTTACCTTCTTGTAGTCTGCAAGGCCTTGTGTTCTCCCCAGATGGTCGCTTGTTAATGGAACAGGCCTACAGAAACCCTAGTTACCAATATATCAGCTGGGACCTTCAAACAGGAGGTCATATCAGTAATGTGGTTGTGCAGCAAAATCCTATTTGGCTCACAGCCTCAGCATCATATTCCAGGTGTGGAACAATGCTTGGAGTTTTAAACACTGGACCTGAGTCATCCTGCATATACACCTACAATATCCTCTCAGGTGGATGCATATCTACCTACAAATTTGATCACCACATTACTACAATGATTTGGGCCCACAGTGAAAATCCTCAATATGTTGTATCTGGGTCAAAGTCCATTACCATATGGGAAGTTGGGTCTACCCCAAGCTATGCACCAACAAAGGTTGACTCTCTGCCTACCCCAGACAACCTCCCCCATCATTTTCTGCTCTCCCCTTCCCTTTCTCAGATTGCCTTCACCCACTACCAAAGAGTTCTGGTATGGGACACACAACACCACAAGATTCTCCTAGATTCCACAGATGTACAGGGTGCTACAGATATGTCCTTCTCCTCTGATGACCACTTCTTTGCCTGTGGAACCAATGGTCCAGAAGTCTATCTCTGGAAACAGTCTCCCAATGGTTATCTCCTTCATCAAAAATTCATATCCAGTACCAGATTTACTGGACAGGCTATTTCCCCAGATGGAGGGTCAATTGTTACATTTGGTGAATTCATGGTACACCTTTGGCATATAGCAGATTTCCCCACCCCTCTCTCAGATTTCCCTGCCCCTCCCTCATATTTCCTAACTCAAGGTCCCCAGGTCACCCCTGGAGGTTTTGTTCTTGATTTCTCACCTGATAAAAAATCTGTGGCAGTCAGAGGGAAGTTGGGCAAAGGGATCAATGTTATTGACCTCAAGTCTGGCCACCTGCAGCTGGCTATTGACACAGATGTGGAGGTGTATGCTATGCGGATGCTAGGGAGTACAATCACTGCTTGTTGCCAAGGTGGAAAGATTATTACTTGGGACATACCTGCAGGGAACCATGCAATCAATACCAGGGTGGATGCTCAGAGCAATGTTCAGACAACTGTATCTAATCATCTGGTCCTCTATGGAAGTGAGGTCTGGATGTCAATATCCCCTGATCTCAGCACCATTGCCATTCTAAACTATTTTCTGACCACACTCCACCTCCACCTCTACAACACAGACACTGGTAAACTCTTTAAAGTTAACGGACCCAATCAAATTCTTCCATTCAAACCAAGGCATTTGCTAAACCTAGAGTACATATCACCTGAATATGTGGGCTGGTGTGCTCCAGCAGGAAAGAAGCAGCAATGGTGGAAAATCACCAGAGATGCAGAATCCAACATCACTGGGCTGATTGATTCACAGCCAACTAAGGTCCTACATGGAAGATTTCCCTGGGTTTCCTCTCACCACTACCAAGTTATGGATGATGCATGGATACTCAGCTCCAATGGGAGGCGGCTCCTATGGTTACCTCCCAATTGGCGGGGGTCTAGGGGGGAAAGGAAGTGGAGTGGAAGGTTTCTTGCATTGCTACATGGTGAACTACCAGAGGCTGTTATTCTGGAGTTAGAGGTATAACCAATGGTCACCATTTCCCTCCCCTGTATATCTCCCCTCTAATATCCACAACTTAGTTAGATTTTAGGCATTAGCACTCCAGCACTTATTTCAGCAGAGTTGAAGTTGGTATGCAAATTTTCATTTGTGGATTATGGGGGTCTGTAAAGGAAGTGCTTTTGTGATTAGCCACAATTCAAGGAGGTTATGAAGATCAAGTTTGACCCTAATCAGTCTCTTGGCAATTGACCCTTGAAAAAGGAGAACATCTGGCTGTGGTTATGTAGTTGGCACTTGATATACAAACACATAAGGCTCATTGGAAAGTTCTATGTGCCCTCCAACCTCTTACCCTTTCTGTTTGATTGCGTGAGAACCACAAGACCAATATCTCATTGTTAGGTACTACCATTGCTGACCACTTTCATTCTTTTGCCAGCCCAGAACCACAGGATTAGGGCAATAGAGTACTGGTCTGTGGGATGCATTGTTATAAGGTAGGGGACATGGCATGGTTAATACACTAGAACGGAGGCACTGTCGAATCATAGGCCAATCCTGGAGAGTTGAAGCTCAGGCTTTATTCTCCCTTGTCCAGGCCTCCTTCCAACCATTGACACGAGCCTGAACACCCACGACACTATCGAGGGCAGGCCAGACATTGAGGCTGAACATGGGGCTGCCGTCGGAGAGAGGTGGAGCGGAGTAGTAGTCGATGATGTATCGGACTTCTTCGCCTGATTCTGGACGGTGGACGATCCAGTCGTGTCGGTCGAATGGTGGTTCAGTGCTGTTTGGGAAAGTGAGGAGGTCAGAAAACAGGGAGGGGTCGGGTAAAGGGAATGAATTAGGCTGACTTGAAGCGAGACGGTAAGAGCCACCTTGCGAACATCAACAATCGGGCTTTTGGCGATAACTGGCCGGGTTTTCCACTAAATTTGGCGAGATACGGCTCCGAGTTCCTAATCGAGGCAAACGAAATGGTTAGATCTTCCGATCCGAAAGAAAATAAAGCGAAAGAGTATGAGTGACGAACGGAGGTTCCCATTTCAAAATCTCCTGCCACGCTTCCTCGTTCAGAAAGTTATGGATATCCACCATAGTCTGAACGTGTTCTTCGGGAGTTTCCCAACCCTTCCTAACCAACGCGTTGTAGAACTGCTGAGCGGACGGGTATTCCCATTTTGACGAGTCGTTTGCGCGAGGGATCGTGGACACCTCACGCTCTAGAGGTAGTTCTGTCGTTTGACCAGGAGCGCGTTCTTGAGCGAGGTTGGGGATTTGGTTGAGCGGGTTTAGCTCTCCGCTCTTTCCGTGGTCGACGGGACACTTTGCGGGGCCTGACGGGTGTGATGACGAGGAAGAACCGGAGGCGAATACGGTGTTGTTATTGTGGTCGATGGGGCATCTCGCTGGAGGGTTTTGGGAGGGAGAAGTGTGTTGTATGGGACGTTGAGCCGGTTTGGTCTCGAGTGAGTTCGAAGGAGGGTGGAGAGGGCGTTGACGTCAATTGTTTGACCCAGGGGGCGCGCGGCAGCGCACCGCAGGACACATGACCTTCCCCCGGTGGGTCCGAACCATACTTCCGGGGTTCCCAATCCGGGTTTTTTCAACGAAAACACTCAGTTATCGTTAGACGCATCTCCTAGTAAAACAGTCGCATACTGGTCTGTAGCTATCACCGTGAGGATTAATTCACTCTCCTACGTACACGGACTCACTGTACCTCAGGCGCGGTTATGAGGAAACGGGTTTCCAGGTCAACGGGTGGGAACCGAAGTGAGACGACAGGCCGCACAGGGGAGAGCCACATACCCGAGGAACAAACACTCCGCGGTATCGCGTGACGATCCTAAATCGGACTCCATTCTTTGCCTTGGTGAATTCAACTATATCTCCTACAATCCTAAATAGATGCCATGAACAACACAGAATAAGACACGACCGAAGATATCCATCCGGCCCGAAACCCACAAACCGTGGCGATGTCCGTCTGGGAACGCGACGACGACGCACGAGACGGCGTCTGAGCTGGTCGGCCCCGGAGAAAGATCTTGTTGTTGATCGAAGCAGTCGTTAGCTCGATTGGGCGCACCGGTTGAAATGTAGGCGAGGAGGGACAGGTCTCGGCCACGGTCTTGCGTCCCATCCATTAGCTACGGTACGGCATCGCGTCGTCCCCTGTTGGTTGGACGTCGTTCATATACTCGGGAGATGAGTATGTTGGGGGGCTCCGGAGGAATTGTGGTGAGAGAAGGCGTTTCTCGGACCGAGTATTGGGTTCCGGCGGTGGTTGGCTTCGCGATGGCGACTGCGTCAGGTGCTGCGGTTCACGATGGAGGTACGCGGTCGGGAACCAGATGGAACGAGGAGTATATTGGCGCACCGTATTCGTTGCTCTGTTCGATGTATATGCATTACAGCTGGAGCCGTGTGATTTGAACAACATGGTGGGGTGTGCATTGTCGGCATCTGGAGCCGGACTGGGGGCGACCAGTCCGAGGAAAATCCGTTTTGCAAAGCGTCACGCGCGATCTCTTCACGAGAACCAGAGCACTGAGCAGTCGGTTCAACCGGCCCAGGTGACAGGTTTTCTGATCTCTGATTGTTCCAGCACTTCTGGCGTTTCTTGGTTGTCATTGACAGCGGCTGGAAATATTACGACATTTGCTGGTCATGGGTGATACTGGCGCCTCGACACGAGATCGTCGTGTTCGTATCACTAGCGGAAAGGGAAACCTGAAGGGACCGTTAACCAACACAATATCTGCGATCGTCCTACGGGAGGCCGATACGGGAGGAGGGGTTGTTTTGGGCAAGCGTACCTCAAGGTTGTTGGATCTTCACAATGTAAAACTTGAACCTTGTGGGCGAATGGCTGGACGCAGCGCTTCTAGCATCGGCCTCACTCAACCCAGGGTGAGAACTCGACGATGGTTCGGCAATAGCCTTTGACCAAACGAACGATAGAGAGCGCACGGAGGCAGCAAAGACAGAACAGATGAAGCGGAAAGGAAATGACGAGTTTGAGCGCTTCGGTGCCAGTCGGGAATCAGGAGGCTTATGAACGTGGAAACTTCATCTCGGTTGTTCGTCTAGATTCGCGTCTGGGCCAAGATCGTGCCGGTCGAGTTCAGACTGGGACGGGTGAGGGAAGGTCTAGGAAAGAGTTCTGCAAGAAATGCTCCGCGCTCCCACCAGCGTCAACCGGAAGATAGTCACGGCCCGATTCCCAAGTATGGGTCTTAACCCCACACCACCACCAACGAGCACGCGACGACGCCGGCGACGACACCAGAAATGACCCAGAATGCCACCTTCATCCTCTCAGACCGTCA
>Ga0307516_10007753_pt1 | contig 12270 bp, 13 predicted proteins | sample 19_EM_MG_FD_203310 | JGI IMG/M metagenome (GOLD analysis project Ga0307516, IMG submission 203310) | Populus trichocarpa ectomycorrhiza microbial communities from riparian zone in the Pacific Northwest, United States - 19_EM | ecosystem: Host-associated > Plants > Roots > Unclassified | place...
CACCGCGTACAGGGTGCGGCCGTCGGGGTGTGCCGCGAGGTACGAGGGGTCGGCCACCCGGGTGAGGGTCCCGGTGCCCTTGATACGGCCGCTGTCGGCGTCGTAGGTGGCCAGGCCGATGCCCGTGCCGCCGCCCTCGACGGTGGTGTAGGTGCCGACGTAGAGAGGCCGGGGGCCGGTGGGACGCGCGGACGTGCTCGGTGCGGTCGGGGCACCCGGGCTCGTCTCGGGAGTGGAGGCGGCGGTCGGCCCGGTCTCGGTGCCGCAGGCGGGCAGCGCGGCCGCGGCGGCCGTCCCGGTCAGGGCGCCGACGAAGCGCCGCCTGGTCCAGCCGCCGCGGTCCATGTCTCCACCTCAGGTCCTCGCTAGTGCCGTGACAGCCACCTTGACGTGGATCACCCGTCAGGCGCAACAACGGCCCCCCGCATCGCACGGGACGCAACCGGCCACCTCGACGCGAGAGATGGCCTCAGCCGGAACGACGCCCGGACACCCCGCGGTCGCGGCGCAGTGGCTCGGGCACTCGCGGGCTCTCCCGCAGCCGGGTGAGCCGCGGCATCCGCTCCCGCTGCTCGCGGGAGGTGCGGTCCAGTTCCTCCAGCAGCCGCCGTGAGCGGTGCTCGGTGTCCAGCTCGTCCAGGATGCGGTTCACCTCGGTCAGTACCGCTCCCAGCAACTGCCACTGGCTCGCGTCGTGCTGGACCTCCGCCAGGAGCAGCTGGGCCAGCTTGTCGCGGGTGGCCGCGGCCTGCCGCAGCTCTGCGGTCAGCCGGGACTCCGCCGCGTCCGCGTTCAGGCTCACATGCGTGGTGACCAGCACCGCGAAGCTGACCACGGCGTCGGCGATCTCCGACAGCAGCTGTTCCACGGCGGCACCGGTCTGAGGCGCGAACAGCGGGTCGGGATCGCGTTTCTTCGCGAGGTCGGTGAAGGTGCGCGCGAGCACCCGCAGCACGACCGTGCAGATCTCCAGGGTGTCCAGCCCCGTACGCAGCACCACCCGGTGCAGCAGTCCCTCGCGTACCCGCGGGTTGAACCGCAGACTGTCCTCGGCCTGCCGCAGGGCGGCGTCCACCTCGACGATGTCGTGGTCGAGGCGGCGCGCCTCGTGCAGCCGCTCGGTCGCGTGCTCGACGAGTGTCCGGCCCGCGGCCTCCTCGCCCATGCGCAGCATCAGCTGTCTGAGCCGGCGGGACAGCCCCTCGATCGACTCACCGGCCTCGCCCACCCACACCGGGGGAGCGAGCAGCAGATTGCAGCCGAGCCCGACGACCGCGCCGATCAGTGTCTCCAGGACGCGCGCCCACGCCGTGTCCCCGACGGTCGTGACCCCGAGCACCAGCATCGCGCTGATCGCCACCTCGGGCACGAACTCGTCGACCCGCACCAGATGCCCGACGGCCAGCGCCGCCACGATCAGCAGCCCGAGACTCCACCAGGTCAGCCCCACCAGCAGGCTGAAGGCGATGGCGACCAGGACGCCGGCCACCACGGAGTTCACCCGGCGGATACCGGTGGTGAGCGTGGAGTACAGCGTGACCTGGACGACGAGCAGCGCGGTCAGCGGTGCGGTGAGCGGCGCCGCCTCGGGACTGAGACGCAACGCGATGACATAGGCGACCGTCGCCGCGGCGGCCGACCGCAGCGCACGGACGACCACCGGGTCCCGGTGCAGTTTCACGAACCGCACGAGGGGTGCCGTCCACCCACGTACATCTCGCATCCTCGGCTGTTCCCTTCCATAGATGTACCGAAGGTACGCGTATGACCGGAACTGTCCGCAAGGAAGCGTAGGTTGTCGTTCCGCTGCCACAGTGTGCCGTACGGATACGACATGACCGGGGCGTCGGCGTGGGAGTAGCCGCGTCTCAGTCGTACAGGTCTCAGTCGTACAGCTTGTCCAGGAAGGCGGACAGGTTGTCCGTCACGCGGGCGATCTGCTCCGCCACGGTGAGGCTCTCCTCGAAGCGGGATCCACCGCCGGGCATCTTTCTGCCCCGCACATAGAGGGAACAGGCGAGGTCCGTGCACATGTACAAGCCGACAGAGTCGCCCTCGCGGCCCGCCGGGCCGGTCTTGCGGGCCGTCATCAGGGAGACCCCGCCTCCGGGATGGATGGTCAGACACAGGGAGCACATGCTGCGGCGCAGGAACCCGCGCCGCGAGGACGGGAACCGCAGCGTCACGCCGACGAGGTTCCCGTCCCGTTCGGTGACCAGATAGCCGCGGTCGGGCGCGCCCGGGTCCCGCCAGCCCAGGAAGTCCAGGTGATCCCAGGGGAGTTCGTCGAGCCCCCGGGGCGTGGCCAGGCGTTTGGCCTCCCCCTTCGAGCAGTTGACGAAAGAGTCGCGGATGTCCTGCTCGGTGAGTGATCTCATGGGCTGTCTCCTGGGGTCCTGTGAAACCTAGGAGGGCTAGGTTCGCGGCTACGGTACGCAGGCACAGTGGGGAGAGGCCAATGGATTTCGGGGACATCGGATCACCGCGGGCGCGGGCCGCGCTGCTTCATGTGGCGGCACTCTCCGAGGGGCCGGCCCTCGACTCCGGTCCGCGCGTCACGCTGAACTTCCACCCCGACCGCCTGGTGCGCGGGCTGCCCATCCTGCGCGCGCTGGCCGGGGACGGCGTGTACCACTCGCAGTTCGTCACCGGCACCAGCAACGGCGGGCTCACCGCACACCCGGGCGGCGACCGCCACCGTTGGGAGAGCCGGATCTTCGGGGGCGCCTACGACGACGCGGCCGCCGCCGAGCGTCCCGTGTACGGCGCGCTGGACTTCCGCCGCCAGACGGTCGGCGCCGCCCCGCGCTTCGGCTCCTCGCACTTCCGGCTCACCGGAGCCGTGCTCGCCCGGACCACCTTCTGCTATCCGGACAGCGCGGCCGAGCCGGGCGACTTCGGCGTCGCGGCCGGGATGTCACTGATCGCGCTGGCCGAGGCGGACGAACGGGACGCCCTCAACGACTACATCGAGGCCCAGGTCCACGCTGGGGTCGTCCTCGACCGGGACGTCGAAGCGCTCGTCCTCGACGCGAGCTACCGCGGCACACCCGTCGAGACGGCGGCCCGACTGCTGCCCTGCCCGGTCGAGTGGCACCCCGGATACCGCATCGCCGTGGCCGACCTGTACCGCCACGCCGACTACCGCGGCCGGGAGTACGCCGACCTGGGCGCCCGGATCGCCGAGGACGGCCGCATCGACCCGCGGATCATCGGCGACGCCGCCCGCACCGGGCGCCACGAACTCCAGGACCTGAAGATGGTGTGGCACACCCTCGCCCGCTTCGGCGCCCCGGAAGGCGCCGGAACGGCCTGCTCCAAGGGCGCGTCCAGAGGCGCGTACGGAGGTGCGTCCAGGGCCGCGGCCGACGGTGCGGCCAGGATCGCGGCTCCTGCCCACGACATCGCCCTCTCCCCAGGCACGGCCTATTCCGCGGGCGCGGTGGCCTCCGAGGAGGCGGCGGCGTCCGAGGGCACCGCGGCTGGCCCCGGCGGCCGGACCCCCGGGGCCAGCACCCCCAGCGCGTAGGCGCGGGCCACCGGAGGCCGGGGTGAGGTTTGTGCGGCGTCGCGTCGCCGCCGAGGCCGACGAGGTCCGGGAACTGCTCGACGCGGGCGCCCGGGTGTACGTCTGCGGCGACGGCTCGCGCAAGGCTCCCGGGGCGCGGGACCGTTCCGTACCCTGTACCGGGAGCGCACGCCGGACGCCGACGAGTCGGCCGCCGAGCGGTGGCTCGACGGGCTGGTGCGGGACGGCCGTTACGTCGAGGACGTGTACCCGGCCGGCTGACCGGGAGACAGGGAAGGGCGGGCGCGGGTGGTCAACTCCGTGGATCAGGCGGGCACATCGGATTCGTGGAGACGGGCGCGGCAGGTACTGGAAGACGCCCGCCTGGGCCCCGACCGGCTCGCCCGGCTGCACCCCCTGACCGGCGGCACGTACAACACCGTCGAGGAACTCATCCTCACCGACGGCAGCCGCTACGTGCTGAAGATCCCTCCCGCCGCGACCGTCCCCGGTCTGCGCCACGAGCACCGACTGCTGCTCTCCGAGGCGGAGTTCTACCGTGCGGCCGCCGGGGCCGGTGTCCCGGCGCCGCACGTCCTCGCGCTCGGCGGGCACAAGGACACCGCCGCGGGGCACCTGCTGATGACGGCCTGTCCCGGCGAACCCTGGAACGGTTCGCTCACGCCCACCGAACAGACCTCTCTGCGCACCGAGTTGGGCCGTCAGCTCGCCCGCCTGCACGAGGTGACCGGGCCCGGCTTCGGCTATCCGTCCGGTGCCCTCGGCCCGCTCGCCCCCGACTGGCGCACCGCCTTCACGACCATGACCGAGGCCGTCCTCGCGGACGCCCGCCACTACCGGGCCCGCCTGCCCCGCCCCGTCGACGAGGTGACCCGTACCCTCCGGTCCGCCCACAGCTCCTTGGACGAGGTCACCGTCCCCCGCCTGGTCCACTTCGACCTGTGGCCGGGAAACATCCTGGTGGACCGCCCGGCGGGCAAGGCGCCCAGGATCGGCGGGCTCATCGACGGTGAGCGCATGTTCTGGGGCGACCCCCTGGCCGACTTCGTCTCCCTGGCGCTGCTCGGGGACATCAAGCGGGACGAGGCCTTCCTCGCGGGCTACCGGGAGGAAGGCGGCCGGGCGGACTTCGACGGCCCGGCCCGCCTCCGCCTCGCCCTCTACCGCGCCTACCTCTACCTGATCATGCTCACCGAGACAGTGCCCCGGGCGGTCGACGCCGACCAGCAGCGATGGGTCCAGGAGAACGTCGCCCCGGAACTCGTCGCGGCTCTGGACGAGATCGAGAGGGAGGCGCCTTCCCACCGGAGCGCATCCTGATCGGCGGCCGAGCCGGGCAGGGCGCAGGCCGGGCGCACGGTCCCTGCCGCCGCCCGCGTGGGTCACGGCGTCGGCGGAGGAGTGCCGCGCCGACGTTTCGCTGATCAGTGCTGAGGTACTCGCGTGGCGCCCCGAAACCCAAGAAGGGAGTGCGCCGTGGACGAGCACCGTAGCGAAGGACCCGGTGAGAACGGTGAGCCGGTACCGCGTGACCCGCCGGACCAGCAGGCGCACGACGGCGCGGACCCTTGGGAGGTGGGCGACGGCAGCGCGCAGGGCGACACCGTCGACACCGTCGGGGCCGACGACTCCGAGGAGCCCGACGAGGAGGCCGCCGACGTCCCCGACACCGACGAGTCGGGAACGGGCAGGCGCGGCGCCGCGCACTCGGGCGCCGTACACCCCGAGCACCCGGTACCGGACGAACCGACCGCCTGACCGTACCGCCCGCGTACCGCCGTCGAGGTCAGCCGGCCATTCAGCCGACCATGTGGCCCTGCATCGGCTCCGTCCGCGTGCCCGCGCCCTGCCGCATGCCCTGCAGGAACTCCTCCAGCACCTCCGCCGCCGTGTGGTCCGGGTGCCAGCCCAGCTCCGTGCGGGCGCGGGTGCAGTCCATCAGCGGGAGCCTCAGCACCGCGTCGAAGAGATGGGGAGAGGCCGGCAGCAGATGCAGCCCCCACGCGGCGGCGACCGCCGAGCGGGCCGCGGTGCGTGGCAGCCGGACCGGACGGGCGCCGAGCATCTCCCCGAGCAGCTCCGCGTCGACGGGCGGCTCGCCGGCCAGGTTGAACGCGCCCTGGACATCGGAGCGCAGCGCGAGACGGTACGCCTGCGCCGCGTCATCGGTGTGCAGCGCCTGCACGCGCAGACCGGGGATGTCGGGCAGGAACGGCAGCTGCGCGGGTCGCACCAGCGGCCCGGGCAGGAAGCGCGCGCCGAAGACACGACGCTGCTCGCTCGCCGACTCCCGCTTGAACAGGAAGGCCGGGCGCATCCTGACCACCCGGACCTTGGGGTGATCGCGCTCGAACGTGTCCAGGGCACGCTCCAGATAGGCCTTCTCCCGGCAGTACGCGGCATCCGGCCAGCCGTGGGTGGGCCACGACTCGTCGACCATGTGTTCCTTCGGCCCCGGCGAGTACGCGCCGACCGACGACGCGTGCACCAGCGTCCGCACGCCCGCCGATGCCACCGCCTCGAACACCCGGATCGAACCGAGCACATTGGTGCGCCAGGTCGCCGCCGGGTCGTGGGTGGGCTGGAACGCCCAGGCCAGATGGACGACTGCGGCGGCGCCCTCGAACTCCTCGACGAGATCGGACTGGTCGGATGCCAGGTCGACCGCCGACCAGTCCGTCTTCGGCGGCGCCCAGTCCGGTATCCGGCGGGCCAGCCCCCGCACCGACCCGATCTCCGGATCCTCGGAGAGAAGACGCACCAGGCTGGTGCCGACATTGCCGGTGGCGCCTGTGACGACGATTCTGCTGCCCTTCGAAGTGCTCACCTTCGACTCCTCACGGCTGGTGGGTCGACGGGGGAGTGCCCCGAGTACCCAGCTGAGAGCGATACACGCGATTCCCGCCCGCACGTCCGCCCGCCCAGGACATGATCACCGGATGAGAGAGATCATCCTGATGTCCGACGCCAGGGTCGGCGCCATTCCGGTCGAGGACTGCGGCGAAATGCTGGTCGACGTACGGGGCTCCCTTCGTGTCGACGACCGTAAGCACAAGGACTCCCACGGCGTCTCGCCCAGGTAGCCGACCGCCTCCGCAAGCGCGGCGGGGTCCGGACAGAGGGAAGCCCCGACCGGACGGGGGAATCACGGTCGGGGCTGGTCTGATGTGGGCGCGGATGGCAGTCGCCTCTCGGCGAAACGCTCCACAGGGCTTCAGCCGAACGATCGTCCCTGTGGGCAAAAGGTGAGGCCCGGGGACACTGTCCCATCCGCACCCACGGTCTGTTCAACGGGCATGGCCCCCTCGGTGTTCCGTGGTCTGCCGCGAAACGGGGTGATCCGTGTCACCGTTCGTGAGCACCCGGAACGGTCTCGGTGTCGAGCACTGTGCCAGTGCCAGTGCCAGTGCCAGTGCCAGTGCCAGGAACGGTCTCGGACCAGATGTTCTCCGCCTGCAACAACGGCGGGCTGTCCGCCAGAGATGCCAGCAGGTCCGCCGGGTCGTCGTAGATCTCGGTCGCCCCCGCCCCCTTCAGATCGGCCCGCGGGATGCCGCCGCACAGGACGCCGACGCAGCGCACCCCGGCCCGGCATCCTGGAACGCGGGCAGCCGGTCGACGTACTGCCCGTACAGCGCCTTGTGGGCGGCGCTCAGTTCCGCGTCCCGGTCCGGGTCCCGGCCGTCCCCGAGGAGATGGGCGATCAGGTCGGTGGAGCCGAGCCCGATCGCCCGGTGGATGGCGTGCGTCGGCACCCGGTGCCCGGCCTGCCGGAAGGCCTCCCACCAGGTCGCCACATGGAGGTGGTTGGTGTCGACGAGGGTCCCGTCGACGTCGAACACCGCGGCCCGTCCCATATGCCCGCCCTTTCGTCACGCACCGCCCGATCACCGCGTCGGGTACCACGTCAGCCGCTCGCCACGCGGTCCGGAATCCGGCCCTGCCGGGTCCAGGCCAGCAGCTCCGGCAGGGACCAGGTCGTGACCACGCGCCCGGCGGGCACCCCACACTCCTCCGCGCGGGCGCAGCCGTATATCTGCCAGTCCAGCTGGCCGGGCGCGTGCGCGTCGGTGTCGATCGAGAACAGCACGCCCGCCCGCACGGCCGCGCGCAACAGCCGCCGTGGCGGATCGAGGCGCTCGGGGCGGCTGTTGACCTCCACCGCGGTACCGGACTCGGCGCACGCCGCGAACACCTCGTCGGCGTCGAACTCCGACTCGGGCCGCCCTCGCCCCGTCACCAGCCGTCCGGTGCAGTGCCCGAGGACGTCCGCGTGCGGATCGCGTACGGCGGCCACCATCCGCCGGGTCATCGAGCGGGCGTCCATCCGCAGCTTGGAGTGCACGGACACCACCACGACGTCCAGCTGATCGAGCAGCTCGGGTTCCTGGTCGAGCGAGCCGTCGTCGAGGATGTCGCACTCGATGCCCGTCAGCAGCCGGAACGGCGCCCACGTCTGGTTCAGCTCCGCCACCACCTCCAGCTGGCGGCGCAGCCGCTCGGGCGACAGCCCGCGAGCCACGGTCAGCCGCGGCGAGTGGTCGGTCAGCGCGGCCCACTCGTGGCCGAGCCCCGCCGCCGCCCGGCCCATCTCGTCGATCGGGCTGCCACCGTCGGACCAGTCCGAGTGCAGATGGCAGTCCCCGCGCAGCAGGGCCCGCAGCCCCTCCCCGCCCGGCGTCGGCGGCGCCTCGGCGTCGGCCTCGCCCTCCAGCTTCTCCAGATAGCCGGGCACCCGCCCCGCCAGCGCCTCACGCACCACCTGCGCCGTCTTCGGGCCGACCCCCTTGAGGGCCTCCAGCGTGCCGGCGTCCGCTCGCTCGCGCACCTCCGTGTCGGACAGCGGGGACAGCACGCGGGACGCCGTACGGAAGGCGCGCACACGGTAGGTGGGCGCGCGGGACCGCTCCAGCAGAAAGGCGATCCGGTCCAGAGCCTCGACGGGATCCATGGCCACCTCCACCTCCAGAGTTCCCCAGCTGCCCGGGGACCGCACGACGGGTGGGCGGCTCGTCCGGTACGCGGTCGGGGGAACGGGACGTCGGCACCAACCTGGCACGGCCGGGGCGGCGGTGCTCGGCCCGCTGGTCGGGTGACGTACGCCTCTCCCTCCCGCGGGATGCGCTCTACGCTCTATTCATGACCGAAATCGCGAGCCTGCGCATTTCCAACCCGCGGATCCTGGTACTCGGGGTGCAGCCCGCCACGCCGCCGTTCCGGATCGTGGAGATCGACGGACAGGTGGTCGGTGAGGCGAGGACCATCACCGACGTCCTGGAGGCCGCCGCGGCGTTCGGCATCACGGTCCACGACCTGGACGACCCGGATGTGGTCCGCTGGGTGGGCGGGGACAAGTTCACCTGGCACCGGCACTGACCGACCGGGCCGGGTGGCCGGCCGTCGGAGCGGACCACCGGTTCGCGATGGCCGCCGCGGTCACACCTTCGGCTTGCGCGCGTGTACCGCCCGGCTCATCCGCCGCCCCAGCAGGAGGTAGCCGACGAGCGCCCCGGCGGTGTTGAGGATGACGTCGTCGATGTCGAAGGCCCGCCCCGTGATCAACGCGCCCTGTGCGAACTCCACCATGAGCATCACGGCCGCGGTCAGCAGCAGGATGCGCAGGATCCCGCGGGTGCGCGGAGCCACGACCGGCACCAGGATGCCGAACGGGATGCCCAGCAGCACGTTGCCGCCGATCTGCTTGACGGCGTCCCGCAGTTCGGGCTGATCCAGATAGGCCCGCAGGGAACGGCCAGGATGGACGTTGGTGTGCGTCAGATCCACCGACGCGGGGGAGGGCTCCAGGGTCAGCCGCGCCAGCACGACGGCGAACGCCACCATGAAGGCGAACGCGCACAGCATCGCCAGCAGACGCAGGGGCCAGGGCAGGGGACGCCGTTCCAGGCCCGGCCGCCGGGCAGAGCGCGGTTCCCGGCCAGGCTTCCGTGCCGGACGCTCGGACTTGGCGGTGCGGGTGCGCAACACTGCTCGCGTTCGTGAAGCTGCCCAGGCCATTCGGTCCTCCAGAGTCCAACCTGTCCGTGTGGTAGCGCTGTTACCCGCGAACGGTCCGACGATGCACCTCCCTGTACCTCTTCGGCCGCGCTGCCGCTCGGGCGCCCGCACCCAGGCCACGTCGGCGACTACGTGGCCTGGGTGCTGGTGGGCGCCCCCTGCTCGGCGCCCTCGCCCTGCCCGGGATCCACGGCGGCGGGTCAGGTGCCGTGGGCGATCAGAAGCCGAAGGTGATCAGGAGCCGTAGGCGACCTTCACCTCCTTGAAGCCGAGGGAGCCGAGCAGTCCCTTCAGCATGGTGGTGGTGTTGGTCTCGGCACGCCTGGTCAGCTCGCTCTCCTTCGCGGCGTCGTTGATGTGCCGCACGGCGAGCTTCTGCACGGCCTGCTCGCTGTTGGGGTTGTCCGAGAAGAAGTCGCCGAGGCGGTCGAGGAGACCGCGCTGCTTGGAGACGGCGTAGGAGCGGTCGGCGTCCAGGGCTGCCTTGCCGAGTCGGGCGTGCGGCAGCCGTAGCGTGGCGGACGTACGGTCGGCGTTGACCGTCACGTCGTTCTTGCCGACCTTGCCCAGGTCGACGTAGGCGTCGACGGAGCCCGCCCCGACGTACAGAGTGCGGGAGCCGCGGACCGCGTCGGGCAGATACTTGGTGTCCTTTTCCAGGTCCACGACGACCTGGAAATTGCCTGAGGCGGCGTCGTAGCGGCTGATGTCCTGGATGGACTGGAGCAGTGCGGGGCCGGTTCGGTCGTGGGTCTCGGTGCCGAACAGGTCCTTGAGGCCCGGCAGCACGCTCAGCCGGATCCCCGCGAAGAACACGACCAGCACGATTACCACCGCGCTCACCGCCTTCGCCCAGCCGGGCATGCGCCCGGACACGCGCCTGATGGGAGTCGTCATGGCGACGGCCCTCCTTCCTACCGTTCGAATTCCCCTCAAAGGCTTTGGCAGACAGACTCGTTGGCCGATTGCCACCGCTGACGGGGGCAAAGGGGCGCACTAGCGTGAAGAAGACCTCCCTACCGGCGCATCTGGAGACCCGGATGAGCGCAGACAGCACCTCCCGACCCCTGTGCCCCATGCACCACATGACCTTCCCCGAGTCCGGACCGCCGCGGCCTGTCACCCTCGCCACCGGCACCCCGGTATGGCTCGTGACCCGGTACGCCGAAGTGCGTCAGGTGCTCATGGACCCCCGCTTCGACCGGCGGTCCCTGAAGGCCGACGACGCGCCGCCGCTGCTGGTCGTACCGAACCTGCTGGACGCCCCGGACGGGCTCCTCAACCAGGACGGACCCGCCCACCAGCGGCTGCGCGGCACGGTCCAGCGGGCGTTCACGCCCCGTGCCGTCGCCCGCTGGCGTCCCTGGGTGGCCTCGGTGGTGGACACCCTCCTCGACGAGTTCGCCGAGCGGCCCCGCCCCGCGGACATCATCGAGGGGTTCACGCGTCCGCTGCCGGTCTCGGTCGTCTCCCGGCTGATGGGTCTCGGCCACGCGGACTGGGAACGCATCCGCTCCTGGGCCGACCACGCCCTGTCCGGCGGCGCCCACACCGCCGAGGAGGTCGGCCTCGCGATGCGGGAGTTCTCCGCCTTCGCCGCCGAACTGGTCGCCGAGCGCCGCAAGGACCCGGGTGACGACCTGGTGAGCGGGCTGGTGACGGCGGGCGACGGGATCGGGATCGAGGAACGGCAGCTGGTGACCCTGGTCCTGGGGCTGGTCGTGGCCGGACACGAGACGACCATGGCCGCCCTCGGTAACATCGTCGTCCACCTCCTCACCGACGGGAGGCAGGCCTGGGCGGGGCTGGCCGAGGACGAGGAGGCCGCGGCGAGGGCGGTCGAACAGCTGCTGCGGACCGTCCCGCTCAGCGAGGGCAGGGTGCTGCCCGGTCTGATCCGCCGGGCCCTCGCGGACGTCGAGATCGGCGGAGTGACGATCCCGGCGGGCAGCGTGGTCGCGGCCCAGACCAACTCGGCCAACCGTGACCCGGACGTCTTCCCGCCCGGCCCGCCCGACCTGTTCGCCCCGTCGGCCCCGCCCAGCGTGGTCTTCGGCGCCGGCCCTCACCACTGCCTCGGCGCCTGGCTGGCCCGCCTGGAACTCGCCCTCGCCCTGCACCGCCTGGCCGTCCGCTTCCCCCGCCTGCGCGCCGAGTTCACGCCTGACACGATCGAGTGGCGGGAGGGCCAGATGACGCGCAGCCCACGACGGCTGCCGGTGTCCTGGTGAGAATCCCGCCGAGCGTACGAGGCGATGGGTACCGGCCCTGGCCGGACGGCCCGGGCTTCCGGGACGCACTCCATGGCCAGGACCTGTCCGGCCGATCATGCGCGGACGCGGTGTCCGGCACGCACCTCTGCGGCGCTCGCGACGCTTGCGGGAACGTGGGCGCGGACCTTGTCCTCCGGCTCGCAGCCGCACGCACCAGACTCCCCTCACCGGTGCTGATCAGTCACCGGCGACTTCCTGGGACCTGATCCGCCGAACAGGCCTCAGCGCGGCTTGAGTTCACGGTCCCCCGACGGCCGCGACCACCACACCCCCTCCCCGTGGGTGAGCCCGGGCAGCCGCATCTCGACCTCGCGCACCCGGCGGGCCGGCAGCTCCCCGGTGATAAGCCACGCCGTCTCGCCGCCCGTGGTGCCCGTGAACTCCGTCCCGACGGAGGCCAGTTGAGACGTCACCGGAGCCAGCGCGTCCAGCGGGACCTCGGCCTCGAACGTG
>Ga0307516_10007755_pt1 | contig 12267 bp, 11 predicted proteins | sample 19_EM_MG_FD_203310 | JGI IMG/M metagenome (GOLD analysis project Ga0307516, IMG submission 203310) | Populus trichocarpa ectomycorrhiza microbial communities from riparian zone in the Pacific Northwest, United States - 19_EM | ecosystem: Host-associated > Plants > Roots > Unclassified | place...
AGGCCAACCGGGCGAACCGGGCGCGCCTGGCCGCCGACAGCGATGTCGCTGTCCAGGACGCCGGCAACCGGTAGTTGGCGATCGGCGCCGATCGCCCCCGTTCCGGAAGCTGTCCCGACGGTCCCGCTTTGGGGCACACTGCGTACGGCACCCATAGTGTCCGGTGTGTTCCTCTGTGTGACAGGAGAATTCTGTGTCGTTACCGCGTCACTGCGTCCTCGCGGCCGCCGCCTCATCGGCCTTCGCCCTGGTGGGTCTCATGGCTCCGGCCGCCACCGCGACCCCCTCCACCTTCACCGCGACCCCCTCCGCTCTCACCGAGTCGGCCGCCGACGCGGCGAGGGCGGCCGCCTACCCCACCAATTCCTTCGATGTCACCTACGGCGCCACCTACACCCGCGGCACCCTGATCTGGCAGAACCGCTCGGTCGGTGTCTCCGGGAACCAGCGAGCCGTCAGCACCAGCGGGTGCCGTAAGACGTTCGTGTACACCTACGACGCGAGCGTGCACGAACTGGGTGTCAGGAGCAGCAGCGCGGTCTGCGACGGGGTCGCACCGATCGCGTTCAGTGTTCCCGCCGATGTCGCCGGTGGGGCCGCCTTCGTCTCCGTCTGTCTCACCGACGGAGCCGCCGCTCCGCTCAAGTGCGAGGCCTATGCCCGATCCGACGCGACGGGTGTTTCAGTCCGTTGACCACTGTCTGAGTCAACTGGCCCGATAGGTAAGGAAGTTCCGGAGGGCCGCGGCGGTGACATCAGCGGCCGCGAGACCCGCGGCCGCGTCACCGTCGACGGCCGCGCGGTCATCGTCGCCCGGACTCAGTGCCAGTCGGGCGCACCGGTGACGGGCGGCAGGTGACCCTCGATCTCCGCTCGTACGTCCCGCATGACGGTCACGACGCGGACCTCGTGTGCCCGGGTGAGCCGGGTCACCGGAACCGAGCAGCTGATGGCGTCGGTGGCCGGTGCGTCGTACCTCAGGGCGAAGCCGAAGCCCGCGATGCCGGTCACGGTCTCCTCGCGGTCGATGGAGTAGCCGCGCTCGCGCACCTCCGCCAGGTCGGCGAGCAGGGCGGCGCGGCTGGTGTGCGTGTTCTCCGTGAGAGAGGTCAACGGCCCGTCCGAAAACGGCAGTTCGTCGTCGGAGCGTTCCGCGAGCAGTGCCTTGCCGAGGGCACCGGCGTGCGCCGGGACCCGGCGCCCCACCCGGCTGATGGTGCGCAGGTACTCGTGGGACTCGCGGGTGGCGAGGTAGACGACGTCGCGGCCGTCGAGCCGGGCCATGTGGATCGTCTCGCCGAGCGTGTCCGAGGCCTCGTCGAGGTAGGGGCGGACCGCGCGGATACGCCGGTCGCCGTCGAGGTAGCTGGTGCCCGTGAGGAGCGCGCGGATGCCGATGCCGTAGAGGGAGCCGGTGACGTCGGAGCGGACCCAACCGCAGTCGACGAGGGTCTGGAGCAGCTGGTACATGCTGCTGCGCGGCACATCGAGGTCCTCGGCGAGCTCGTCCAGGCGTGAGGGCTGTTCGCCCCGCGCGGCGAGCAGTTCCAGCAGTGCGACGGTCCGGGCCGCGGACTTCACGCCGCGAACGCCTCTGCTCTCCATGGCGCCCATCGTAAATCCGGGCCTGCCACACCCATTGACCCATCCTGTTCACCAACCTAACCTCCATCTGCATACGTAGACGTCGTCTGCATAGAGAGACGGGTTTGATGACAGAGATCAGCGCGCAGGCCGATGAGGCTGTCCTACGGCTCCGTGACGGAATGGCGCGCGGGGTGCTGTCCTTCCCCCTCACGAGCTTCCGCGACGACGGCGGCCTCGACCTGGACTCGTACCGGTCGTACCTGACCGACCGGCTGGCCACCGTGCCCGGCGCTGTGTTCCCCGCCTGCGGGACCGGAGAGTTCTTCTCGCTGGACGAGGACGAGTACCGCGCGGTCGTCGAGACCACGGTCGAGGTAGCCGCCGGGCGGCTGCCGGTGGTCGCGGGCATCGGGTACGGCTGGGCGCAGGCGCTGCGGTTCGCCCGTATCGCGCAGGACGCCGGCGCGGACGCGGCGCTGCTGCTGCCCCACTACCTGGTCACCGCCCCGCAGGACGGCCTGGTGGAGCAGGTGCGCCGGATCGCCGCCGGTACCCGGCTGCCGCTCATCGCGTACCAGCGCGGCCAGGTCGCCTTCACCGCCGACTCAGTGCGCCGGATCGCGGAGATCCCCGGCGTCGTCGGCCTGAAGGACGGCCACAGCGACCTCGACCGGCTCCAGCGCCTCACGCTCGCGGTCCCCCAGGACTTCCTGTTCTTCAACGGTGCCGCCACCGCGGAGATCCAGGCCCGCGCCTACGCCACGGTCGGCGTCCCCGCCTACTCGTCAGCCGTCCACGCCTTCGCGCCGGAGATCGCGAACGCCTTCTTCGCCGCCCTGCGGGACGGGGACGACGCGGGCGTGACCAAGCTGCTGCGCGAGTTCTACATCCCGCTGGTCGAACTGCGGGACCGGGTGCCCGGTTACGCCGTCTCGCTGGTCAAGGCCGCCGCCCGGCTGCGTGGCCTCCCGGTCGGCCCGGTGCGCGCCCCGCTCACCGACCCAGGCCCGGACGACCTCGCCGACCTGGAGAAGGTGCTGGACCACGGCCTGAGCCTGGCCGGCGCCGTACGACGACCCGCCTGAGCCCTGGCCGACGCCCGTACAGGCGCCCCTCGTCCCTCCCGGATGACCCCAGATGACCGTTGTGCCCGCCGGATGACCGCACGGCCCGGACCACCGGACCGGTGCGCCACTCCACTCAGTTCAAAGGGGAACTGACATGCCTCTCCTCGTAGTCGGGATCAGCGTTCTGATTCTGCTGCTCCTCATGACCAGGCTGAGACTCAACGGGTTCGCGGCCCTGCTGCTCGTGGCGGTCGGCGTGGCGCTGGTCCGGGGCATACCGGTCGCGGATATCCCGGACATCCTCTCCGAAGGCATCGGGGACCAGATCGGTGACACCATGCTCACCATCGGACTCGGCGCCATGGTCGGCCGGGTCATGGGGGACTCCGGTGCCGCGCAGCGGATCGCCGGCAAACTCCTCGACGCCTTCGGCCCGCGGTGGGTGCAGGTCGCGATGGTGGTCACGTCCATGCTCATCGGCGTGACCATGTTCTACGAGGTCGCCTTCATCATCATCGTGCCCATAGCGTTCACGTTGGTCAGGGTCACCGGGGCCAAGCTGCTGTGGGTAGGGCTGCCGATGTCCATCGCCCTGTCCACCATGCACAGTTTCCTGCCGCCGCACCCCGGCCCCACCGCGGTCGCCGCGACCTTCCACGCCTCCGTCGGACTCACGCTGTTCTACGGCCTGTTCATCGCCGTCCCGGCCGGTGCGCTCATCGCTCTGGCCTGGCCCCGCCTGCCGTTCATCAGGGCGATGGACCCGTCCATCCCCAAGGGCCTTGTCAGCGACCGGGAGTTCACCGACGAGGAGATGCCCGGCCTGGGCTGGTCGCTGTTCGTGGCGCTCTTCCCCGTGGCGCTGATCGTCGCCGCCGCGGTGACCGACATGACCACCTCCGGTGACACCCCGTTCCTGCATGTCGTCGCCTTCATCGGCTCGGCGCCGATCGCGCTGCTGCTGGCCCTGTGCCTGGCGATCTGGGCCTTCGGACCGCGGATCGGCCGGAGCCTGACCGACGTCAGCGCATCCTGCACCTCGGCGGCCCAGGCGATGGCGATGATCCTCCTGGTGATAGGGGCGGGCGGCGCCTTCAAGAACGTCCTCGTCGAAGGCGGGATCTCCGACTACATCAAGGACGCCACCGACAGCTGGTCCATCTCGCCGATCATCCTCGCCTGGCTCATCGCCGTGATCCTGCGGATCGCGCTCGGCTCCGCGACCGTCGCCGTCGTCACCGCCTCCGGCGTGGTGCTGCCGCTCCTCGCCGGCAGCGGCGTCCACCCCGAGATGATGGTGCTGGCCGTCGCCTGCGGCTCGATCGCCTGTTCCCATGTCAACGACCCCGGATTCTGGCTGTTCAAGGAGTACTTCAACCTCTCCGTCATCGAAGCGATCAAGGTCCGTACCAGCTATACGACCGTGCTCGCCGTCCTCGGCCTCGGTGGCGTCCTGACGGCCGAGTGGGTCCTCGACGTCCTCAGCCTCTGACCACGGCCCCTCACCCACGTACGCAAGGACTTCTTTGAGCATGAGTCAGCCGACCGTCACCACGTTCTCCGTCTATCCCGTCGCCGGCCGGGACAGCATGGAGCTGAACCTCTCCGGCGCCCACGGCCCCTACTTCACCCGCAACATCCTCGTGCTCACCGACTCCGAGGGGCGCACGGGGCTGGGGGAGGTGCCCGGAGGGGAGAAGATCACGCGGACGCTGCGCGACGCCGAGTCCCTCGTCGTCGGCGCGAAGGTGGGCGACTACAAGCGGGTTCTGCGCGAGATCGGGGAGGGCTTCGCCGACCGTGACGCCGGCGGACGCGGGGCCCAGACCTTCGACCTGCGCACCACCGTCCACGCGGTGACGGCCGTCGAGTCGGCGCTGCTCGACCTCCTCGGGCAGCACCTCGACGTGCCGGTCGCCGCACTCCTCGGCGACGGCCAACAGCGTTCGTCGGTACGGGTGTTGGGCTACCTCTTCTACGTCGGCGACCCCGACCGCACCGATCTGGAGTATGTCCGCGAACCCGACTCGGACATCGACTGGTATCGCGTACGGCACGAGCAAGCCCTGTCCGCGGAGGCGATCGTCCGACAGGCGGAGGCGGCCCATGAGCTGTACGGCTTCCGCGACTTCAAGCTCAAGGGCGGTGTCCTGGCGGGCGCCGAGGAGGTCAGAGCCGTACGGGCCCTCAAGGACCGCTTCCCCGAGGCCCGGATCACCCTCGACCCGAACGGGGCGTGGTCGCTGCGCGAGGCGATCGAACTCTGCGGGCCCCTGACCGGCACGCTCGCCTACGCGGAGGACCCCTGCGGAGCCGAGGACGGCTACTCGGGACGGGAGATCCTGGCCGAGTTCCGGCGCGGAACCGGTCTGCCCACGGCGACCAACATGATCGCCACGGACTGGCGGCAGATGACGCACGCGCTGGCCCTGCAGTCGGTCTCCATCCCGCTGGCGGACCCCCACTTCTGGACCATGCAGGGTTCCGTACGCGTGGCCCAGCTGTGCAACGCGATGGGTCTCACCTGGGGTTGCCACTCCAACAACCACTTCGACATCTCCCTGGCCATGGTCACCCACTGCGGAGCCGCGGCCCCGGGCGAGTACAACGCCCTGGACAGCCACTGGATCTGGCAGGAAGGCATGGAACGGCTCACCACCGCCCCACCACGCATCATCGGCGGCGAGATCGCGGTACCGGACGCCCCCGGCCTTGGCATCCAGCTCGACATGGACCGGCTCCTCGCCGCCCACGCCCTCTACCAGGAGAAGGCACTGGGGGCACGTGACGACGCCGTCGGTATGCAATACCTCGTCCCTGGTTGGGAGTTCAACGGCAAACGGCCCTGTCTCGTGCGATAGCCGAGGCAGGCGCAACCGTCACCGTGCCCGATTGTCAGTGCCGGATGCGAGACTGCCGGCGTGATCGAATCCAATGCGAAGGCGGACCTTCTCCACTACCTGCGAGCTGCTCGGGAAGCCCTGGTGTGGAAGCTCGACGGGCTCTCGGAGTACGACATCCGCCGCCCTCTGACGCCCACCGGTACCAACCTCCTGGGGCTGGTCAAACATGTCGCGGGAGTGGAGTTGGGGTACTTCGGCGACAGCTTCGGACGGCCGTTCTTCACCGAGGACCCGCCGCCCTGGTGGTACACGCAGGACGCCGAACCCAACGCGGACATGTGGGCCACGGCGGCCGAGCCGCGCGAGGACATCGTCGGGCTGTACCACCAGGCATGGGAGCACTCGGACAACACGTTCGCGACGCTGCCGCTCGACGCGGTCGGCCACGTTCCGTGGTGGCCGGAGGAACGACGGGAGACGACACTCCACCACCTCCTGGTGCGCGTACTCGCCGACACCCACCGCCACGCCGGCCACGCGGACATCGTGCGAGAACTCATCGACGGGGCCGTCGGATGGGGAAAGGGGAAGAGCGACCTGCCCGCGGGCGACCAGGCAGGGTGGGAGACCCACCGCCGCCGCCTGGAGGACGCGGCACGGCAGGTCGGCAACGCCTGATCTCGGCCTCCCACGCCGATCACACGCGGGACGGGACGCCGGGCCGCCGGATGGTCAGTGCGGTCGGCGTAGTCCCGCGATGAGGAGGTCGACGAGTCGACGTGCGTCGTAGCGGGGGTCGGCGTCCGCGCCGATGCAGAGGTTGCCGACGCCGCGCATGAGTTCGTAGGCCTGCAGGTCGGAGCGGATCTCGCCGGACTCGCCCGCGGCGTCGAGCAGTTGGGTGCACACGGGCACGAGGCGGTCGAGGAAGTAGGCGTGCAGCGTGTCGAAGCCGGCGTTGTCGGACTGCAGTACGGCGGCGAGTCCGTGCTTGGTGACGAGGAAGTCGACGAAGAGGTTGATCCACTGCCCCAGGGCGGCATGCGGAGTCGCGCTGGACGCCAGCAGGGCCGGACCGGCCTCGGCGCAGGCGTCGACCTGGTGCCGGTAGACGGCGATGATGAGATCCGCTCGCGTCGGGAAGTGGCGGTAGATCGTGCCCAGCCCGACGCCGGCCTCGGCCGCGATGTCCCGTACCGGCGCCTCCACGCCTGACGTCACGAAGACCGCGGCGGCCGACTCGAGCAGAGTCTCCTTGTTGCGCCGGGCGTCCGCCCTCTTGGACTGGGCCGCTTGCCCCGTCTTCACGTCGCTGTCGTTCACCACGCCACCCTTTACGCTGTCGGGCTTGCCAAAACGGAACGATGTTCCGTATCGTTATCGGAACGAGGTTCCGTTTGCTCATGATGTCAGAGCAGGGGCCCGGTAACCAAGCCATGCATTGGCGCCACGCCTCATCCGCGACGGAGGAACACGGTCATGCAGTACCGCACCTTGGGCCGCACCGGTGTGCAGGCCAGCTCGCTCGCGCTGGGCACGATGAACTTCGGCGCGATCGGGCGCACCCCCCAGGACGAGGTCACCGCCATCGTCGAAGCCGCCCTGGCGGGCGGGTCAATGTCGGCCCTGTGCGGAGGGCTCGCGAGGATTCACGTGATGAAAGCGCGCCGCCCGCCAAGGGCCAATGCATCCGCACGCGACGATCCAAATCATCGAGCACATGGCGCGAACAGGGCCGCCTTCGCACAGCCGGCCCGCGGGTGCTGTGCCGCGGGCCGGCCTGCGGGCGTGTTACGCGGTGAAGCGGTGCTGGCCGGAACCGACCTGATACACCACGCAGCCGTCCTCCTCGCGCAGGAAGGTCGCGTCGGTGTGGGTGACCGCGTCCGGAGTGTCCGCGGGGATCCATACCTCGGCGGTCGTGTTCGGCGGCACGGCGCAGGTGAGGACGAAGCCGTCGGACTTCTGCCGCCACTGTGTGGAGACCGGGCCGTGGACCGAGGTGAACGTGGCGCGGGCGGAGGTGACATCGCCGCCCGGGCGGGGACGGACGACGATCTCGCGGTAGCCGGGCCGGCCCGCCGAGATGCCGGCGATGTTCGTGTACATCCACTCGCCCACCGAGCCGTAGGCGTAGTGGTTGAAGGAGTTCATGTCCGGGGTCTGGAAGGCGCCGTCGGGCTGGACGGAGTCCCAGCGTTCCCACATCGTGGTGGCGCCCTTGTCGATCTGATAGCCCCAGCTGGGGAAGGAGCGTTGCCGGAGCAGTCGGTAGGCGACGTCGTTGTGGCCGGTGTCGGTGAGGACGGGCAGCAGCCGGGGCGTACCGAGGAATCCCGTCGACAGGTGCCAGCCCTTGGCCTCGATCAGCGCGACGAGACGGTCGGCCGCCGTCTTCCGCAGCGCATCCGGCAGCAGGTTCATCGACAGGGCGAGGACATAGGCCGTCTGCGTGTCACCCTTCACTCCGCCGACGTCCGTGACATAGGCGTTCTGGAACGCCTCCCGGACGCGCTCGAAGAGGTCGACGTAGGGGGCGGAGTCCTGGTCGAGCTCCTGGGCGATCCTCGCCGCGAGGTCGGCGCTGTGCGCGAAGTACGCGGTGGCGACGACGTCCTTGGGTGTCTCGTCGGAGATGTTCAGCCAGTCGCCGTATCCGACGGCCGGCCGCAGCAGATCGGCGCTGTTCCTCTCCAGATATGTCAGCCAGCTCTGGATGGACGGCCAGGCGTCCTCCAGGACCCGCAGGTCCCCGTACGCCTGGTACAGGGCCCAGGGGACCGTGACACCCGCGTCGCCCCACCCGGCGACACCGTCCCCCAACGCGCCGACATCGGGCGCCACGTCAGTGAAGGCACCCTGCGGGGTCTGCGCGTCCCGCAGGTCCACGAGCCACTTGGTGAGGAAGCGGGCCGACTCCATCGTGTACGCGGCCGTGGGCGCGAAGACGTTGATGTCACCCGTCCACCCCAGGCGCTCGTCGCGCGCGGGTGTGTCCGTCGGGATGGACAGGAAGTTGCCGCGCTGCCCCCAAGTGATGTTCCTGTGCAGCTCGTTGAGCATCGGGACATCGGTCTCGAACTCGAAGGTGAACGGGGCGGACGTATGCATGACACGACCGGTCACGGCGTTCGCCGAGGGAGTGCCGGGGAGGCCGGTCACCTCGACGTAGCGAAAGCCGTGGAAGGTGAAGCGCGGCTCGTACGTCTCCTCGCCGCCGCCCTTGAGTGTGTACGTGTCGGTGGCCGCGGCGGTGCGCAGATTCGCGGTGTAGAGGGTGCCGTCCGGGTTGAGAACCTCGGCGTGCCTCAGACGTACCGTCGTTCCCGCGGCGCCCGACACACGCAGCCGCACCGAGCCGACCATGTTCTGACCCAGGTCGAACACGAAGACGCCCGGCCGGGGTTCCGTCACCTCCTTCACCGGGAGTTCCTCGGCCACCCGGACCGGTCCGTCCACCTGCGCGACGAGTCTGCCGGGAGCCGTGTCGCCCGCGGCGCGGACGTCGAGCCAGGTCCGGTCGTCGAAGCCGGGTGAGGTCCAGCCCGAGGTCTCCTTGCGCGCGTCGTACGTCTCGCCGCCCAGCAGGTCGGCGGAGACGATCGGTCCGGAGGCGGCCCGCCAGTCCGTGCCGGAGACGATGCGCTCGCTCGTCCCGTCGGTGTACTCGACCTCCAACTGCGCCAGCAGCGCGGGGCGTTCGCCGTACTGGTGGGGTCCGAACATGCCGACGTCGCCCGCGTACCAGCCCGGTGCCAGATACGCGCCGATGGCGTTGGGTCCGGGCCGCAGCAGTGTGGTGACGTCGTACGTCTGGTACTGGACGCGTTCGCGGTAGTCGGTCCAGCCGGGAGCGAGCTGATCCCGGCCCACGCGGTGGCCGTTGAGGTGGGCTTCGTACAGGCCGAGAGCCGTGGCGTACAGGCGGGCGCGGGCCACCTTCCTTCGCGGAAGCCCGAACTCGTGCCGCAGCTGGTTGGCGGCGTACAACGCGGGAACGACCCTGCCCCAGGGGCCGGCTCCCCACGCGGCTGCCACCTTCGCCGCAGGCCAGCCGTCGTCGTCGAAGTCGGCCTCGCGCCAGGTGGCGGCAGGTTCCTTGTCCGTCGACTTCCAGGAGGCGTCGGTGACGACCTTCTGCTCGTCGGCTGCCGTGCGGAGGGTGAGGACGGCGATCAGGCCGGCGGGTCCCACGGTCGCGTTGGCGGCCGAGACCGCGAGGACGTTCTTCCCGGAACGCACCTGAGCGAGGACGTCGACGACGGCCGGTCTGCGCCAGCCGTCGTGGTCGGTCGCCAGGTCGGTGTGGGCCACCTGGGTGCCGTTCACGGAGACGGCGTAGACGTTGTCGGCGGTGATGGCCAGGGTCGCGGCCGTGATCCCGTCCGGGAGATCGACGGTGCGACGGAACCAACGGGTGGCCGCGGGCGCGCTGTTGGCCGGTTCGCCCTCGGGGAACCAGATCCACGCACTGCCCTCGAGCGAGGGCGCGTCGGTGAGAGCCGGAGGAGCGGACACCCACTCGGCGGACCACTGCGCGGCGTCCATGAGGCCGGTCTCCCACCACGCCGCCGGGCTCCAGCCGGAGGCGTTGTCCGCGGCGTCCCATACCCGTACGGACCAGAAGTAGCGTGTCCGTGGCTCCAGTTGGGGGCCCGCGTACGGAACGAGGACGGACTCGCCGGAGCTGACCTTTCCGCTGTCCCAGACATCCGGACGCGACAGCCCCGACGCGCTGGAGGCGACGCGGACCTGATAGGCGCCCTGCCGCGCGCCCTGCTTGTCCGAGGTCATCGGCCAGCTCAGGCGCGGGCGTTGTGCGTCGAGGCCCAGGGGATGCCGAACGTACTCGACGGTCGGAGCGGTGACGCGCAGGGTGCCGCGCCGCCTACCCGCCCGGGCCGGTGCGGACGCCGGTACGGCCGCCGCTGATCCGGCGTCGGTGGCCGTACCGGCCGCCGTGACCGCCGCGGCCGCCAGGATGTTCCTCCTACTGATCACTACGACCCCTCACCCAGAAATGATGAATCGATTCATGCCGGTGAAACGTAGGGGCGTACGAGGCGAGGGTCAATTACCGTGCGGGTCCCGCCCAGCCGAAGGGAGTCCCGCACGTTGCAGGTACCGCACCCCTGTGGGACAGCTACACCACCCGCGACAGGTTCCGGGTCAGGTGAGTGCTGCCGCCACCAGCGCGGCGGCCCTGGCTACCAGCGGGTTGTCCGTGGGCCCCTCGGGGGCGTGCTTGGTCGACAGGACGGACAGTACGAGAGGAGGCCGGCCGGGAGGCCAGACGACGCCTACGTCATTGGCGACCCCGTACGCCTGTCCGCCTCCGGTCTTGTCCGCGAGTGTCCAGTCGGCGGGCAGGCCTGCGCGGAAGCGCTCGGTGTTGGTGGTGTTGGCGATCAGCCACCCGGTCAGCCGTTCCCGGTCTTCCCGCGCCAGGGCTCGACCGAGGACGAGCCGCGCGTAGGTCTGCCCGATCGCGCGAGGGCTGGTGGTGTCGGTCCTCCGCCACGGTTCCGCCGTGTTCAGCTCGGGTTCCCACCGGTCGAGCCGCGTCGTCCCGTCCCCGAACGATCGGCAGAACCGGGTGATCGCGGTCGGCCCGCCGAGCTCGCGCATCACGAGGTTCGCTGCCCCGTTGTCGCTGTGGGAGACGGCGGCGGCGCACAACTCCTCGACGGTCATGCCGCGCGCGACGTTCTCGTCCGTACCCGTGATCGGTGCGTACCCCGAGGCTGTGACGTACTCCTTGGTGTAGTGGATCCGCTTGGCCAGGTACTCACCGTCCTGGTCGAGGTCCCGCAAGACCGCCGCGGCGGCGAGCGTCTTGAACACCGAGCAGATCGGGAAGCGCTCCTCGGCGCGGTACACCACTGTCCGCCTCGTGGCGATGTCATGGGCGAAGATCCCAAGACGCGCGGAGTACTCCTGCTCCAGGTCTCTCAGCTGCCGGGAGAGCCCCGTCTCGCCGGAAGGTGAGGCGTGTGCCGCGGTCGGCAGGGCGACCGTCAGCGCTGCTCCGGCGCCAAGGGCCAGTATCGCGCGGCGGCGGGGGCGAGCCTCTGTGGTCGCCAAGGCGGCCATATCCATCTGATTCATTCCATTCGTTCGAAGCAGGCAACGCTCAAGGACGGGACGTCCCGGCGCTGGTCTTCGCCCGGGCTAGCGCCGGGCGGCCGTTCCGACGTCAGTGCCAGCCGAAACGGCGGTCCACTACCGCCGTGAACTCCTCCAAGGTCAGTACCGAGTCCCCGTTCCGGTCGGCGGCGTCGAACAGCGCGGATGACGCGTCGGCGTCTCCCACGGCCCAGAACGGCAGGTCCCCGGACGCCGCCAGCGTCGGTCCCTTCGTCCGCAGGGCAATGATCACCTCTTCGCGGGTGAGGGTTCCGTTCTCGTCGAGATCGAGCGCCTCGAACAACTTCCGGGCCTTGTCGCTCATCGTGTCGTCCCCGTTCGTCCTCTCGGCGAACCCGCCGGCCCGCACCTCTTCACACACATGAGAACGCCTCCGCTGACGTCCGGGTTCCAGCGCTCCAGTCGGCCTACTCGACCCACTGGCCGATCCGTTGGCCGGCCGTCGCGCTGCCGGTCCAGATGACCGCCGCCCGGCCGCCCGACTTGTTCAGCCGGGCCGTGCGGCCCGGACCGATCGGCGCCGTTCAGTGGTGGGCGGGCGGTCCCTTCTCCGGAAGCGGGGGACTGGACGCCTCGCCACGGGACCGGGAGGCGCTATGTCGTCGACGTCCCGGGGGCCTCCG
>Ga0307516_10007756_pt1 | contig 12267 bp, 9 predicted proteins | sample 19_EM_MG_FD_203310 | JGI IMG/M metagenome (GOLD analysis project Ga0307516, IMG submission 203310) | Populus trichocarpa ectomycorrhiza microbial communities from riparian zone in the Pacific Northwest, United States - 19_EM | ecosystem: Host-associated > Plants > Roots > Unclassified | place...
GTTGCAACCTACCCCCCCACACCTCCACCCAACAAACCCCCACCCCCCCCCCCCCCCCCCCCGCTCCTCACTCTACATAGTTATCAAGTCCTGCCCCACTTGCCCACACGCACACACATGCTCCGGTACCACTAACACCGCTGTCAAGATATTATACCGGGTCCGACGATTTTGCCAACTTTCGACGCGAAAGAACACTACCAGTCTTATCATCGATTTACAAGCTCTTCCAGATCGCTGGTTAGTCAGCCCCAACTCGGCGCAGATCGATCGACTACGTTCACTAAGGGGCCCGCCTCGTCGGCCGCAAATCCTCGAAATTTTGACCGATGTCGCCCAAACCCAGCGTCAAAGATATATTACGGAGCGCCAAAGAGAAATCCCAGAGCTTCTTTGGACTGCCACCGAAGTCACGGGAGCCGAGCCTGCGACCGCCATCGCGACAGGCGGAGCCGCCAATCCTCACGACGGGCAGCGCAGCCGGTCAGCCGCCATCAACACCAGCCATCGTTTCGCCAGACGCACTGCGCGAACCTCCGCCAACATCTGTCACCGCTAAATCGACACCGGATAGTGCGCAAACCCTCCGACGATCGAGGTCAGTTTCACCGTCGCACCAAATCATCGCCGCCAGTGTCGAAAGCCCGCCAGCCGCGACACAACCAATCACCTCGACGGCGCCGTCGCCTTCCATCACCATCGCAAGTGAACCTGCAGCAACAGCTATGACAGTTAGCGCGGTCCGTGACACTACGCGCCAGCCGGAGACCAAGGAAGCGCCTCTATCGCTATGGCATGAAGCTCTGCACAGTCATTTGCTCGAGCCAGAGCACCGAATCCTGTTGGAAAACTCAGTTGAGAAAGATTTAAGTTGCATCACCTCTTCCATTGAAGAAACCATCACCCGGATCCAGAAAGAGCGCAGGGGAAAGGAGTGGAAGTTTTCATTCCTCGGGGATGCGATTGTCATGAAGGATATAGTTATGAAAACGCTTCGGTGGGTGCACAAGTTCAGAGAGATCGGCGACATCGCAATCCAATTCGACCCCATTCACGCGGCGCTTCCCTGGGCAGCGTTCCGATTTTTCCTAAAGGTGAATATGAGCTGCCAACTCCTGAGAACGGAACCAGAAAACTGACAGCAGTCTCCAAAGGTCTGCGTGGAGAAGGAAGACGTACTGGACGCCATCTTGATCGGACTCGAGAAGACCGCCTGCATCATTGCCCGGTGCGCTATCTACGAAAAGCTCTACCTCAACAGTGCCCGAACCGAGGCTGCGGATAATTTGCAGAAGTCAACGGTCCAGCTCTATACAACGATCTTAATGTTCGTAGCTAAAGCAATCGCCAAGTCGAAAGGTGGGCTGTCTGGATAGCCTTCGGTGGTTGTGTGGTGGTGGTGCTAACTATTCCACTCCCAGAGGGTCATCTCAAAGCAGCGTTCACGACCGAGCTGACGAACAACTACTTCAACGATGTCAAGGAATTGGAAGAAACGGTGGAAAAGGATGCTGCGGCTGCAGGAGCTCATTGTACTTGCTTAAATCGCCCGGAAGTCGCCACTGCTGACGCGAGGCAGATACAACGAACGAGTTCGCCCATCTTCGACTTATTCTGAGTGACCTCTACACAGCATCATCAAGAATCGGGCCGCAAGTGGACAAAATGCAAGAATTTTTAGAAGGTGAGGAAGCCCAATGACCATATATATATTCATTGGCTTACACTGTACTAGAATCCAGGAGGTCTGAGATCTTGGAATGGATATCCACCATTCCATACACCGAACACCACACCCGAATTAGTTCAAAACGACTTCCGGGTACCGGAGAGTGGCTGTTCCAAAAGGGGGAGTACAAGGAATGGCTATCTTCAAGTGTTTCCAGGCTGCTATTGTTGCGAGGTATACGTAAGTTCCCTCTGAATCCAACCGTCCAGATCTTGCGGCGTGCGCCTGACTGGGACATCAGCTGGCGCCGGAAAGACTTTCATTGCATCGGGAGCTATCGACTCTTTTGCTACAGATTCCCGGCTGGGGAAATTGGCGTACTTCTACTGCAACCGCGCCGAACGGACTCGGCGAGACCCGGAGACGATCCTAAGCGCCGTCATTCACCAGCTCGTCCAGACCGAGTCAGATGATAAGGCGCTACTGAAGCCGATTGTTGATACCTTCAGGCTGAGGACGCTTCAAGGCCAGCAGGCCTCAAAACTCAGCCTCTTGGAAAGTCAGGCACTCCTCGTGAAGTTGGCAGACGTGTATCAGCAGACAACAATCTGCATCGACGCTCTGGACGAAGTCGACCCTTCCACACGGAAAAACCTTCTACAGGCACTGAAGTTTGTCATGGAGAACTCAAAGAACCTAGTCAAGATCTTCGCGACGACTCGAATGGATGTCGACATTGACCGACTGTTCAAGATGTTCCCCAGGATTGAATTGCAGCCAGACGATAATGCCAGTGATATTGTGCGCTTCATCAAGGAGAGTGTCCAGACTGGCATTGAGGATGGAGAGCTACTCGACGGTGCTGTCGATGACAATCTTTATGTTGAAATATGCAAGGTATTGGGCGAGCGATCACGGGGAATGTGAGTCCGCCATATTGACAATGCTCTGTGGGCACTGCTGACAATCCTTCGCCAGGTTCCAACTTGCAGCACTTCAGATTACCTATCTCTACGGCATGACCACTGAGCAAGAGGTACGAAATGGGCTTCGGCAGCTTCCTGGCACCCTACGGAACGCCTATCAGCAGATATACGATCGCATTCTCGCCCAACAACCAGAGGCGCGACAAAGAGCCCTCAGTGCCTTCCGCTGGATAAAGTTTTCCTGCGAGCCGGTACGGTCGGAGACACTCCTTGATGCTGTCAGTGTTGATATCACCTGCTCCGGCGAATTTTCGCACCACGTGTTCCAGCCGAATGTACTCCTGAAAGTCTGCCAAAACCTTATCATTCTGGACAAAAGTCTTAACGTGTTTCGCTTTGCACACCTCTCTGTGGACGAATTTTTCGAGGACGAACTTTCTCCGGAAGATTCACACACCGAAATTGCACAAGCCTGCCTCTCCCTGATGTGCACACCAAGGGCGTGGGAAGGCTATGACCCCAGCGCCACAACCGCAGAAGGACAGTATAACGATCGCCACCTTTTATTGTACTCTTCCGCCTTCTGGCCCTGGCATTTCGCGCGTGCCAAAGACTGTGCAATTTTAGATACAATTTGGGATGCATTCGTGTCAGGGACCAACCATCAACAATGGTGTGAATACAGCAGTGAAAAGGTAAAATGTTCATGGCACTCGGGTGTGGTGGTTTGGGAACGGGTTAGGGCCCACAGAGAGCAAAAGAATTCCATCCTGTCGTGTGTATGCATATTTGACATCAGCCGCAAATTTGTCAAATCATTCGATTCATCCCCTCTGCCGGCGATTGATGCGAATGCGCTGCTCTCTACGGCGTGTGATTTCGGCGATCTTCAGATCTCGAGTCTGCTGATTGGTAAGGGCGCTGACGTTTCTGCCGCCGATAAATACGGATGGACGCGCCTTCATCGCGCGTTGAGTGAGAGAAAAGAGAAGTTGGCGCGCCTTCTGATCGACAAGGGCGCTGACGTTTCTGCCGCCAACAAAGACGGAGAGACGCCCCTTCATTGCACATCGTGGTGGGGGGGCGAGCAGGTGGCGCGACTTCTGATCGACAAGGGCCCGGACGTTTCTGCCGCCGACAAATACGGACAGACGCCTCTTCATTGGGCGTTGACCGTGGGAAATGAGGAGATGGCCCAAATTCTGATCGACAAGGGCGCTGAGGTTTCTGCCGCCGACAAAGACGGAGTGACGCCCCTTCATCGCGCGTTGAGCAGGGGAAGTGAGAAGGTGGCGCGACTTCTGATCGACAAGGGCGCTGACGTTTCTGCCGCCGACAAATACGGACAGACGCCCCTTCATTGCGCATCGTGGGGGGGGTGCGGGCGGGTGGCACGACTTCTGATCGACAAGGGCGCTGACGTTCCTGCCGCTGACAAAAGCGGACGGACGTCTCTTGATCTTGCGTTGAGCGTGGGAAATGAGGAGGTGGCGCGACTTCTGATCGACAAGGGCGTTACTGCTGCTGCCCACCAGACGGATGGGCACCACTGTTTCTCGTGGGGGGCCTAGTGCCAGTGATGGCAGCGCCTTTACTTTTTAAAGTTGCTGCGGGGTTATTTGGATTACGCCTCTGGCCATCAAGGTTGTGTGCGTTATGTAGGACTTTAGTTTAGTGGTTGTTTCCTTGCATTTTTACCCTTTTCCGATCAGCGGTAATCTTCGGTAGCTCATTTGTCGCTGGTATATATTTTCTGTATCGCCCATATCGACCGTCTGTTGTAAGTTTTGGGGCGTGACCTCGGACGCGACGAACCCCTTTCATCTAGTCCGTCCATTCGTCGGATGGCACTGACTACATCACGTGTTGGAAATACTTCTCGCCACTCCGGAACGGCGTGCTGATGGGATCAACGCCGTCACGACGGGAGCAAAGGGCACCAGACTAGAATCACCCAGGCCTCGCAATAGTGCGTCCTGCCCGGCCGGGCCCGGCAGTCGTTTAGGACTGTCCCGCCCCGGGCAAGGTCTCCACTGCCCTAGTCAGTCCTGGTATAGGATTTGGACGGACTGCCGAAGACTGGTGGGCCCTGGCGGGCCCGGCCGGGCACCCCAATAACGTGAAAACATGCCAGACATCCGTCCCACCAGCACCAGCTAGCCCGCAACTCACTTCTAACTACAACCTCGGTACCGATGCCTATGCCGAAGACGAAGCACTCAATGATATCGTCGTTCGCCCCCGAGTATTCGGCTTCCCAGCGACAACTCCTTGTCGATCCCGAACAATATCCGAAACGACTGCATTGTGGGAGAGACAACAAAGGCGACGGCCTCCACCCAGAGCTGGAGTAGCCCCAGGAACGAAAGACATTGGCATCCCAGGTATTCTCGAATGCCGCCCTCCTTTTGATGGTTCCCCACTGACACTGGATCCGCTTGGGCGATTTCAACGTACTCCCTGACTAACTATCTCAACTGTTGATGTGATCTCCTATTGGCACCAGGTTGCATGCCAGAATGGCAGAGACAAGGGGTTGGCAAGAATGGGACTCGAGATGGCAGCTATGCCGGCCATATCCGTTGAGCCAGAAGGAGTATTCTCAAGGTAAGATTCCCTCCTCTTGCATCTCTCTTGCACTCCCAGCTGACAACTTCATGCAGCGGCCGCTACACAATCCCGACACAGCGAGATAGTATCCGCGACGAGATCATACAGGCGGCCGATCGCCTGAAATCATAGACGTACGAAGAGATGAAACATACTAGTACCTCTGAGGTCACCGTGACTGAGAAGATACTGAGTGAATTGGCGGGGCATGTAGAGGAAACGGAGGCAGGTGGGGACAATGTGACCGATATATGAAACCACAAAGATCGTAGAAAATGAACGAACAATTTCTTCTCTCTACCACCTCTTGTGCGATCACTACTGCAATAATATTCTTATTGCATTTCTTTCGTGCTTCTCGGTAGCTGGTCATCGGTTTTATATCCTTATTACATTCGCAGTTGTGGTACGCCGTGGCTCCCGCAAATACAAGCGGAGCGACTGCACACCCGCCCGAAGACCAGAGATTCGGAGACAAGGGACCGGGGTGAGGGAGGGGCGGGCGTTGTTACACAGCGGTGATCCCAGGCCTCGCAGTCATACGTCCCGTCCGTTCTGGGGCCTGCCCAAGACTAGACTATGCATGGTCGCTAGTCCTGGTAGTCAAGGGACGGCCGTCCCGTAGACATTTTTCAGTGAGGACCGGATACCTAGTTCTCACTACTTTCTTTCTTTCTTTCTTACTTCTAGATACTATTCATTGAGTTAGAATACGAGTGCCGCTGTAACTCGTACCGTTTTATCCCATCCATCATCATCTCTGCTCATCTCCATCTCCCTTTGTGTCTCCGTCACTCCTCTCTCCAGGACGGACGATACTCGCACACCCTATTGGAAGCTCCCCGTCTCATCAGAGGTTATAAGCCCGGGACCCGTGCCGTAACCGCCCCACCAACTCACCTGAAATCCTCGCGTCAAAAGTAACTCCCACAAAGGAGTCAGCAGTAAGCGCGGGGGCCGGCATATCGAGGCCCGATCTCCTACGTCCTCCTATACTGTCCGTACTACTTTCGCTGACACTCACGTAATCAAGAAAAACACATCACATCGCCAGGTCCCCAAAACCCTACAAGCACACTTTCGACACGATCGAACTCCTCCGAGCAACAAACTATGCTACCTAGATGGAGCTACCGACGTATTCTTGAAGGGATCAGAGCATGGGCAATCGTCGTGGGAGAGGAGGAGGAACCAAACAATCCAGTCAAAATCACTGCTGCTGCTGTAGCTGAGCGAACAGTCTACTTGGACCACATGAACCAGCATGCACAGGCTTCTGCAATCATCAGTGGATCTTGCCCCAACACGCCAGGTTTACTTGGATAAATTAGTGACCCTACGGCAATGTGGAACCATTTTGCTACCAGAATGGATGTAACCAACACTACAGTTGGAGGAAGGTTTTCTGGAACGGCGTTGGTGTGGATACTCGGTGATATTTTTTAGTGTAGATCGACGTCGATCATATTGCACATCATTATAATTTATGAGTGCCAAGAAAGACTTATCCCGACGTCGGCCGACATTGGGATATCGAGTCTGCCTGACTTTGCTACACCATCGTCGGGACGATCTATTTCTATTCCGACCGCGAACAGCGACGTCTGGTCGGTGTCTTCGTAGACCACCCAAAGCAAGTCCGCCGGCCGGTCTGGTCTATGTCGAACACTGCACGCAGCGCGGTAGCGAGGAGCTGCTGACGTGAGAGGTACTGCACCCCTATAACTGCCACTAATATAGGTACCGGTGCGCTAGTGCGCGTAAGGACTAGCGCGATTTAGGACCGCGCTTGTACGCATCAAATTTTCACGAGTCATCGCGCTCTCCGTAGAATCGACTACATATAGATCTACAAATGTGACTAAAACTCATCTGGGTACCAATGAAAGGCGTACTCAAGACCATCGTCCTCGCTATAGTAATCTGTGGGAAGGAAATGACATGACTGCGCTGAGGTTTCCCTACCTACCAGCCTACCACTTCGCCGATATCGTACTACTGGTGGCGCTGTAGCCTTTGATGTCGAGCGCGCCAATCTCGATGCCGAAAGTGAACCGTGAGCTCTTTGCACAGCCTCTAAGAGGAACGCCGAGAAGGAGTTGGTACGTGCGATTGGGGGTCCGACTACTTTACTGCGAGTAGTATCAGACTCCCCAGGCTAGGCCTCATCATTGTGCTCGTCGTCCAGTGGTGACGAGTCTTCAAAGTTGTCGTCGCTGCTACTCGCTGCATCTTCCTGTGCAGCGGGCACTCCTCAAGTTTTCCAGTCCTGCAGAGTACCTATCAAGTGGGGAGTTGGTTGCCCTTTGATGGATATCACGCCGTCAGATGTCCGATCGATAGGTAGAGAGACGCCAATCCAACGGAAGCTTTAGATAATAACCTCTCACTTTTTTCCTGCCAGAATCTCCCGCAAGTCGCACCAACACGCCGGTCTGGGTATTGGCAGTCGGGCGTGGGTAAGCTCACGAGAGGATTGTCGTGAGGATTTCTACCAAGTGTGCAGAGCCTCATGCTTGGCTGTCATTGAGCTGCATTTTTCTTCAAAGCTGTGGAGATATCGGGTAATTGGTGATACCGGCTGTATCCCTTATTCAGCGCATTTGAGGTGATCACCTGACGTCTCAAAAACACTCAGGTGCTAACCCTATTCGATCTAGTGCTCCGGTATTGTAGCGGCAGTTTTAGTGTACCTCGAACGTGATAATACGGAGGCGCGCGGCGATCCGCATGTCGCAACGGAAAATGAACGAACATAGGAAGTGTGACTGACACTCGCGGGGTGGAGTGGCTGCGGTTTTCAGGTCGCAGCAGTGTACGTCCTATGCCGCAGCTGCCCAGGTCTCTTGCACACCTGAAGCGAGAGATCTAGGAGAAGAAGGGGTAGAAGCACGACAATGGGCAGGAGGCAGCGTCAGCAACAATAAGTCCAAGCTGCCAAGTTAGCTGCGGCCGGAGGGAAGAGTGGCCGGTAGAACCAAGAGGCTTACCTCGAGGTTCTGACACCTGAAGATAGGTCATTGCCTCAAAAGCCGGTATCTTAAGTTCTTAACCGGACGAAGAATCGGCCATCCACTTAGTGCCGGTTAGGGTTATGGTTACTCACCACAACCATTAGACCCCCGACGTCGTCGAGCTCGCTGGATGTAGGTACTGTTCACTGGACTTCATCCTGCGCTCTGCGGAGCCACTGGACGTCGGGTGACATCGACCACACTTGCTGTATAGTATAGGTGCCGGACTCCTGCCATTATTGAGCGCGCGCGTCACAACCATTAAACGCCCGATGTCATCGAGTTCACTGGGCGTAGCCATTGGTCGCTGGACTTCATTCTGTGCTCCGCTTATGCACAAGACATCGGGTGTTGTTAAACCTGCTTGCCGTAGCCGAACGACGTCAAGAGCGAATGCCGTAGTCAGACGTCAGTATCAGCGCCAGCCGTAGCTGGACGGCATCGTTAGTGTACGCCGTAGCAGCAGGATGCCGGACGTGAACGAGAGCGCCAGTCGTATTCTAACGTCGTATTGGGCCCTCACGACAGCTACTAAACGCCCGATGTGGTGAGTGCTGGCCCGCTCAGCGCCAGGGCCTCCGCAGCAGGCTCGACTTCAACCCCGGAGAGCATCTCACAACGTTTAGTAGCCCCAACTATAACACCAATGGTAGAATATTCCGGCGAATCCGCAGCCCACCATGCCTATTTCACGCGGTGCTCGATCTCGCACTTGCCTATCGGCTATGACCAGTGCTGGTCATTGCTAGCCATACTCATACGGATCTGGTTCCATTCGCTACGTCTCTGACCTGTACCAACGACGTCCCGAGGACTAATTCAAACAGCACCGACTCAAGCGTGCCCCGACCACCACTGCTAGTACTACCGATATAGGAAGCTAGCTGCGTGAGTCTATGGGGTTATAGGCTTACAGCAGAGTTCACCTGTTGGTCGTCTTATGATAGTTTAGTCTCGTTGCAGTGTTCTATTCTTGTAGTTTTGCTAGGCACCTTTTTCCTGCATAAATTGTGATGTTACTGCTTTTTCGGGAGTTCTTCTTATGTCTATCGAAGTTTTGTAAAGTCGTTGGTGTCACTATATGGAGGTCTCCAATTTTGAAGTGAATAAATTTGTTATTTTAGGTGGGAATTTGGTGCGTTGACAACACCCCCCCTCTTTTGAGAGCCAGTTCTTCCAGACATTAATGACAACGGCAAAAATAAAAAGACTGCTAAGGTGCTAACGTCTGGTGTGAGACAACCCTAACGCACATGATGAAGCCTCCCTACAGCAAGATCGCCCTCCTTCCCCCCCCCCCCCCCCCCCTGTCGTCCACCACCCTCCATCTATGTCGCCCACCCCATGCAACCACCCTGCCCCCATACGCCCGGCTTCTCATCCGCCTCCCTACTCAACAGTCTGCTCCGCCGCCATCTGCCAGCTCCCCTCAGCCATAGCGCCCCTCACCCCCGAGGTACCACCCTTCCGTTCGGTCGGGAAAGGGTACGGTAGCAGCCAGACTGCATTTGTAGTAGCGGTGCAGGTTGCCGCCGGCGACCTGGCTCGACCGACGATCGGTGAGCTGAAGGCAGTGCGTCAGCGTGTCAGTCGCGAGTGTGTGGTCGCACGGTCGCCGGTGATTGAGCCTTAGCCACCTCTGCACTCAGGTATCCCGCTATGGTGAAGCGTCCGGTTCTTTCCACTGTGGCGAGCAAATCCCGACAGAATAACGTGTGTATATGGGTAACCTTCGGGTAATGCCGTGGTGGTGAAGAGAGTAACTTCCGGTAGGTAAATTGTATCGTTACTGCTGGGGGTGAGTGGTTGTTGATCTAATATTCGAGGCATTTGCGGCAACCGCACCCAAAAAGCCGGGTAAAAGTGCGGGGCAATTGGAGTTCATGGTGCGGGGTAACCGACTGCGCGGGGAAAGAGGGTCAGGGATTATGTATTAGATATGGTGCCGGACACTTGTACGGGCTAGCGTCTTGGCAAAGTACAAAACGAGGTGTCTGGTGACTAATCATGAGTGACTGTCTATGGTACACTGTAATTAGCCGAACCCCGCCCCAGATAAGCGTCATCCTTCAACGCCGTTGCCGTTGCCGTTACCGTCGCCGTCACTACCACTCCAAAGCGCTCGCTCATACTACACAATGCCCCGTCCGAACAAAAGAACACTGGCTAGCAGAAAGTCATGTCAACAGGCTGCTATAGCGAAAAGAAGGAGGACTGTTGCTGCCAGTGAGAACTGGGAGATTCCGGCTGGAGCTCCCTCCGAAGGACATCAGGAAAAAAAATCTGCGTCCAGACGCACAGGCAGCGTCCGGACGCACCAGGCACTCGGGACGCTCTGGACGCACCCTGTCAGCGCACATACCGCTCCCAACGCAAAACGCACAGGCAATGTGAATTCAGACGCAGATCGCCATGGCATCTGCTTACCGGACGGAGCGTGGCAGGGCATTTTCCTTCTGGACGCACCGTGTCAGGGTATTTTCCTTCTGGACACAGCCGTGTCAGGGCATTTCCCTACTGGACATGTCCGGATGACGCATGTTATGGCACCACGGTCACGCTGGCTGTCAAGGTGCAGAACATCGCAGTAAATACTACTCGTATCGCATTCGCAAACACGCAGTGGGTTCCAGGCATTGTGACTCAATCCAGTTCTATTCTCTATATCTAAGTTACATCTATATATGCTACTACTACACTTTGCGTTCCCAGCAGAAGTACCCAGCATCACGCCCATCGCTGCGATCAAGTAGTAATGCTGTTTTGATGTGCGTACCATTGCTCTGCGTGTTGGAAACAAAGGAAAGTTGGCAAATACGACATGACGCGATGAGCACGACACGATGTGCATGACGCGATGAGCACGGCGCGATGAGCACGACACGATGAGGAGGATGGCGATGAGGATGCCGGCAGCTAGAACGATAGCGAGTAGGATGCGGAGGGTATGATGGCGAGTAAGACCCGGCGGGTATGATGGCGATTATAATGACGAGTAAGATGTGGCGGGAATGATGGCGAGTATGATGGCGATCTTTGTGACATGGTTAGCGCAGCTCTCAGAGTGACAGAGACACTGGGAAGTTGTACAATACAAAGTGATGGGTACGATGTCAATGAGGGTACCAGCGGTGAGGACAACAGTGAGTAGGACGTGGAGGGTATAATGGCGAGAAAGACATGACGAGTACGATGTCGATGAAAAGCGCCAAGCTATTACTAACACTTGCGCTTCCGTAAGGTTCAGCTCGCTCATCGCTCCTGAACCTCTATTTTCTTCTCCTTTCACCTCGTCGTACGTACGCGCCGCCATCAAACATGTCTTGCTCATCGACATTTTCCTTATCGACATCTTACTTGTTGCACCTTTCTCGCTACGTTACTCGCCACCATCCTCAAACTCATTGACAATCCTCCTCATTGACGTCGTACTCGTCGCGTTGTATTGTACAACTTCCCGCTGTCTGTCAGAGCTGCGCTAACCACGCCACAAAGATCACCATCATGCTACTCACATCTTTCTCTCCATTATACCCACTGCGTCCTACTCGCTATCGTCCTCACCACTGTCACCCTCAATGACATTGTACTCATCACTTTGTATTGTACAACTTCCCAGTGTCTCTGTCACTCTGAGAGTTGCGCTAACCATGTCACAAAGCTCGCCATCATACTCGCCATCATTTCCACCGTATCTTACTTGTCATCATAATCGCCATCATACCCGCCGCGTCTTACTCGCCATCATACATCAGGAAAAAAAATAATTGCGTCCTTAGCGTCCGGACGCACTAGACGCTCTGGACGTTTCAGACGCAACCTGCTTAACTCGGACGCAGATCGCCACGGCACCGTGCGTCCGGACGCAGTACGTCATGGCATTTGCTTACCGGACGGAGCGTGGCAGGGCATTTTCGTTCTAGACGCACGGTGTCAGGGCATTTTCCTTCTGGACGCAGCCGTGTCAGGGCATTTTCCTTCTGGACGCAGCCGTGTCAGGGCATTTTCCTTCTGGACGCAGCCGTGTCAGGGCATTTTCCTTCTGGAC
>Ga0307516_10007757_pt1 | contig 12265 bp, 7 predicted proteins | sample 19_EM_MG_FD_203310 | JGI IMG/M metagenome (GOLD analysis project Ga0307516, IMG submission 203310) | Populus trichocarpa ectomycorrhiza microbial communities from riparian zone in the Pacific Northwest, United States - 19_EM | ecosystem: Host-associated > Plants > Roots > Unclassified | place...
CCCGACATTATCCAACAAACTAAAAAAACACTTATGTTAAATATTCATTATCAATTATCAACTATCAACGTCCATACAAATTTATACATATATAAATTTACGGAAATCACAACTTCGCAATAGAATTAATAACAATTAAAACGGACCCGTTAAACAAACTATTATTTATTTCATCACAACACATCTAATTCGGTGTAATTCAAACAAAGTTTCAACAATTTACAAACAAATATAATTTGACAAAATCTAAAACAAACTATAACAACTACAAAATTATATATTCATACTACAAGTTTCTTTGACGAATAACAATCAAACAAGTACATATGTTAACAAAATACATATACTAAAAAAACAATAAAATTCACATTTAAATGTTAAAACTAAAAAGGATAGATTTACTTACAAAAAATGATAAAATCCACAAGAACGGATGTTGTGACCACGTACAAAAGTATAAGAAACTTGAGTGTTTGTGTTGAGAAGATGGGAGAGTTGGGATGAGTGGTTGACTGCAGTTTGGGAGGGGAGAGGTGGGATGGGGAAGAAGAAGGAGAAATAGAGGAAGAGAGTGTCGGCAGAGTGGGTATATTTTTTACTGTTACCGATGGAATCACTGACAGACACGTTCCGTCGGTATACCCGTCGGTGATTCCACCTGTGAAAGTGTCACGTCACTATATGAAGATCCCGGTTTGAATTCCTCGGTCATTCCATCTGAAACAAATCCACATCATCACACCGTTGCAACTTTCCAAAAAAACTATATAGTCTGTCGGCGATACGGTCGGTATATACCGACGGACGGATTCCGTCGGTATATACCGACCGTATTGCCGACGAATGTTCTCTGTCGGTATATACCGAAAGATTTTGAGACGGAATTATTTCCGTCGGTAAAAATTACCGACAAAAAATTTCATCGATAAGTCCGTTGGTTTTCGCTGATTTTCTAGTAGTGACAGGTATTAGCTGCAAGCTATCTTGACCTACCAAGCACTAAGTATAAGCTATCAATAACTTGACTAAGAAGAATGAATGAGATTACTAAAACCAATTAATTAAACAATTATCCAACCCAGAAATCCTATTTCTAGACTAGTTAAATTTTTGGTACATCATCAACTTGGAACATGATTTGAGAAAGATTTGCTCTCAGTTAAACTCAACAATTGATAGCAGGATCATATCCTGTTGAAGATCTCACCACAAAATACAATATGATTTGACAAGCAGAGATCTCAAACTATATTTTTCAATAATGAAATGCCTAGAATATATATGTCATTAGCTTCTATTTCCATGTCAAATACCAGTAATAATGGCTTACCGTGTCTATATGGCAAATGCACCACTAAAAATCATGTCATTATTTTCTATCTCCATGGCGGCTATACAAGTGATCTAAATTCCATCTGAAGATCACAGCAGAGGGATTTGCACAAAAGGAGGTGGAAATGCAACTTTGGAAGTCGCAGAGTCAAAAGTTAGATAAGAAGATTGGAGGATATTTGGTGCATAAAGTTCGCCGTCCAAAATCAACTCAAGATAGCAGTGGAACCGTTGGCGTATGAATACTAACAAATTTTCTAACTTGGAGCTTTCGTTGCAGCAGTAGATATGTATGCAAATCACCTATACATGAGCTTGGATTCTCAAATATTTGGCGTATCAAGCATTTGCTTTGCTTGTTAGCTTTCTTTCATGAGCTTGTCCAATCAGGTGGTGTTCTGATGGCTTCTGTATAAATAATCCAGATGCTCATTTGTAATTCTGCTACCTGGAAACTTAATACTATGGGCCGATGAAAACAGCAATAACATCACAAGAACAAAGAATATGGAGAAGTGTAGAATATCACACGGAATAATTGAAAGAATAAACTAGGAAGTTTAACTGTCATTAAGTTTGACTCCATCGTATTCATTTGTCAATGTAGAGGGATTCCTTTCTTCTAAACCATGTTTGATTTTGAACAAGTTGATTTTCATTATCTTCCCTTTTTACAATGAAGAATTCAAACAATATTCACATGTAACTATCCAATAACAAAAGTCAAATTGTAATGCAAGTTGTGCCATTCACTCTTCTTCAAATGCTATATTTAGCGGATAAGAATAAGATTTCCCTCAAATGTTGGCTCATGTTGATCAACGTATAGCAGAAAGTTTAGAAAAATTTATTGATGACAGTGATGGTCATTTAATACTATTTCTAAAAATCACAAGCTCATAAATCTTATAACAAAAATTTTGGAAAATGTTACTTTAAAAAGATGGAAAGTAGGAGTTCCCACATGATCTGAGAATCCAAGTGATGTCATAGCAAGAGTTCAACTATCTGCCAACTTGTCAGATAGTAAGGAAAGGAAGGTTCCTCACCATTCAGAGCTTTATCCTTGACCTTATCTCTCGCTCTCTATATAAAGAGACTTTAGGTTTATAGCAGAACACACTAAATGGTCCATTCCATCCCACTCCTTTTATGAGAAGAAAAAAAATGGCTGCCATCTCCTTCGATCCAAGAATTAATCGTCAAACGAGCAAGAACTCCCATGGAGTAATCATTGAAGAAATCGAAGGACTCATCAGAGTTTACAAAGATGGACACATCGAAAGGCCTCCTATCATTCCCAATGTTCCTTGCAACGTGGCGACAGTAAATGATGTGACAGCAAAAGATGTTGTTATCGACAAGTTCACTAACTTGTGGGCTCGCATTTATGTCTCAAACCGCTCAGGCACGCTGCCTTTGCTTGTTTACTTCCATGGAGGCGGATTTTGTGTTGGCTCAGCTGCTTGGAGTGGTTACCATGAGTTCTTGGCCAATCTTGCTTCTAAAGCAAGTTGCATTATTTTATCCATAAACTACCGGCTGGCCCCCGAAAATCGTCTCCCTACTGCTTATGATGACGGCATCGACGCCTTTACATGGGTAAAACAACAGGCTCTAAATGGTTCTCCGGAGCATAAGTGGTGGTTAAGTCGGTGCAATTTCTCTAGCATGTTCCTAGCTGGTGACAGTGCTGGTGCAAACATAGCTTACAACGTGGCCACAAGGCTAGAATCCAGATACAATCCTGAGTCCATGACAAAGCCTTTGTGTTTCAAGGGTATCATCTTGATCCAACCTTTCTTTGGAGGAGAGGCACGAACTTTGTCTGAGAAAAATATGACTCAACCAGCTAACTCAGCACTGACTCTGTCGGCTTCTGACACATATTGGCGGTTATCACTGCCTCTAGGATCTAACCGTGATCATCCATACTGCAACCCTTTAGCAAATGGTGCCAGCAAGTTGCGTGACCTACGACTTCCAACTATAATGGTTGGCATATCTGAGTTGGATATACTTAAGGACAGAAACTCGGAATTTTGTTCGGCCTTGACTAGAGCTGGTAAGAGAGTTGAAACAGTGACGTACAAAGGAGTTGGGCATGCATTTCAAATTCTACATAATTCTCATCTCTCTCATACCCGCGTTCAAGAGATGGCATCCCATATCAAGACTTTCATCAACCAATGACAAAGGGAATGCGTTTCATGTTTCCTTCTTCTATATATCAAAGTCCAACTTCTTAATTTGTGATCAATCTATATTGTGTCATAACTTAAGATTCATTTTGTTCGTAAGATACATACTTTAAGACATGTATCTATATGTCTTTGCTTTCTGTCCCATTTATCCTGTTCTGGTTTTCCCAATACTTTCTGTTTGTTGCTTTTGCTTTTGGAGAAAAGCTTTACTTTCCTATATATGAATCTTAATTAGTTGGCAGGATGGTGGAGGAATGACCTAAATTAATGGTGTTTCTACAAAAGGAATATTACCATGGTAGCAAAAAATAGTAGCAGGCATATTATTGACGATCATGGAACCTTTGTTGGAGAACTAAAGTAAAGCACCAGCATCACAAGCACAGTATGGGAGGGCAATAGAACAGAAGTCTAGAAGTTTAAAGCAGTAATTTCACTGCTCAAGAAATGTAGCTAGCTAGTGATATATAGCCCAAAGCAGTGGTATTATAAATAAAAAATTGAGGGCATTAAGAGATGCTTCATCTAAACTATATTAATGGAAAAATAACAGGTGATAGCACTTTTGTCTAAAATCTGAGTATACAATGGAGATGGAGCAATGGAATTAGTAACAATGTACTTCTATGTTCAAGCCTCATTCATGTCAAAAATCATCTTAATCCAAAAATTTAAATGGTTAAACAAGATCATAAAATTTGATTTATATTATTCTCTAATATAACTCTTCAAGTGAATTTGCATAGATCCGCACTATTTTATGCTATTAATTAATTTTAATTAGAAAAGAGAATGAAGATGATGAAATTTGAATTCGTGACTATTTAATCAGCAAGCTTTTGAGTTAAGATTGTTCTTTGACATTGTATAAGAACAAATCAATCATATCTTGCTCTGGATAGTAGCGTTTTTTTTAGCAGACTGCTTATGTAATCCATCCAACCATTTTAAAATACTTTGTTTTCTATTCTCTTCACTATCTATCAAATATTTTATTTACTATTTTTTCAATAATACATCAAACAATGATAAGAAGAAATCTTAAGATCATGTGGATGATCAAATGACATCCAAATAACCAAAAAAAAAAAAAGAGATACAAGACGACAGAGCCCAACAAGAGAATTGAGATCTTGCAATAAAAAAAGACATAAAAAATAAGAGAGACTTAATGCAAGTTGATAAGTCTGATAAAGATGATACAAAAGAGACCACTCATTAAAAGAGAGAAAGGGAGAGAGAGAGAGAGTTCTTCCTAAAAAAAAAGAGATTGAAAACGGCCAAGGAGCTATGATAAGAAAAAGACATCATTCTAATGAAGAGTAAGCCAAAATAAAATGGTAACTTGAAAAGCCAAATCTTAAAAAGAGATATTTGACTAAAGAAATGTGGTAACAACTATGAGAAGAAAAATGACTACGAATACAATTCTTAAAGATAAAGCTACAATGGTAATAAAAGTGATGTATGTCAAACTCAAATTATTATGAGTTGAGGGAGCGTGTTAAAAAAATAATCAAGGCATTATTTTTTAATTAATAAAAAAAATAGATCAAAGAATTGAACAACTCAAAGCAATCAAAAAATTATTTTAATCATTTAATCGAAGGAGATGATCAAACATATTAATTTTATAATTTGTTTTATTCTATTTTTTATGTATTTTAATATAAACTCTACAAAAATTTAATGTAAAATATATATCAAATTACCAAATAATAATATCCTCTTCTATTCTAATTTTCTTTATTCCTTCTTCTCGCTTGTATCGCATGATAGATGCACTAATATGCATGTATATTAATTGTAGATTGATGAATATTTTTAACTTTCAATGACATTGATTATTGATCGTTTCTCCTCGTTCAATCAGATAGTATTCAAGCATGCAACGAGGGAATGCAATTCTTTCACACACCAGCTAGCCAAACAAGGAATCTCTAGAGGCTGTGCCATTGTTGCTTGGTTATAACACCCCCTTGATCTTTTGCAAAATATTACAGCTTTTAGTCAGACTAAAAAAGAAGAGCTTCTCTGCTAGCTTTTTTGCATCTTGGTTAATTTCCAAATTCCACTAACCTCGTATCATGAGTTCATGTTCTGCTCTTCCATTACGACTTACAGTTCGATGAATTTGAAATTCCATTTGCTTCATGCTTATTCTACTGCTCATCTTGGTTTCATTATTGCAAGTGTCTTCGCGGTTAATTTCTACACTTTGTCAAAGATTTCATTCGGTTGTTCTCATGAATTTATCAAATCATCAAAACTTGTTTGAGACTCCTTCACTTCATCCTCTAAAGGAAATTATCGGGAATTTATTGCTTGACGTGTTGTGCAGAGACTATAGGATCAGTAGCAGATATGATTATATATGATATGTAAGTATATAGAAAACCACTTCTGGTGACTTTATAGAGATAAAGTGGATATCTAACAGGTTGTTTCGATAGATTTGCATAATTGGATGCTGGTTTTGTAAAGAAAACAGGAATATCAGATCCCCTGAAAGTTTACAGATCCTCCAAATCCTGTGACCACATAGAATGCCTTTTTCAGTTTGGGTTTGGTATCCATGAACAACTATACTTCAGCTTCAACTTGGTGGTTTTCTAATCAAAACCCTGATTGGTCTTTAAGACGTGAACCTTTGGGAACTAGAACTGTATTCTATATTTTGCTAACATTGTTTAAGGACTAGGAGTTTCTGCTTTTCTGTACATTGCTGCTTTGATGTCTGGCAGAATCAAATTCTATACATTGCTAACATTGTAACCATATTGTACTGAATCACTTAGCATCCGTCTGTCTATTTTGGAGAGCTTTCGTTTTATTGAAATTAGCACAACACAGAGGACAGAATCAAATTCTATGCCAAACCCATCAAACTAACGCTTCATTTGGAATATCTGATTAGAGCTACCAGATATGGTTGACAAAGAAATCTAATTTCTGGGCTGGGGATTCCTGATGGGAGATTGGCTCAAAAGTGAGAGGAAAAAAAGCTAAAACAGATGGAATAAAAAAAGCAGATAAGGTGATATTTGATGAATAAAGTTTGCTGCCAATTTGCATGTACTTTGAAGTTAAAGGAGAAGCACTTTCTCAACCATTACTCCATTCAAGTCCGTAGAGAGAGTGTTAAGAAATAATATTGATAAGAAGGATCTGTCTATGTCGGTCATGCGAAGAATTCTGTTTAATGGGAATGGTGAATGTGGGTATTTTAGCTTAATTTGCCTGTTCAGTGAGCGAGTCATAGTCCTCCGAGTGCTTGCCTATGTTATCTTCCTCGCTACTGATTACTTCCACTTGATCAGCACACTGTATATAACACTCTGGAAGGCTAATGGCAATGTAATATCTTGACAAAGATTAGAGGCAAGCTACCTCGGGTTTGGGTTCTTTGCGACAATATGTTGACAGAATCATTGGAAGAACTTCCTACAAATTAAGCAGTCTAATTAACTGAATTGATTTGTACAATGTATTATCTTGATTCTTGCAACTGATTATTGACCAAGTCAATACATACTCTAACACCTCCAGCAAACTAATCAGGTAATTAATGATACTCAGTTTCCACATGCTTGTTCTTACATGGAAGACAGGATTCGAGGCTACGACTAGTGCTCTAACATCAGATAGTTGGAGGTGAGGAAAGACAACTTTGAAACTCCTTCAGTAACACCCAAATCCAATAAGCTTTTGTTTTAGCTAAAGTCATGCTTCAGTATTCAGCCTCAATGCTTGAATGTGAGACAACTTCTTATTTTTTTAGCATTTCATGATATTATATTCTTGCCTTGAAAAATACTAAATCTACTTATGCTTCTTTTTTCATCAAGATTGCCAACCCAGTTCAAGTCAATAATTGTGCCTTTCAAACAGTGAAGGACCATTTTAACTACAATCCAATGAATTATATATAAATTGATATAATTGATTTACTATATAGGAAATATCTACAAGTGTATTCTATAGGATCCGACATAATTGTGCCCTTATTAGATGAGAGTTTCATTCCTGAAGTCGTAGGACAAGCTAGAAATCATTTTTGTGATGTCAAGGAGATCACGAATATGAAATTTTCCCTTTAAACTATCAATGAAAGAATGAAGGATAGAAGAAGTAGATCTAGTTATAACGATATCATCAACTTAGACAAACACAAAAAATCTAAAAGTATTAGTACATAACATAAACAAAGAATAATCAACTTTGGATTCCTCAAAACCAAGCTTTAGTAATTGTTGAGATAACCTTCGAAACCAAGCTCTGGTAGCTTGTTTAAGGCCATAAAAATATTTATAAAAATGACACATTAGATCAAGTTGAGTCTCATAAATGAGTTCTTAAGATTGTTCCATATAAAGTTTTTCATTAAAGATGCCATGTAGAAATGCATTGGAAATATCTAGTTATCTAGTTTTCCAATTAAATGTTACAGCAAGTGATAAAACCAATCTAATTGTAGTTAGTTTAACTACTAGAGAGAAAAGGTCAAAGTAGTCAATTCTAGATTTTTTATCAAATTCCTTTACCATAAGTTTGGCTTTGTAGTGTTCAATGTTATATTCAGTACATCATTTAATTTTAAATACTTATTTATTCCTCCCAACATGTTTAGCTTTTGGCCTTGGACATAAAGACAACATCTGATCTCCATTAAAGCATCAAATTCACGCCTCAAAGTTTATCTCCTTTCATATTTTGTTATTGCATGTGTATAGCAAATTGGCTCATATTCTATAAGTATATTATGCAAAAAATAAAAAAGATGACAAGTGGTATAAAATATTTTAAAACCAAGATATTATTTAGGTTTTTAATTTCTTGTTTTAGAATGTGTAATGATAACTATGTCAGGTTATGGGTGTTGAGGACTTTATGGAGATGGAAGAGTGGGACATGTCTAATGTTAGTGAGGAATTTGTAAGGATGGAGTTATGTTTAGGTTGGGGTCTAAAGGATTTGTGATATAATATTTTAATTCAGAATTTAAAGATATTAGAATTGCATAAGAGATAGGAAACAAACTTGTCAACATCTTGCTATCATTATACGGTGAAATGTGACATTTATCTTTTGTTGAAAATAAGTTATCGTCAAATACTACATGTTTGAAAATATAGACCTTAAATGTGTCCAAATCCTAGGAAACTATATCCTTTTTATTGATTAGCATACCCAAGAAAGAGACATTGTTTGCTATGAAAAGATAGCTTATGATCTTTTTAGGGTTATAAATAAGGATAACAGGAACATCCAAAAATCTTAAGGGAATTGTATGATGGCAATTTTTTATGGATCATAAAGTAAGTAGATAAATTATGTAGGACAAGTAGGTTGGCGATTTATAAGTAATATTGTTGTAAAAAAGGCATCAATCCAATATTTATTTGGTAGATTTGTTGTTGCTAATAAAGTTAAACCATTTTCTTGGATATGTCAATGTTTTCTTTTGGCAATATCATTTTGTTATGAAATATAAGGGCAAGTTAATCTATGATATATCCTATGTGTTGCTAAAAAAAATTGAAATTATTGAAAAGATATTCTCCCCTATTATCTAATTGTAATTGTTGAATTTTAAAAGAGAATAAATTTTCCACAAGAGCTTTGTATTTTTAGAAAATAACAAATGCATTTGAATTTAGATTGCAATGGATACACCATATGAATCTACTAAAAGGAAGTTTTATAGCTTTTCCTAATTGACAAGAGTTGTAAAAACGTAATTGTTTAAAAGAATCATAAATAGATAAATAATTACACAAACGATTCAAGGTGGACTTGGATGGATGCCCTATATGTTTATACCAGTGTTCCTATGAAGTTTTTATTCCTAGCATAGCAGTAAGCAATGCAGATTATTAAAAAAGCTCTTATGACTAACAAGTGGAAAAAAGTCCATTTTCAACTAGTCCTTGAAGCAGGATGCAACCCATCTTATTTTTCTTTACACAAAAATCAATATCAGATAATACAAAGTAGCAATCATTATAGACAGGCTTGGTTAATTGATAAAATATTTACAGAAGCATTAGGATAGTGAAGGATATTGATGAGTTTGAATGAGGTATGATCAAGGTTTAGAGTTCAATTTCTAGTTTGTTTGACAACTAAACCTGAGACATTACCAACTTAGATAGTATCATCAGCCTCATAGGATTTTTGGTTGGCTAAATCTGTTGTATTAGTAGTGATAAGAGCATTTGCTCCACTATCCGTATATCAAACATGTTGGTCATAAGAATTGTTAACTTCAGCAGCCATAGTAGCAATATCAGTAAGTGGAAACCATCTCTGAAAAGAAAAGTCAAAGTGATTATAACATTCAAGAGCAACATTCCTTTCTTACCATAAATCTGACAGATTAGTCTGTCATTAGGAGGTTGATTAGGACGAGTAGTGATGTGAACCCAAAAGGTAAGAACTCACGTGTAAGAAAAAACAAACCTAAGAAATCTAAAATCAAATTTGGTTGATAAAATCTCGACCTAATGATTATATAATCTGAGGAACCAAAACTACTGAAATAAAACCCCTATCTAATGATTATAGAGATTCACGAACGAAAAGTATAAAGAAGACACCACGAAGATAATTATTCTTCGACAAGTCAAGATAGTTCAATGAATAATAAAAAATATAAGAATTCTATCACACACAGGCACATAATATGCAACAATAAAAATGAATTTATATTCAACCCTAATGAACTAATGGGGTGACATTAAACCCAATTTAAATAAAAACACAAAGTATGTGAAATAAAGCTTAAAGTATGAAAACTAAACAAAATCCCAAGTCTATTATTTCAAACCATAATTTTGCACATCAGTTATCCAAATAAATAAAGGAATTCATCCCTTGTATAAATAAAGGTTGTTGTCGACTTATGTAGTCCTTGGAAAAAAAAAGCTGCTAATTTTCGTATATCCTTACAAAATATGAAAGCATACTCCTCAAGAAAACTACTAAATTCATGTCCTTAAAAATAAGGAATCCTTGCATAAATAGAACTCTTAAGCTGACACATATGTTTCTTTAACAAATAAAGAATCAACTACTAATTATGAATCCTTGTTAAATTAAGATTCCTTACAGAATAAAGAAACCACTACCTAAATAATTTCTTAAGATATTGCCTATATGTGTAGCCCACATAAGAGATCCTTATAGAATAATAAATATACCTGGTAGAAAATCCAAAAATTCAAACAAAAGATAATCCAAAGCCAACTAGAAAAATAATGTCATTCTTGCACAATAGCTTTTTTTATTTATTACAAGGCTTTTCAAAATTCATATTGCTACAAAATTTTAACCCCATATAAAACAATGCCTCTAAAGTTTTTGGTAAAATTTTAGCTTGATCCAATGATTATATTGAAACTTATGCTTGTTAGCATAAAATTATATATTAGGAAAAACAAAATGAGCCCAAAACCACCTTTTTAATCTTATTAGCCCTTGACCTTGTAATTGACATAATTAGCACCTTTAATGTATCATTTTGTGATGCTTGTTAGTTCTTATCATTGCCAACTTAGATAATATCTTCACCCTCTTAGGGCTGTTGGTTGGTTTAATTTGTTGCATTAGTATTGATATGAGTATTTGCTCTACTATCCACGTATTAAACATGTTATTCATAAGAATTATTGACTTTAGCAACCATAGTAGTAAGATTAGTACGTTGCAACCATTCTTGAAAAAAAAAGTCAAAATGGTGATAATAGTCAAGAGTAGTATATCTTTTTTCACCACAAATCTAACAATATGGTATGTCATTAGTATATTGATTAAGATGAGTAGGTATGATCAAAGTTTAAAGTTGAATTTCTAGTTTTTTTACAACTTGAAAAGTATTACCACCCTCATAGGATTATTAGTTAGTTAAATTTGTTGAATTGGCTATGATACAAGTTTTTGCTCCATTATCTATATACTGGACATGTTGATCAACAGAATTATTGACTTCAGCATCCATAGTAAGATCAACAAGTGGCAACCATCTTTGAAAAAAGAAGTCAAAGCAATGATAACAATCAGGAGTAATATATCACATTTCTTATTACAAATCTAATAGATTGGTCTTCATTGGTAGGTTGATTGGGATGAGTAGTAGAATTATTTTTATTTTAACTATAAGATGAATGATGTAGTTGAGACTTTGGAGGTGTTTGTAATTTTTTTTTCCTCGGAAACATTAAGGTTTTTTTTTATTTGCTATAAATGCATAATGTTGATCAATGGCAACGTTGGCTTGTACGTCAATGGGAGTCTCAAAACTCAAGAGTTCAGCTTGAAATCATAGGGAAAAAATATCTTTGTGATGACTTGTAAAGTTAAAGAAGGTGATAAAAGGGTTAAAGGTTGGTCAAAGTCCTCCTAATAGAAAGCTAATGAGATTTTAATCATTAGTACTTTTCCTTGTAGTTGTTAATTGATCAACCAAGCTCTTGACTTCTTCTATAAAATTAGTACAAGACCGATGACCTTGAGTAATGGTCTGAAGTTATCTCTTTAACAAAGCAATCTTAGACCCAGAAGTTAATAAAAAATGATTGTGAAGAGCGTATCATACTTGTCTAAATGTTTTCATACCATAGACAATAGAGACTAGCTTCTCTGTAATAGAAGCAAGCATGCAACTCAAGAAACAATTGTCTTTCCTTGACCAAGTTGCATAGGTCGAATTAGGTGACCCTTCAGAAAGA
>Ga0307516_10007758_pt1 | contig 12262 bp, 13 predicted proteins | sample 19_EM_MG_FD_203310 | JGI IMG/M metagenome (GOLD analysis project Ga0307516, IMG submission 203310) | Populus trichocarpa ectomycorrhiza microbial communities from riparian zone in the Pacific Northwest, United States - 19_EM | ecosystem: Host-associated > Plants > Roots > Unclassified | place...
TTTCACCCCCTTATCTGGGATTACCCCAGTTACCTCGTGGCGTGCCCACCCGATCACTACCCGGGCCCCAGACTTTGATGGGGATCACCAGCAGAGGATATGGCTGTTTGCCGTGCCTCGTTTCGGGGCAGCTGTTAAATGGAGCGGTCCAAGGGTCCAAGGACGCCTTTTGGCTCCGTTTTGGCTCGATGATCGGCTCTCTTCCCGGCGACGATCCTTCCTACCTCGCACCTTTTGCGACCTGATCTTCTGACCTTTGGTTTGCGATACCAGGGAACCAACCACCCTAGAAAGCTTCTCGCGTGCCATCCGGAGCTATGTCCCAAACTCCATTTCAATCCCCGGCTCTTCACCTACCCCACCCCTTGTCTCCCGCCCAATTTCCATGGGGAGGATGACGAACTATTCCCAGGGAACCGTGGTCTCTAGGATCAACAGCAACCGGACTGATTCGTCGTCTCCTCGGCGACACAGTGCTGTCGATCTAGACAATGATCTCCTTGGAACATCCCCCCAGAGCCCTCGCTCGCCCAGTGACGGGCTGACGACCTACCCTGGTTCTGGATCTGAGGCAGATGACCAGATCATATGGTCAGGGTGGGACTCACTTGGTTCCGGATCTACGTTCCAGTAAGTTGGGTTCGTTCTCTAACTGGATGTCCAAATTTGATCACTTTCTGGCGTTAGGCGCTTGCTCTTGTTGGGATACCAACGGGGTTTCCAGGTCTGGGACTGCACCAACCTTGGCACCATATCCGAAGTCGTGAACGTCACCGATTCCGAGGAATGGGGCGCAGTCTCACATGCTGCCCTGTTGCCCGCCCCTCGCCAGGAACTGGGGGTCGTGAAGGCACTCCGGAGACCGTATCTCGGCGTTGTGTGAGCACCTCTTTTCATTTCGTGCCGGGCGCGTATCTAACCTTAAGCAGGTCAATCTCAGAAGAATCTCATTTATTTATCTATTCTCTCAGAATCCACGAAATCATCAAGAAACTCGCATTCCCAGGGCTGGTATCCTTCACTGGCACTGACAGGTTTATCGTTGTCGTAAGTCCACCTCGCTGACCTACGTCGCCTCAGCGTTTACCCCCTCTTAGAGCACATCCGCCCCTGCATTACACGTCATTTCATCCTCGAACTTTGTACTATTATTCACCATCCCATCTACTTCTCTTGTCTCCTTTTCGCATCCTACACCAACATCATACAGCAACAACAATAACGACAACGGATTCAACAATACCATTGTAGCAACACATTCTATAGACAACCCCGGAGATGCGGTTCCCACAGTTAGACCCATACCGGTCTTCGCTCTGTCAGGGCGTCTCCTCGCATTCGTATCCCCCCGTTCGCCGACTGATCCTTCGTCTGGGTTGGACCCCCACACTGCGCATACTTCTGGCGTTCTCCGACCATCGGTCACCCCAGGCGATGTCGGGCAGGCTGCGCTTAAGGTCGGAGGGACCGTCCTTACCGGGATGAGGACACTTGGGGGACTCGCTTTCAATGCAGCCAAGAGCAAGGCCTTCGGTGATTCAACACCATCCCGGGGCCCCATTCCTCCAACCACATCCACTGACAGACGTTCGGGGAGCGGAGTTTCTGCCTTGTTCAAGCCAACACAGGATATTCGCCGCCAACGATCAGCATCTCCTACCGAGGCAACCGAAGCAACAACAATGATCCAATCCGTTCTCACTGCCTTACCATCTCTTCCTGGGTCTTCTGGATCCACCTCCGGGCACATCACGATCATTGATCTTCTTCCCCTCCTCGCGTCAACTGGGCGGACCGCGGAACTGGAGGTGGTGACGGAGATTGTCGTGCCACGAAGCCAACCAATTTCCAAATTGTCTTTCTCGAGGGACGGAACGCGGCTTGCCGTGTCTTCGAAGGATGGTCATACTATAAGAGTCTATGACATTCACCCAACCTCAAAGGTTGTTCGGAAAGTTCTAACCGGGCTGCGGGGCGGCCCAGATTCTGGATACGCCGACGATCTGCGCAGCCTGATCCACGCCGGTCTGCATACCGGGCGGGTTGCTCCGGTTCACGTGTATGACTTGCAGAGGGGAAGAACCAGTGCGGTTATCGAGAATATCTCATGGAACGATGATATGAGATGGGTGGCCATTGGTAGCAGGAAGCGGACGGTACACGTATTCCCTATCAACCCATACGGCGGTAGACCAAATGATGTCAGTCACTTGGAGGGTCATGTGAGGAACGCGACCGAGTTTGTAAGTATCCTGAGGAGTCTCAAACATGTGTGCGCACGCTCATGTCCTCTTCTTCTAGCCGTTACATCCCACTGAGGTCAAGCCCCTGGCGCGATTATACGAGTTCAGGAACCCTCCCACCAATCTTCCGCTGGCTCCAATCTCGTTTACTTTCATCAAGTCTACCGAATCGACCATGCCGACGAGCCTCTTACCGCCGGCCACCCCCCACGGTAACTTGCTGTCCTCAACCCCTCCCATAACTTCACTTCATTCCTCCCCCGCGTCCCATACCAAACCATTGTCGCCGACACGTCTCCAGAGGCCAAAGAACTTCCAGGATGTCCTCTGCTTCGACCCGACGAGCGGGGTCCTCTCACTCCGGCGCATCTGGGTTGATCGGCCGGCCAGCGACAGAACTCTCCAGGTGGCGAACGCGATTCCGACGCTCGGTGGAACCAGTATTTCGCTCCCTGGACCAGGGATCTCTCTCGCGTCCATGAGTGTCTCCCCCCCGCACCAAGCAGAACCGCCGGCTCGGAGGGGTAGTTCAGCATCGGCATCTGGAACCATGCAGGAACAATCTGCCAGTCTCGTGGGAAGAGACAGCGTATTTGCGACTTGGAACTTACGACGAAGCAGCGAATGGCCGCCTGTCAAACAAACCGTGGGGGATATCGTCAACATCGGGCACAACATCGTTGGCAACTCCAAGTGGGTGCCCCCGACATTGTCTTCCGACGGATCACTAAGGGATTTGTATAGCAATTGGCTGTCAGAAGCTGAATTGACAACCACCTCACGAAATCAGGCCCTGCGCACCCGCTCGATATACCTTCACCACCAATTCTGTTTCCATGCCTTCGGAGAAGACTATCATGCATTGGTTCGAAGCTACCAGCTTGAATTTCCTGTCAGGAAACTGGAAGTACGGAAGGCCGTCCAGATTAGCGCCTACTCTGGCGGCGACGAAGGGTCGTTTGGTGGTGCCTCGCCAATGGACATCCGTCAACTGTCATCATCTTTCGATGAACCCCTGGCGTCCGCGATGTCGCTCCCATTGGGCGGGATTCCGGGCCCGTCTCCGAAAGTGCTTCCTATGCTTCCAAATGGGGTACCAAACCCTCGCTTAAGAGACTCGATCCCAATCCGGAGTGTCGCAGCCGGGATTACCGATGGTGTCTCCGAAGGATTTGGAAGGTTGCGGAGGGAGATCAACAAGGCGAAGTCGCCGAGGTTAAGACCGAGGCAATCTTTGGGATCTGGTATGGCTTCACCAACCTGGGCGCCGATTGAGTTTGATGAGGAGGATGAGGACTTTTTGTTACCAAACGAAGATCCAGCCCAGGAACCCGAGCCTGCAGCCGAGGGCGGCGCCACATCTCGGAGCACTTCCAGGGACGGGGCCTCCATTCTAACCCCATTGTCAACCCAGCCGGACTTTTTTGACTCGTTGGACAACGACTATGGTGGTCATGAGAACTTTGAAGATGAGCGAGGTTGGAGTCAGGAGGACAGACAAGCCGTCGAAGACGCGGAAAGGTTCCTTGACATTTCGGCAGCTGGGCTGATGGATGAGGAGTCCGGAATGCTCCCCGAACTGGAGAAGGGAGTCAAGAGCAGGAAGGGGAGAGGGAAGAAGTAGGCATAGGAACAGTGACGTAGGGTTTGTGCTTCATGAAATGAGAGCGATTTTGCAATGGTTTGAAGCCCACGGATGGATCCACATCTTGTTTAGACGTGCCGCTCCCGCAAGTCGCTCTCCATGGTCCCGCCGTTTCCATCGTCAAATTCGATCAGATACATCAGTTGCCGATCCCGGGGACAAAGCCGGTTCGGCACTTCCATTCAGAGACAACTGCCAGTTAGACCCTCATGCTAGGCCCAAAGCCACGGCAATGCGCAGTGTGTTCCTCCAAACAAGAACTGTGACGCCGCACAGTGACACCGGGTGCAATACCTGGGATTAGTCCCTATCAAACGGGGAAGATTTGTCAAGTCGGAATCGGAACCAAGCACCCTTCAACAGAAGCGTTCCCGGCTTGGGTTGAGCAGTTGTCTTCTCTGTATAGTCCCCGTGGTGGGGTGACATGTAATGGAGACCTCGACCACTGGTCGGCCCAACTCTTCTCTTCTCTTCTGCTCTCTCTCTGCTCGCTGGTTCCACCGTTCCATCAAGCCTGCTGATGGCTCGTTACGATCCTGTGAAGGAATGTGCGCAGGATCGCACAGGGTACGCCTCCCGCCTCTATCTTTCCGCGCGCTCGAGTGCTCAGGAAGCCACGCGGTACAGCCAATGGATCAGTGGGGGTGGTTCCTCCACTTGCGTTGGAGATGCAGACATAACTTATCCAGTCGCCCTTCGCGACTCACCCCCGGTCGATGAACGGTGCGTCCTGCGGCGGCGGTTGGCGGTCTCGCGAGCTCAATCAACCTTTTTCAGATCCTGGCCAACCGGTCATCAGGCCGACGATCCCTTCGGTCTGAATAGCTCGTCAGGTCCCTTCGATTCAACCCCCTCGCCACTGGTTTCGGGGAGGGACCATCCTCGCCGGTTATACACTCCTTATCCAGTTCCTTCTACGTACGGTTTCGACCCATTTTATCGGTGATGGGGACTGCTAAGTTGTATGGGTTCCAAACAGTTCGACCGCCGTCCCTTCCTCTTCCCGCTCAGAAAGTCGTCTAGGGGGGTGGCCTACACCAAGGTTGCCTACGCAGAGGTCGGTCCGATATGACACATCCGTCTTGAAACCCAGTTCATGTATTACTCAGTCACCAACCCGGTCGTCCCGACACCCTATTGACGGATGGACAAGAAAACCCTGGTTCATCGTGGATGCCTGCCGACTTGTCTCCACCTTCCATCCCTAATCACGTCAGCTCCCTCCCCGCTCTCCCTGTCACCACGGCGGACCCCCCGTGGCAAACCATCAACTACCCCACGGTTGGGATCAGCACCCAGAGCACGTCTAGCTCGCCCGCTCATTCTCCGTTTCGCGACACTCCAACGCCAGTCAACCAGTCCGACGGTGGGTCGAAAGGGAAGAAGCGGTCGAGAGGGCGTTACCGTAAGGAGGATCCCGCGGATAGGTACTTACGAGAGAACATGGGAGATGACAATCGCCTCTGGACTTGCGTGTGGGTGGAACCTTCTCACGGCACGCCAGATCCCCCGGCGGCCCAGAACATCTGTGGACACCAGGCACCGAAGTCGAACGCCCGGCAGCATGTCAAAAGTCGCCATCTCAAGCTACGGTACGTCAGCTTACTCTCGCTCATCCCGATCGAACAACCTAAACTCGCCTGCCGTTGGTCTGTACTACAAATAGGCCATACACCTGCCCCGAATGTGGTCGAACCTGGCGCGACCAAGGCGCACGGTACAACCACAGAGTCCGCGAACATGGTTATGTACCGAAGAAACCAAAGAAGTGGCTTGACGACGACGCTACGCTGGAAGGCGGCACTTCTTCGGATAACTCCCATCTGAATGTGTCATTCGTTATGGAATCAGTAGGTCAATGAATCCATGATCTGCACGTATGGCAATTAAAACAGGACCCTCGGCGAACCCGCTTGGGGGGGACGGCTCGTTTCGTATTCTTGCGAGTTCCGCTCGCCTGTGGCATCCTCTACGATCTTCACACCCTGAGGGTCGGTTATGGGAAGGTGTGCCAACGGCTCTAGCGGAGTTGCGTATATATGTCGCGTGTTGACTCGGACAATGGACTAAAGCTCGTGCCCACTGACCTCCATCCTGCTTGTTTAAATTTCAAGGGTTGGGTTGTTCACGGCCCGTTCCCGTTGTGGGTGTGAATATGACCATGTGCACCCTCGGCTATTTTCACCCTTACGGCAGGGGGGAGGGAATTTACGGACAAGCAAGAGTCAAATTTACTTCAATGGGTGAAAGGAGACGTTTGCGAATTTCACTTACCACCACCGTCGGACTTTACGTGTAGGGCTCGTTTTTGGTGCACACTTGTCCCGCCAACGAGTTAGCTAGAGCCAGGTTTGAAGGAAACCAAATCGCCGAGGTTTCACTCTCGTGATGTGTACGTGATACCGCTTCGTCGATACCAAGCCGTTATCTACCTGTCCTAGCGACACGAGAAAACTGAAAACCAGCGGAAGCATCGCGTGAAAAGGTGGGAATAGGAACAAAGTATAATAAGAATAATGAATGTTGAGGCAAGTTGGAGAACAGTTGAGGAGCGATACATTACAGGACATATGATACAGGATTCATACAAATCGAAAGGGAAAGCTAGTACGGAACAACAGAGAACAGACGGGTTGATCATAGCAGACAAGAACAAGAACGGAAAGAGGAATGGAGGGGGGAACAAGATCGCTGATTCAAGCAAAAGTCCGCGCTTCCCGGAAAGATACAATCTTCAGCGTCCGCGTACGTTCCCACCAGGGTCATGGTAATGGGATAGGCTTTGTCGTTTTCATCTCCCAGAGGCCTTCCTTCCCCTTGACCAACCCTTCAAAGATGGCCCTCCCCATCAAAAAGTCGACCCTTCGGATTCCCTTCATGGCATCGGCCTGATCCGATCCAACCCTGTTGCGGTATGCAGCAGTAATCCGTTTCCGTTCCTCGTCCTCCAGCTCGTCGTTGTTAAAATCGGCATCGACGATCTGTATCTGCATAACGGTGTATATCGCGGTGAATAGGTCCGCGAAGGTGACACCGACGGGATTAGTCGTAGCCTGTACGTCAACGTACCAAGGCATTCGAGCATGGTATATCCGCATTAACGGCGCTGGGGGTTCGCAGACGAATCGGGTGAATTCGCCAGCTATCGGTGGCCTCTTGAGGTCACGGAAGAGGACAGTGGCTGGTCCAGTCTGAATGTCCCAGTACACGGGTGGATCCTGTCCATTATACCGTAGATAGGGAGATAACACCGCTTTGGGGTTGTGTCGGGCTTCACAATATTTTCATCAGACGATCATTCTGGCGCGCAGTAACGTGTATTGACTGACCTGGGTATGCTATGCTACGTTTCTTACGGTGCATGAGAGCAGAGAGACCGGTACGCGGCATCTTGAAATCAGCTCTCCATTGTTGCGGGGGGCGACCAGTCGCGAGCGCGAGTGAGGAATGAGGACCGGGCACTGGTGTTGTCGCGGATGATTTTGAAAAACCAGAGCTGATGGTGGTGACAGAGTCATGACGAGACAAGGTTTGGAAAGGCGTAAGAGCGCGATGGCCCGGAGAATCCTGAGAATCGGGCGAGGATGTCACGGAAGAAGGAGCGGTTCGCTCGGTCCCTCTCGTCCATTGGCGGGCCCAGTTCCAGGGATGAGAAGGGGCGGCGGTGCTTTCGGACTGAACAGATTGGGTGAGACCCGTGAATGTGGGGTCGATGGGATTGTGGGCTCCAGGGAAGGGTGTGCCGGTCCACGGCTGGGGGGCGAGGGTGGTGGAAGTGTGTGAGGGTGAAGCCCAGGGTCTATTTGAGGCGGGGGGCTGATGCCAGCCTGGGTTGAACTGGCTCAGCGGGCTGAGGGTACCGGCTACGAGAGGGCTCTCTGGAGCTGGATGGTGGGCCCAAGGCTGGCCAGGACCCTGCCAACGTGTTATGGGGCCCGGCGGGAGAGTGCTCTGATCGAAATATGGGTTCATCGGTGTCGCTTGTTGCGGGAGCAGGTGGGTTGGTCTGCCGGCTGGGTCATCGACCAGAGGAGGCATCGGAGGAGAGGCGGCCATCGGCAAAAGAGTTTGTGCAACGGGCGACTAGGTCGTTTCGTTGAGGAAAATCGTGATAAGAGACCGTGGTGGATGACAACCTCGAGGCGGGTGAGGTGACGGGGAATGGCCGGAGCTTGACTCGGGGATGAGTTGAGCGCCCTCTGCGACTCTGCCGCGATGAACAAGCCTTGGACGGCGACGACGACGACGGGGGCGGAGTGCGAGGAGAGGTAGCACGGTCGAGGACAGCGTCGAGCTTGAGCTTGAAACGCCTCGCTTCAAAACTTTGGCAAGGGCGCTAATTTAGGAAACCTGGCGCCACGTGGATTTCCTTCCTCTTTTGCTTCCGAATATCCGTTGGGTCGTACTGGGATTCCACATAACCACGAGCCCCGGTGAGAAAGGAGTCTGGTATCCTATCCGCGTCCTCCACGACGGCCTGCACGAGGCACAGCGCACCCATCTTTGTGCGCAAAGCCCATCAAAGTTTTCAGCATCCGCCCCCGAGTCAACATTCAATACGGGCAGGGGCACATAGCGTCAAGTGACCCATTGCGCATCGAGGACAGCACGCGGATCCCCTCGAATCTTTGGTCCCCGCACCGTAATGGACCGGAACCACAGCATCGTCATCGCCGGACGAACCTCGGCGGCAGAGTCGGAACGGAGTGGAAACACGACCATTGCCCCCGAAAAGCCTGCGCCAAGGCGGAGGGCCGTCGGGGCGTTTCCCATTGGCCGTCGTGCGTTTTTTATCACTGCGGCGATTTTCCTCAAGGTTTATGCGCAAGGATTCTGCTCATTGCGATTTCTACTGTACTCGCTCACTTTAAGCGAATCAAATCTCCATTTTTTCTTCATCGGGCTGCCGGTCCGTGACCCCGGCCATGATATCCGGTGTGCTCGCCCCAGCGGTCCCAATGCTCTCTTTCATCAACTCCCATACATGTCTCGCCCCCTGCTGTGCCAGGCCCCGTGCCACAACCATCTCCCCAACATCAAATCCAAGCGGTGCCTGCCAATTCGACCAAACTTCCGACGCATGCAGCCGATTGTTTGGCGATTCAGCCGCTGTGAATATGAAGGCGAAGCAGCCTGAAGCGGTTGACGTTGCCAGTTGATCCGTGGTGGGGTTCAATATCAACTGCTCAGGGCTCGCCCGGGCGACTGCAACGGCACAGACCACGCCTTTCATGGAAACCGACGCGTTCATCAGAGCCAGCGAGGAGGCGTTGATCGATGCAGCGGTAATGCCGGGGTGAAGGGGAGGGACCCCATTTGGCGAACCCACCAGCGAAGGGGAAAGGGGCTGAATGGCCAGTTGGATTAATGTGCGCGGGTGGCGAGTCAACAGGAGGGAGGGCGCGAGCGAAGATTTGATCGTTGCACCAAGTGCCTTGGAATCCGTCCCAGGAATAGATGCCAGCGGTCTCACTGAGACCTCGAAGGTCGCCTTTGTGGAGTTTTCTACCGCCAGCCTAACTTCTATCGGTCCCGACACAGACGCTAGCACATGCACATCGTCTGTGGCACTATCAGCCGACCGAGATACACGAGAAGTTTTGAGCGGCGTACCAAACCCAAAACGCGCAGAGCCATCCACTCGGGAAAGTAGCTCGTACTCAATGGTGACCCCACGTCGTCCATCCTGGTTTGGATGGTCGATTACATGGGTAGACGAGCCTGCCACCATGGCGATCTGGTGTCGAGCGAAGTTTACTGAAATCTTTTGCCCTTTGTCCTCTCGATCAAGTGACGCAATCGGGGCCACCTTCCCCCCCTCCTACGCCCAGCGTAACGGACATGGAATGCGCAGCCCCTGGGCCAATCTGCCAGTCACGCCGACCCTCAAGGAAAAAAGTCCGGGCGGTCTCATGAGGAGCGTAGGGGGTTGTCATGACTCTCGAGGAAGACACCTCTAGGTCATCTAAGGCCAGACCTCGTTTTATTTAAGCAAGTCACCTGCGTTGCTGCCGGACTGGTTCTGTTTGGCGGTTCAGGTTTTCAAAGCCATCACTCGTGGACGTTTTCGCCGGCTGCGTGATTGCCACCACGTCCCCTGCGAGGGAACCGAACAAGGCACGCCTGTACATGATTATCTCTCGTTTCATCTCCAGCTCACGTGGGAGCATATTACCTTTGATGACCATACAATGGCTATCGCCTGACGGTACCACCAGAACAGTCCTACCTCCTTGGTCTCTTAGGCGGGCCATTGCTCGGTTTATTCCTCGCTCGCCGCCAATACCTCTCAGTGTCTGATATAACACCGGCACCCCGGGAGCATGGAACGCTCACCCAGGATGGTGAGTCAGCCACTTTGCCGCTTTGGTTCTGTTGGAAATGCTCCGCCACATCTCTAGCCAACCATTGTGAACCCCTGCTTGTCAACGCGATTGACTGACTATTAGCGTGGTCCTGTATTGCTGTCAACAGCGTAAATAACAGCACAATTCTGGCGTCAAGCGTTTCTCACAGAACCCTGCAATCGCCGCTCTCCTTTGACAAGGCCCAGAGTTCAGTGCACTAGACTGTGGCGCCGCTTCCGCCTGCTAAACATGTGACGTGCGCCCCTAATTGGCGCCAGGGCGCGTTGCGATGTTTTCAGTGTTCATGGTGTGATGGTACACGCTCTGACCGAAGGAACACCCTTTGAAAAAGGTACGGTGCTTAAATAGCGGTTCCGCACCTCTCCACGGTTCCCGGCCACTCACACTGAATTTTGTCAGGTCTTCCCGATGCTCCTCACCCCGCGTCTCCCCGCCACGATACGCCATGGATAGACAGTGCTCTCCTCGTGCCTGTTTTCCCTTTGATCCTTAACGGGTCCATGGGAAACAGCCCAAGGCAAGTCTTCGGTGATAGGATTATCCACCGGCCCGGGCGACTAATGCAGACCAATACGCACGGATCGCCAAACCTTGTTCATGAGAAATCTTGGGGAAAGGTGATCGTGGCACCACTCTGGCTGAATTACAAACGTTCAACACGCCCCCTCGCAAATGTACAGCAGAAGTATGTTGCACCCTTACGTGCAACTGTGTTTCTCTAAGTCCAGTCCCTGGAGAGGCATTACCGCCCCTCGCGAACCGGTTTCGACGCTAATCACTTGATAGACCGTCGATTACCATACGGCATGGCAGCCTCTAAAGTCCCCGGCGCTTCTGTGTAGTGTCTTCGGAAATCCCGAGCCTTTCTTGCTCGTCGTGATCGCCCCGTTCTATCTGCTCGGCTTATCCGTTCGCTGTTCCTTTCGGTTTTGGAGTTTTCACCTTACTGATATCGGATTGTCCGTTAGTCACCACGGACCGCCTCATGTCTCTCAGACATGAGGGTGCCGTGATTCAGTAGGATCGAATGATCATGTGGAAGGCTCGAGGCAGCGGTCTCTCAATTGACGGCGTTAAGAACATGCGCCCTTTGCACCTCACCCCCTGGTGCCATTGAACCAGATATGACACGATTCATGTTCTCCTACTGCTCCCTTACCCTTGAACCTAAATCCAAAGGTTCTCCCAGTCATTCATTCCGAGAGTCTGAACTATATTGCGAGGTAGGTCAGATGACTATGTGTTTCTCCATGGGTGTCGTCCGTTTCTGCGGAGGGGTTCGACGCCCCGCCCTTAATGTTCCACACATGAAGTTCATTCAACTCGGTTGTCAAGTTCTACGGGGGAATAGTATTAAGTGCATCCACGCCACGCAGTTTTCATCCAACAGTCTCTATATCCTATACGACACGTGTTACCGCCTGGCCAACCAAGAGGGTCATTTCTTTCCTGAGTAGAGGCTGAAGTGGGCTTCTGCCCCCGCACGCCATGTGGGTACGAGTTCCAAGACCGGTCTCGTGATGGGGGCGTGGAGGGTGAGATCATCTCGCCCGTGCGCGGTCCAACTTCGCAGTCCGGTCAAACCGGAGAGAGAGGTATTTATCATTACTAAATCAAATATATTCTACTGTTTAATGATGGGAGCAAAAAACCAGGTGGAAAAGCTCCGTTCCGGGGATCACGTTATATGCTATCGCAAATAATGTTACCGGGCCAAGGGCCAGGAGAGATGGCGTGAAGGAGAACGGCGCAGGCCGCCTGCTTGCGCCGGGGTGGGTGCTGTTGCGCGAGTGTGCTTCCCTCTCTAGGGAAGAAGAGATGTGGTCCGTAAGAAGTGAGCGAACGGGTAAAACCGGTATATAACAGAATAAGGATATGTAACGGGGGCTGTCAGTGAATGGTTATAGCAAGCGACGAGAGAAAGGGTGATGGAAAACGCGAACCTGATGTCGCAAGACACCAGAGAATGACGAAATCGAAGGAGACGGAGAGAAAGGAGTGGGAGT
>Ga0307516_10007759_pt1 | contig 12262 bp, 9 predicted proteins | sample 19_EM_MG_FD_203310 | JGI IMG/M metagenome (GOLD analysis project Ga0307516, IMG submission 203310) | Populus trichocarpa ectomycorrhiza microbial communities from riparian zone in the Pacific Northwest, United States - 19_EM | ecosystem: Host-associated > Plants > Roots > Unclassified | place...
CTTTTCTTTGACCCAAAGCATCCACCAGGTCCACTTGTCCTTGATCATCCCCAGAAGTGTGGTTCTTGGCACATGGGATTTCCGTGCCGACATCCCTGAGAATGGTTCCGAGGTGATATCCGAACGAGCAGCAAGTACTGCATCGAGGGATGAAGTGAAGATGAAAACCAGGATGAGGGCGACAGCCATGCAAAGGAAAAAGAAAAGCCATCCGCCACGTCTCCATAGCGCAGTGAGATGTTGAACGTCTGTCTCAGAAGATAGTCCACTGTTAATGCCGCCGAACGCAACAATACCGATGACGCCGACCACCACTATTATTGTACCCTGCAATATGGTCAATAATAAGTGGAGGAGCGGGGACAGATCAACTGACGTATATATCTGTGTTTGTAACTGGGGTTCCCACCAGAAATCTAGCGAACAGGAAATTAAAGATAAGTGAAGCAGACCCAAGAGGGGCGACATATTCTGAGGATATGTAGCGCGTCAGTTATGGTACAGTGGATGCATACATGGGGGAGAATAGCCCACCCGCTCTCATGTAGTCCAATGCCAGGGTACTGCCAATGAGCTGGGATAACACGTAGAGTATCATTCCCAAAAGCCATAATGGACGTAGCCAATCCCGCCTTCGTGCGTGTTTTGGAATGGAGCTCGTTCTCACCTACTTATGATTAGGCACACGAAGCCAAGCTCTTCACATGGGGAACAGTACTCACATGATCCAGTTTCGTGAGGTTCAGTCCTGCAGCGTTGAGAACGGAAGCCATCATGATGATCGCAAAGCCTGTGATGAAGGCCACGACAGTGTTCGTATGGTGGCCAGCACCATCAGCTCCTGCTGGTGAAGGAGTAGGAGTTGGGGTGACCGAAGGGTCCATTACACAAGGATGCAGAAGAACACTAATGTGGATAATTTCCGAAGGCTAGTGTATGAACGGCTTTTATACCGTGGTTAGATCAAGTCAGTGTCTGTGATGACATCGCAGTCATTGCTCCGATGGATTCTATCATTCGGCGCCTCAAAGTAAAGGCCCAGGCAGCCCCAACCAGCACTCTGCTCAAGGATACAATTTCCTTGCTGGAAGACTTGCAGCGCAACCCTGATATTGCAATCGATCTCTCATGGGACACACTGCGGTGGGATTTTACGCAGCTCCAAGAACATGGTCTATGGGAGCAGTCGAAAGAGAATGACGATCTTCTGGGTGCCCTCTGGGATTCTCTGACAGCCGCGTCGAACAAAGCATCTCAGGCCACCCAACCCTCCTTCGAAACATCCAATGCTGAAGGGGTATCCAAGGGGAGGTTCTTAATGCTCCATCCTCCATCCCAGAGTTTCGTAGTGCCGCAGTTGATACCCAGTGCCGATCCTCCTATTCTCCCCCTGGAGCTAATGGAAGTCCTGGACAAGACGTACTTCCTTCATCTCCTTGCTACCGACCCTGGGCAAGTCCTCCCGCCAGGAAAATCTCTGCTCTCTGCCATGTCTCGTCCCCACGTTCATTCTGAGGGAAATTCTAAGCCGACATTACAGAACAAAGTGGAGAAGTTGGCACACAAGGCTTTCTGGGATGAGGTGCGAACCTCGCTGTTCAGAGAGTTCCCAGAAGCTGAGCCCCAGATTCCTGCAGGCCATGGAGAGTCTATCAAACCCAGAACCAGCTATCCAACTTGTGCGTCTGAAGCCACTGTATGTCGACATGCAAGTGGCTCTCTCCCATCTCCTTCCACCCAGACATCCTGTCCTGGAAACGCTGTCGCCCCCGTTTCCTCCCACATCCTCACCTTTAGAGTCTGCCATTTCGCATCTTCGAGAAGTACTTGCAAGTATGCGGGAGCGCTGTGCACCTGTTCGCGATGCAGGGATCGAATTAGAGCAACGAGCTCTAGACAATCCGCCTACTCGCACAACCCGCCCAGTAGCTCTTGCCACACTGGTTCTTCGCATCATTAGGTTCGTCCTCAAATGTTCGGAAGTGATGAAAGACGACTTGTCCCAATTCGTGTTGGGAAGCATGTCTGAGCAGCAAATTAAGTCTGTGATCGCTAAACAAGCAAAAGTGGCGGAACGTCGGGCCATTCTCGACTTGTGGAACAAGGATCGTATCATGCAAGGGTGGCGGTCGTGGCTGGAGGAACTTCAGCCGTCCTTTTCTGTAATCGGGGATGCAGCTGAATCGCGGTTATCATGGATTGTCCGCGTGGTACAGTCATTGGGTTGCTCCTCGCCGGTTACGTGCCCGTCTCCCACAGGAGATCCGAAAACAATTCCTGACGGATCTGAGACACAGAGGCTCACCTCTTCGGTACAGTCAACAAGCGTGGGTCATGATAACCTGCTACCACCTGTCTTTTTCTTCTCCGTTCCGACCATTGTCAAAATACAAAACTACCTGCAGGCTCTTATCATCGCTGCAGCATTACGCACACTTACTCCAACCTCTAAGACTTCTGGGCCCATGTCTTTCACTGAACGCATCTGGACACTACTGCGAGCTGACATTGCTGAAGAACCGGATGCAAGTGGCACTAGGCTCGTGAACCTTGCGGATGAGGTCATCCGGGCGAATACTCACGGCGGGTCCCTACCATCAAAAGAAACCGAGACTAAATTACGGACGGCCGTGGACGGAATACTCAAGCCTACCAGTCCAGTATTCGTTCTATTACAGAACAGGCTGCTGACTGCACTTGTGACTAGCCTTGTACGTCCTCGGGTGGAGCCCCATCCCACTCGAGATCGAGTAGTAGTTCCGGAAATCCTAAAGTCAGGACGAGATGATGGGCGCGGTGGGAAACGACCGAGGCTGGTGCTAGACTCTGGGGATATGGATGAGCGGCCCCCACGGCTTCGACCCGCTAAGGGAAGCACGAAAGTAGTGGTAAAGGGATTTGATGACTCCGTGCTGAATAGTGCAATGGCCAGCGTGTTTGTGCAAATAGATGATCAGCTGGAGTGGGTGCAGAGCATATGGGGAGACCTGATTGAAGCGGAATCATAGTTGTAATCGAAATCGGAGGAACCATTTAGGCCTTCACACTCGGCCGAAGTGTCACATATAGCATCGTTCCGAATCCCCGTAGTACAGTATAAGTAGTCGCCCTCTCGCTGTAATGTCTTCTTCGAAATACTTGTCTGGCAAAAATATGTGGCGTCGGGACTATGCCGGCACCCGCTCACCCACTGTTCGAGAGGTATTAGAACCTCAGGTCTCGCTGGGAAAAGATGGGAAGCCATAAAATCACGCACGCAGAGGACGATGTTCTACGCAAGATGGCCGGGAAGCATATGAGTGACGAATTGCGAATGGATCAGTTGAAAAGAGGGCTTACGATGAGTGAGAAGTGGTTTGGGTTTGCCCAAGGGACCCAGTGGTGGTATCTCCATTAAGGGGCAGGCTACTAAAGTAACAGAGAAGAAGATAGGTAAAGGGGAGGTGCGATTAAGAAGGGTGAAAGGTACTGCGTACCCGAGCACTGACGCTTGTATGCGACCGTCAGTACCAAGAACATTGAACGTACGTAGTTCTGTAATCCTTTCTGAGAGTGCCGCCTGTGAAGTACGGTGCAGATATCGGAGGCGTTTGAAGAACCTGCCAGGAAAAAGTTCGTGCCAGGCCAATAATAATTGGTCTTCCATGAACCTTTCTGGCGTCGATGTTTGAGAGCACGTCACGCCATACAGAAATTACCACCAAGACAGACAGATGCTGTAGACTAGATGTAAAATTGCTGATGGGCCATGATGCCATAGATTCATTCGGGATCCGGGTCACAGAAAAACAGCTGTGGCGGTATATGATCCTGAAGGGGTTAGCGTTCGGCCTGTACGTGTAGCAAGGTGGAACGTTCGAATTTATCAAAATGAAAGGCCCGCTGTTTGGAACTTGAAGTGATATGCTGTAAAATGTAAACGCTCGTAGGCCAAAGGAGACTGGTTAACTTCTCGCTTGCTGCTCGTGCAGATTCAGAGTTCAGTTTGCAGGGATTTAAAAGGGCAGGTTCAAACTGTTCCCAGCAGCTCCACGTTTTATTCAAGACTCACAGCAAGCGGAGGGCCACGAGATCGACTCGATCAACACAGCCAGCGTACTACCTATGGTTTTCCTCACAGTCGGTGTTTTCGTGTCGTCTATGTTGTCCCCTAATACAAACTTGCTGATATTGTAGGTCACGGCTCCTGGTTTGGCATATACATGTCTTGGTGGATTCGTTGTATTGGTACGTCCATCTCGTTCAATGCTCCTTGCGAATGTACAACTCCTGGGAACCGAAACAATCTCTGTCGCTTATACAAGGCAGTTAAGCTACTTCATTACTTTCTGCGGCAGGTCTTTCATAATGGCGTAGGCTTAACGTTCCTTTAGTTTTCTATGATCTCTCTCTTAGTCAAGGAAACGGTGAGTCTGAGTCTAAGCGCACTTTCATTGTACATCTAATTGCTGAACATGCAACAAGTTTTACGTCAATGAAGTCGTTCTTGGAACTGCGTTCGGTATTCTCATTGGTCCTTACGGCGTCAATGTATTTGATCCCAGGTCCTGGAGTAGTTATCAGAACAAAATTACACTTGAAGTATTGAGGCTCATCCTTGTGGCTGGTCTCTTTGCGGTGGGTGTCGAATTGCCATGTGCCTACATGAAGAAACATGCAAAGGGTCTGCTCGTGATGGTCGTCCCTACTATGGCATTTGGTTGGGTTGTTGTTGCTGGTGGGTTCATTCTCTTCCGGATCATCGTTCCTGATCCACGTTGGGCCACCAGCGATCATCCATACTCTATTTCCCAACCTCAACCTGGCCTCTGCACTCTGCATCTCCGCGTGTCTGACTCCAACAGATCCAATCACTTGTGCCGCCATTACTCGTTTGTCTTCTCTTTGTTCATTCACCCTCAATAAACTCACTCCTTTCAGGTGGAAGTTTTGCGCAAGAACATGTTCCTAAAGAGATACGTCATATTTTGACCGCGGAGGCAGCGGCGAATGATGGTCTTGCATATCCGTTCCTCAGTATTTCCCTCTACCTGATGACCGAATCCTCGGTTCGTGCTGCGATTCAGAAGGGGTTCCTTATCGGATGGCTTTGTAAAATATCGTCCATACTCTATTTGCTGATAAGTTGATGTTTTTTAAGACCAGGTCATGTTTGGCACCTTCCTTGGAGCCATCATCGGTGAGCTTTCAACATACTGGCAATTGATTTCCAGACAAGTATGTATGAATTACAGGGCTGTTATTTTCCAAGGTGATGCAGTGGAGCCACCGCAAAGGTCTTGTGGACCGAGAGTCATACATTGCGCTATATCTGGCTCTAGCTATTTTTGCCACTGGAGTCGCATATTCTCTTGGAGCAGATGATCTTTTGGCCGCATTCGCAGCAGGTAATCGTGGATAATGCATTCTATTGATCAAAGCCTCACATTATCCAGGTTGCGCCGTTGCGTGGGATGGTCACTTCAAGGAACAGACAGAAGGAGAAGGAGATACATTTGCCTCCGTTATGGATTGTATTCTCAATTGTGCATGTTTCATCTACATTGGCGCCTGGTTGCCCTTCGACTCTTATAACTCCGAAGGACTTGGTACCAGCCCCTCACGCCTGATTGTTCTTTTGATCAGTATTCTTCTCGTTCGCCGCATTCCCTTCCTACTATTACTATACAAATGGATACCTGAGATAACTTCTTGGAAGGAAGCACTCTTTTCAGGCCATTTTGGTGAGTTTGGTTCGGTTCGTAGATGCAAGCAACTCAGGAAATCATTTACACAGGGCCAGTCAGTCCTTCCCTTCGCTACATGATTCAGTTGATTCTATAAAAAATGCAGATGGGTGTTAGTGCCGTATTTGTGTCAACACTGGCTAGTACGCGCCTTCCTTCCCCTGCTGATCCACCGGCGAACGAGCAACAAATGCTTGCGGCAACCATACAACCTATCGTGTCCGTTGTAGTACTTGGCTCGATCTTCATTCGTATGTTGTCCTCAGGAACTTGACCTCCCCAAACGTCACCTAACGCATTACAGACGGACTGTCTATACCATTCTTCAATGGAGGAAAGAAGTTTTCGAGGAGTGTCACCACAACTTCGACCAACCAGCCACGCAAAACTGCCGACGCCGAGCTTGGCGCAATGACCAGGAATACCAGCGACGGCGACAACTTTACGTCGTCCTCTCCCACTATTTGTACTGGAGAAGCCGTCACGCCTGCAATTGTACCAGGCCTCTAGGAGGGCCAGCAAGGTTGGCTTTCTGTTTATCTACAAATAGCGTTTCATCAAAGCTGTTCCCAGGCCGATGAGAAACCTCGGGGCATCGGAGAAGCTTTGCTACGCCATGACGTACAGAAAATAAAGGTTCAATAACAACTACTGGATGTCTTTCCTGAACCCTGCTCCATTCGCCAGTGCCTTGGTGACTCGACTGATGACTTACCTATATATCCATGCTTTCGCTGGTCTTCTGCACTTGCCTGTTCACCTAGCTCCTGTAAAAAAAAAAATTGTATTCCATCTGTCTTGTATCAAGTCTGAGGAGCCACAAGTGCAACAAGTGGGGGGAATAAAGTTACAATCGAGGATATGTAAATGAAAACTAAGAAAACTAAGTTGGGGGCATGGTCGTCTATTACAGTGATATACGGTGACATTCTGGACGTATGCGTGAAAATGTATGTTGACGTTGTCAAGGTCCGAAGGTATCTTACTCGAAAGGATTCGTGCGGGCCGCCTAAGGATAAGTCACGATGGATGTGTCTAAACCGAAATGAGCCCTTACTTGATGATCACCTCCTCGGTCAGGTCCTTCTCCACATCCACATAACCATTCATGCCACCACCGCACGGCTTTACGTTCTTCTGCAGGTTGGGATACGGACGAGTTGATGACTGGAGGAGGGGTTGGTTGCAGTGCTTTCTGATTTGGTGGGCTACTAGGACCACCTGAATAGGTAACAGAGATAGACATAGGCGGTGTACCGGGTAACAGTCGATGTCGCTCACGAGTAACGCCATTTCGTCCGTTGGACGAATCGACAGTAGGAGGCGAATTGGATTTCGGTATATCAGCTGGTTGCTTCGAGTCTGCGAACGGCGAGTGTGGTGACGACAATGATACACGAGCTTCGGAGGGGTGTATGAAGGGATCCACAGTATCACCGATGCTACTGCGGTTGTCACCAAAAGACGGTGTGGACGAGTGTGCGATGGGCCGGGGGGAGTGCTCGATGTCGCTCAGCGGCACGCCGTCCACAGAGTCGCGAGAGTTCAACGCACAATGGCTCCCCAGTCCATTCCGCGAACGCCGTGATAGTGAAGGGTGCCGGCCAGCCAAGATGAGGCTTGCTCTGCGGGTGACGCCTTCAAGTATGGATGGGCCACTGTTCATCTGTGCCGACACGCGGGCTGCCTTCCGGCGTTGCCGTTCTGCTATCTCCCATCGTTTCAAAGTCTGTCGGAAGTGTGATATCAATGCACAAGGGGAAAGCGAGGCCCTGAAATACGTACCTCTTCTACCCGTCGCGTCTGGGCGGCAGTTTCTGCAGACGAGGACGTGCCCTCGAGCTCATCCTGGCCGTTGGCTGTGTGGTCGTCGCCGCCATCTTCCCTGTTCTCTTTGTCAAAGGGTTGTTTTTCTTTGCCTTTGCTTGTACTGGAGCTGGACGAACGTCGTTGAACTTCAAACAGGTCCCCATGCGATATACTCCCCGTCGAAGTTGGCGACGGGGGTAGGGAAGGCGCAGGTTGCAGTACCGTGGAATGTAGTGAGGTTGTCATGGACGACGACGACGACTAAACTCATGGATGCGTTTTGAGTGAGTTGCGGTGTTGACCGTACTATAAAGTCCCAGAACCCAGTCGCGTGTATCATTACGGGAGTCATCGTGCACATACAAGTTCCTACCATATTCCATCATGAAAGAATTCTACGACATGATGACGTGAAGTAGGCAAAGGAGGAGGCTGGCAATCAGCGCTCAGCGTTGACTTAATCTTGACACCCGACAGATCGTACATGACAACCGATATGCACTGAAGTTGTCGATATCCTTCATACCAGCTCAATGGTCTCGCAGCATAGTCCATGATATACGGCTGTTGAATAGCCTAGGAATCCAAGCGTCGTCACAACAGGCCAGGTTAGACTCTATCTACTGAGTAGTGAAAGCCATGACATTACTTGGGACTCGGAGTATCGAATGACAGAGTTGGGCATACATACTATAAATGATGGTACGAAGATGCAGTGACAAAATCATCTAAAAGTCTTCATCTAACGAGCTGCCAGGACACCATCAACGCAAGAACTATGGTGCAAAACAATCAGGCTTACAATGTCTTGGTGGCCTGTACCGCCTCCAGATTTTGAGTCGAATGGGCTACATTGGCTTTTGAGTAGTCGGAGACGCGCTTCTCGAAGAAATTCGTCTTCCCTTGCAGCGAAATCATGTCCATGAAGTCAAAAGGATTGGTAACATTGTACACTTTGTCATTGCCGAGAGAAACGAGCAAGCGGTCCGCAACGAATTCGATGTATTGGCACATAAGCTTGGCATTCATGCCAATCAGCCCAACAGGGAGAGCATCTAAAAACAAACAAACATCAAGGATGGTGTCCTTTGCTTGCATAATGGGCTGCCTACCAGTCAAAAACTCTTGTTCGATCTTGACTGCCTCAGTAATGATGCGCTCGACAGTATTCGGATGGGGCCGACGCTTGAGATGGCTGAACAACAAACAAGCAAAGTCAGTGTGCATGCCCTCGTCACGACTGATGAGTTCGTTGGAGAAAGTCAGACCAGGCATGAGGCCACGTTTTTTGAGCCAGAAGATGGAAGCAAATGATCCGGAGAAGAAAATGCCCTCGACCGCAGCAAAGGCAACGAGTCGTTCAGCAAATGTCGAGCGTTGGTCAGATATCCACCGGAGAGCCCATTCTGCCTTGCGTTTGATGCAAGGGATGGTTTCAATTGCATCGAACAAATACTCTCGCTCAGCAGCGTCCTTGATGTACGTGTCGATGAGAAGAGAGTAGGTTTCCGAATGGATATTCTCCATCATGATTTGAAAACCATAGAAGCAACGCGCTTCAGCAACCTGGACCTCGTTGGAGAAACGTTCGACCAGATTTTCGTTGACAATACCATCCGAGGCAGCGAAAAAGGCAAGGACATGGGAGATAAAGTGACGCTCGTTGTCGTTTAAACGGGTATTCCAGTCATGAAGGTCTTTGGAAAGGTCCATTTCCTCTGCAGTCCAGAAGGAAGCTTCTGCTTTCTTGTACATTTGCCATATCTGCACTACGCATCAGTATAGGCGCCACGCGAGCGGCAAGCCACATACCTCATGATATTGAATAGGAAAGAGCACAAACCGACGCCTGGAGTCCTTTAAGAGTGGTTCTTCACCTGGAAGAAATACGGTTGAGAGGAACGAAGGTGAAGCCAGGAAATGGCTCACACTCAGGAAGGTCAATTTCACCGACAAATTTCTTGCGGAGAGAATCAAGGTCATCTTCTGTCTCGACATCGGAGGCCTCTTCAAGGGTGTCGGGTGAAAAGGAGCGTTTTCTGTCATCAAGAAGCAGTCTCTCATCGGCGGAATACTTTCTCGGGGTGTCTAATGAGAATGCCTCGATGGCCACAGCAACCTTTACATGGCCCGGTAAGCGAATATCCAGACTAAGGTCAGGACAAGCACCTTTTTGCTAGGAGTAGGCTCTGGTGAGTGAGTGCGACTGAGCGGCATGACAGGAGTCATTGAAGACTCTGGGACGGAACGGCATGAACACTTAAATAATACGCGACGCGTAGTCACGTGCAGACAGAACGCGATCGTCAACGAGTCACGCCGATACAAAATGATCAATATTATTCAATGAGTGCCATGTCTGCGTCCAAATCCAAGGGCAGCTTGCTTGCTTCACCTTCCAGAGTCTGCGACAGTCGACAATGCTCTATGAATCTTCCCAAGTCGCTCTTGAGATTATTATAATGTCTGTGCTTGACTAGTCAATGTAATTAAGAAACCGTCCACAATATAAATGAATGATTGTCCGCAAGATCAGTGCATTCTCTTCATCGCCGTCCCTGTCCAGGAACATCTTCGTAGCCGCTCCCGTCATCCACAACATAGTTCCGTAGCCCACTGGCATTGTATGGCGAATGCTGTTGTAGCATCGGCGTAGACGACTCGTCCGACTCCCCGACACGGGAATACATAGTATTTCTGCTGCTTCCGTGGCCCGGGAGAGACAGAATAGATGTTCGAGCGGTATCCCGCATTTGGAGAATATTTTGCCGGAACGCGTTCTATGTCAGACGGTAAGCAAAAATACAGTGCCAGGCGCACTTGCCTACCTGCTCACGCCAGTATTGGATGCGCTTCTCACGTTCCTGATCACGCTGGCGCCGGTGGATCATAAACAACGAAATTAATGTTGCAAGCATTCCTGCAGTAATCATCAGCATATCACGACCCCCTTCGCAGATTACTCGACACACCTCCAATAATGCCTACGCCAACCAAGACATACACCCATATCCCAAATTGGTGGGGGGTGTCGGCGCTTGTGCCACAAACACCATTGCCTTGACAGTTGAAGGAGCTGCATCTGCCAGTCCACCCTGCTAGGGTCGGTGACAACAAGCGCGTGAAAAAAGGACGTACTCCTTGTCCCCGTCACAAGCCTGCCCAATGTCCTTCATCTGCATGCAGACCAGCGTTTGCGAATCACAGTACAGTCCAACCTTGCAGTTCCCCCTAAGTAGTTAGAGTTGAATTCCGATGCAATGCAAAATGGTGGCTGCGATCGCACGAACCTTGATACGACATCAATGTACTCGCTGCTGCCCGTGTATGCAATATAAGCCGTGTTCTCTACTTCACAAGACTGGCCAACCGTGACGTTGGCCCACCTACGGATATTGGAAAGCACAGTTCAAACGAACAGCTCACGATAGATCGACACACGACGTACATGCAGACATTGTTGAGGCATATAGCACCATTGACGTTTCGGCCATGGTATAAAGTTTCGGAAAGCTCTTGAGCATTAGGAGGGGTTTCACATTGGTCTAAGGAGAGTCAGACGACGACGGAGTACGATGGAACGAGCAATCACCATCGCGGTTCAACTGACAAGGACTACCCACTGCGAGGAGGGGTTGGCAGGCATCGCCCTCGTCTGGGCAGAATTGATCACTTGGACACTTTGGAGGAAGAGTGGCATTCTGGGCGTAGCCAAATGGAAATTGGTCCCTTCTGCAACCTTTGAGCTCACAGACGCCAGCAGATGAGCAGTACGTCTGGATGTCACAGTCACTATAGAATTGATAGGTGCCTATCTGGAGACGGTTATTGGCTGATGAACAGGTTTGCCCTTTGGTTTGGTAGCCGGCTTGAACGAGGAAATAGCTTGAAGATAAAACGAGCGTGAGGGGAAGCCAGTACATGGCAAGACAGAGCAAGGAGAATAACAGAAGCAAGGCGCAGACCAACACACGGCACCTTCCACTCCCGCGCGGACCGCAAGCGCGAATTAGATATTACATACTAGTAGTACTAAATATTTTATGATCATTTGCCGCAGCCCGGACAACAGTGAACTACGTCATGTACAAATACGTCGCATTCCGTGCAGAAATCGTGGTGACAATCAGGACAACGGTATCGCCCCACCGGACTGATCCCTTCCGTCACCACCGCAGTAGATGGCCCCGTCGGAAATGGTCGGGCACATGCATGGCAAGCACTTGTTGGTGCAGTGACGTCAGCGAGGGAAGATCTGAAGTAAGTCCGAGTCAGCCTATTCACACGGGACGAGTTAAAATAATGCTAACACCGTCTCGTAGGGCTTGACAGGGAAGAGGTGATGGTAGCTCCGTGCCAGGTGCGGTGAGCTTACAATCATGAGGCCACAGATATCGCAGTCGGTGGGCACGTCGCACACTTTTGCCATGCAGCGCGGGCAGAGAAAGCCCTCGCGTTTCATGTCTGAGTGACAGACACATAGACTAGGAGGTGATGTGTCAGGGAGCCGAGTGGGAAACCCCATCATCATGAGATCCGCTGGAGGATTTCCGCCAGGGACGCCTGTACGGACAGTGGATCGCTGAGCAGGGGGAGGTACAAGTCCGAACAAGAGGTCTTTAAAGTGGCCCTCGTTCATAGCCACTCCAAACTGACCTACAGCCCGCAGGTGAAAGATCACATTGACGAATGAATGACCCTCTCCTACCTCCTGATTTCTCGCACAG